>Ga0307517_10000360_pt1 | contig 78173 bp, 73 predicted proteins | sample 23_EM_MG_FD_194515 | JGI IMG/M metagenome (GOLD analysis project Ga0307517, IMG submission 194515) | Populus trichocarpa ectomycorrhiza microbial communities from riparian zone in the Pacific Northwest, United States - 23_EM | ecosystem: Host-associated > Plants > Roots > Unclassified | place... | reverse complement strand
GCTCGGGCTGCAGGTCGACACCGCCGTCGACGGATTGGACGCGCTGCGCAAGGTCGAGCACGCGGACGCCAGCGACGAGCCCTACGACCTGCTGCTGCTCGACTGGAAGATGCCCGGCATGGATGGCATCGAATGCGCGCGTGTGCTGTCGCAGCGCGAGGCGCATCGCCATCCCACGCCACCGGTGCTGATGCTGACGGCGTTCAGCCGTGGCGAGGTGCAGCAGCGCTTGGCCGAGCGGCGGGTTGCCATCGGCGCGCTGCTGGCCAAGCCGATCACCCCGTCGACGCTGTTCGACGCTTGCGGCGCGGCGCTCGGTCTGGTGACACGCCACCCCACGCGGATCGCGCGGCGCGAGGAGGCCCTGCACGGCTACCGAGCCATCCTGAACGGCGCGCGCGTGCTGCTCGTGGAAGACAACCCGATTAACCAGGAGCTGGCGCTGGATGTGTTGGGCCGCGCCGGCGTCGTGGTCAGCGTCGCCGGCGATGGCCGGGAGGCACTCGACATGCTGGCCAAGCAGCGCTTCGACGGCGTGCTGATGGACTGCCAGATGCCGGTCATGGACGGCTACGCCGCGACCCGGGCGCTGCGCCAGCGGCCCGAGCTGCAAGACCTGCCGGTGATCGCGATGACCGCCAACGCGATGGTCGGCGACCGCGACAAGGTGCTCGCCGCGGGCATGAACGACCACATCGCCAAGCCGATCAAGCTCGACGAGCTGTTTGCCACGCTCGCGCGCTGGGTGCGCCCCGCCGCGGCTGCCGTCGCCGAGCCGTCCGACGTCGCGAACGCCGGTCCATTCACCAACCGGCCCGGCATCGACACGCGCGTCGGGCTGGTCGGAATGAAGAGCCGCGGCCCGTTGTAGCGCCACCGGTTGCGCTGGGCCCGCGGGTCGGCCCGGAGACAAGAGCGCTACTCCGCAGCGCGCACCTTGCTCAACATCCAGTCGGTGAAGCCCGCGACCAGCGGGCTTTCGCTGACCTCGTGGCGGCACACCGTGTAGTACGCGTGCTTGGCCGGCACGCTCTGCTCGAACAGCCGCACCAGCCGGCCTTCGGCCAGGTCGTCGCCGGCCAGCAGACTGTCGCCGAGCGCGACCCCCTGGCCATGCAGCGCGGCCTCGATCGCGATGTGGAAGTTGCCCATCTCGGTCATGCGAAAGCCGTTCGCCGCGACGCCGGCGGCGAGCAGCCAGCGCGTCCATTCCGCGCCGCCGTCTTCGCAGAGCAGCAGGTGGTGGTTCAGGTCGGCCGGTTCGCGCACACCTTGTAGGCCGTTGATCAGCGCCGGGCTGCAGACCGGGAACAGCGCCACCGGGCTCAGCAATCGCACCTGCCGATCCGGCCAGATGCCGGTGCCGTAGCGGATGCAGACGTCGACCGACGGCGAGTAGACCTCCTTGTCGTCGTTCGACGCGATCAGCCTGAAGCGCACGTCCGGGTGCGCCGTCAGGAACTCGCCGATGTGCCGCGTCAGCAGCCGCGAGCTCAGGCCGACCGGCGCCGAGACGACCAGGTCGCCGACCATCACCGCATCGCCGAGCCGCGCCGCGGCCGAGGCGATCATCTGGAACGCGGCACGCACCGATGGCAGCAGCGCCTCGCCGTGCGAAGTGAGCTTCAGGCGCGTCTTGTTGCGCGTGAACAGCTGGACGCCGAGCGCGTCTTCGAGGGTGCGCAACTGGTGGCTCACCGCACTCGGCGTGACGTTGAGCTCGTCGGCCGCCTTCACGACCGTCAGGTGGCGCGCGGTCGCGTCGAAGGCGCGCAGCGCGTTCAGCGGGGGCAGCCGGCTGCGCGCGCTCAGGCGCTTCACGGCATCGAACATGGGCGGGCGATCGGCTGCATTTTCATGTGGGGGTTTAACGCTTGCAAGCTTCAGGCCACAAGCCTCGTTTCCCCGCGGTTCGGGTGCCGGCAGGCCGGCTTCGGTGCTGAGATTTTTTGCATGCATCGCGGTTCTTAATCTCGGTTTTCAGCCCCAGGCATCCTCACTACCATCCGGCCATCTTTTCTGCAGGCGATGGCGCATGGAAGCAAGTTCAACAGGTGTGACGACGCAGCGCTTGTGGGGTGCACGGTTCAAGTCGGAGCCTTCGGCTGCGCTGAAAGCGCTGTCGCGTTCCGACCCCAGCTTCTTCCGCCTCGCGCCCTACGACCTGGCCGGCTCGCGTGCCCATGCCCGCGAATTGCAGCGTGCCGGCATTCTGCAGCCCGCCGAGCTCGATCGGCTGCTGGTCGCGATCGACCAGGTCGAGCGCGAGTTCCTGGCCGGCGAACTGCACCCGTCGGAAGCCGACGAGGACGTGCACACCTTCCTGGAGCGCGTGCTGACGACGCGGCTGGGCACGATCGGCGGCAAGCTGCGCGCCGGCCGCTCGCGCAACGACCAGGCGGCCAACGACCTCAAGCTCTATCTGCGCGACCGCGCCCGCACCATCGTCAGCGCGGTGCTCGAGCTGCAGGCCGCACTCGTGCAGCAGGCCGAAGCGCACATCACGACGCTGTCCACCGGCTTCACGCACCTGCAGCCGGCGCAGCCGGTCGTGTTCGCGCACCACCTGCTGGCGCATGCGCAGGCGATCGGCCGCAACATCGACCGGCTGATCGACTGGGACCGCCGCAGCGCGCGCTCGCCGCTCGGAGCGGCCGCACTCGCCGGCTCGGCAATTTGCCGTTCGCCGGAGCTGTCGGCCGCCGAACTCGGCTACGAGGCGCCGTGCGAGAACTCGATCGATGCGGTCGCTGCACGCGACCATGTCTGCGAGTTCCTGTTCGTCACCAGCATGCTCGCGGTCGAGCTGTCGCGCCTGTCCGAGGAGGTGGTGCTGTGGTCGTCGCGGCAGTTCCAGTGGGTCACGCTCGACGACGCCTACTGCACCGGCAGTTCGATCATGCCGCAGAAGAAAAACCCGGACATCGCCGAGCTGAGCCGCGGCAAGGCCGGCCGCTTGATCGGCAACCTGGTGAGCCTGCTCGCGGCGTTGAAGTCGCTGCCGTTGGCCTACAACCGCGACATGGCCGAGGACAAGAGCGCGGCCTTCGACAGCGTCGACACGCTCGCGCTGGTGCTGCCGGCGATGGCGGGGATGATCCGTACGATGCAGGTCAACGTCGATGAGCTGCGCCGCCAGGCGCCGCTGGGCTTCACGCTCGCGACCGAGGTGGCGGACTGGCTGGCGATCAGCGGCGTGCCGTTCAGCGAGGCCCACGAGATCACGGGCGCGCTGGTGAAGGCCTGCGAGGCCAAGAACATCGAGCTGAGCCAGGCCACGGTGCAACTGCTCGCCGAAGTCGACCCGCGCCTCACCGCCGGCGTGCTGAAGCACCTGACGCTCGAGGCCGCGGTCGGCGCGCGCACGGGCCAGGGCGGCACCGCGCCCGAGCGCGTGCGCGAACAGATCGGCCGCCTGAAGCGGGTTCTCACCACGCAGGCCGCGTGGGCCGCCGACTACCGAGGCCCGCGATGCTGAGCGCGGTTGCCGCGGCAACGCCCGAGGCCTCGGAGCTCGGCAGCATCTCGCACCTGAAGCATGTGCCGCGCCGCTACTGGGGCCGCTACCTCGCGACCGCGCTGATCGTGATCGCGCTGCTGTTCGTCGCCAACGCGTTCGCGCGCGGCAAGATCGAATGGTCGTATGTGGCGAAGTTCCTCACTGCGCAATCGATCCTGACCGGCCTCGTCAACACCGTCGTGATGAGCATCCTCGCGATGGCGCTGGGCATCGTGCTCGGCGTGGTCACCGCGGTGATGCGCTTGTCGACGAACCCGGTGCTGAGCTGGGTCGCGCGCGGCTACACGTGGTTGTTCCGCGGCACGCCGGTGATCCTGCAGCTGCTGCTGTGGTTCAACCTCGCGCTGGTGTTCCCGACCCTCGGACTGCCCGGCGTGTGGGAGATGCGCACCGTCGACCTGATGACGCCGTTCCTGGCCGCGCTGCTGGGCCTGGGCATCAACCAAGGCGCCTACACCTCCGAGGTCGTGCGCGCCGGGCTGCTGTCGGTCGACGTGGGCCAGTACGAGGCCGCGAAGGCGATCGGCATGCCGCGCCTGCTCGCGCTGCGCCGCATCATCCTGCCGCAGGCGATGCGCGTGATCATCCCGCCGATCGGCAACGAGTTCGTCGGCATGATCAAGCTGACCTCGCTGGCCAGCGTGATCCAGTACGCCGAGATGCTGCACAACGCGCAGAACATCTACTACGCGAACGCGCGCGTGATCGAGCTGCTGATCGTCGCCGGCATCTGGTACGTCGTCGTCGTGACGGTGCTGTCGCTGGTGCAGTCGCGCATCGAGCTCTTCTATGCGCGCGGCGCGGGCCGCGCGGCGGCCAGGCAATGAGCATGAACATGCAGCAGACCCAGCCTCTCGTGCGCGCCGTCGACGTGCACAAGCGCTTCGGCGATTTCCAGGCGCTGCACGGCATCACGCTCGACATCGCGCCCGGCGAGGTGCTGTGCGTGATCGGCCCGTCCGGTTCCGGCAAGAGCACCTTTCTGCGCTGCATCAACCAGCTCGAGACCGTGACCGACGGCGCGCTGTGGGTGGGCGGCGAGTTGGTCGGCTTCCGGCGTGTCGGCGACAAGCTGCATGCGCTGTCCGAGACCGAGATCGCACGCCAGCGCCTGAAGACCGGCATGGTGTTTCAGCGCTTCAACCTGTTCCCGCACATGACGGTGCTCGAGAACGTCGCCGAGGGTCCGATCCAGGTGTTGAAGCGCCCGCGCGCCGAGGTGATCGCCGAGGCGCGAGCGCTGCTCGACCGCGTCGGCCTCGCGGCCAAGTGCGATGCGTTTCCGATCGAGCTCTCGGGCGGCCAGCAGCAGCGCGTCGCGATCGCCCGCGCGCTCGCGATGAAGCCGCAGCTGATGCTGTTCGACGAACCGACCTCGGCGCTCGACCCGGAGCTCGTCGGCGAGGTGCTCGCGGTGATGCGCGACCTCGCGAAGAGCGGCATGACGATGGTCGTCGTGACCCACGAACTCGGCTTCGCGCGCGAGGTGGCGACGCGCGTGATGTTCATGGACCAGGGCCGGATCGTCGAGACCGGCACGCCTGAACGAGTTCTGTCCGCCCCGCAGCACGCCCGCACCCGCGAGTTCATTTCGGCCGTGCGCGGCTGAGTTCTTTTCCTTTTCTTCCTAACGCCCCACCGGAGACCTCCATGTCCCTCAGCCTGTTCCAACGCTTGAGCCTCGTCGCGGCCGCGGTCGCCGTCGTCCTGCCGGTGGCGCACGCGCAGACCGCGCGCGCCAAGGGCGCCCCGATCACCGCGGCGATCGTCTCGAACTACCCGCCGCTGGAGTTCAAGGACCCGGCGACCGCGAAGCTGACCGGCTTCGACGTGGACTTGGGCGAAGCGCTCGCCGCCAAGCTCGGCACCACGATCAAGTGGGAGGAAACCAGCTTCGACCAGATGCTCAGCTCGCTCGCCACCGGGCGTGTCGACATCATCCTGTCGGGCATGACCGACCTGCCGGCGCGCCGCGATGCGGTCAAGTTCATCGACTACCTGAAGACCGGCCCGCAGTTCTATGTGATGAAGGAGCGCGCCGCCGAGTTCGCCAGCATGGCCACGCTGTGCGGCAAGAAGGTCGGCGCGAGCCGCCGCACCTCGTTCCCGAGCGAGATCACGAAGTGGAGCGACGACAACTGCGTCAAGGCCGGCAAGGCCCCGATCGCGGTGACCGGCACCGACGGCTCGGCCGATGCGCGCACACAGCTGCGCCAAGGGCGCCTGGATGCGGCAGTGCAGGGCGGTGAAACACTGCCCTACATCATGGGCCAGGAGGCCAACACCTACGCGACGGTCGGCAAGCCCTTCACGTTCCAGTACGTCGGCCTGGCGGTCACGCGCAAGAACGACGCGCTGGTCGCCGAACTCAGCGACGCGATGAACAAGCTGATCGCCGACGGCACCTACGCGAAGATCGCCGCGAAGTGGGGCCTGCAGGACTTCGCGCTGCCCAAGCTGATCATCGACAGCGCGAACTGATGATGGGACACCCGGCGTCGGGGTACCGCCACCACCCGCCGGGCGGGTGCTCAGGCCGCTTGGGAGCGGCCCGGCGCTGGCCCGAGCGGTGATGCCGGTGCGCCAAAATCTCTGGCCCGATGGCATGCGCTCTTGCGTCGCGCTCGCCTTCGATGTCGACGGACCGACCGGCAACGCGATGCTCGACGGCTCGATCTGGCGCAACCCCTCGTTCTTCACGCTCGGCAGCTACGGTCCGTGGCGGGCAGTCGGCTACCTGCTCGACTTGCTCGCCGAGTACCGCATCCCGACGACCTTTTTCGTGCCGGCCTGGGTGCTCGAGACCTGGCCGGCGCAAATCAAATCAATCGTCGATCGCGGCCACGAGATCGGCTACCACGGCTACCAGCACGAAGCCTTCTGGCAGCTCACGCGCGAGCGTCAGCAGGAAGTCATGGCGCAATCGCTCGCGCTGTTCCGCCGGCACCTGGGCCTGACGCCGAGCGGCTTTCGCACGCCCTCGGGCGACTGGGGCGACGACACGATTGAAGTGCTGCTCGACGCCGGCGTCACGTGGTCGAGCTCGATGCGCGGCGACGACCGGCCGTACTTCATCGAACACGGGCCGAGCGGCCGCAGCCTGGTCGAGATCCCCGGTCGCTGGGAGCTCGACGACTACGCGTCGCTGGCCTACCAGCGCAGCCCCGATTTCCCGGTCGGGCTGGACCGCATCGCGCCGTACGAGACCACCTTCGACAACTGGCGGCGCGAGTTCGACGGCTCGCACCGCGGCGGCCTGTGCATCACGACGCTGTTCCATCCCAAGGTGTCCGGCAAGCCCGGGCGCATCCTGTTGCTGGAGCGGCTGCTGCAGCACATGCGCGCGGCCGATGGCGTGTGGTTCGCGGGCTGCGGCGAGGTCGCGCAATGGTGGCGCAACGCGCATGCGGCGACGGGAGCATCCGCATGACGACGATGCCGCGCTGGCCGCACGGCCAACGCATGGCGCTCGTCGTCAGCGTCGACTTCTTCGACACCCACGCGATCCTGACGCAGGAACCACGCATGGCCGGCCGCGAGAAGAGCCTGTCGGTCTGGCAGTACGGCGCGCGCCGCGGTGTCGACCGGCTGCTGCAGGTGTTCGACGAGTACCGGGTCGCAACCAGCTGGTTCGTGCCGGGCCGCGTGGCGCTGGAGCACCGCGCGCTGGTGCAGCGCATCCACCAAGCCGGCCACGAGATCGGCAACGCGAGCTTCGCGTGCGAGGACTTCGATCGACTGAGCCTGGCGCAGCAAAGCGAGTGCCTGAGCGCGGCGCAGGCCGCGTTGACCGACGTGACGGGCGAGGCGCCGGCGGGTTTTCGCGCCCCGTTCGGCAACTGGGCGCCGGGTTTCACGCCGCACCTGCGCGCGGCCGGCATCGAGTGGTCGTCGTCGTGGCGCGGCGACGACCGGCCGTACTTTCACCCATCGGCCGCCGCGTCGGATGCACCGTTGATCGAAGTGCCGTTGCACTACGAACTCGAGGACGAACCCTATTTCACGTTCAACCTCTACCCGCCTGTGCCGGTCGGCCAGCCGCGCATCGCGTCGTACCGCGAGGTGCTGGCGAACTGGCGCCAGGATTTCGCCGGTTTTCACCGCTTCGGGCTGTGCCTGCCGCTGCGCATCCATCCCGAGATCCTCGGCAGCGCCGGCCGCATCGACCTGCTGCGCGAGCTGCTGAACACGGTGCGCTCGCACGACGACGTGTGGGTCGCGACCGGCCGCGAAGTCGCGCAGTGGTGGCGCACCCACTACCGCGAGAACGAGCCCGGCCACCCGGTCGACGTGCTCGCGCCGCTCCACCAACAAGCCTCTCAACTCTGATGACCAGCACCGCTGCGATGCAGCTCGGCGCGTTCTGCGCCGGCACGCGATTCGATGACCTGCCGCCCGCGCTGGTGGCGCGCGCGAAGCAACACTTCCTCGACACCGTCGGCGCGACGCTAGCCGGCAGCGCGGCCTTCGAGCCGCGCCAGACGCTGGCGATGTTGACGGCCGAGGCCGGGCAGGGCGGGTCGCCGGTGTGGGGCACCGCGACCACGCTGACCGCCCGCGACGCCGCGTTCGCGAACGGCGTCGCGGCGCACGCGCTCGAGCTCGACGACACCGGCGGCTGCGACCACTCCGGCGCGGTCGTGCTGCCGGCGGCGATCGCGGCGCTGGCGCTGGCTAAGCGCGCCATCACGGGCCGCGAACTGCTGACCGCCGTCGTGCTCGGCTACGACATCGGCCGACGCGTGCTCGAAGCCTGCGGGGGCTACTCGCCGCACAACGGCGCGGGCTGGCACTCGACCGCGACCTGCGGCACCTTCGGCGCGGCCGCCGCCGCGGCGCATCTGTTGGGACTCGATGCGGCGCAAACCACCGCGGCGCTCGGCCACGCGGCCAGCTTCAGCGGCGGCTTGTGGGCCTTCATCCACGACGCATCGCAGACCAAGCGCGTGCACGCCGGCCGTGCCGCCGAAGGCGGGCTCACGGCCGCGCTGCTGGCCGCGCGCGGCGTCAGCGGGCCGACCCAGGTGTTCGAGGATGTGTGGGGCGGCTTCTTCAACGCCTTCGCACCGCAGTCGCGGCAGCCCGAGGCCTTGCTCGCCGAGCTGGGCCAGACCTGGAAGCTGATGCGCTGCTCGATCAAACCGTACGCATCCTGCCGCAGCAACCACGCGACCATCGACGCGGTGCTGTTCCTGATGGCCGCGAACCCCGGCCTGGCGCAGCAGGTGCGCCATGTCGACGTGCGCCTGAGCGAGTTCGTGATGGGCATGTGCGGCGGCCGCGACCTGGCCTCGCTGGCGAGCGCGCAGATGAGCCTGCCGTACGCCGTGGCGATCGCGTGGGTGTTCGGCGACGCGAGCCTGGCGCGCTACCCCGCAGCGGTGCGCGGCGACGCGCGGCTCGCCGCCGCGATGTCGCTGGTGCGTCTGCAGGCCGACCCCTTGATGCCCGCGCTCGACGAGCCGGTCGTCACGATCACGTCCGAAGACGGGCAGATCGTGTCGCACACGGTGCCGGTGGCGCTGGGCGCACCGGGCAACCCGATGTCGGCTGCGGCGCTCCACGAGAAATTCCAGGCGCTCGCGGCGGTCGCATTGCCGCGCGCGCAGGCCGACGCGCTGGCCGACCGGGTGCTGCACCTCGACGAGGTCGACGACGCGCGTGCGCTGCTGCCGCTGCTCGCCGGCCGGTCCGAACAGCACGCGCTGATCTGCTGAATTTCTACTGAACGGGCCTTGCCATGAACCACCTTCGCCGCCTTTCACTCGTCGCTTTGACTGCGTTCGCGCCGGCACTCGTCACCGCGCAGACGCTGCCAGAGCGCATCGCCAAGACCAAGGTCATCAAGATCGCCGTCAACGCGATCTACCCGCCGATGGAGTTCAAGGACCCGGAAACCGCGAAGCTGATCGGCTTCGACGTGGACCTCGGCAACGCGCTGGCCAAGGAGCTGGGCGTGACGCTGGAGTGGCAGGAGTCGGCGTTCGAACAGCTGCTGCCGTCGCTGGCCACGGGCCGCGTCGACATGATCCTCAGCGGCCTGAGCGATCGCCCGGCGCGCCGCGAGACCGCCGACTTCATCGACTACCTGAACTCGGGCGTGCAGTTCTATGTGCTCGCGTCGCGCGCCGATGTGAGCCAGCCCGCCGACCTGTGCGGCAAGACGGTCGGCACCAGCCGCAGCACCTCGTTCCCGGCCGAGATCAAGACCTGGAGCGATGCGAACTGCGTCGCGGCGGGCAAGCCGGCAATCACCGTCGAAGGCACCTCGGACAACGCCGCCGCACGCGCACAGCTGAAGCAGGGCCGTTTCGAAGGCGGCGCGCAAGGCAGCGAAACCGTGCCGTACGTGATGTCGCTGGAGCCGAGTGTCTACAAGGCAATCGGCGGCCCGTTCGGCGGTCTGCAGCAGGGCATCGCGTTCACGAAGGCCGACACGCAGCTGCGCGACGCGGTGCTGGCCGCGTTCAGGAAGCTGCTGGCCAACGGCAGCTACGCGGCCATCATCGCGAAGTGGAACCTGCAGTCCAGCGCCGTCAAGCAGGCCGCCGTCAACGGCACACCGGTGCCGTGAGCGCGACGGGCTGCCCCACGCCACAGGCGCGGACGGCCCGGCGTCTGGTCGACGCGCAGGCGGTGCAGTTTCACTCCTAATTGGCAATCGATCGGTGTTGATGTGGAAACCCTTGCTATACCTTGGTTTCCACATAAACTTTCACATCTGATGATTCGCATAGAAACCACCGTGCTCGACGAGGACGTGGCGCGCCAGTACCGGGCAGCGGTGGCGGCTTTCGTCGAATGGGAGTGCGTCGCCGCGCTGGCCGACGAGTACGCCGGCGGGATGATCTGGAAGCGGGTGAAGTCGTTCGAGTACCTCGTCAGAACCAGCCGCAAGGGAAAGCAGACCAGCTTGGGACGAAGAACGGCGGACGCCGAAACACGCTTCGAATCGTTCTTCGCCAGAAAGGCCGAACTCGAAGCGCGTGTGAAGAAGCTTCGAAAAAGCATGGGTCACCATGAACGGGTGAACAAGGCGTTGAGAGTCGGCCGCGTGCCCACGCCTCTCATCGGGTTTCTGCAGAAGCTTCACCAGCGGAGTTCGCCGGCCGCCCTGGTCGCCATCGGGCCGGAGTCGCTGTTCGCGTACGAATCCGCGGCCACCCGCCGTTTCGACGCGTCGTTGGTACCGACGGCGTTCGGCCGGTCGGATGCATCGCAACCGCTGGTTCTGGCCACTCATGCGGACGCGGAGGAGGCGCTGGATGCATTGCGAGTGGCCGATGCGTCCATCAAACCAGTCCACGGTGCGCCCGGGCAGTTTCGGAGCGCCAGCGGCCTGGAGGTCATGCTGATTTCGGCCGACCTCGTCGAGCCCGTGGATCCGGCGGTGTTCTGGGCCGCTCCAAAGCGGGACCTGGCCTGGCTCGCGGCTGCGCCGCGTTGGTCGGAAGTCGTCGTGGGAAGCACCGGACGGATGGCCCGCTTGCCGACCGTGGACCCGCGGGCTCTCGTGATGCATCTGGACTGGCGAGCGTCGATGGGCATCGGAGATACCCGCGCGATTGCCATCGCGGAGGCCGTGGAACGGCTTGTCGGTCAGGCGTTGCCGCAGTTCGACTTCGCCAAGCTGCCGGATGCAGCGGAGGCCCCGTAGCTGACCGAAAAATTACTTTACCTGCGGGACCACGCAAGCACGCCGCCGTTTTCCCAAACTTGACGGGAGTCAAGAGTTTTTCCTGCGATCGCTCGGACAGTGAGTCCTGCAAAACGACTATGGAAAGGTTCGCCGCCTCATGATCCCGCAGCCCACGGGCGGTACGCCTTCGCGCGCAGCCATCGCCGCCACCGCCAACGCGACCGTCCCGGCCACCGCCGCTGCCAGCCGAAGCAACTCGTTGCGCTGGATCCAGCTCGCGCTGGGCATCGTCTGCATGGCGATGATCGCCAACGTCCAGTACGGCTGGACCCTGTTCGTCGCCCCGATGGAAGCCAAGCATCACTGGGGGCTGGCCGCAATCCAGATCGCCTTTTCGGTCTTCGTCGTGGTGGAGACCTGGCTGGTGCCGATCGAAGGCTGGCTCGTCGATCGTTTCGGTCCGCGCCCGGTGATCGCCGGCGGTGCCATCCTCGCCGCGCTGGGCTGGATCGTCAACGCCTATGCCGACGGGCTGACCGAGCTCTATGCGGCCGCGGCGATCTCCGGCATCGGCGCCGGCTGCGTCTACGGCACCTGCGTCGGCAATGCGCTGAAGTGGTTCCCCGACAAGCGCGGCCTGGCCGCGGGCCTGACGGCCGCCGGCTTCGGTGCCGGCGCGGCGCTCACCGTGATCCCGATCGCCAACATGATCCAGAGCTCGGGCTACGAGCACACCTTCCTGTACTTCGGCATCCTCCAGGGCGTCTGCATCTTCGTGCTCGCGATGTTCATGGTGAAGCCCTTTGCGCCCAGGGGCGTGGCCGCGCAAACCCGCCTGGTCATGACCAAGGTCGACTACACACCCCCGCAGATGATGAAGACCCCGGTCTTCTGGCTCACCTACCTGCTGTTCGTGCTGGTGGCCGCCGGCGGACTGATGGCAACGGCGGAGATCGGCCCGATCGCGAAGGACTATCACATCGACAGGCTGCCGATGCACTTCCTCGGCCTGTCGATGCCGCTGCTGACGATGACGCTGGCCATCGATAACCTGGCGAACGGCTTCACCCGGCCGCTGTGCGGCTTCCTCTCGGACAAGATCGGTCGCGAGAACACGATGCTGCTGGTCTTCGTCGGCGAGGGGCTGGCGCTGCTCGGCTTGAAGCTGTATGGCCATCAACCCGCGGCCTTCATGACCTTCGCGGCGCTCGTGTTCCTGTTCTGGGGTGAGATCTACTCGATCTTTCCAGCGCTGGTGGCCGACACCTTCGGGGTCAGGAATGCCGCCAGCAACGCCGGCACCATGTACACGGCCAAGGGCACCGCGTCGCTGTTCGTGCCGCTGGGCTCGGTACTCGCCGCGGGCGGCAACTGGGACCGCGTGTTTCTGGTGGCTGCGGTGGTCTCGATCGGCTCGGGCATCGTCGCCAAGCTGGTCCTCGCGCCGATGCGCCGGCGGACGATCGAGGCGGGGAACGAGCGCATGTGACGAATGCGCTGAAAGGCTGGCAAAACCCCAGACCGCGAGATGCGGCGCTGGCCGCGCCGGATGAGTCTGCACCTGGCGCCAGAATGCGGGCATGAGCCATCAGAACGACGCGCAGGACACTGTCGAACACATCCCTTTCGACGAATTCCGCAACGGGCTGCCGCACGGGCGCTTTCGGATCATCGTCAATCCCGCGCTGGCGGCGCCCTTCGTGGCCTACCGCACGCACGCCACGCCGCTGGCGATTGCGATGATCGGCCCGGGCATCGCCGCGGCGCTGGTTGGCTACCCGTGGACAGGTGGGCTGTTGGTGGCGGCCGGCATCCTGTTGCGGCGGGTCGTCAAGACCCAGGCGCCACGCATCCTGCTGCACCTGGCCACGCGCGTGCCCTCGGTCTACGAGCACGCCACCGAGCACGGCGTGATGGAAGTGCGCCGCGCCTGACGGGGCCGCGCCCAAATCGCTCGTTGCCTGGCACCTCAGTCGCGCCCGGCCTCGATGATGGCGCGAGCCAGCGCCGCCGGCTGTGTGAACCAGGCCTCGTGGCTGCCGGCGCATTCGATGTAGCGGAACAGCCCGAGCCGCTCCGACAACCGCGGATGCCATGGCATGCTGGCCGGCATCGCGGTGTCGAGCACGCAGTTTAGGTACGACTTGCCGACCGCGAGCGCCGCGACGGGCTGCTCCAGCGCGATCGGCTCGGTGAACGTGCGGTAGGGGTGCTGGTTCAGTTTCGCGTAGGCGGTCTGCGCGAGTTCGAGGTCGGCGTCGTTGATGAAGGCCTCGCGCCAGATCTCGAAGGGCAGCATCACCGCATTCCCATTCCCCGCCGCGATGGCATCGAACAGGGCCTTGTAGTGCGGAGGCACCATGTCGTTGAGGCACTCGCCGGGCATCGGCACGAAGGCGTTGACGTACACCAGACGTGCCAGGCGCGGCAGCAGTCGCGCTGCTGCCCCCGAGATCACCATGCCGCCATAGCTGTGGCCCACCAGCCGCACCTGCGTCAGCTGCTGCCCTTCGACGAACTCGACCAACGAAGCCACCGCGTCGGCCAGACCGGTGCGCGCACGGTCGTCGCCGGGGCGGTTGCCAGCCAGCGTAGGGCACAACACGGTGTGCCCTGCAGCGCGCAGTTCGCGGGCGACCGGTTCGAGTTCGGCGCCGGTGTGCCAGGCGCCGTGGACAAGGGCATAGGTGTCAGCCATGGATGGTCTCCTGTTGGGTGGGTGAACGCGCCGAACTGTAAGCAAGACCCGACGAGGTGGATGGCCGTTGTCGGCCAGGCACGTGGCCGCTGCGTGCCGCGCCGGTTCAGTGCTCCGCGCGCGCCCGACGCCAGGTGCCCGGTGTGAGGCCGGTGTGCTGACGGAACAGGCGCACGAAGTGCGATGCGTCGAGCAGCCCGACGCGCCGGCCGATCTCGGCCAGCGTCAGGCGGTCGAAACGGTTGTCGGCCAGCAGCCGGCGCGCGGCGTCAACCCGGCACGCTGCCAGCCGCTGTGCGAATGTGGCGCCCCGTCCTGCCAGCGCTCGGTGCAGGGTGCGGTCACCGATCCCCAGCCCCGCCGCCACCGCCGCGGCGGTGAGGCCAGGCTCGGCGTGGCGCTCGCGGATCGCGGCCTCGATGCGCGTTCGCAGCGCCGCGCCATCGGCGACGCGCTGCGGTGCGCCGCCGCAGGTCAATGCGAGCAGCGCGCCGAGCTGGTCCGTCAGCACTGCGGTGGGCGCCGGCGGCGCCAACGCCACCTCGGGTTGCAGTGCGCGCGCGAAAGCCGACAGCGCGGCGCCGAAACCCTGCTGGCCGTCCAACCGGTGGCCGCACGCGAGGGCCGGATCGGGCAGCCACTGCTCCACCCACAGGATGGGCAGCTCGATCGACACGGTGTCGCAGGTGTGGCTGAAGTGGAATTCGTAGCAATGGCGCGAATCGACCAGGAGCAGGTCGCCCGGCAACAGCCGCACCTGGCGATCGTGCTGCGCGGCCGACCACGCTGCGTCGGTCTTGCACAGCAGATAGAAGTAGTCCTGGCGGCTGCGCGCCACCGCGCGCGGCGTGCGATAGACGTCTTGCGCGCAGCCGCGGACGCGGTTGAGCTGAAGCGCACCGAGGGGGGCCGACGTGAGCTCGGCCGCGAAGTGATCGCGCGCCGGGCTCGTGACGTTCATCTCGAGGAAGCCTTCGCAGACCGCGTCGACCCAGTAATCCAGCCGCGCGCCCGCGGGCGCGACCTCGGTGGACCAGCGCTGGAGGAGTGGGGCCTGGTTCGTCATGGGAAACCCATCGTTGCCGCGCGTCCCCAGGGCGGCAAGCGAAGAAACCCCAAGCGCACCGGGCGGCTCCGGAAACGAGCAACCCGCCCGAGGCTTGCACCGGGGCGGGTTGTTGGTCATCTGGCGGCAGCGTAGGAGGCGCTGGCGGGCCCTTAAGAGCGAAGGTGAGACCCTGCGGCCTTGCGTGTCGTGTATGACGGGATCAGTGTAGTCCCATATGCCGGTTGCGGCGCCTCAGCGAGACGCTCGCAGGGGTACTCGGTCAGCCTGCCACGCAACTCTCACCCTGAGACGCGCATGCTCAGCACCCGGCCGTCGCGTGGATCGATCACGCAGTCGAAGCCGAAATGGGTGAGCGGCGAGTTCGGCGCGGGCAATGCGCGGCCTTGGCCGTGCAGCTCGGCCCTGCCGGAAGCATCTTGCAGAAGCCTGCGTGTAGCGCTGTCGAAGCTGATCCGCGAGACGCTCGGCCAGCGCTCCTTGAGCGCCCCGGCTGCTCTGGATTCGCAGTCCTGCGGCGTCAGATGGCTCAGGTCGGGCTCGATCGGCGCTCGGGCGGGCGAGCCGGACCCGGCAACAGGGGCCGAGTTGCGCACCACCACGCCCACGGCCTCTGCGCTGCGCAGATCCACATTGCAGCTGTAGGTGAAGCCGCGCACCCCGCCGGTGCCGCGCACGCGCCCTGCGCCGCGAAGCACGGCCTGGCTGCCATCCGACAGGTTTGCCTGCACGGTTGGCTCCCCGTTGAAGCTCACATTGGCCTGCTCGGCCGGCGACCCAAGCGCTTGCCGTGCCGCTCGCTCGCACGCCGCCACCGCATCGGCGCCGACGGCAACCGGCTTGCCGGTGGCGAGCTGCGCGCTCGCGGAGAAGGACAGCAAGACCAGGCCACTCACGGCGGCCGCGAAGGCAGGGCGGGGCGACAAGTGCGTACGGCGCATGCCCGCAGTGTGAACCAGTTGGCGGCGTTGTGCTCTGCCTCAGTGATCTGTCGATCGCACAGTGCCGGGAAGCCGGCGTATCGCCTCATCCGCCCAGCGAGAGGCCCACCCGCGATCGTGAGCGAGACCCGACCAGCAGGATGCACAGGGCCACACCGCTCGCCAGCGACATTGACAACGCAAACCAGACCGGCGGCGGCGCCAACCAGTCCGCCACGGGCTGCAACGGATTGGTCAGCCCGAACGCGCGTTCGAGAACCCAGCCAACAGCACAGATGGCTGCAAAGCCAGCCCCTGCGACCCTGATGCTCGTATAAGCCTTGATCGTGCTCAGCAGCAGCATCAGAGGAAGCGTCGCAGCGATCACCAGCAGCTGCATGGCTTCGATGCCGAGATTGAATCCGACCAGGCTCAGCATCAGTGTCGTGGCGTCGAAATCGAGGCCAGCCAACACCTCGGCAAACGCGAGACCGTGAACCAACCCGAATGCCGAGGCGATCCAGACCTCTCTGCCGGCGAACAGCGGGCGCCAGGCGTGCGCGCAGGAAACCAGAATCGAGACGGCGATCAGCAGCTCCACGAGGCGTGTCGGGACCGCGACCCAGCCCGCCGCGGCCAGCGCCAGGCTGATCGAGTGGCCGAGCGTGAATCCGCTGACGACGCTCACGATGGTGCGGATGCTCGCTCCCATGCGCTTGCCCGTTTGCCAGCGTCCGGCATGGGCGATCAACGGCGACGGCAGCAGCAGCGCGAGCAGGAACAGCAGATGATCCGGCCCCTCGGCGATGTGTCGCATACCGAGCGAGAACAACCGGCGCAAGCCTTGCCACCAGCTGCCGTCGGAACCGTCGACCGCGATGTGCGTGTTGCCGAAGCCGGCCGTGCTGATCAGCATCGGCTTGTCACCCACGAGTCCGTTGCGGATGTCGCGCCGGACATAGATCAGCGCCTGGTGCGTGACCACCCTCTGCAAGATCACCTCGTAGTCGAGTGCGAAGACTTCTGTCGAGGCGCCGCTCGGTGCCTCGAGTTCGCCATGCACGACGAGCCAATCGTTGCTTGACCAGTTGGCATTGGACGTCGCCTTCGTGTCCAGCGACTCGATGTGCAGGCGATAGGCTCGGCCGTCCCGGCTGTGGATCTGGAATCGGTCCGCGACGTATTGTTCGATCCGTGGCCCGTACTGCGACACCACGGTCGCAGGGCTCGAGGCGAGCGGGAGCGCCAGCGCAGCGCCCAACTCGCTCAAGGGCAGTTGAAGCTCGACATCGATCGCGGTTCGGCCGATGTCGAGCATCACGATGCTCGGGGGCACATCGTGCGCCAGCACCCGACCAGGTACCCCTGCGAACAACAGCAAGAACAGCAGTGCAAAGACTGAACGCCATTGCATGGCAAGACGACCTGGAGTGGGCTGACGCATGTGCACGGGCTCGATCAGCTGCCCAGCTGGTTGTAGTAGTCGTAGGTCTTGTCGCGGAACATCATGTGGTAGTGCGTCTGCGACGAGATCACGATGCCGTTCTGGACCGCGATCTCGATCCAGACGCGCGGACCGTCGATGCGCATGTACGTGCCGTTCGCGCTGACATCCGGGCCCGAGCTGCTGAAGGAGCCGGCCGCGTTGGCCCATGCCACGTAGGTGCTGCCGTAGCCCGACTGGTAGTCACTGAGCAGGCGGGCGGCCGTGACGCTGTCGTAGTCGGCGGTGAATTGCTGGATCGCCGCCGTCACCAAGGCTTGCTGGGCGGTCGACAGGCTGGACACCAGCACCCCTCGATTGCTGCTGTTGGCAATGGCGGTGAACTTGGTCGTCACGTTGGTGTAGCTGCCGGTGTTGGCCTCGACCGGCCCGATCAGGATGTCCGAGAACGTCTGCCCGGTGAGGAAGGCGGTCGAGAGCGTCGAGCTGTCCAGACCACTGAAGACGGCCACCATCGCCGCGGCCTTGTCCGCGAGCACCGTGTACGTGCCGGAGCTGTAGTAGTTGTAGCTGGTGTGGCTGTTCGTCGCGAACGCGGTCCGCGGCTCCACGCCGATGTGGTGGGGCGTCGGGTAGGCACAGGCGCCGTTGAAATTGATGTTGAACGCCATGTGATGGCCGCCCAGCATCAGCGTCCACGCCCCCGTCTGCGAAGGTGTTCCGACGAACGCCACGTGGTACAGCTCCGCGCCGTAGCCGTTCGCATTCTTCGTGTATCCGAGGTAGTCGTCCGCGGCGAGCACACCTTGGAAATCGGCGTATCCGGCGGTGCTGAGCGCGACCTTGGCGAGGGCGTTGAACGTGGCAATCTGCGTCGACGAACTCAGCTGCGAGAGGGTGATGCCCGGCCTGCTGAAGCTGATGGCGCCCGGCGGCAGGTTCGACCAATTGGTCTTGTAGACATTCAGCTGCGACGTCGAGTACGAGGACGAGTCGTAGAGCGTCGCCGACGTCAGCGACGTGCCGAGCGCGGACTCGAGTGTGGAGACGGCGCTCAGCACGCTGTCGACGTAGGTCGTGTCGCAAGATGCCGTGGACGTGCTGCTCACCGTCAAGGTGGCGGTGCTGCTGGTGGTGGTGCCACCGCTGTTCGACACGGTGACGTAGTAGCTGCCGGCATCGCTGGTGGCAACGCTGGAGATGGTGTATGTCGACGCGGTCGCCCCCGAGATCGCGCTCGAATCCTTGTACCACTGGTAGGTCGGCGTTTCGGTGCTGCTTGCGGTCACCGAGAAGCTGGCAGCGCTGCCGACCGCAATCGTCTGCGAAGCCGGCTGCGCGGTGATGGTCGGAGCCGAGACCGTGGTGGTCGTGGTGGTGGTGCTGCTGCTGGAGGTGCTGCTGTCACCGCCACCGCCGCAGGAAATGAGGGCCAGTGCGAGACTGACGACAGCGGCGAACCAGAGCCAAAGATTCCTATGGGGAGACACTCTCATGTTTCGATCTCAAGCAAGCCCGACGAGCCGACGTGGCCGCCTTGGGGTGTGCTCAAGCTTGCTTGGGCAGCGTAAAGTTCCCGTGTGAGGTTTGTGTTCGGATTGACACACTCGCCATTCGCGAAGCGAAGACCGGCTGCTGTGCCGAGGGCTTTACCGGGCTACGCCGAGTGCCTCTGCTCTGTAACGCGATTCGGCGCCGATAAAGAAAGTTGATGACTCCGCAACGAGAACTCATCGTTCTCAAGCCCTGATTCGATGGTCGACTTCGGCAGCGTTCAAGCCGAAGATGGCCTTGTGTTGTTGCGGTCCGGGAAATGACGATCGCTTCATCGCGATCGAACGCAACGGTGGCACTGCGTCGTCTACACCATGCCCTAGGTCAGCCGCTCCCGCACCTGCCTCTGCGCCGTGCCGACCCCGTTCAGCGCAACAGCAGGCGCCTTGCGCCCGGCCCATGGGCCACCACCTCGCCGATCTCCGCCGCGGCGTCGAACCCGTGGCGGCGGAAGAGTGCGAGCACGTCGCCGACCGCGCTGGCATCGCAGGTCACCAACAGGCCGCCGCTCGTCTGCGGGTCGGTCAGCAGCGCCTGGTCGATCGCGGAGAAGCCCTCGGGCAGGGACACGTCGGCTTGGTAGCCGACCCAGTTGCGCCCGGACGCGCCGGTGACCATGCCGCGCTCCGCCAGTTCACGCACCTCCGGCAGCAGCGGCACGCGTGACCAGTCGATCGCGACCGTGGCCTTCGCGCCGCGTGCCAGCTCCAGTGCATGACCCGCGAGGCCGAAGCCCGTCACGTCGGTCAGCGCATGCACGCCGTCCATCGCGGCGAGCTCCGGCCCGGGCGTGTTCAGCTGTGTCGTGGTGGCGATCATCCGGGCGTAACCCGCGGCCGAGAGTGACTCCTTCTTGAGCGCCGCCGAGAGGATGCCCACGCCGATCGGCTTGCCCAGCACGAGGCGGTCGCCGGGCCGCGCGTCGGCGTTGCGCTTGACGCGTTTCGGGTGCACGACGCCCAGCGCGACCAGCCCGTAGATCGGTTCGACCGAATCGATCGTGTGCCCGCCCGCGATCGGTATGCCGGCCGCACGGCAGACCGATTCGCCACCTTCGAGGATCTTGCCGATGACCTCGGTGGACAGCACGCTGATCGGCATGCCGACGAGCGCCAAGGCCATGATCGGCTTGCCGCCCATCGCGTAGACGTCGCTGATCGCATTGGTGGCGGCGATGCGGCCAAAATCGAAGGGGTCGTCGACGATCGGCATGAAGAAGTCGGTGGTGGCGATCAGCGCGATGTCGTCTGTCAGCTGATAGACCGCGGCGTCGTCGGCAGTCTCGATGCCGACCAGCAGCTCCGGCGGCATCGGCATCCGGTTCGTGTTCTTCAGGATCTCGCTGAGCAGCCCCGGCGCGATCTTGCAGCCACAGCCACCACCATGGGACAGCGAGGTCAGGCGAGGCGCATCAGTGGCAGGAAGGGATGCGGTCATCGAGGTTTCTCCAACAAGTCTTTGAGCACGGCAAGCAGCGTGGCACGTTCGCGTTGCGGTTCGAACAGCGGTGCCCGTGCCGCACATTGCCTGCACAGTTCTTCCAGTATCGCCGGCAGGTCGCGGCAGCGTTCGATCAGGGTTGCAAGCCCCTCGGCGTCGCCCGGCTCGAAGTACCCGGCGTAGTCGGACCCCAGCATGCCGACGTTGCCGGCAATGCGTGACGCCAGCACGGGGGTGCCGCTGCAGATCGCTTCCATCACCACATGCGCGCCGCCTTCGATGCGGCTCGTGTGCACGAGCGCATGGGCGCTCTGAATGCGGCCTCGTGCGACGTCATGGGGCAGTGCGCCGAGCCAGCGGTAGTGCGGACAGCTTTGCTGCAGCGCTTGCGCCGCGTCGCCGAGGGTAGGGGCCAGCGCGTCGCCGATGTGGTCGAGCAGGATGTCGTCGCGGTGCGCGAGCCGGCGGGCCGCTTCGAAGTACGTCTGCGGCGCCTTTTCTTCGCGCAGGTGGCCGACCATCACACAACGAAGGTGCCGCGACGTCTTGACCAGCGGCCTGCGGGCCGTCGTCGACTGGAAACACACGATCGCCTTGGCGCGATGCTGCATGGGCAGATCCTCGATCGCGCGTTCGTGCAGCACGATCAAGCAGTCCGCGAGTTCGAGCGAGCGCTGGGCCTGCGCATCGACATGGATGTCGCGGTACAGGTCGGTGCCCGTCAGCACCACGGCCAGCGGGTATCCCGCGCTCTCGGACGCCCATCGCTGGATCGAGTCGGCGGACTTGCGGGCATGCAGGGCCACCAGCGCGTCCGCCGGCTCGGCCTGCCAGCGATCCAACAACTCGGTTCGATAATGGGATCGCAGCATCTGCGACCATCTTTTTGCGGTCTGCCAGTTGCCGTTGTTCGCACTGGCGAGCGCTGGCGTCACGATGCAGATCAAGGGACGAAACATGGCCACCGTTATACCGGCAGTCGAGTCGAAAGTGCGAAGCGGCGCCTCGCGTCGCGGCGACATTCGGTGTGCCGGCTCGGACGAGCTGGAGGCAGCACTGCACTCCGGACGTGAGCAACTGCTGGCCTTGTTCGAAGGCTTCGAGCGTGCGCTCGGCCGCGACGGCTTGCGCATCGCATTCGATCCGGTGCTGAACCTTCCGCTGTGGGAGCTGGGCCACATCGGCTGGTTCGAGGAGGTCTGGTTGTCGCGCAATCCCGATCGGCTTCGCGGCATCGCCTGCGATCCCGGCGTGGGCCGTGAGGCGTCCGTGCTCTCCGGTTCCGATGGGTTCTACGACTCGTCGAATGTGCCGCACGCGCGACGCTGGCTTCTCGAACTTCCCAGCGTGGAGGCGACGCGCGATTATCTCGCGCAGGTCCGCGAGTCGACGCTGGCGTTGTTGCGCCAGAGCGCAGGCAGCGACGACGAGCTGTACTTCTTCCGGCTGGTGTTGATGCACGAAGACATGCATCGTGAGGCCTGGCACTTCATGGCGCAGCACCTTGGCATCGACCTGGGATCGGCGATGACGGGCAGGGCGCCGACAGCCGCGCACGCGCGCGGCGAATGGACTGTCCCCGAGGGCACGCACCAGCTTGGCATGGGCGACGCCGGGTTCGCCTTCGACAACGAGCTGAGCGCTCACGCCGTCGACGTCGCGTCCTTCTCGATCGACCGGGCACCGGTGTCCTGGCGCCGCTTCCTGCCGTTCATCGAGTCGGGCGGGTACGACTCTGAACACCTGTGGACGGCTTCCGGGTGGGCGTGGCGCGCTCGCCAGGGCCGCCACCATCCGCTGCACCTGAGCCCCACAGACCGCGGCTGGCAGCAGCAGCGTTTCGGCGCGTGGGTGGCCCTCGATCCGGATGCACCCGCGCTGCACCTCAGCGCTCACGAAGCGCACGCGTGGTGCCGCTGGTCGGGCCGCCGCCTGCCGACCGAAGCCGAATGGGAAGTGGCCGTGCTGCAAGCCCGCGCGCAGCGCGAGCCCTTCGAATGGGGCGAGGTCTGGGAGTGGACGGCCAGCCCGTTCACGCCGTATGCCGGCTTCGCACCGCACCCCTATCGCGACTATTCGCAGCCCTGGTTCGACGGGCGCCCGGTGCTGCGTGGCGGGTCGTTCGCCACCGTGCCGCACATGAAGCACCCGCGCTATCGCAACTTTTTCACCGCCGACCGCCATGACGTGTTCGCCGGCTTCCGGTCCTGTGCGTTGGCGCCGGGCCATTCCGCGGTGTAATCCAGGCTTCTTTCGCCTTCAACGCCCATGACACAACTCCTCCGCTCTTCGATCTTGCGAGCACTGCTCGCTTGCCTGTTTCTGTTGCCGATCGCTCCTGCACACGCTCAGCAAGTGCTGCGCGTGACGGCGATACCGGACGAGTCGCCGACCGAACTGGCGCGCAAGGCCGCACCACTCGTGAAGTACCTCGAAGCCAGGCTCGGCATGAAGGTGGAGTTCACTCCCGTCACCGACTACGCCGCCGCGGTCGAGACGCTGATCAACCGCAAGGTCGATCTCGCGTGGTTCGGCGGCTTCACGTTCGTGCAGGCCTCGGCGCGCTCGGGCGGCAAGGTGATCCCGATCGTCCAGCGCGAAGAAGACGAGCGGTTCCGCTCGGTCTTCATCACGTCCGACCCGGCGATCAAGGCGCTCGCCGACCTGAAAGGCAAGGACGTGAGCTTCGGGTCGCAAAGCTCGACCAGCGGTCATCTGATGCCACGCAGCGTGCTGCTGCAGGCCGGCATCGACCCGGACAAGGACTTCAAGCGCGTGGCCTACAGCGGTGCGCACGACGCCACCGTCGCTGCGGTCGCGGCCGGCAAGGTGCAGGCCGGTGCCTTGAACATCTCGGTGTGGGAGAAGCTCGTCGCCGACAAGAAGGTGGACGTCGACAAAGTCCGCGTGTTCTTCACGACGCCGCCCTACTACGACTACAACTGGTCGGTCAGCGCGGACATGCCGGCGGCACTGCGCGCGAAACTGACGCAGGCCTTCCTGGCGCTGGACCGGCAGACGCCGGAAGGCAAGGAGATCCTCGATCTGCAACGCGCCACGCGCTTCGTACCGACCCGACCCGAGAACTACAAAGGGATCGAGGCCGCCGCCCAAAGTGCCGGCCTGCTCTGAGCCGGCCCAGGCCCGCAGCCCGTGAAGATCGATCTGCTGGCGGTCCAGGTGCGGCACCCCGCTGCTGCGCGCGGCAGCACGGCGCTGAACGGCGTCAGTCTGAGCCTGCGCGCCGGTGAGCAGGTCGCGGTGATCGGGCCGTCCGGCGCCGGCAAGACGACGCTGCTGCAGGTCGCGGCCGCAGCGCTCAAGCCACTGCGCGGCGCCGTGGCGCTCGACGGCACCGACGCATGGTCGCTCAGCGTGCGGGCGCTGCAGCGCCAGCGAGGCCGCCTGTTCATGGCGCCGCAAACCCCGCCGCTGCCGCCGCGCCAGCGCGTCGTCACCGCGGTGCTGGCCGGGCGGCTGCCGGCGTGGGGTCTGGCGACGAGCCTGCGTTCGCTGTTCTATCCGGTGGACATCGCAGGCGCCCATGAAGCACTGGAACGTTTCGATCTGGCCGACAAACTCTTCGCGCGCGTCGACCGCTTGTCCGGAGGCGAGCGGCAGCGCGTCGGCCTGGCGCGTGCGCTGCTCGCGCCAGCCACGCTGTGGCTGATCGACGAGCCGCTGTCGGCACTCGACCCGACGCGCTCCGAACAGGCGATTGCCGCACTCGTCGACGTGGCGCGTGAACGGGGCGTCACGCTGTTGACGACGATGCATCAGGTCGACACCGCGCTGGCGCACTTCGACCGCATCGTCGGCCTGCGCGACGGCGCGGTGGCGTTCGATCTGCCGACGCCACAGGTCAGCCGCGACCATCTGCTGCGCCTCTATGCACAGCATGAGGATGAGCTCCAGGGCGCGCCGGGACACGTTGCGCCGGAACCATCCATGACGCCACCACCCGTCGCGATGCACTGCCGATGAACGCAGACCCGGCCCTGCGCGATCCTGCCTGGCTCGGCCGGATCTTCTGGACGGGCGCGGCGCTGTTGCTGCTGTGGCCGATGCTGGTCGCGACCGAGTTCCGGCCCTGGGTCTTGTTCAGCGGCGACGGCCGCGGACCGACGCTTCACTTCTTGTCGACGTTCGTGCCGCCGGCCACGAGCCCGGATTTTCTGTGGCTTGTCGCCCACGAAACCTGGCGCACCGTGGCCATTGCCACGGCCGGCATCACCTTGGCGTTGATGATCGCGATCCCCGCCACGTTGTTGTCCGCGCGGGTGCTGTCGGTCTCGGCCTTGTCGGGCCGCATGGCGACCCCTGCCGCAGCGCTGCGACAGGTGGTGCGCTGGGTGCTGGTGTTGTTGCGCAGCATCCCGGAACTGGTCTGGGCGCTGGTGTTCGTGCGCGTCGTCGGGCTCGGGCCGACGGCGGGCGTGCTCGCGATCGCGCTCACGTACGGCGGCATGCTGGGCAAGGTCTACAGCGACATCCTCGAGAGCGGCGACGACCATGCCACGCGCAACCTGCTGGCCAACGGGGGCAGCCGGCTGCAGGCATTCGCCTATGGCTTGCTGCCGCAGAATGCGGCGGAACTCACGTCGTACACCGTCTACCGCTGGGAGTGTGCGATCCGCTCCTCGGTCGTGCTCGGTTTTGTCGGTGCGGGTGGCCTCGGGCAGCAGCTCGACAGCTCGACCAAGATGTTCGCGGGCGGCGAAGTCGCCACGATGCTGCTGGTGTTCGTGGCGCTGGTGGCGTTGGCGGATCACGCCAGTGCCTGGCTGAGGCGGGCATTGGCATGAAGCCGATCCGCGTCCCGCCCGCGGCCAACGAGCCGTATCGGCTGCCGCCGCCGCTCTTCGATGCACGCTGCAAGGCCTGCTGGTTCAGCGTCGGGCTGGTGGTGCTGGTGGTCGCCAGCTTCTGGAGCCTGGATCTGCAATGGGGCGCGTTCCTGTCGCTGGATGCGAGCCGGAGCATGGCGCGATTCGTTGGCGAATTCTTCCCGCTCGACCTGTCCGCGGCATTCGTTCGCAAGGTCGGCGCGGCGTCCCTCGAAACACTCGCGATGTCGGCACTCGGGACCTTGCTGGCCGCGGGTTCCGGGCTGCTGTTGGCACTGCCCGCCAGTCGCACCCACGATGGCGATCCGGCACGAGCGCGCGCGCCGACACGGCTGCTGCTGAACGCGCTGCGTGCGGTGCCCGAGCTGGTGTGGGCGGCGCTGCTGCTCATTTCGGCCGGCCTCGGTCCACTCGCGGGCACGCTCGCGCTGGCATTGCACACCACCGGCGTGCTCGGGCGGCTGTTCGCTGAAGCGATCGAGAACACACCCCATGGTCCGGCCGCTGCGCTGCGCACCCAGGGCGTCGGCACGGTTCGCGTGTTGCTCTACGCGACGCTGCCGCAGGTGCTGCCGCAGCTGATCTCGTACGCCTTGTACCGCTGGGAGAACAACATCCGCGCCGCGGCGATCCTGGGCGTCGTCGGTGCCGGCGGGTTGGGGCAACTGCTGTCGTTCCACATGGGCCTGTTCCAGATGGGGAAGACGGCGACGGTGCTCTTGGCGATGCTGTTGCTGGTGGCAGTGGTCGATGCCTTGAGCTACGCCATCAGGCGCTTGCTGTCGCGCTGAAGCACCCAACACGGACTTCGTTCGCCGAGCCCGAAGCGATGTCCGTCCCTTGTCAAGTTCAAGGTTCGCGGAAGAGGGCATCGTTGCCCGTGCGACGCGTGGCAACCTGGAGCAGCCAGAGCGCCGCCGTTGCGATCGCGATCATGACCAGCGCCAGTCCGAGGGCCTGCTGGTCGTCAAGCCGATAGGCGTTGCAAACGCGGGCTGCAGAATCCTGGTACAGGGTTCCAACCACGGCCGTCATCGGGAGCAGGTTGCCCAGAAAGAACACTTGCACAACCACGCCGGCGCGTTGCCAGGAAAGTCTCAGCGCTGCACCGCTGGCGACCAGAGCGATCAGTTTCAGCGCCTCGACGCGCGCATCCACGAGTGCAAGATCCAGGACGCGCGGGACCATCAGCACAGCCAGCGTGAGAGCGCTGCCAACGAGGCCCGCGATGCCCAGTTCGTTCCAGCGCTGTGCGGCTGACACCCAACGAGCCGGCAGCTCCTGCACAAGAAGGGCGCCCAACAGCATCAGGCACGGATACTGGATCAGCATGTGGGCGGTCATGCTGGATTCGGTCATCCTCCTCACGGACGGCAAGAGCATGAGCGACAGCAGGAGCAATACCGCGGCCGTTCGCCACCGTGCGCTCTGTGAGCCGGCGCGACACATCGACGTCATTCGCCGGCCTCTCTTTGCGCGATCGAGCGGGCGTAGTTCAACGCAAGTTCGAATTCGGCGTCGTCGAAGATCCGCACCAGGCGTCCGCGCCCGTCGAGGACAAGGAGCGCCGCGTTGTGCTCGTAGCCACCCCTCCCATCGTCGATCACCACCACCTGGAACGCTGTCAGAAGGCCTTGCAGCTGATCGGCATCGCGAACCGTTGCGATCGCCCAGCGGTTCGGGTCGGCCCGCCACTGAGTCGCGTACCGCTGCAGGCTCGATGCATCGTCATGGGCCGGGTCGAAGCTGATCGACAGCAGCTTCACCCCATCGGTCGTCTCCGTCGCGAGAGCGTGCTGAAGTTGCTGGAACCCGCTGCCCAGCGTCGTGCAGACCGTCGGACAGCGCGTGTAGACGAAGTCGACGATCGTTGCCCGGCCGGCGCCGTTCAGCCAGGTGTAGAGGTCCGCGTCGACCAGCCCGGGGCCCGCGAGCGCGACCTTCGGTACGGCCACCGGCTGCTCGATCACGATGAGACGGCGCGCGCCCTCTGCGGTCCAGGCATGGAAGTCCTTTGTGATCCAGGCAGCACTCCACCATCCCAGCAGCGCCAGAGCAAGGGTGGACAGCGCCGTTCGCAACATCAGGCCACGCGCAGGCGCACGGTCGTCGCGCGCCTGCCCGTCCCCGGCTTCTCAGGCAGCCGCATCGGCGGCAGGATGTTGGTCAGTCGCATGTTCAAGGTGTCTTTCCGCCCAGCGCCTTCAACTCGTCGCCGCTCGCGAAGGGCGTCGTGCGCGCGCTGGCCTTGCGCTCGGCCGCGATCAGGTCGGCCTTGATCGCTGGGGACTTGTTGGACCATGCGCTGCGAACATGGCTGAGGACGGCGGCAAGTTCGGCGTCGCCCAGCTGCGCGAAGGTCGGCATCGCCCCCTTGTAGGTCTGCCCCGCGACGCTGATCTCGCCGGTCACCCCATGCAGCACGATGTTGACGAGGACGCGCGGATCCCCGTTGACCCATTCCGAGCCGTCGAGCGGCGGGAACACGCCAGGCAGGCCCTTGCCGGTCGCCTGGTGGCAGGCCACGCAATTGGCGTTGAAGACCTGCTGCCCATCGGCGCTCGGGCTGGGCCGAGTCACAGCCGGTCGCAGGTCGGAGACGGTGCGCCGGTCGCCGAGATCGGGCCGGCCGAAGGGCTCCGACAGCAGGATGTAGAGCACGCCGGTCACCACCACCGCGAGCGTGACCATCGCGACGATCAAGGGGATCGGCTGGCTGCGTTCGGACGGCTCCGTCGTCTCGCGCTGCTGCGCGCGGTGGCCCGGCTCGAATTCGTTGGACATGATGGCGGCCTTGCGTTGGATCGGCGTCAGAGCTTGGGCTCGGAAGGCAGCACCGGGTAGGTGTGGTCGAGTCCCTGCAGATACTTGACCAAGTCCAGCGCCTCGGGGGTGGGCACCACCACCTTGCCAACGGGGCTGTAGCCCGGCGGCAGGTTCAGCACCTGTTCGCCTTCTTCTGCAGCGGCCTTCACGTAGAAGAGGTAGGGGTAGGCCGGCATGATCGACCCCGGCACGTAGGCGCGCGGCTGGTACAGGTGGCCGAGGTGCCAGTCCTTGCTGGGCTGGCGCGTGCCGATGTTGAACAGGTCGGGACCGGTGCGCATGCTGCCGAGCAGGTGAGGCCTGTCGTACACATAGTCGGCCGGGACGGAGGCGCGACCCCAACCGCGCTCGAAGTCGGGACCGAAGTTCCGATCGCGGGGCTGCTGGCTGTGACAGTACACGCAGCCGTTGGCGATGTAGACGCTGCGTCCCCGCAATTGCTCGCTGGTGTAGGTCTTGAGGCCGGGCAGCGGCTTGACGTCGCGGACCTGGATATAGGGCATCACCACCAGCGCCGCCGTCGCGACGCTCAGCGCCACCATCGCCCCTGCAGCGAGCTTGACTTCATTGTCCATGGGCGCGCTCCTGCAGACCCTGCTGCCAGAACAGCGCAGCGCTGGTGCGCGTCGGCCCGAAGCGCAGGGACATGGCAAGGAAGTGAAAGACGAAGATCAGGTGGCTGAGCAACATCAGCGAGCCGCCCACCGAACGCGACACCAGATAAGGCGCCATCAGCGTGACCGACTCCATGAAGGGGCGTTTCGCATCGAGCATCGCCTCGCCCTGCAGCCAGCCGCCTACCGACAGCCCAACGAAATAGACGAGTATCCCGATGGTCGCGAGCCAGAACTGCAGCGTGATCAGCCTCGGGTACGGCCACTCCCAGTTGAGCACGCGAGGCATCATGAAATAGATCGCCCCGAACAGCACCATCGTGACGAAGCCGTAGGCGCCCAGATGCGCATGCGCCACCGTGAAGTGCGTGAAGTGAGTCACCTGGTTCACGCTGCGCAGCGACTCGAGCGTGCCCTGAAGCGACGAGGCCAGGTACATCAGGCCGCCGAACATCATGAAGCGCAAGGTCGGCGAGTAACGCGCCAGGTGCATGCGACCGCGCAGCGTTCCTCCCATGTTGATGCTGAACGCGATCACCGGAATGATCATCATCACGCTCTGCACGATCGACAGCGTGGTGAGCCATCCGGGGATCGGCCCGCCGATCAGGTGGTGGCCGCCCACCTGCCCGTAGAAGAATGCGAGTGTCCAGAAACCGAGTATCGACAGGTTGTAGGAGCCGACCGGCCGCCCGATGATCTTGGGCAGGAAGTAGTAGATCGCGCCGACGCTGACTGGGGTGAACCACAGCCCGAGCACGTTGTGGCCGTACCACCAGTTTGTCGTCGCCTGCTGTACGCCGGTGTGAACGCCGGGCAGCTTGCCGACGAGGAAGAGCAACGCGATCCAGAGCAGTGCAGCGACCATGTACCAGGCGCTGACATACAGGTGTTCCATCTTGCGATTCACCAGCGTGAACAGGACCGGCAGGATCACGAGCACGAAACCGGCGAAGATGAAGATGGCGAACTGCCACGGAATCTCCAGGTACTCCATGCCGTCACTCCAGCCCGTGCCGATCGCGCCGATCCCGCCCGCGATGCCGGTGTTGATCAGCGCGCCGCCGAGCATGGCCCAGATGCCACCGAGCAGGCGCGCGCCTAGCAGGCGCGGCAGCACCCACAGGATCATGCCCAGCGCCGCGTTGGTGATCCAGCCATAGAGCACAGCGGTGAGGTGGACGGTGCGCAGGCGGCCGAAGGTCATCCAGGCCTCGCTCACCAGCCAGTCGGGGGCATGCAGCTTGATCGACGAGATCAACCCGGCGGTCGAGCCCACCAGCAGCCACATGCAGGCAAACGCGATGAACATGAAGACCGGGAAGGCGGAGGACTGATCGGATGCGACCCGCGCTTCGATGGCGGCCGCGTCGACAGCGGCGGCCGGTGCATCAGGCGCGCTGGCCGCTCCCTGCATGGAGTGCTGTGCCGTCGCGGAGAGGGCCGGGTCGTCGACCTTGCCGACCTCGCCGAGGGCGAAGATGACGGAGGCGGCGACCGGGTTCTCGACCAGCAGCCCCTGGCGCATCGACCACACGAAGACGAACAGGCCGATGATCGACAGCACGAAGGCGCCGAGCAGACTCATGATTGCACTGTCCATCAGGGCCCCTCTGGCGATGTCACGCTGTCTTCTGCGAGTCGTGAGTTTGCATCTGGCCCTCCGAGCGCGTCTTGTCGTTTATTGCGGTCGCCGCGTTCTTCCCGCCGTTCTCGGGCATGAACGGCGCCAAGGCATCGGGGCGCGGCCGGACCATCAGGGGTGCAAACCGCCACAGGTAAATTGCGAACGCACTGATCCAGCACACCGCCGCGCCTTCGAGCATCCGGTGCCCCAAGGCGAACGGCAGCAACGCGAGGAGGCGAAACGCCACGGCCGCGAGCATGAGCCAGAAGCTCGCGAGCATCCAGCGATCGAGCGCCAGCGCGCGCCCAAGGTGGCCGAGGGCGGTGCGGGTGATCATGCCGATGATGAGCACCGAGAGCCCACCCATCGCGATGACGTGCACGGGCCAGGCCTCGCGCAGCGGTTGCCCGGCAGCGCGGGCCGCCGCCACCAGCAAGCCGACACTGAGCAGGGCGTAACCCGCATGGAGAATCCAGAGAAGCGGTGTGTGCCGGGCGGCCCACGGCTTCCAGGCCAGCGTCTGGAGCAAGCCGATGGCGGCCGCCAATGTCAGTGGAAAGACTGCCCAGTCGCCGTGGCCAAACAGAAGGAGGGCCATCGCGAGCGTGGCTGCGGCAATCTGCCAATGACCGCTGCGAGTGTGCATCGGCAGCACGAGGCCGGGCAGGGCACGCATGGCAAAGAACGGGATGACACGACGCCCGACCAGCAGTGCGATGATCGCCATGCACAGCAGTGCGGCCTCGAAGAACTGCATCAGTAGCAACCGCGGGCTGCCAGCACTCGCTGCCAGCAGGTACAGCGCGTCGAGGACACCCAGTGCGAACAAGAGCCAGGGCACGCCGTAGTTGCGTCGGTTGCTGCTCTTGAGCACCGCGCGAAGCATTGCCGCACCGGCCAGCGCGAAGCAGGCGAATTCGGTCGCCGCGGCAGCGAGAAAGGCGAGTCGACCCGGCACGAGAAATCCCAGCCGAGCGAACGCCCACAGGAAGCACAGCAGACCCAAAGGCCAACCGTGCAAGGGGTTGATGCCGGTCCAGGTAGCGCCTGCCGTCAGCAGGAAGCCGACGGCGATGGTGGCGATGAAGCCCCAAAGCATCTCATGGGCATGCCACAGGACGCCTTGCATTACACCCTGCAGCATCGTTGGGACAAAAATCCAGATGGCGATCGAGAGTGCGGCCCAGCAGGCGCCTCCGAGATAGAGAGGCCGGAAGCCCATTTGCAGGAACGCACCGAAGCTGGGTGGTGCGAGCTGCGCCGCTCGTGGCTCGGTGATCGAAAGCAATTCAGCCAAAGGAGTGCTCCTTCGGGATGCGATCCGGATCGCGGCTCATTTGGTACCCGTACCAGAGGCTTTGCGCAATGCGCGCCGCGAGATCGTCGGCGCGCTCGCGCAAGGCGGGGTTGTCGAGCGCCGCCGTGGTTTCACGAAACAGCAACAGCCAACGTTCGAACATGCGGGCATCGAGGCTGGGCAGGGCCGTGTGCTTAGGCATCGGCGTGCCTCGGTACCGCGCGGTTCCACGCAGGGTGGACGACCAGAAATCGACCATCTTCGCTAGGTGATGATCCCAATCGACGACATGCGCGTCGAAGAACGGTCCCAGCGTCGCGTCGTGTCGCACCCTTGCATAAAAGTCGTGGACCAGTCGCGTGACATCCTGTTCGTCGCAGAGTTCGATTCTTGGCATGATGCTTAAAGATGTATTGTATCTATATCTTATGAGTGTCCGCTCCCCGTCAAGAGAGCCTCGCGGAGGCAATGGTCTTGTCGAGCTCAGTCGTTGCTCGACGAGGGCTCGGCACTGAAGCGAATCGCCCGCTCTACGAGGCTGTTCATCTCGGTCGCCGCAGCGATGGTCAAGCGATGCGGCGTGAAACCGGGTCTTGGCAATATGTGAATCGCTTTTTCCCGGATCAGGTCAAACTGACGTACAGGTGCGTCAGCGAGCATCGCGATCACCAGGTTCTCAAGGGCGATGACGCGGATCTGCAGTTGCACCAACTCCGCGTTGGCCAGCGGCGGAACGTCGCAAGGATTCTCGTCATCGATGTCGGCCGACTTGAGTGTCATGGGTTGCTCCGTCATTGGGTAGCTCGCCGGGTCAGTATGCCGCCGAAGAGCAGGGCGGACCGCATGATTCCGGGCCCGTCCACCGCGAGATTGACGCGGCTTCGCTGTCGAGGTCTGGCCATGGATCGCGGAGTTACCAACTTGTGTCGGCTGATCAAGTGCCACTTGTTTCAACCATCCGAGGCTAGCGGAGTGATTTCGGGATCAGCGTCTGTCAGAGGGAACAGAGGCAACTAGATCTTCGGAAAGCCGCATCGACGTTGCGGCAGTCCGCTGCGATTGTCGACATCGATTCGCGCCGTGCGCGTGACCGTCGCACTCGCCCGTGCGTGGAACGCGCATCACACCTTTGGGTGAGGTGTTCCTCCACCAAGGGTGTCGAGTGACCGTACAGCCTATGGATGCTGAGATCACTGTCCTACGACGGGCGAATCGGGGCTGGACGCACAACATAGTCGTTGCCAACCTGGTCGCCGTAAGGAATCGACGTGAAGCCAAACCCAATCGCGCTGAGGGTCGCTCATTCAAAGGAGGCGTGCTCCGCCTCACCGCACCTGACCAGTGCACCTGCGCGTTGGCGCGACCTCAACAGCGTCTGAGCGGGTCGGCACCGTGACAAATCCTTCCGCATCTGAGGACGGATCGCCGACGGCAGTCGCGTCCCCGTCGCCACCGCCCACAAGGCGCCCAGTGACGACGCTTGTGCGCGTCGTCGCACTCGCCGCCGCGGTCGGGCTCGTATTCATCGTCGCGCAAAGGTGGAATCAATGGACCGGCGGCGCCCAGGAGCAAAGCACGGACGACGCATTCCTTCAGACGGACATCACACCGCTGGGTGCCAAGGTTGCCGGTTATGTGACAGAGGCCCCTGTTGGGGACTACGCGCCTGTTCGTCGCGGCCAGTTGCTCGTTGCCTTGATGCCGGACGACTACCGGGCGCAGTTGGCGCAGCAGGAGGCAAATGTGGCTGCGGCGACCGCCGCGCTGTTGAACAATGCCGCGCTCACAGAGTTGCAGCGCGCGAACATCCGCGCGGCTCGGGCAGTCATCGACAACGCAGGAGCGGTCCTTGCACGGAATCGCCGCGAGGCGATGCGCCAGCGCAGGCTCGTCGGCGATGGTGCGGGCACCGAACAGGCACGAGACGGTGCGGATACCAATGAGCGACAGAGCTCAGCCCAACTGGAGCAGAGCCTGGCTCAACTGGCAGCGGCCGAGCGCCAGATCAACGTGCTGGCGGCGCAGCGCAAGCAGGCGGAGGCAGCGCTCGCTGCCACCCGCGCAAGCCGGGATCTGGCCGAATTGAACGTGGGGTACACGCAAATCGTCGCTCCCAATGACGGATTCGCCGGGCAAAGACAGGTGCGCGTCGGACAGTATGTTTCGCCGGGCCAGCAGGTCGCCATCGTTGCCGCGTTGCCGCGAATCTGGGTTCTCGCAAACTTCAAGGAGACGCAGATTCGAAACATGCGGGTCGGTCAGGCTTGCAGCGTGGTCGTCGACGCATTTCCCGGCCACCGCCTTAGCGGCCATGTACTGGGCTTCGCGCCAGGCACAGGTTCGCAATTCGCCTTACTGCCGCCCGACAACGCGACTGGCAACTTCACCAAGGTAGTCCAACGGGTCGGAGTGAAGATCACGATTGACGATCCCGGCGATCTTCGAGACCTGCTGCGCCCTGGGCTGTCTGTTGTTGCCTCGGTAAGGACGGGCACTTGAGCGAGGTCGAGCCTCTTGACGGGCGCCGGCCACGACCGTTGGTCGGACTCTGCGCCGTCCTCCTGGGGGCGTTCGTGTCGACGCTCAATGGCAGGTTGTCCACCTTCGGACTGGCGGACATTCGCGGTGCTCTCGGATTTGGCGTTGACGAAGCTGCGTGGATCACAACTGCGCAGACCGTCGCGCAAATGATGGTCGCGCCGCTTGCGGTTTGGGCGGGTTCCGTCTTCGGACCGCGGCGTGTCCTCTTCGCAGGTTGCGTGGTCTTTGGTATCGCGTCCGCGCTGCTACCGTTTTGCCGCGGGATCGAACCAATGCTGGCAATGCAGTTCGTTGCAGGCTTGGGTTCCGGCTGCTTCATGCCGCTCACGATCATGTTTGTCCTGCGCAATCTCGCGCCACGCCACTGGGCGCTGGGCATTGCGCTCTATGCGCTCAACATCGAGGCGTCGCTGAACATTTCGGCCTCGGTCGAGGGCTTCTACATCGACCACGCTTCCTGGGTATGGATCTTTTGGCAGAACGTGCCGCTCGCGCTGGCAATGCTGCTATGCGTTCACTTTGGCATAGGACGCCAGCCTGTCGATCGTCGAGCCGCGAGCCGAGCGGATTGGTTCGGAATGGCGAGCGCAGCAGTTGGCTTTTCACTGACCTATGCCGCGCTTGACCAGGGCAATCGCCTTGACTGGTTGAACTCAGGATTGATCGTCGCACTGCTGGTCGGTGGAGGCGCCCTCGTACTGACGTTCTTTGTCTATGAGGCCGTTACCTCTGCTCCCTGGATCAATGTGCGCATGCTCGCTGGCGGCTACCTTCCGATCTTGCTGCTGCTCGTTTGCGAGGTTCGGTTTGCTTCACTGGGCACCGCTTACCTGATCCCGCAGTTTCTCGCCCTAGTGCGCGGATTTCGGCCCCCCGAGGTGGGTTCGGTACTCCTCTGGATCGCCATTCCCCAATTGATCGCGGTGCCGTTGGCGGCATTACTCCTGCGTCGCGTTGACCCGAGGTGGGTGGCATTTGCCGGCCTGGCCATGATCGGTGCGGCCTGCTCGATCACAGCGACTCACCTCACACCGCAGTGGACGACCGGTGACTTCCTCGCCACCCAGCTGCTGCAGGCCCTAGGTCAAACCTGCGCCATCAGTGCGGCGATATTCGTCGGCGTTCTGAACCTCAAGCCGGCCGACATACCCACATTCGGCGTGATGATCCAGATTGCGCGGCTTCTCGGAGGTGAAGTTGGATTCGCCTTCATCGTCACCTTCGTGCGAGTGAGTGAGCAATCGGCCTCCCATGTGTTCGGTGGTCACGTTCAGGCAGGAGCGATCGACGTGGTTGGGCGGTTGCAGTCCGTTGCCGCAGCCTTGGCAAGTCGTGCCGACGGGGCTGGAGCTGCGGCCTCGCGGGCCGTCGCAATTCTTGCGCAATCCGTGCGCCTGCAGGCGACCCAGCAGTCGTTGATCGAAGGCTTTGCCGTGATCGCCGCGAGCACGGCGTTGGCCTTCCTCTTGCTGCTGACCTTCGACAGACCACCAACAGGGCCGGCCTCACCGCACGGCCCCCTGGGGCGCATTCGTTGGGGGAAGCAATGATCCTGCGCCGCCTGACTGCCCTTGTAGGCGCCGCGTTCATGACCGGATGCACGTTGGGGCCAACCCATCGGCTGCCCGCCGTGTTGCCTCAAGCGGCGGGCGCGTTCGTCAGTGAGTCATCGACCGTCGATCCGACTCGTGATCCTCCCGACGCGTGGTGGCGGCTGTATGACGACGATGTGCTGGCTCGGTTCGTTGCCGAGGCATTGATCGCCAATTCGGACCTGCGCGTCGCTGTCGCCAATCTCGCACTTTCGCAGGCCGTGCTTCGCGAAGTGCGGGCGGGGCGGTATCCGACGACGCAGATCAGTGCCGGCGCCGTCTATGGCCGGAATCTGATCGCCGACTCGGTTGCGGCCGCCTTTCATGGGCACGCAGAGGACCAGACGACCTCCCTGGGCGGCCTAGACGTGTCCTATGAGATCGATCTCTACGGCCGAGTGGCACGCTCGATCGAGGCCGCGAACGCGGATACACAAGCGATCGAAGCGGCGCGAGATGCGATACGGGTCGCCGTCGCCGCAGAAACCACGCGGGCGTACGCGAGCGCACGAAACGCCAGCCGCGAACTGGCGGTCGCCCAACGTTCGCTGGATATCGCGAACGAAGCCGTCGCGATCGTGGGACGCCAAGCGGCTGCGGGTGCCGCATCGGAGTTCGATCTGGCGCGCGTCCAGGTGCTGGCAGACCAGGCGCGCGCCGTGATTCCGGTGTTCGAGGGCCGCCGACGCGCAGCTCTCTTTGAACTCGCTGTGCTGCTCGGACGCGTTCCATCAGACGCTCCAATCCACGAAGCCTATGGCGGCACTCCGATGCGGATCGAAATGGCATTGCCGGTCGGCGACGGCGCGAGACTACTGGCCCGGCGCCCTGACGTGCGCCAGGCAGAACGAAGGCTGGCGGCTGCGACGGCGCGTATTGGTGTCGCAAGTGCGTCGCTCTATCCGCGAGTCAGTCTGGGGGCGAATCTTGGGCTCGCGAGCAACGACGTTCTGAAAGGCTCAAACGCCGTCAACTTTGCGCTGGGCCCGTTGATCTCATGGAGTTTCCCAAACCAGGCGGTGGCGCGCTCGCGCATTGCGCAGAGCGATGCCGCTGCAGCCGCGACGCTCGCCAGCTTTGACGGCACCGTGCTGCGCGCACTGAAGGAGGTCGAGCAGTCGATCAGCGCCTGTGATGCAGAGGCATCGCGGCGATCCGCGCTTGCTGCCGCGGAGGTCAATGCGGCCAAGGCCTACCACCTGTCTGGTCTGCGCCAGCGTGAGGGTGCATTGAGCCAACTTGATCTTCTCGCAGCCGAACAGACGCTGCTTGGCGCGCGCGCAGCCCTCGCTGCGGCGGACAGTCGCATCATTGATGCGCAGATCTCGCTGTTCAAAGCACTGGGTGGCGGTTGGCGGGAAGCTTCAACCCCTCAATAGCTCGAGATTGGCGCTTGACGGTCAGCAGGTCGGCGATGTTGTCGACCCTGCCAATCCCGGTCCGTGTCAGGAGAGCTGATCTTCAGCGCGGCAAGAGTTGTGCGCCCCCGGCATTTGAGGCTGTACTTGTTCGGGGTCGCGATCTTCTATATCCAAGGGAGGAGCAACGCCTGGGGCGCAGTGCTCACGGCATCGGGCTACCGACGATGGGTGCGAAGCGACCCCAGGTTTGTCAAAGTTCATTCGAACCGAACTCGCTTGGCACCGGAAGGCCCCGAACATGACCATCGCCCGCACACCCGTGCTCTTCATCCACGGACTTTGGCTGCATGCAAGCAGTTGGGGTCCCTGGCTCTCGCTGTTCAGTGACGCCGGCTATGCACCTTTGGCTCCAGGGTGGCCAGGTGAGGCCGACACCGTGGCTGGTGCCCGCAGCAACCCGGAAATCGTCGCCGACAAGGGAATCGACGACGTCACTGCGCACTTCAAGACGATCATCGAAGCGCTGCCAGCAGATCCGATCCTGATCGGTCATTCGTTCGGCGGTCTGATTGCCGAGAAGCTGATCGGAGAGGGCATCGGGCGCGCCGCAATCGCGATCGATCCGGCGCAGATCAAGGGTGTCTTGCCGCTGCCGTTGGCGCAGCTGCGAGCGGGGCTTCCGGCACTGGGCAACCCCTTCAACAAGCACCGCGCGGTTGCGCTGACCTCGAAGGAGTTCCGCTTCGGTTTCGGAAATGCCTTGACCGAGGAGGAGTCCGACGAGCTCTTCGAGAAGTGGACGATTCCGTCGCCGGCGCGCGGATTGTTCGAGGTCGCGTTCGCCAACTTCACGCTGCACTCGGCGTCAGAGGTCGGAACCGACAACGAATCGCGAGGGCCCTTGTTGTTGATCTCGGGAACGGCGGACCACACCGTGCCTGACGTGACGACCCGAGCCGCGTTTCGGCAGTACCGCGATTCGAGCGCCATCACTGAACTCAAACAGTTCGAAGGAAGAGGGCATTCGTTGACCATCGACGCGGGCTGGAGCGACGTCGCGACAGCGTGTCTGTCGTGGCTGAAAGACAAAGGGCTGTAGCCAGGGACTCTGGCTCATCGAGAAGGGAGCGTCTGTCGTGAACCTTGCACTGGCCCGTTCCGGGACTACAACGAATCGAGTGTCGCCGACTCTCGTCCGCGCAGCATCCACCGCAGACGATGCAGGGAAGTTTGCACAGTTCACTTCCCTGGTGAACGGCTTCCGCCGCACCGGCGGCTTGGCCAGCAGCGATGAAGTCCTGTGCTGGTTGAGGCCGCACGTCGATCAGCCCATCTCGGTGCTCGCTCGGTGGATCGTGACACGACAGGCCGTGAGCCTTGAGTGGCAGGGTTGCACCCTTCTGCCCGTATTTCAGTTCGATCGAGAAGGCATGTCGCTGCGCGCCGGTCCGCGGGAGGTAGCCATTGAGTTGCGCGGAGCGTTTGACGACTGGGATGTGGCCTCCTGGTTCTCGCAACCAAACAGCTGGCTGTCCGGTGTCGCGCCTGTCGATCTGATTGCAACCGACCAGGCAGCAGTGCTGCAGGCTGCACGTGCGGATCGCTTCATTGCGAGGGGTTGAAGGCGTCAGGCGAGGTCAACACTCGGGAGTCGAACCCTCCATGCCACTCACGCCACCTGTCACTTCTTCGGACCATATCCGCGGTGGTCCCGACTGGACTGTCACGCTCGTAGAGTACGGCGACTACGAGTGTCCGGCCTGCGGGCAGGCTCATCTGGTCATCAAGCAGCTGCAGAATGTGCTCGGGTCCCAGCTGCGCTTCGTGTTCCGAAATTTCCCGCTGAAGGACATTCATCCGCACGCAGAGGAAGCCGCGTGGCTTGCCGAAGGCGCGCAGGGCGCAGGCCAGTTCTGGAATCTGCATGACCTGCTGTTCGAGAACCAGGGCCAACTTGATCGGCCGAGCCTGGTGCGCTACGGCACCGCGCGTGGCATGAGCCAGGCGCAGGTGAAGGCATCTCTCTCGGGAATCTGGCATCTGAGGGTGGCTGACGACTTCGGCAGCGGAGTGCGCAGCGGCGTCACCGGAACGCCGACCTTCTTCGTCGATGGCAAGCGCTTCCATGACGACTGGAGTCTTGCGGGCCTGCTTCAGGCGCTGGAGGCTGCTGCTGCCTGATAGTCGATTGACCGAGATCGTCTGATCATATGCAGGGCGCTCAGGCGCACCGCGTTGATATGCCTCGTGAAGGAGCGGTCGATTCGCTCGCGGTGGGACCGAGAAGGGCGGACAGCGAGACCTTCGCACCCTCGATGTTCAGGCTCTCAGGTGCGATCGCGCTCAACGATTGTGCGAGTCGGTGGTTGCCGATTTCACGGCGCAGGCTGGCGAGGATGGCGACGACGTCGAGCTTTCGCTTCAAACTTGTGCCTCTGTCGCTCCGCTTCGTCCAGCGCGCCCGACGAGGTGCTCACCAATGAACCAGCTCTGGAGTTCGTTCGTGCGCACGATCTCGCTGACGATCAGGTCATTGGTCCCGTCGTCACCATCCGCGTCCGCTTGGCGTGCCATGGGTCTCGCCTCGGACAGGATCATCTCGTGCGAGTCGAGCAATCGTTCCAATTGGTGGATGGGATCCTCGCGCCCGCGCGGCGCACGGGCGATGCTCGACTCCTCGACAACGTCATGGGCGAGTGCAATAGCCACCCCACCGAGCGTTTGAACCCTCTCGGCCAATGAATCGATGAGATTCAACTGCTCGCCGTAGTGCTTGTCGAACAGCAGATGGAACTCGTAGAAGGTCGCACCTGAAGTTTGCCAGTGTGCCTTCTTGTAGAGATCGCGTATGGCCATTGCGTGTGCGAGCAGTCGGTTCAACGCAGCCACGCTTCGATACCTGACCTCCGTCGGCAGGCCGAGCCGAACCGGCTCGAGGCTGCCGTACTGCTGAATCACGGTGGAGCTTTCGATCGAGGGAGTGGTACTCATTGGCGTTCCTTGTCGGTAGACGATCTGGCCGATTGGCCCCGTACATGCTCAACGGCTTCAAGGATGATGGCCGTGGTCTCTCTGGGCATGGACAGGAATGGCACATGGCTGGCCGGCACCGCGACGACGTGTGCCTTCATTCGGGTCGCCATCTCGCGCTGAAGTCGGGGGTAGATCATTCGATCCTGCTCGGTGACGAGATACCAGGACGGTTTCGAATGCCAAGCGGCCTCTGTGACCTTGTCGTCAAAGGCGCTTGCGTGGATCGGAACCTGGGTGGCGGCCAGCACGGCAGCATTCGGAGACGGCAAGTCCTGCGCGAACCAGTGCGGCAATTCCCCCTGCGGGAACCATAGGTGCCCGCTCGGAGCAACTTGCAGCAAGTTGACGTATCCAGGTGGCGAATGGCGGCTCTGAACATCGTTCGTGGACTCTCCACTTTCCGGCGCGAAAGCTGAGACGTACACGAGTGCCGTCACTTTCTCTGCCGTACCCGCTTGTGTGATCACGGTGCCGCCCCATGAGTGCCCGACTAGCACCACCGGACCGGTTTGTGCGTCGATGGCACGCCTCGCCGTTGCAACGTCGTCGGCCAGGGAATTCAGCGGGTTCTGGACCGACACTACACGGAGCCCCTTTGCCTGTAAACGCGCGATCACCTCGCTCCACGAGGATCCGTCTGCCCAGGCGCCGTGGACCAGAACGACTGTCGGCATCGCGGCTGCCGCGAACGCTGCATCCGATCCGGCAGTCGTCAGCCATGCGCAGACGAACGCCACAAGCAAGACGAACAAGTGAAGCCCAGGCGGTGAACAAAGCCACCAGCGGACCGACGAAACGGTGTGCGCGTTGGAGACGGTGGATGGCTGCTGGGGCCGGCCGCGACGAGTCATTTCGTTCTCCTCGAGTTGCCAGAGTGCAGTGCGAAGGCGCAGAAGAATTGCAACGAATTGACGCGGTTGGCCGACTCAGAACGGAAGCAATGGGCGTGTGTGCTGCACCGAGATCCAGTGCTCGGTCGTGAACGCATCGATCACTCCGTCCGTTCCAAAGCGGCCCAGTCCGGAGTTCCTCTCCCCGCCGAATGGCATCGTCGGCATGTCGATTGCGGACACATCGTTGATGTGAGTCATACCGGCCTCGATGCCATGCGCGAAGCGTGCACCACGATCGAGGTTGCCGGTGATGACCGCGCTCGACAGCCCGGCCTCGGTATCGTTGGCGATGCGCAGTGCGTCGGCTTCGTCCCTCGCGCGGATCACCGGCGCGATCGGGCCGAAAATCTCGTTGCGCGCCAGCGCCATGTCAGGCCTCACACGATCGAAGACCTGCGGTGGCAGCGTCAGGCCCTCAGGCGACTGACCATGAACGCGGCGAGCACCCTCGGCGGTGGCGTGGTCCATCATCGCGAGCAACTTGTTCAGTTGAGCCCGGTTGATGATCGGACCGATCGCCGTTTCAGGGTCGTTCGGGTCGCCCACCCTCAGGGCACGCACGCGTTCGACAAATCGCTGCAGGAACTCCTCATAGACGGCATCCATCACAACGATTCGGTTCGCGATGATGCAAATCTGTCCTTGGTGGAGAAACTTGCCGACCGTCGCGAGGTGGACTGCCAGCTCGAGGTCCGCGTCGTCGAGCACGACCAGCGGCCCGTTGCCACCCAACTCGAGCATCGTTTTCTTGATCCGCGGCCCGGTGATTGCTGCCTGGCCGATGTGGCGGCCCACCGCCGTGGAGCCTGTGAACGAAACCACCCGAGAAGCGGGGTGCTGGACGAATAGATCACCGATCAGCTTCGATGGCCCAACCACGACATTCAGTACACCTGGCGGCAACCCTGCCTCTTCGAACAGCTTGGCGAACATCAGTCCACCGGTGATCGGCGTCTCGTTGGCTGGCTTGGCGACGACGGCGTTGCCGAGTGCGATGGCCGGTACCATCGAACGCGTGCTGAGGTGCATAGGCCAGTTCCACGGACTGATCACCGCGACGACTCCGACAGGCTTCCGGTAGATCCTGTTCTCCTTGCCAGGGAAGTCACCACTCAGGATACGTCCATGTGCTCTTGAGGGCAGGGTGCTCGACTCAAGAACGATGGCCCGAACCGTGCCCCATTCCATCTCGGCCTTGATGCGAGTGCTGCCAGACTCGCGGATCAGCCACCGCACGATCTCTTCGTGTCGAAGTTCCATCAATTGCGCGACGCGCCGCAAGATGTCGGCGCGCACAGCGGGCAGGGTCTCAGCCCACCCACGCTGCGCGGCCTGGGCGCTTCGAAAGGCCTCGTCGACATCTTCGACGCCTGCTTCGGCGATCTCCGCGAGCGGGGCGTCGTTGAACGGATCGGCAACCTTCAGAGTCGTTCCTGCGGCGCCCGATCGCCACCTTCCGCCAATGCAGAGTTCGCCAAAGCTGTATGGGGGATGGTCGACGACCATGGAAGTGCTGTCTGTCATTGCGTTCTCTCGTCGTTCGTTCGTGGAACGTGGGTTCGGGCGTGTCGTTGTCAGTGGTCGACGGTCAGCACGATCTTTCCGCGTCGGTAGGGGCGCAGACCGTCGAGCATCTCGTGAGCGAGTGGGGCATCCTCTAGTGGAAGGACAGGACCCACATGCGTGCGCAGGCCGCCTGAATCGATTTCACCGGCGATGCGAGCCAGGAGGTCCGTCGTCACGTCAACAATGAAGAAGACGCCCCTGACGCCGTGTTGTCGCGGAAGCGTGTCGTCAAGGGAGGCGACCGCGGAGACGAAGACGCCGCCGGCCTTCAGCAAGGGGAGCGCGCGAGCATGCAGCGCAATGCCAACCGTGTCTATGACAGCGTCGACGAGTCCTCCGGCAAGTTCAAAGCAGCCTGTGCGGGCGTCGACGACTTGGTTCGCTCCGAGGGTGCGCAGCCGATGAATCTCATCCGGTGATCCGGTGGCGATCACATTCAGGCCGCGGCTGTGTGCGAGTTGCACTGCGAACGCGCCGACGTTTCCCGAGGCTCCAAGAATGAGGACGGTTTGGCCTCTTGTGAGCTTTGCGTGATCGAACAGCATTTGCCAGGCGGTCACGGCGATCACGGGCACGGAGGCAGCCTCTGCGAAGCTCAGGGCAGTAGGCTTTCTGGCGACCATGTGATTGGCCGCGACCGCGAACTCCGCGTACGCGCCCGTGAACTCGGCGTTGGTCACACCGAAGACTTCGTCACCCACCTCGAACGGCGAGTCGCCCGGACCTACCGCCTCGACAATGCCCGCTATGTCGGAGCCGGGTGTCACGGGCAGTGCTTCGGCGGTGACCAAGGCCGATCGTCCGGTGCGGACCCACGCGTCCCAGGGGCCGACGCCGGCCGCCTTGACGCGCACCAGCACTTGGCCCGAGGCGGGGACAGGACGTTCGATCTCTCGACAGACCATGACCTCGGGCGGGCCAAAGTGTTCGAGCCGAATCGCTTTCATCTGCGGCCTAACCGTCGGGGCAAGTACGTCTGGTGCAAAGAGACCTTGGGCTTCCATACGTTCACGCGCTTTCGGGCTTCTGTTGGTCGATCAGGTGTAGTCAGGTTGCAGGCACACCTTCAGGTGTCTTGCGGAAGCCAATGGACAGTCGGTTGTAGGTGTTGATCACGCCGATCGCGAGTGTCAGATCGACCAGTTCCTTCGGCTTGAACTGGGCGGACGCCGCAAGATAGTCGGCGTCCGGCGCACCGCTCTCGGAGATCAGCGTCACGGCTTCCGCCCATCGGAGTGCAGCTTGCTCTTGTTCGGTGAAGAGGCCGGCAGCTTCGCGCCAGGCCGAAAGCATCATCAGCTTCTGCACGGGAACGTCGGCCTTCATCAGATCGCGCGAGTGCATCCCGATGCAATAGGCGCACCCGTTGATCTGCGAGACGCGCAGGTACACAAGATCGATCAGCATGGCCGGCAGACCGGACTTGCTGACCACGTACTGGTAAACGCCGCCGAGGGCGCGCATGCCCTCTGGTGCGAGTGCTTGATGGTCGAGACGTTGGGTCATGGTGGGCTCCTGTCAGTGGGGATCGAGGGTCTTCAGCGGCGCGCCTGTCGCGGAGACAAACACCACCAGTAAGCGAGCTGGCTCTGTGCCGCTGGTGTTCTCCGTGACCTTGTGGTGGGCGCCGGGGGCCTCGAACCAGTTGTCACCGGTGCGATAGACCTTCGCAGGCTCGTCGTCGAGTTGGCTGCGGACGCTACCGGCCAGCACGTAGGCATAGACGAAGGCATCACCGTGGCGATGCGGTTCGGCTTTTGCGCCGGGTGGGAAATTGACAGTCACGGAAGTGAAGGTCTTTCCGGGCAAGTTGGCGATGGGTTGCTGCAGCAGTGGGGATACGGTTTCCGCGGACCCCGCGGCATCGTGTGCGAGCACCGACGCGCAGATGCAGGCAATTGCGACAGAGACAACTCCGTACTTTCCAAGTCTCATGATGTTCTCCAGGTCAGCGGAACGAGATCGTCGCTCGCATGGGCGATCCCTGCTTTGATGAACCCGGCGAGTCTTGATGAAATCGCTCATTCCCTATGCAAAGCGGAGTTGCTGCAATTGATCGATACCTCACGCCTGCAGCGGGACAGTCGCTGAGGCGCACCTGCCACAACGCTGGACGAGCATGAGGACACGACCTGCGTCGCGACGCTCTGCAAGAGCTCATCGGCGATCGACGCCGCGCTGCTGTCGATGGAGATTGGGCCGATGAAGCATCTCGCCGCGCCAACGCGGAAGTTCTGCTCTTCGTCGTTGGCAGTCTGGGGTGGGTGATGGCGACAACTGGGCTGACCTGCGCCGACACCTTGCCGGCTGTGTGCCAGATACTTGATCGATCACACAACGCGCCGCTGACACCGCCCTCAAGATCAGAGTTGGCTCATGCCGCCATCGATGACCAGCTCGGTGCCGACAATGAAAGCTGCGTCTGTGGACGCGAGGTAGAGGACAGCGCTGGCGACTTCCTCTGGTGTGCCGAATCGCTTGAGGGGAATCATCGCCTGGAGGCCTGTGACGGCTTCACCCGGTTTTGCGACCGGGGTACCAAGACGCGCATGCAGTGGTGTGTAGATCGGTCCTGGACTGACGACATTGATGCGGATGCCGCGTTCGATCAACTCGGCCGACAAGGTCTTTGCGAGCGAGATCAATGCTGCCTTGCTGGCTGAATAGACGCTCGTCGTTGCCATGCCGATATGAGCGTTGATTGACCCGGTCAAGACGATCGCCGCGTCGCGGTTCAGCATCGGCGCAAGAGCTTGGATCGTGAAGAACGCACCCTTCACGTTGATGTCAAAGGTCTCGTCCCACATCGCCTCGTCCACGGCGGACAGCGGCGCCATCTTGGCGATTCCCGCATTGATGAAGACAGCGTCCAGCGAAATGCCTTGGTGCAGCAGCATCTGAGCCAACTCCTTGTTGGAAGCATTGTCGCCAGTGTCACTTCGCAACGCGATTGCGCCCGGACCTAAACTTTCCTTCGCTACGTCGAGCGAGCCCTGGTCACGGCCCGTGACGACGACACGTGCGCCTTCCCGCGCGAAGGCCAGAGCTGCTGCAAGGCCGATGCCACTGTTGCCACCGGTGACGAGTGCTGTCTTGCCTGCGAAGCGATTCATGATGAGGTCCTTCAGAATGAGTAGGGGTGGACCGCGCGGAGACACGCCGGTTGCGCTTAGGATCTCGGCATGCGGGGTGGCGGCGTCACCGATCGATCGCCACGGCCTGTGCGTTCCGCAGGGTCTAGCGGTTGAGAAACCCAACCAGTTTGGGGACGACCTGTTCCGTCGCTTCGTCCATGAGCCAATGACCGGAGCCCGGGACCACGACACCCTCAACATTCGTGGCGGTGAGTCGGGCTTGATTGATGAGGAACTCACCCGAAGCCTTCTCGCCAGTCAGCACAAGCATCGGAATCTTCAACGGTGTCTTCGCGTATCCCGAGAATTCATCCGCGTCCTGCGGGAATGCATGGAAGACCTCGAACCCTGCACGCATCGCGCCGGGTTGGGCGTACGCCTTTGCATAGATCTTGCGATCTGCTTCCGACACCGAGTGTTTGGGATCTGCTGCGAAGTCGTTCCAGAAATGCTCGAGGTAGGTCCGCTCCCGACCCTTGACCAGCTTGAGCGGCGTATCCCCGTAGAAGTTGAAGTGCCACTTGTCTCGCAGCAACCATACGTTTTGCCAATCACCCACACCCGGCAAGAACGCGTCCATGAGGACAATGCTGCTGACCTCGTCACGGTACTGTGCAGCGTACGCGTAGGCAACCATCAGTCCGATGTCGTGGCCGACGATCTTCACTCGATCGAATCCGAGCTTGCGCACCAAGGCGTGGATGTCCTGTGCCATCACGGACTTGGTGTAGCCGTCGCTCGGCTTGGCGGACTGTCCGAAACCTCGAAGATCGGGCGCGATGACCGTGTGGTTCGCTTGGAGCTCCTTGATCAAGGGTAGCCACATGTGGCTGTTCTGGGCATATCCATGAAGAAGAACCACCGGATCACCCTGACCCGCGGCCAGATAGTGCAGGCGAACGCCGTTCACATCTGCGAAGCGGCTCTGCGGCGTTTGCGCCAGCGCACCGCCACCGAGCACGGACGTGACCGCCAGCACCGCTGCCACCATGCGCAGCCATGCGGTCATGACGCATGCCGTGGCCGCATAAGTGGGGCTCGTCTTGGTGGGTCGAATGGGCCAGGGGTACGGAAGCAGACGCCGGGCGTAGGCGAGGGAGGCTTGCTTTGCAGTGATCATGATTTCCCCCGGATGATTGACGACAGGCACCTCCGAATCAACGGGAGGCTCGACCAACCAAGAATGCCGTGCGGCGGGGACAGAGGCTTGGATCTGGTTGCTGCATCTGGCCTCCTCTTGACGCTTCATGCACTGAGTCGTCTCAGGCGTGACTTCAGAGGTGTCGCGCTCAGTCGAGTCCTTCCATCTTCGCTGGCGCGCAGACGCCATCCGGGGACTCGTGTCTTGAGCACACTGGCTCCAACCGATCTCACCAGGAGCAGTGATCATGACAAACCTATCGGATGCGATGACGTCAATCCCAAGAGATCTCGCCACTGTTCTGGTCTCACACCCGTCCCCGCTCATTTCGGCTGGCTTGGTGTCGACCCTGCGGCGCATGCCCGAACTTGACGTTCGAATCTGGGATCAGTCCGAAGATCCATGGGAACGGACGACATCCCTCGCCGGCATCGACGTGGTGGTCGCCGATGCCGAACTGCTCGCGCGTGGAGCGTCGGACACGCTCGCGCATATGGCCAGGGGCACCGCCGCAGCGCCCAAGGTTGTTCTGATCACGATGCGTGCAGGCCGCAGGGAGATTCCGGTTGCCATGTGGTCGAGTGTCGGCGCTTACCTGTCCATCCAGTCAGGCGAAGAAGAACTCTTCGACGCCATACGCGGGTTGGTGGGCGGAGACGTAGCCGACGATTTACCTGGGGACACGGGTGCTGGAGCCGAGTCGGTCGATGATGTGCCTTGCCAGCGGCGCGCTCGCCCTCGGGGCGGCCTTCCTCCTGGCGCGTTGCGAAGGGTTCGGGAGTACGTGGAACAGCGGCTCGCGGAGAAGATAGAACTCAGTGACCTAGCCAAGATCGCTGGCCTGTCGGGTTGCCACTTCTCCAGGGCGTTCAAGCAAAGTGTCGGAACACCGCCGCACCGGTACTTGGTGATGCGACGTATTGCCGCGGCCGCTGAGCTGATCAAGACGACCAACCGTTCGATGACCGAGATCGCGCTGGAGGTTGGCTTCTCCGACCAGAGCCACTTCACACGGTCGTTCGCGGCCATGACGGGAGAGACGCCGTGTGCCCTTCGACGTCGGCATCGTTAACGGAGCGATCTCGCTGGGCGAGCGTGGGTTATTCGACCGACAGTTCCAGTGACCTGGCGAAAGGGGATGGCTCAGCGAGTTCGCCTTCTTGACCAGGCGGGTGGCTTGATCTCGAACGTCTGCGCCGTGCCTTCGTTGCACTGAACTGAGCTGACCCTGGGCGCTTCGAATGGCGCGCAAGGACGATTACCCGCCGGGTCCTCGAGTTCGGGATGGGTGACCAATGCGTATGTTCCCGTCCGCCACGCCCGCGCTGGTGTGAACCGCCACGTGGATTCGCCGTTCTCAAGGCGTGCGACACCCGCAACACGGCGGCCATCCGGTCCGCGGATCGCGATCAGCCCCTCGGATGAAGACGCGATGGGCCCATCGAGGTGGACGACCATGGGAAGACGAGTACCTCGAGTCGGACGATCGAACGTCCATAGGGCCGGGTTCGGGGCCTCGGTGTCAAGACCCACGACCACCCATGTTTTTCGAATCGACCTTGCGAGTGCAGGATCGTCGACCACCAGAGTCACCGATGATCCGAAGTGCAGCGCGCGTCCGACTGCCAGATTGGCACCGACGCCTGACTTGACGCGAGCAGGATGGAGCAGGAGCGTCACCCGAGTGGCATCCGGGTTCAGGAGCGAGAGGTCGAGAAACACGTCCTGAATAGCCTGCCCGTTCTTGCCGATCAGCTTGACGCGATCCATGAGCAAGGGCTCCCGAAGCGGGCGGGAAAATCGGAGCTCGATTCGAAGCAGATTCTCCGGCACGCTGGGGCCAGAAGGATAGGCATGGCCCGCGGGCTCGGCTGCTGACGCCGGCGCAGACGCAATCGACCCCGCCGGCAGAGTCGCCAGCGAGAGCGCGATCGCGTGGCGAAATGTCACGGGGCAGCTCGCGCCGCAAGGTCGGGGTAGCCCTCGTCGCCGCGCAGAACCCTGTGAACGTCACGGAAGCCGTCGTTTGGCTGATAGGTGAAGTCGGCAAAGTCGTACTCGTTGACGAAATCGCTCAGACGCAGGAACGCACCTTTGCGGATGGAGACAAGCTCCATGGCACCCGACCCTGCGTTGCGGCGAAGTGCCGCGAGAAAGTCCTTGTCCTGATTGGCGAGTTGGGCAATGCCGGCGATGGGGATCGGTGTCGACTTCAAGCCGAGCAGGGGCTCGCTTGGCCATTTGATGGGCGTCGCAAGTCCGGGCTTGGTAGACGCTTGCGCGATCGAATCGACGGCCATCAGATCCGCTGCCTTGTGCGAGTTGGCGAGGAGAACCACGGGGCCTTGTCCCGCATCGAAGGTCACCATATCGACAGGCGCGCTGCCCCAGCCCAGTTCCGCGATCGTCTTGCCCACCACGTGCGCACCGGCCTTGAGCTCCTTGAGCGGGATCGTGACGAGTGGCGTGCAGGTGTAGGCAGCGACCAGGCTCGGCTCGCCGTTCAGTTTGACCACGACCATCTTCCGGATCGGCGCGCGGGTCTCTAGTTCGTTGTGTACCGCGTGGTACATCTCAATGCTGGTCGAGGTCGTCGAACCGGTGAACGGGAAGTCGAAGACGCGAAGCGTCGAGGCGAAACTGGCGTTGGACAAACCGGCAACGTACAGCTTCCCTTCGTAGAACACCATGTCCGTGACGGTGTAGGCCGCCTCCGGTACGTCACGCCAGAGGCGCTTGTCGGTATCGGGAGCGTCCTTGATCGCTGCGGACGTGTGGGGAAGTTTTGCGAGGTCAAATACCTGGACCTTTCCCGTGGAATCGATCGAAACAAGCCCTGGCGACGGGGCCTTTCCGCCGCGGTCGACAGAGACGGTGACATAGGCGAGCCCGGTCCCCGGCCGAAAGGCCATGTCCTCGAATCGCACGACATACGGTTGAACGCCCAACGCCCGCGAAACCAGGGACGAAACATCCTTGAGGTTGAACGGCTTGGCGGGCGCATCAGAGGCCACCGGAAGCCGCACCGCGTGGATCTCTCCGCTCCGCCAATCGGCGATGACGACGGTGTTCGCGTCGGCGAACGCCATCGAGCCGACGGATCGCACTGGGCCAGCAAACGCGAAGGTCGCGCTCGCCGCCATCGTCAGAGCAATCACGGCCCGTTGGACGCTCCGGCGATGCAGTAGCTCAGGCCAACAGCCATCGAAGTCACGGACCGAAGCAGAGGTGTTGCGTGTGAGCAGACGTTGTGTTTTCACAGGGTGACCTTTCGGCTAAGGGTGGCCGATTCAACGACTGAATCGTCCAGTAGTTTTCGGCCCTCCCGTGACCGATGAAGAGCCTCGAGAGGTGGGCAAATGCCTCGCACTGCGAATGGAGGGCAGGACACGACCGGAGTCCTTCAGCCACCGGTTCGAAAGAACGCCGTGTTTGCGTCGAAGTAGGCCTCAGCCGCATCGTTCACCATCACCTGAAACAGATCATGAAACGTGCCGATATCGTCAGCGCTGCCGCCGTCTTCCATCACGGCCAGTACGCAACTCTGGCGCCACACGGCCAGGTCCTGAAACGGGTGTCCATGCATTCGCTGGCAGTGCGCCTGCACGGCGAAGATTCCAGCCTTGTACAAGTGAATCATCGAGTCGTCCTGCAATCCGTCCGCGCGTGCGCTCAGGCACCCGGAACCTCGGACAGACTGCGCGAGTTTTCTGGCGACGTACTGCGCGTAGGGCATTCGTCCCGAAGCGGAAACGTACTCGTCATCAGACAGAATGCAGCGAAACGCGGCCTCCACGAAATTCCGTTCGTCGAGCGAGAGGCAGTCACCCATGTTCCGACGGCTTTGCTTGCGAGATCCCGGGTTAGAGCTCGACCGAAGTGCGCGAGTCATCGGGGGGTGGTTGCCCCAGGTGAATTGATGACTGGACATCGACGGTCGATACTTGCGTGCCGTACGGGGGCGGCGTGCACCGCATTCGATGTCCGTCCGACTCTCTGGCTTTCTCATTGCTGCTCCGTGTTGACCGACGTCTTGCTTCTACGCACCAGATATCTGGCGCGAAGCTACGCGACATCAGGGGTCAGGAATCCAGGCAGACGAGGCCGAGACGGTAGGCCTTGTGCACCGCTTCGGTCCGCGAGCGCGAGCTCAGCTTGGACATGATGGCGCGAACGTGTGTCTTCACCGTGCCGACAGTGACATCGAGGTCGCGTGCAATCGCCTTGTTGCAGTCACCGAGTGAAAGCAAGCCAAGAACCTGCATCTCACGATTGGTGAGATCTTCCAAAGTGAGCGACTCGGCCAGATGCGCAGCGACTCCGGCCGAGATATGGCGTCGCCCGGCGGCCGCCGCGGAAAGAGCCGCGCGAATCTCTTCAGTAGCGGCTGTCTGGCCGACGAACCCGCACGCGCCGCTCTTCACTGCCTCTCGAACGATGTGAGGCTGATTGGCATCCGTCATGAGGACGGCTCGGATCCTCGGCGCTGCCGCACCAAGCGCCTCCATGAACTCCCGAATGTGCTGCCGACCGATGAACGGGTCGACGAGCGCAACGCCGGCGCGTACAAGTGCGCAGCACTCCAGAAACCGGTCAAGCGAGCAGGCAGTACCGGCGAGACTGAGGCCCGCGGTTTCGGACACGAGTGACTCCAAACCGCAGAGGAGGGCGGGTGACGAAGCGCCGATCACCACCATCGTCCCTAGTCCGGAGCTCATAGGGCATGCGGCAAGTGAGGGAGTGCGCGGCATGAACATGGTCGCACCCCGGGGGTGTGGACCGTCGGCACTCGATGAGTCGTCTCGAGAAAAGACATTCCAGCTTGAAATCGTGTCCGTCGCCAAGGAATGCGTCTGCAGATCATCCACGTGCTACTCCTAAAGTCCTGCAATCACTCTATGCTTTTGCCCCTCGAATCACATGCGCAGTTATGACGTGCCTAGTACGAAACGTGCAGGGAGTGGTCGGAGATCCGCCGGCAGTCGGTGGATGGCGGCTGGTTGCGCCGTGGAGATAGAACGCTGCCATTCCTCTCCATCTCGATCGAAAGCGACTGACGCGCCGGTGGATCAGCCGAAGTTCCTCGTTCCTATCCGAGGCGGCGCTTGTTCTGACCGTCCGGATCGCTCGCGAGCACCAGCCCTGTCGCACTGAACAGATCCTGGGCGAAATGGATGGCATCGCGAAAACCACATCGCGCGGCGATTTCTTCAGAGCCGACTTCATCGAATGCGCGGGACATCAGCATCCTCTTGGCGATACCCACCCGCGTGGCCGCAAGAACGGTACCAAACGACTCACCAAAGCTGGCGAGAGTCTCGTGAAGACTCTGCGCTTCAATGCCCGTTGCTGTCGCTACATCATCCGCGGTGAGCATGACCTCGGCGCAGCGCTGGGCAACGCAATCCTGGATGCGACTGCGAAGAGAGCTTGTTCCCGGCGTTGGGTGTTTGGTTTCACCACTCACGTGGAAGGCTGCAATTGCAAGCAGGGCCCCTACTTGTTCGGCGAGCACGTTTGCCGGGACCGGCGAGTTAGCTGCAAATTCTGGAGACAGCTGAGACACGAACGTCGAGAGGCCAGCTCCCCAACGCGACCTGAGTGGAATTCGGCGACCCACCATGGCATCCGGTGTGTGCAGCCATCGACGTACCCATTCCTCGGGCAGATCGAGAGTGACGAGGGCATAGAACCCCACATCGAGCGAGTGCGCTCTGCGCGTGTCGATAAGCACTGCGTCGCCAGGAAGAAGTCTCGTGCGCTCAGGGTGTGTCACGGTGCACGGGGAGGAAAGATTCAGCATCAGGTAATACCTGTTTAGCCGACTGCGGGAAATCTCACGGCTTCCCCTGTCGACACGATGAGGCCGACCCGTCATGCGCAAAAGCGAAAGCGGCCCGAGCTCGGTGATTGCGAATGCTGCGCTGAATCGCGACCGATTTCGGCAGGTCACGTTCATCGGAATCAATGCCGAAGAGGCTGCCTCCATGTAGTATTCGAGACGATCCGCAGGGCGCACGTCAGCGGTCGACCAGCGGCGTACTTCCGTCATTGAGCGTTCAGACATTGCTTCTTGTGGTTGTGGGCATGGCGAGGACTTCGGCGACAAGACGTTGCATCGGGGAGTCTTTGAGACGTCGACTCGCGCGGAGTCTGCCCGCAACGCCATAGCGCGTGCGGCTCGTGGGTGACAAGCAATAGCGGAAAAATCGCCTGTACGCGCCATGTGGCGGCCGTCTGCGTCAGGCAACGTGCATAGCGGTGTGGCGAGCTTGCCCGCTTTGCCGATTGAGAGCGCGCGCGACCATCGTCGCACCTGGCTGATTCCGTTCGTGCCGTGGCACGCGGCTTCTCGACAGCTGGGGAGATGAGCTCCCTGCCTGTCCGAATCAGGCCATTTATGACACCTCGCTTGGCGCGCAGAGACCAGCCACACCGGTGGTGCTGTCTAGAATCCGGTTGTCGGAACTGAAGAAGCAAAGTCACCATGAGACGCGCTGCGGTTGCAGAGGTCTTTCGACGCTCCACCGAGAATGTCGTGGCGCCTCGGCACGTCGAACGCCGCCGGGACATGCAAGCGACTGACGGCTCTTGCCTGCCCTGCGGTTCGGGTTGGGGATCGCCGTCTCGCGGGCGCTCGATGAGCGTGGGTAGCTTTCCAACCTGCAAACGTCTTCGGTTCGCTGCGGGGGATTGAAGAGACAAGCATGGTGTCGCCCGCGATCGCCCGCTGGACAACCGACGAAGTCTCGCCGACGCAACGATTTGACTACTACGCTGATGCGTTGGGTTCCGCCATGGTTCCGATGCAGGTGTCGAGTCACGCACCCGCCGCCTTCAGGTCGGAGATGGAAGTGGCAGACCTCGGGGCAATGTCGGTCATTGCTCAGCGTGGCAGTGCCCACCGTTGCTATACCGAGCGAAGTGATCTGGATAGAAAGAGCGAGCGCAGCTTCCACATCGTCACCAATCTGATTTCACCCTGGGGCCTGACGCATCGGGGCAGAATCCGCCTCAATGCGTGTGATGCGGTGCTGGTCGACACCGAATTCACCCACAGCATCGAGATGGAGTCTGACTATCAAGTCGTGAACATCAAGTTCTCCGAGAGTTGGCTGCGCCAGTGGGTTCCCGCTCCGGGCGCCTTGGTTGCCCGCCGGATCCCTGCCGACTCGGGTTGGGGACGCGCGTTGACGTCGTTTGCGGCGCAACTCTCGCCGAAGTTCGTCGTCCGCTCGCCGCTTCCGAGATCGGTCATCGTCGATCACGTCGGCGCGTTGCTCTCACTCATCGCAAATGAAGTGGCGGGTCCCCCTGGCAGCAGACCGCTGCGCGGATACGCTGCGATGCACGAAAAGATCAAGGACTTGACGATTCAGCGATGCGCGGAGCCGGCACTCGGTGCGGAAGATATCGCGAAGTCACTCGGCATCTCGACTCGAACGGTGCACCGATGTTTCGCATCATTCGGTGGCACTTTCGGCGCGAGTCTGATGTCGGCCCGCGTCAGCCTCGCCACGCGAATGCTCGAATCTCCACTGTTCCGACGATTGACGATCGCCGAGGTCGGAAGGCGCGCCGGGTTTGCGGACGCGTCTCACTTCTCTCGCGTCCTGCGTGCGCGAACGGGCGTGCTGCCTTCCGAGATCAGGGTGGGCCAATCGCCGTTGTCCGACTCGCGCGGCGACGAGGCGGCGTCTTGAGATGACCTCTTCCGCCGCACCCTCCGTGTTCAGGTGGTCCACCGATGAGGTGCCGCCAACCCAACGGTTCGACTACTACGCGGATGCATTGAGTTCCTCTCAGACACCGATGAGCCTCTCGAGTGAGAACCCATCGTCATTCATGGCCAAGATGGAACTTGCAGAGTTGGGGTCCCTGTCCCTCATGCGCCAGATCGGCAGCGGCAACCGGGCGACGCGAGGACCCCGTGATATCGCACGCAGTACCGAGCGGAGCTTTCACCTTCTCGTGAACTTGACTTCACCTTGGACGCTGAACCACGTCGGCCGGACTCGACTCAGACCGGGGGACGCGGTCTTGGCCGACTCGGCGTTTGGCTACGACCTCGACCTCCCCAGCGCCTACGACGTCGTGCACATCAAGTTGTCCGAAGCTTGGCTGCGGCAATGGGTGCCCGCGCCGGGACTGCTGGTCGGGCGCCCCATACCTTTCGACTCGGGGTGGGGCCGCGCATTGACTTCCTTCGTCGCGGAACTGTCGCCGAGGTTGGTGAGCGAATCCGCTCTGCCGGCATCGGTCGTCAGCCAGCACGTGGGCGCCCTGCTGTCCATCATTGCCGACGAGACAAGTCGCAGCGGCCAGCGGCCGACGCCCGGACAGAAGGGGCTGTGCCCCCAGATCATTGAATCGATCGCCCAGCGTTGCGGCGAAAGCCTTCTCACAGCCGAGTCGGTGGCGGTGCCGCTTGGCATCTCCGCGCGCACACTGCACCGGAGCCTGGCCGCGTTCGGATTGACGTTCGGCGCGGCGCTGATTGCCGCTCGGGCGCAGCTGGCCATGCGAATGATCGAGTCGCCTTTGTGCCGGCGTCTCACCCTCGCGGAGATCGGGCGCAGGGCAGGCTTCGTCGACGCGTCGCACTTCACCAGGGTGATTCGCGCCCGCGAAGGTCGGACGCCCTCAGAACTGCGCCATAGTCTCGCTTCGCCGCGAAGCGGACAGCGACACCATGGACTTAACGGGAATGAGTGACCTGCTTCGCCCCAGCATCGTTCGTTGGTCCACCAACGAAGTGCCGATGTCGCAGCGTTTCGACTACTTCGCCGACGCACTTTCGTCGGCGGTTGTTCCCATGTGCGTTGACGGTCAACCGGATGGTCAATCGGACAGTCTGTTCAGAGCCGAGATGACGATGGCCGAGGCAGGGCCGGCGACGATCATTCGCCAGACCGGAAGCGCCCACCGCTCGTATCGTCGCGCCAGCGAAATTGCCCGGAGCGACGAGCACGCGTTCCATCTGGTCATCAATTTGATGTCTTCATGGAGGATCACCCATCCTGACCATGTCCACCTGAATGCTGGCGACGCCGTGCTGATCGACTCCACGCGTGGACATGATTTGCGAATCGAGTCTGACTATGACGTCGTACACCTCAAGCTGTCCGATGAGTGGGTGCGTCGCTGGATTCCTTCGCCGGCGACTGTTGTCGGACGCAGGCTACCGTCCGACTCCCCTTGGGCACGTCCACTGATTTCATTCGCATGTCAGCTGTCCCCGCAGTTCGTTGTGGACTCGCCACTTCCGGTTCGAGTTGTCACCGATCAGGTCGGCGCGTTGTTGGCTCTTGTGGCCAACGAGGTGACCTGCAATTCGAGGCGACCTGCGCCGAGTGACTTCGACTGCCGGGTTCGGATCCAAGACTGTATCGTGCAGCGATGCGCAGAGCCCGCTCTGACGGCAACCGAAGTCGCATCGTCGCTCGGCATGTCGGTTTGGGCCCTTCACCGGAGCCTCGGAAGGTTTGGCGAGACGTTCGGAAGTAGTCTGATGAAGGTGCGGACCGATGTGGCGCTCAGGATGCTGGAGTCAGCCATCTTCAGGCAGCTGAGCATCGCTGAAATCGGCAGGCGAGCCGGCTTTGCGGATCGGGCACAGTTCGCGCGAGTGCTTCGCGCTCGATCCGGACGGACGCCATCGCAGATACGCCTGGACAACGCGATCCCGTTGGTGGACTGACCGCGACACGACTTCCCGTGCGGCCAGAAAGCAGTGACGCGCAGTAGTCGGGACGACGGCGTCTCAACCGTCCATCGAGCGTCGACGCCGGATCTGCAGAGGCGTCTGACCGACTCGGCTCCTCACGCGTGCGAGATGCGAATGGCCCGACCAGCGCTCCGGCGTCGGCACCCACTGACGCAGCCAGTCGGCATGCAGCATCAGATTGATGTTCGGTGCATAGCAAAGATGCGCCAATCAACACAACGGTGTCCAAGACTCTGTCCAGAACTCGGTCGACCATGGCCGTGCGTCTCTCGGGGCGCGACACTCAACCCTCTAGGAGATTCCATGAAGCAAGACATTCTCGCGGGCAGGCAGAACGTTCGGTACAGCCTGGCATTCGTGCCACTGGCAATGTTGGTCGCCTCGCACCCGCCGGCGTCGGCCGCATCCGGTGATGCCCAGACCACGCCTGCCGAACTCGTGGATTCAATGAACGGCCTGTTCGGCAAGCAGACCTACGGCCGCGCGATCCATGCCAAGGGTATCGTGCTGGAGGGCCGCTTTGCGCCGAGCCGCGAAGCCTCCTCGCTGTCCAAAGCGATACATCTGCGCAGCGGGCAGGTTCCCGTGCTCGTGCGCTTCTCGAACTTCGCCGGCATCCCAACGATCTCCGACACGGATCCCCTGGCCGCACCTCACGGTATGGCGATCAAGTTTCAGCTCACCGGCGGAACAGAGACCGACATCGTGAGCCACTCGTTCAATGGCTTCCCGACGTCGACTGCGGCGGAGTTTACGCAGTTGCTCCAGGCGCTCGGTACGAGCGGCCCGGGAACGCCGGCGCCCACCCCGGCCGACAAGTTCCTCGCCACCCACCCGATTGCCAAGAGCTTCTTGACGACGCAGGCGCCGCCGCCGGTGAGCTTCGCGACGCTGCAGTATTACGGCGTCAACAGCTTCAAGTTCACCAACGCCGCAGGACAGTCGCGGTTCGGTCGCTATCAGATCGTGCCGGCCGCAGGAGAACAGTCACTTCAGCAGCAACTCGCCAACGCCGACAAGGACTATCTCGAGCAGGAGATCGGTCCGCGTGTCACGGCCGCGCCAGTGCACTTCGTCCTCCAAGTTCAACTGGCAGAGGCCGGTGATCGCATCGACGATCCTTCCGTCGCGTGGCCGAAAACCCGACCTGTGGTCAAGCTGGGTGAAATCACTGTCACCCGCGTGGTGGCCGACAGCGACACGGCCGAACGCCGCCTGATGTTCACCCCAACAGCTGTGCTGGAGGGCATAGAGCCAGCCGACCCCATGATCACGATGCGCGGCGCTGCCTACGGCATCTCCTACGGGCGCCGCCACGCACCTTGAGCTTTGGTGGAATCGCCCATGAGACATCTCCAATGCGGGCACGCGATCCAATGGCCATCGGAAGGTGAATGCACGGAAGCCGATCGCTCTCGACTCGGCGGCTGAGACAACGCCCGCAACGGTGAGACGCCTCTCTTCCCTTTTGCGCGCTTCGGATCGGGTCCGCGCCAATTCAGAAGGTGAAGCGGAGGCCGCCTGAGAGTTCCGTGATGTCGTTGTCCGATGACGTGGTGATTCCAGTCGGCAACGCGAACGAGGCTCGACCTGCGCCCGCGTGGTCGTCGTTCTTGAACCTGGTCAATGAGGAATACAGCGTTGCGCGCTTGGACAACGAATACTCCCACCCAACGCCGAACGCTTGCGTCTTCGCGTCCGCGAGGTACTTGGGTTTGCTCTGAACGTACTGCATCTTCACCCGTTGCGCTCCGAACCGGTAGTCGGCTCCCAACCACCAGCCCGAGCCGTCCTGATCGGTTTCGCTGCGATCGTCGAAGTTCAGATAGCCGCCTACAGCGCGCCAACCGCCGAACGCGTACGTTGCCGCGATCGTGGTCGTGCGCCGCGCTGCGGTGGCCTTGATGGGGCCGCCCTTGTCGTCGAGGACAGACAATGTCAAGGTCACCGGACCCGCGCCGTAGTGGCCCCAGAGATCGAGCAGGCGGTTGTCGCGCGTTCCCCCTGAGACCTCGCCCAGGCCGACGAGCACGCCGCCACGAAGCCCGTTCCACTCCGGAGACTCGTAGCGCACTGAGTTGTTCACCCGGGTCGGGCCGCCGTTTCCCGCCGCGCTATCGGTCGCACCGCGCACGGGTTCGTATCCCGCAAAGCCACCGATCACGCCGGTGCTCGGGCCTGCGGGGAGATTGGAGAACTCGCTGAAGTCGGTGGTCGCGTAGAACAGGCTCGAGTACTGACGGCCGAGCGTGAGCTGGCCCCACGTTTTCGAGCGCAGGCCAACATAGGCCTGCCGACCCCAGAACGCATTCTGGGCGTTGGTGCCATCGTCGATGTTGATTCCGCTCTCGAGAACGAACACGGCGTACAGCCCGTCACCGAGGTCTTCCTGGCCGCGCAAACCAAAACGTGAACCACCTGTACCGCCCGATTGCAGGCGGTACAGGTGGCTGGATCCACTCACGTACTGACCGTAAGCGTCGACCACTCCGTAGAGCGTCACGCTGTCTTGCGCTCGTGCGGAGATCGCGAAGGTCGCAACGAGCGCCGCGAGTGCGGCACGCGTGGTGAGTGATTTCATGGAGCGTTCCCTCCGTGGGTTTCGCTTGAATTGGAAAGTCGGCCAGGTGGATCTCTGGGCCAGCGTTTGAACGAGATCAGGCGTGTGTCGATCAGCGTGTTCAGTCTCGGCGTCACCACCGGGCCGCAACAACCACCTATGGACTGAGCGCAAGACGCTCGAATGAGGTAGACCGCACTGGAGGGCACAGCGGCGACACCGTCTCAGCACACTGAGGTCAGCGCGAAGTACTCGAGAGGCACGGGTCTGCCGGTAGCCCTGGCCGGCTGCCTCATGCACAGCCGCGACGCGGTGGGCGATCAATCGCTCGTTGAATCCTCGACGAAGCAGTCCGCGTGACGACTTGTCGATGTCGCAAGTCTGTCCTCAGTGGTAGAGACGTCTGCGCAACCTGAGTTAGGCACGTCACGTCGTCATCGTCCACGATGCCTGCTTGTCCGCAGAGCCAGGGCATGGGCTTGTCGCCGCGACCGCTTCATTGCGTACCGCCCGAGCGAATGCTTGTCGCACAGCTCGTGCGCTTTCAACCGAGACTTGGCCGAGGCAATGGCTGAGAAATCATGCAAAGGAAGAGAAATGACGACCCTGTCGGAAGTGCGGCCCTCTTGGGTCACCCGAGTCTTCAGTGCAAAGCTGCTCGAGTGGTTGGCACTGCTGGGACTGTGTGCGGCGTTCCTCAACGGAGGCATCACCAAGGCGATGGATTTCACCGGCGCGGTTGTCGAGATGAAGCACTTCGGGCTTTGGCCACCGGCACTGGTCGCGGTGTTGACGATCACCTTGGAGCTTGGTGCGCCGGCGCTGATTCTGTGTGGCATCTACCGATGGGCCGGAGCCTTGGCCCTCGCGGGCTTCACGCTCTGCACTGCCTTTCTCGCGCACCGATTCTGGGAGCTTGCTCCCCCTGAGCGGTTCATGGAGGCAAACGCATTCTTCGATCACATGGGGTTGCTTGGCGGACTCCTGTTTGTCGCCTGGCATGAACTGCGCCGCTCAGGCGCAAGAGATGAGGGGCGCGGTTCGGTCTCTGCGTATTGGAATCCGCCGCACCGACAGCGCCGCAGGTCGTAGAGGCAGGTTCGGCTCGAGCTGCAGCGCCACTTCTGAACGTTCAGTCTGCGCGCCAATTTCTACCAGACCGACGCACTTGCAGGGGGGTGCGCCCTGTGCGCTTGCGCACCACTCGCACAAAGTGCGATGCGTCGGGGAAGCCGGCTCGCTTTCCGATCTCCGCCGTGGTCACTCGATTGAACAAGGGCGATTCAAGCATTCGGATCGCGAGATCTACGCGCGCGGCAATCAGCATCGTCGCGAACGCCTGCCCACACGCTGCGAGTGTGCGATGCAGCGTTCGGGTCGAGATATTCAAGCTTGTTGCGACATCGCTCGCCGTGAGTGAGGATTCGGCGCATCGCTGGACGATGCATTCGTTGATCCGTTCGAACATCGCGACGTCGCGTCTTTTCGGCCGAGCATCGACTCCGCCCAGTTCACCGGTGGCGAGCGCAAGCAGTGCACCCAGATGGTCGGCGAGCACTGTCAGGGGCAACGGCGAGCGCGCAATGAAGTCCGGAGAGAGTTGACCAATATACGAAGTCAGAACGCGTCCGAAGCCGCTCTCGGACCTTATTGCCCGGCCCACGATCGCAGCAGGGTCCGGGATCCACCGTTGTGCCCAAGCCTCCGGCAACTTCAGATGGATCACGTCGAACGATCCGTTCAGTTCCGTCGTGTGCCCGATCTGTGAATCCAGAAGAACCGCATCAGAGGGCCGAAGGAGGGACCGCCCGCGGTGGTTCAGTTCCCAGGACGATGCGGCATTGAGAATCAGTCGAAAGTGGTGTTCACCGCTGCGGGCAACCTCTCGCGCACCGCGCACACACCCGTGTTCGCTTCCGACAACGCGGATGGCTGAAATCGGCCCGCAGGCAACGGCAGCAACTTCAGCGTGGAAAGGTCCGACCTCGCGGCGCGTGATGCACATGGGATCGACCGCGTCTGCCAGAGCGGCGGCGTAGTAGTCGAGGCGCTGCGACTCGGGCACTTCCTCGGTCGACCAGCGCTGAATGGTCGGCTGCGACGTCGATGACATGTCACCTCTTGCTCAACGGATGGCGTATTCTGTTTTCTACCACATCCGATCGGGACCGTCGGTGAGTCCACTGGCGCTCCCGTCGCCGCGGCAGTGTTGCGCTCCAAGGTGCCGGCAGCATCGCGGTGCGGCACTTCGCCCTTGGCGGCCGGGCGCGGCGTCGTGCCGATCGGCCGCTGTGCCGTTCCGGTCATCCCGAAGTCCCGAGCAGCACCTGGAGTGGCAGTGCTCGGGACCCGTGCCCGGCACGAGGTGTGTTCAATCCGGTAGGTCTTCCCTCAGGACCAATGCGCAATCCGCAAGAACCAGGTGTCGCAGTTGGTTGGCCTCTTCCGGTCGGCGCAGGTCATCCGCCAATGTCGAATTGCGGGCCACCGTCAGCGGCAAGGGCGGTCAGAGTTGCCGCGGTTCGCCACTCGGCATAGCAGTCCAGTCCGCAAAAGTGAACGATGTAGTTGGTAGCGTCCGGAACCACGACTTCGTCCCACGGGATATCGCACCCGCAGGTGCTGCATTGAATCCTCGATTGAGGCCAGTGTGCTTCCGCTGTATTCACTGCGCACCTCGGGACTTTCTCTGAAAGAGATTGATGAGGTTGCCATCTGGATCCCGAATCAACGTTGATTTCAGGCCCGTATTCGGATCGATGACCTGCTGATTCCAGACAATCGTCACGCCCAGTTCTTCCAGCTCCCTGCTGGCCACTGCGAGGTTCTCCACGTCGAAGACGATGGCCTTGTAGCCGGTCGGGAGGAGGTGGGCGGGCGGGGCTGCGTCGAGCTCAAGGAGCCGGTGGGCGCCGGGGACCTGCACGAACTCCAACGCGATGCCAGGCCCGGTCATGAAGGCGACTTCGGCATGTACGGTGGGGAAGGTCGTTCGTGTAGCGAGTCGAAAGCCCAGGACTTGCGCATACCACTTGGAAGATCGATCGATGTTCATGACCGAGATGGCCACGTTGCTGATCGTCAGGGAACCGATTCCGTCTCCGGAACCGGCGGCTGACGCGACGTCATGAGTCAGCGCGATGGCCAGTGTCGTCACCAGGGCGAGATACGAGCGGGTCCCGCGCCCCGTCTGCTTCTGCGATTCCATCATCGTCTCCTGTTCCGGCGCGAGGCTGCGCACTCAACGTCGGCCAAAGCCGAAGATCCAGGCGAGCTTCTGAAGCGGGCTGCTTCGAAGGCGAACGCACGACACACTCGGGTAGTGGCCGCGGGGCTTCAATGCGCGCGTCAAGGATGTTTTCGTGGGAATCACCTGACGCCCGTTCGTACCGGAGAGCAGTTTCATTGCCGAGCCTTTCGTCAAACACTGCACGTAGCATGTGCCGCAACGGGCCAATGCACCTCTTGCCGCGCACATAGAGGTCACTCCAACTCTCAGCGCAGGCTTGTCTATGTCTTATGCGCGCGCAGCGTGCGAACTGCGTTGGGCGGCGATGCGTCCCGCATAGGCCTTGATGTCGAACAGGGCCTTGAGCCAGAACCAGGATGTGCTTTGGCTGCAGTCAAGGCATCAACTGGCCCAGTCGCGTGGGTCGCAACGGGCGATTGCCCCGGCCCCGTGCCTGCGTCGTCTAGCGAGGCGGCGGCGCAGCACTCGCGCCCGAACTGCCGGGTGGAGCACCTGGATGAGGTGCACACTCCCAGCAGGGTTGGCCGCAAACCAGGCGCCGGCGAAGACCGGGCGTCAATGCGCTGGTTCCGACGACATCAGCCCGACGCTGCCAGCGAATGATGAACTGAAGAGTTCAGTTCCATCGCGCGTTCCGCTGCGAGACTTTGCGAGTCGCGTGAGATTGTCGCCACCGCCAGCGCGTGCCCGCCGCGCTTGTAGGTGACGGTGCAATCGCGGGCGTCGAGCGAGCCGTCGATTTCGATCGTTTCCCAGGATTCGGCATGGCCCACGTAGTTGATCGTCACGTCGTAGTGCTGGCTCCAGAAGAATGGAACCGCCTCGAATCGCTGGCGACGCCCGAGCATGTTCAATGCTGTTGTCTGGCCCTGGCGCTCAGCGACCACCCAATGCTCCACGTGGATGCGCTCCCCGGTGTGCGGGTCGGGCCAACGGGCGATGTCTCCGGCAGCGAACACGCCGTGCGCGCTGGTCCGCAGGTACTCGTCCACGACCACACCACGATCGACCACCAGCCCCGCCTGCTCCGCCAGTGCGATCGCCGGCTGAACGCCAACACCCATCACGACGAGGTCTGCTGCGATGCGACTGCCGTCGCTGAGCACGGCAACCGTCCCTTCCATTTGCGCCAGCGTGGTGCCGAGATGAAACACGACACCATGTGCTTCATGAAGCGCCAGTATCGAGAGGCCCAACTCCGCACCCAGCACGCGTTCCATGGGCAGTTTTTCGCGCCCGACCACGTGCACCTCGATCCCGCGCTTGCGCAGAGAGGCCGCGACTTCCAGCCCGATGAAACTCGCCCCAATGACCACGGCTCGCCGAGCCGCGCCCGCCTTCGCGACGATCGCGCGGCCGTCGGCGTAACTGCGCAGGGTGTGGATCTGCGAAGGCGCCGCGCCGTGGACATCGAGCCGCACTGGATCGGCTCCAGTGGCGAGCAACAAGGCGTCGAACGGGATACGTCGCCCGCCTTCCAGCCGAACCCGGCGCTCGCGCAGCTCGATCGACGAAACACGCGAGTCGAGCAGAAGGTCGATATCGTGCTCGGCATAGAACGCTGCTGGCCGCAATGGCATCCACTCGTCCGAGGCATTGCCGGCGAGATAGTCCTTGGACAGATTCGGTCGATCGCACGGAGGATCGGATTCGGCACTGAGCATCGTCAACGAGCCCCGGAATCCTTCGCGGCGCAGCATGTCGGCCGCCGCCACGCCAGCCGCGCCCGCGCCGACGATCACGATCGATCCGGGATGGTCAGTGCGCGCGTTGCTCGACGTTGCATGGGTTAGGCCCGCAGCAGGACACTGCTCGCGGACGTAGACGGTGTCACCGACCTGTTCGACACGCCAGCGGGCGAGGGCGTCCAACGCCGGCGCGCGCAGGGCTTCGCCGGTGCGCAAGCTGAAGCATGCGTGGTGGAGTGGGCACCGGATCGTGTCACCCACCACGAGCCCGGTCGCCAACTGTCCACCGTAGTGGGTGCAGCGCCCCGCCACTGCGAACAACGCGTCGGCGTGGCGGACGACGATCACGTCGTCGTCGCCGACCCGACCTGCCACGACCCGACGCGCCGTCAACGCTTGGATCGGGAAGCCACCACTCAAGTCGGTTCGCGTGTCGTCTGCCATGGTGTCCGCTTCGGATATGCCGTGTCGGTCAGCCCTGATCGGCTGCAGTGCGCGTGTCCACCGTGGTCAGTCGGCGCACCCAGGCTTCGAACGACCCGAGAAATCCGCTGAAGAATTCCCGCGTTGCAGGCACGACGAACCGGCCGGAGTCGTCCAGCACCTTGTCGACACCGCTGATGTAGGCCTCGGGCTGCGGCATCGTCGGCATATTCACCGCCACCAGCGTTTGGCGCAAATGATGGTTTGCCCCGAACGCGCCGAGTGCACCCGGCGTGGCGCTGATGACGGCGGCGGGCTTGCCGGCCCAGACGTTCTGCCCGTAGGGACGCGAGCCGATGTCGATCGCGTTCTTCAGCGCTCCGGGAATCGATCGGTTGTACTCCGGCGTCACGAAGAGGACGGCGTCGGCACGCCTGACGCGATCTCGAAACAACGCCGTGACTCGAGCCGGCGCTTGCTCATCGTCCTGGTTGTAGAGCGGCAGTTCGCCGAGGTGAATAACCTCGATTCGCAACGTCTGAGGAGCGATCGCCGCTAAGGCCTCGGCAAGCCGCCGATTGAATGAATCTCGGCGCAGGCTGCCGACCACAGTCATGACGTCCAGGATCTCGGACATGTTCAAGCCTCCGTTGAATTTCAGGAACTCGCGGTACTGGTGCGGCGCTTGCGGACGACCCGTATTCAGAGTTCGTCGGCCTACAACCACCGAGGTAGCGACTTCGGTGCAGCTGCGTCGAGTGCGTCGGCCGCGTCCGAGGCGGGCTTTTTGATGATCATCGTGTTCTCCTTGGGTGGTCAGGATGCCGACTCTCCAAGCAGTGATCTAGCAACCGGTTGCCGCATTTGGCCTGCACTTGACGCGGTGCGGCTCAAAAGTGGAACGACAGCCCGGTGCTAAGAATCACCGGGTCGAGCGTGACGCGGGCACTGGCTGCCTGCGCGCCGGTGGGCGTCGCGATCACACCGTACGCATTGGTCTTCAGCCAGATCTTCTTGACGTCGAAGAAGAAAGACCATTGGCGGCTGAGCACGTATTCAGTGCCGAACTGCAGAGCAGCGCCGGCCGCGTTGTCGACCTTCAGATCGGTCAACGCCGCATCGTGGGTGCTGAAGATGACGGTGTAGTTGACGCCGCCGCCGATGTATGGGCGGAGGGGGCCCTCGGTCAGCGGGACATAGAGCAGCCCGATCACCGCGGGGCCGTAAGTTGCCTCGCCGAGCTTTCCGGCCGCGGCCAGCGTTCCCGCGCCGAAGATCCTTGCCTTGGGTGGAATACCGAATGCAAACGTGAGGTGCCAGTTGGGATGCAAGACATATCCGGCCTCTACTGCGGCACCCGTGTTCGAGTGAACGCTGACGTCTCCGCCGGGCACGTCCACCCCGGCAACAGACACGTGTGCGCTGGCATCGAAGTTGGCGTAGGCAGGACCGCCGCGAATGAAAAAGCGTTCGTGAACTTGCGCGGCTGCGGGCCCAGCCAGGACGCTCGCGATCAGCATGCCGACGAGCGGAGGACTCCGTCGAAGTGCGGTCCGCATGACCAGGTCTTCTTGATGCAAGAGATGCATGGGACTGATCGTCACTTCAACGTCAGCAGATAGGCGATCAAATCGGCGCGCTGCTTCGCGTCGAGTAGACCGGAGAACGGCATCACGTTGCCGGGGATCGTGGCCTGCGGGTTCGCGATGTAGGCGTCCAGCGTCTTCGCATCCCAGTTGATGCCGGCGTTCTTCATCGCGCGGCTGAAGCGGAAGCCGTCGACCTCGCCGGACTTGCTGCCGACGATGCCCTTCAGCGTCGGCCCGGCGCCGTTGCTGCCGTCGACGGAGTGGCAGGCGACGCATTGCGCGAACACGGCCTTGCCGGCAGTCGCGTCCTGCGCGTATGCGCCGGCGGTCGCGAGGGCGAGCACGCCGCTCGCGGCGAGAGTTCGAATCGAGCGGTTTGTCTTCTTCATGAGTGTCCCTGGAGTCTGAGTGCGGTGGACGTCACAGCACGCGCGGGCGTTCGACGTACGAGGCCATGTCGTCGCCGACGCGCAGCGCGAGTGCCGCAAGCGGCCCGGTCGGGTTGTAGCCAGAGTTGTGCGTGAACACCGAGGCGCCGACGATGAACAGGTTGTGCGCGTTCCAGTGCTGCAGGTGCGGCGAGACCACGCTGGTGCCCGGGTCCGCGCCCATGATGGTGCCGCCGGTGATGTGCGTGCTCTGATAGACGCGCGTGTCGAAGGTGGTCGCGAGCGTGGTCGCCGGAGTGACGATGTCGGCGTTGAAGGCTTTCGCGATCTCGTTCTGCTTGGCGGCGACGAACTGCGACAGCTTGAACTCGTTGTCGCGCCAGTTGAAGTTCATGCGGATCAGCGGCTGGCCATAGGCGTCGGTGTAGGTCGGGTCCAGATCGAGGTAGTTCTCGACGTGCGGGTAACAGCTGCCCTGCATGCCGATCGCCATCGAGTGCGTGTACCAGTCGGCGTTCGCCTTCTTCCACGCGCTGCCCCAGCGTGGTGTGCCCGGCGGCACGCGGCGCGCGCTGATCGGGCGGCCGTGGAACATGCTGGCGTTGATGCCAGCGCCGCCCAGAAAGCCCAGGCCGGCGTGGTCGAAGTTGTCGTTGTTGAACTCGTCCATGTAGACCTGCGTGCTGCCGGTCGCCAGGAACGGGTTGAACCACTTGTCCTTCATGAAGATGTTCACGCCGCCGCCGAGCTGGTAGCAGAAGTTCTTGCCGACCACGCCGGTCTTGCGCACCGGGTCGTAGGGCTTGCCGATCTTGCTGGTGAGTAAGAGCTTGGTGTTGGTCATCGTGAACGCGCCCAGCATCACCACGTCGGCCGGTTGCTCGTATTCCTGGCCGGTGATCAGGTCGACGTAGTGCACGCCGGTGACCTTCTTGCCCGGTGCGTCGTACATCAGCCCGAGCACGTGGCAGCGCAGGCGCACCTCGAAGCCCTTGCGCGTTTTCAGCATCGGGTACAGCAGCACCTCGGGCGAGGCCTTGGCCTTGGCCTCGCAGATGAAGCGTTCGCAGTGGCCGCAGTACTGGCACTGGCCGAGCTTCTGGCCGTCCGGGTTGGTGTAGGCGCTCGACGAGTTCGCCGCCGGCGTCGGGAAGGGCTTGTAACCCAGCTTCTCGGCCGCGGCCTTGAAGGTCAGGCCGGCCTCGGTGTACTCGAGCGGCTTCTGTGCGTACTCGCCGTCGCGTGGCGCTTCGAACGGGTTGCCGCCGGCCTGGATCGTGCCGTTGATGTTGCCGGCCTTGCCCGCGATGCCGAACAGCTTCTCGAACAGCTCGTGGTACGGCCGCATCTCGGCGTAGCTTGTGCCCCAGTCCTGCAGCGGCATGTCCTTCGAGATCGCGGCCTTGCCGTAGCGCGTCTCGTTGCGCGTCTTGATCTGCGGGTCGTATTCGGACCAGCGCCACGTGTGGCCGTTCCAGTGGTTGGCCGCGCCGCCCAGACCTTCACCGGGCAGGAAGGCTTCCATCCAGCGCACCGGCAATGCGGTTTCGGTGCGCGCATAGCGTAGCGTGTAGGTTTGCACGCCCCAGTCCTGCACCAGGCCTTGGCGCGTGTCCCAGCGCAGCTCGTCGCGTTGCGTCGGCAGCTTGGCCTCGGCACCCTCGGTGTGGTCGCCGCCGCGTTCGAGGATCAAGACCTCAATGTTCTTGTTGGTCAGTTGGCGTGCCGCGAGACCGGCCGTCAGGCCGCCGCCGACCATCACGACGGTTTTCTTGGGGAGTTTCTTGATCGTCATGGTGTGCCCCCTCAGCTGAAGTCGGCCATGGACTTCGGTTCCTTGGCGCCGGGGAAGGGCTTGCCGCGGTACTGCACCATGTTGATGGTGTTGGTGGCGGGCAGACCGGGGTAGCCGATCATTTTCCAGAACACCTTGTCGTGGTTGCCGCCGTAGATCGGGTCGGCGAAGCAGGCCTGCGTGAAGAGCGGGTAGACGAGCTCGTTGAACCACGCGCCCAGCGGCAGCCGCGGGCCTTCGATCTTGGTGGCGCCGAGGTCGTTCAGGAACGCGTTCACATCCGCCGGCGCGATCTGGTCGAAGGGCTTGCCGTGCTTCGCGATGCATGCAGCGTTCGCGGCCTCGACGCCGGCCTTGAAATGCTGCTCCGGCGTCATCGGCAGCTGGTAGCCCTGTTGCGGCTTGCCCTGTTGCCAGGGGCCGCGCGAGTAGCGCTTCGCGCCCTTGCCGAAATCGCCGGCGAGCTGGCGGTCGATGTAGATGGCCAAGCCGCAGTCGACGCCGTTCGGCGTGAACTCGTCGGCCGGGCACATGACGTTGACCAGGGTCTCGACGAAGGCCGACTCGTCCTGACTGAGGCAGATGTAGCCGACCGCGGCACTTCGATCCGTCGGTGAAGTTGCAGCGGCTGAGGTCGTGGAGGTGGCGGCGAGACTCGCTGCCAGACCGCTCCCCAGTGGTATCGCGCCGGTGGCCCCCACCACTTGACGTAGGAAGCCGCGCCGCTGGTTCGCGGGCCGCACTGATTCGCTCATCGCAATCTCCGTCTGAAGGACGCCCGGCGCCTGCCGCAATGACAGGTCGCAGTCCGGCTGGGGTACTGTTCCCGTCGACGAATCACGTCTGCTGCCGAACCCTGCCTGCATGGTCGCGCACGCACGCGTATTTCGATTTCACGAACCACTCGCGCTTGGCTGAAACCGTGCATTGCGTCGTCGCGATTCGCGTCGCGGCAGCGCGCTGCCCGCAGGCGTGCCAGGCCCAGTCGAAAGCTGGTGCGACGGCGGTACTGCAAACTGGTCCACTCGGACCGCGAGCTGCCGAAGCGCTTGTCACGCGACTAAGGCGATCGAGATCGCTGGCATGTCGATCAGCCGCTCAAGTGGGCGAGCTGCGAGGGCCTCCTGCGAGCTCGATGGCCGCCACGTTGCCGACGGCGCCGTTTCGTATGGGCGCACCTGTCAGCACCTCCGCGCGGCGATCAGCGAAGACATCGATTTGCGCGAGCGATGTGCAGGGCCTGGTATGCGCAATTCGTGCGATCAAAGAGGACATGGCCCCAGGTCGGCCGACTTCGAGCGTGGCGAGGCGGCCAGCCAGCCGCACCTTGCCGGCGAGGGTGACCTTGCACGCCGAAATGCCTCGCGCGAATCATGCGACGAGCTCCTGTGGTGAAGCCGGCATCTCCAGACGGCGGTCAGAGATTGCAGCGTCTCAATAGCTCGTCTTGCCACTTGCGCCAGAACATTCGCGGAAGGCGAACCGTTGCCGAATCGTTCCTTCCTCAGCCCGCAGGACGGGCCAGCTTTGTCGCGATCTCGGCGACGTGCCGGCCTTGAAAACGTGCGCCGTCGAGTTCGTTGCGCGACGGTTGGCGCGAGCCATCCCCGCCTGCGATCGTCGATGCCCCGTAGGGCGAGCTCCCGGTGATCTCGGACAGCGTCATCTGCCCCTGAAAGGAGTACGGCAAACCGACGATCACCATGCCGTGATGCATGAGCACGGTTTGTGTCGACAGCAGCGTGCTCTCCTGCCCGCCGTGCTGGGTCGCCGTCGATGTGAAAACCGAACCAGCCTTGCCGATCAGCTTGCCTTGGACCCAGAGGGGGCCAGTCTGATCCAGGAAGTTCTTCATCTGCGCGGCCATGTTGCCGTAGCGTGTGGGTGTGCCGATGATGATGGCGTCGAATGACGGCAGGTCCTCGATGCGTGCCAGCGGCACTGAACTGTTCACCTTGTAGCCCGCCGCCTGCGCGGCGGCGTCAGCGAGCAGCTCCGGAACCCGGCGAATTGAGACTTCGGCACCAGTGCTCCTGGCGCCCTCGGCGACTTCGTGGGCAAGGGTCTCGATGTGGCCGTAGCTGCTGTAGTAGAGAACAAGAACCTTCGTCATGGTGAGCCTTTCGCGCGTGAGGGGGTACGCTGACCTGTCGCCCGCGACAGATCGGGTTTTTGCCGCCGGGCAACCCGGAAAGCAAGCGGGTGGTCTTGCGGCTTCTCTGCAGGATGCGCAGGTGCGTTCGCGCGCACCTCTGCGGTTGGCAGGACCAATCTGCCCTGCATTTGGGGTAGACCTTGGTCAGCGGCCTTGGCGGCCCGTCAATGCCCCGGCCTCGCAAGCACCGCTGCGTCAGTTTTCAGACTCGACGCTGGCGTCCTGACTGGAGGCGATGTCCTGTTGAGAGGAGGCCTATGTCCGCTCCTCAGCGAAACACCTTCTGCCGCAGGATCACCGCGATGCCGAGCGCTCCGAGCACCGTGATCGCGGCGAAGTGATCGATGTTCGCGAGCATGGACGCCTGTTGCGCGAGCATTTGCGCCACGCGGGCCAGCGCCGCCTTGGCTGCTTCTGCGGGCGCCATGCTGGCCGCGAACGCCCGTTCCAGTTGTTCGATGGTCGCGTCGAAGACCGGGTTGTACGGATTCACCTGTGCCGACAGCGTCGAGTAGTGCACGGCCGTTCGCCACTGCTGGCCGATCGTCGCCAGCGTGATGCCGATGGCGATGCCGGCCTGAGCCATCATGTTCTTGAGCTGCTGCGCGTGCGAGAACACCGACTCGTCATGCTCCATCTCGCGGAAGGTCTGCATCGCCGTGACTGGCAGCACCGTGAGGAGGAAGACGCTGTTCAGCGCGAGCGCCGGCAGCACGTGCGCCCATGCGTTCGCGTCGCTGTCAATGCGTGCGAGCAGAAGACCAAACAGCGCGAGCGCCGCGAAGCCGGTGACGAGATACTTGCGCGGAGCAGGTGAGCGCGGTAGTAGTCGAGACAGCACGATCCACGTGAGCAGCGCGGCACTCAAGCCGAGCGCCTCGACATGTCCCACGGTTTCCCAGGCATAGCCCAGCGAGCCCAGCAGCATGGCCGGGATCACATAGTTGTTCGCGCCCAGCATCAGGTACGCGAAGAAGAACACCGCCAACCCGAAGAGATAGCGCACGCGCAGCACCTCGCGCAGGCGGAGCAGCGGGCGTGCTTCGCGGACCTGCTCGCGAAGGTAGAACAGGACGCCTGCGGCGCCGCAGGCGAATATCAGCATCGCGGGCAGCACGTCGCTGTAGAAGTCGTAGTAGAGGCGCTGCAGTGAATAGAGCATCGCGAAACTTGCGCAGAGCAGCAGCAGTTGCTGCCATGCCTTCATCTCGGAGGGCATGCTGCGCTCTGGCGGTGCTGCCGGAAGCGAGAGGCCTGCAAGCACGAAGACAGCGGTACCGAGCACGGCTATCGTCCAGTAGATCGCTGCCCAGGTGTCGTGCGAGACTGCCGTCGCCGCGAGCCACGGAGCGGCTGCGATTCCAATCGCCAGCCCACTGGCCAGGCAGCGGATACCGACGAATCGCTTCGGTCCCTCGAGTGTGTGGTGAATGATCATCCGGCTGGACGTGAAGAACGCACCGCCTCCGAGCGCCATCAACGTTCGACCGGTGAGGAAGGTCGAGAGCTCGTTGCTGGTGGCGCACAGAATCGCGCCTCCCACTGACAACGCGGCGCAGAGCTGGACGAAGCGCCGTCCGCCGATGCGCTCGACGAACCAGCGCTGCATCGAGATCGCCAGGATCGCGACGCTTGCGTAGGCCGCCGCGACCAGGCTAAATTCCTCCGGCCCCATGCTGAGCTCGCCCATGATCGGCGCAGCGGCAAAGGCGGTCATCCCGGCCTGCAGGAATTCCGTCAAGGAGAGCAGCAGGATCGTCGCGTAGAGCATGCGAGGGGCGGGCGGGCGGGCAATCATGAGACCGACCTCGCCCTAGGCGGGCAGCTTGCGAAACGCAATGGCAAAGCGGTTCCAGGCGTTGATCGTGGTGACGAGCAGGGTCAGATCGACGATCTCTTCCGGCGTGAAGTGCGGGCAGAGTTGATCCCACACGGCGTCGGGAACGTGCGTGTCGGCGACCTGTGTGACGGCTTCTGTCCACGCCAGAGCAGCTCGCTCGCGCTCGCTGAAGAACGGCGTCTCGTGCCAGACGGCCACCGTGGCCAAGCGGCGCGGATTTTCGTCGGCCTTCAACGCATCGCTCGTGTGCAGATCGATGCAGTACGCGCACCCGTTGATCTGTGATGCGCGCAGGCGCACCAGCTCGACAAGCGGCTTCTCTAGTCCGGACTTGGCGATGCGCTGCTCCAGCGCGCCCATGGCTTTCATGGCATCGGGGCCGGCTTTGTAGAAATTGAGGCGAGGTTCCATGTCATAGCTCCTTGATCGGTTTCGACAGGAGATATGCTATGAATCAATGGAATGATTGATAAGAATGGTAATTCGAGATTGATTGTCCTATCCATGAGGTAAATGAGTGGACCTGAACGACCTCCAATACTTCGCTCTGATCGTCGAACATGGCGGCTTCAGTGCCGCCGAGCGGGTCACGCGCATCACGAAGTCGAAGCTCAGCCGACGTGTCTCGCTGCTCGAGGAGCGCATGGGCGTGCGGCTGATCCAGCGCAGCACGCGGCGGCTCTCGCTCACCGAGGCAGGCCAGGTGTTCTACGAGCATTGCGCGGCGATGTTGGTGGAGGCCGAGGCGGCTCAGCATGCCGTCGAACAACTGCGCTCGTCGCCTGCCGGCACGGTGCGGATGACCTGTCCGGTCGCGATCGCCCAGTTCTACGTCGCACGCATCGTCGCCGATTTCATGCGCCAGCATCCCAGGGTGCGTGTAGAGATCGAATCCACCGACCGACTCGTGAACCTGATCGAGGAGCGGGTCGACCTCGCGCTGCGTGTACGCGACGCCGGTCTCGAGGATCCAGGACTCGTGACGCGTCGAATCGCTTCCGGCCGAATGGTGCTGGTCGCGAGTCCCTCTTGCGGCGAGGCGGTGCCTCCAATCGACGGACCTGAGCAGATCGCGCAGTTCGATACGGTCGGCGGACTGCTCGACGGGACCGAGCAGGCGTGGTCGCTCGTCTCGTCGGACGGACGGCACTGCCGGTTGCGGCACCGCCCACGGCTGCTGTGCTCCGACTACACGGTTCAGTACGAGGCCGCGGTCGGCGGTGTTGGCATCGCGCTGCTCCCCCTGCGCATCGCATGGCGCGGACTCAGCAGCGGCGCATTGGTGCACATCGCCAAAGAGTGGGCAACGCGTGAACAGGGGATCCATTTGGTGTTCACCAGCCGACGCGGCATGCTGCCTTCAGTGCGCGCGTTGGTCGATCATCTGGCGCAGCAGATGCCGACCGCGCTCGCGGAGTGAGCGCGATTGATCCGTGGGGCCGCGCGGATTGGCACGTTCATGTCGCCAGGGCGCAATCGCCGCACTTCTCAGACGCGAGCCGCGTTCGAAGACGGTTCGCTTCGTTGCTCGTCAACTTTGAAGGTGCGCCGTAGCCATGTTGCGGCGCTGGACCGGGTCTCTCTTGGCCCCGTCAGGACCAAATGCGGGGTTGCTCGGGAGGCCCGTCGTCGCGTGGCGCTCAGGGACGATTTCGGCAACCGCCGCTGGCGCGCAGAGGCCAACTTTTTGCGGATCGGCTGCCTAGAATTTTCTCGTCAGATCGAGGCGATCGCAGGCGGCGGGAGGTCTATCGTGAGCCAGTGTCAGGTGGCGCAACATCGGTTCGCAACAGGCTCTGCCTCGCATACGCAATGGCCGAACGCTCGACGAGTGATCCTCTCAAGCTGCGTGGGCACGACGCTTGAGTTCTATGACTTTTTCATCTACGGCCCGATATCCGCACTGGTTTTCGCAAAGGTGTTCTTTCCGATGCAGGCCGAGGGGACAGCGGCCCTGCTCTCGCTCGGGACGTTTGCTGTGGGATTCCTGGCGCGTCCCCTAGGCGCTGTCCTGGGCGGGCATGCGGGAGACCGTTGGGGCCGCAAGACGCCGATGCTCGCGGGCGTCGTGGCGATGGGTTTGTCGACCTTTGCGATCGGTTGCCTGCCGACCTATGCGTCGATCGGCATCTGGGCGTCGGTCTTGCTGGTCATGTTGAGATTCCTGCAGGGTGTGGCCGTGGGCTCCGAGTGGGGCGGCGCCGCTTCGATGCTGGTGGAGCATGCGCCACCGGCCCGCAGGGCGTTCTACAGCAGCCTCATGCACACGGCGCCGCCCGCCGGGACCATTCTGTCGAGTGGCGTGGTCGCGATTCTGGCCACAACCTTGAGTTCCGAGGAGATGCTGGCATGGGGATGGCGCATCCCCTTTCTCCTGAGCATTTTCGTGGCAATGTTCGGGATCTACCTGCGGTTGATCGTCGAGGAAACGCCGGAGTTTCTGCGCATAGAGGCCGAAAAGAAACAGTCGTCCGGGCCGGTCACCGAGGTCATCCGTCGGACGCCATTGCGACTTCTGGCCGCGATGGGCGCTCACATGGGCGACGCAGGCAACGGATACGTTCTTGTCATCTTTGGCCTCGGATACGCGACCCGTCACATCGGTCTCAGCTCCCAAACGATTCTGACCGCGACTGTCGTTGCCAGTTCGATGAGCCTTATCGCAGTGCCTTTCGTTGGAGCGCTGTGCAATCGTTTTGGCCCTGACAGGTTGATCGCCGCGGGCGGCCTCGCGCTGATGATTTGGGGCTATCCGATGTTCTGGCTGCTGCATACAGGCTCCGTCGCCATCGTGTTCGTTGTCTTCGGTGTCGGGCTTCTGATCACCTGCGTGATCGCCACGCCGATGGCTGCCTTCTACACCGAGTTGTTCGAGCCGCGCGTCCGCTGCAGCGGCATGTCCTTGGGCTTTCAGGGTGGCACGGTCCTCGGTGGGGGGCTGGGCCCACTTGTCGCGCAGGCGCTGCAGAACGGGGCAGGTGGCGAAGTTTGGCCTGTTTCGCTGTACCTCGTCGCGCTGGGAGCGATCGTGATTCTCAGTGTCGCCATCGCAAGGCAGCAACGGGGCACGACGGCATGAGTGCGCCCAACGCTCGTGACGGGGCTGACGGCATGCGCGGGAATGGCGCCGAAGGTTCGAAAGAGAGGAAGCAGGGTGCTCGCCGCAGTTAGGCCTACCACGCAAGCAGCCGGATCGGTAGTCCGCCGCTGGACGACCGATGTCGTGCCACCGCGCGAGAGGTTGGATTTTTACGGCGCCACCTTGACATCGGCGCTCGTGATGCCGACGCGCATGTTGGTGGAGAGCCCGAAGGGTGCCGACTTCCATTCCAGCATGGCGGTTGCCGACCTCGGCTCCATCTGGATCGTTCGCCAACACGGAAGCGCGCACCGTTCCTACCGGCGCTTGCAGGACGCGAAACGCAACTCTGCACGATTGTTCAGTATCGTCGTCAGTCTGAAGACACGCTGGAACATCAATCACCGAGATCCGCTTCGACTCGATGCCGGCGAGGGAATCATGATCGACTCGGAGCTGAGCAACGAAATGATGTTTTCAAGCGAGTACGAAGTGTCCCACCTTCGCTTCTCCGAGCCCTGGCTGCGCACCTGGCTGCCGTCTGCAGGAACGATGGTCGGCCGCAGAATCGCTTCAGACCGGGGTTGGGGCGGGGCCCTGACAACTTTCATCGCGCAACTGTCGCCAGAGATCGTGGACGAGCCACCGCTGCCTCTGCATCTGATCGCCGATCATGTCGGCGCGCTCTTGGCGCTGGCAGCTTCCGACTTCGAGACGCCGATCCGACGAACTTCCGCGGCGGATCGCGATCTCCGACTGCGCGTCGAGGATCTTGTCACTCAGCGCTGCACCGAAAGCGCGCTGACGGCCGCCGATCTGGCTGCGACATTGGCTATATCCACCCGCACGCTGCATCGGGCATTGGCTCGCTTCGGTCAAACCTTCGGGGAGCTTCTGATTGCGGCGCGTTCTGCCGCCGCCATGAGAATGCTGGAGTCCCCGCTCTATCGCCGCGTCACCAGCGCGGAAATCGGCCGACGTGCGGGATTTCCAGACGCGTCGCATTTCGCGCGCACGATTCGCGCTCGATTCGGAAGGTCGCCGACGGAAATTAGACTATCTCGCGCTATCAAGTTGGAATGATCGCGCCCGCAGCACGCTGCAAGCGACGTCGGTTCTTCGCGGCCCGTCTTTGCTAAAAGCAATGCAGTCGGTGATCCGACGCGGCATCGCACTGTCGAGTCTGGACTTGCCGGGCATCGGCGACAGCCGAGAGTACAACCTTGGCTCCGAATCGGACATGCTTCACGTCGCGGCGGTACCTGCATGATGTCGTCCCAAAGCTCGCCTGTGTCTTTAGCAGCACTGCTAAGACATTGACGGTTCACAGGTACGGAACTCCGATTCCCGAGGCCTGGCTACCTCCTTTGTAAGAGCAACGTTTCCGGCGTGAGGTTGAGGCGTCAGACGGTTTCAACGACAAGACTTCTCTGACCATGACCTCTCTGGAGAAACCAATGACCAAAGCCGTCGCAGTCCCAGGAAAATTGCTTCTGATGCCGACCGATCACACGCTCGTGATGATCGACTATCAGTCGCAAATGGCATTCGCCACGCAATCAATAGACGCCATCACGCTTCGCAACAATGCGGCGCTCGTCGGCAGGTCAGCCAAAGAATTCCGCGTGCCGACGATCGTGACCAGCGTCGCTGCGAAAACATTTTCCGGTCCGGTGTTCGACGAGGTGCTCGACACGTTCCGTGATACGGAAATCATTGATCGTTCAACCATGAACACATGGGAGGATGAGCGGATTGCGGTCCAGATCAACGCGATCGGCAAGACGCGCATCGTTTTCTGCGGTCTTTGGACATCGGTATGCATAGTCGGCCCGGTTCTCTCTGCACTGGATCAAGGCTTTGAGGCTTACGTTATCGCTGACGCGTGCGGCGACGTGTCGATCGAGGCTCACGAGCGCGCGATGGATCGAATGGTGCAAGCCGGCGCACGTCCGATGACCTCGTTGCAGTACCTACTTGAACTGCAGCGTGATTGGGCGAGATCCGAGACCTATGACGCGACGATGGATGTCGCGCGCAAATGGGGCGGCTCCTACGGCGTTGGCATCGCCTACGCCGGATCGATGTTCGGCGGACACGGGGGCTGAAGCTTCCCGCACTGTTTGGCGCTTGCTCACGGTTCAGGAAAATGGCGATGAACGACTTCGTAGATACCGTATTCATCCACGGCCAGGTCAGCACCCTGGACTCATCTCAGCCAAAAGCTGAAGCGATTGCCGTTCGAGCGGGGTTGATTGCTAACGTCGGCGCCACACACGAAATGTTGAAGCTCGCCAATGATCGGACCCGTGTCATCGACCTTCATGGACGACGCGTCGTGCCGGGATTGAACGACAGCCATACGCACCTCATTCGCGCCGGTCTCAACTACAACATGGAGCTTCGCTGGGACGGCGTTCCCACGCTCGTCGACGCGATGGCAATGTTGCGCAAACAGGCGCAGCGCACGCCCGCACCGCAGTGGGTGCGTGTTGTCGGCGGTTTCAGCGAATACCAGTTCGCAGAGAAGCGCCTCCCGACTTTGGAAGAGATCAATGCGGTTGCTCCGGAGACGCCGGTGTTCATCCTGCATTTGTACGACCGCGCCCTGCTGAATGCCGCGGCGCTACGAGTCGTCGGGTACACGCGCGATACGCAGAATCCACCTGGCGGAGAGATCCAAAGGGACTCAAGGGGCGAGCCTACCGGTCTCCTCATTGCTCGACCCAACGCGATGTTGCTTTACGCAACGCTAGATCGGGGTCCTAAGCTCGAGCCAGAGGATCAGATCAATTCGACCCGGCTGTACATGCGAGAACTCAATCGTCTCGGACTTACGTCCGTGATCGATGCAGGCGGGGGGTTTCAGAACTATCCCGACGACTATCAGATTGTCCAAAGGCTGGCTGCATCCGGCGAACTGAC
>Ga0307517_10000359_pt1 | contig 78214 bp, 79 predicted proteins | sample 23_EM_MG_FD_194515 | JGI IMG/M metagenome (GOLD analysis project Ga0307517, IMG submission 194515) | Populus trichocarpa ectomycorrhiza microbial communities from riparian zone in the Pacific Northwest, United States - 23_EM | ecosystem: Host-associated > Plants > Roots > Unclassified | place... | reverse complement strand
TGAGTAGTCTCCCAGATGCCTCCGGGAAGTCCCTACTCAGGAAGCTTGGGTTCGGATATATGCTCTCCCCTATGGTGGCATATACCTCGCGCATAATTATGCAAGCTATTTCCGCTAGGGTAATATTGGGGTTCTCGTTCCTGTTCTTCGTTGACTCCCTCTCATGGAGTTTGGTTCTCCCCCTTACCCCGCACTTGCTTTGCACCTCGCTTGGCATTTTGCACGGTCGAAAAGCTTCTTGCTTCACTCACGGTCGGCGTTACGGTATCGGACTCTCGGTCGAAGTAGGCCTCAGCTTGCTGTATTGGTACCTCTGATGGGGAAAGCCTCGGTTAGTAACATCACGGTCCCGCTCGGTTTTGTTGTCGTCCCAAAAGCCCTTGCTATGACCCGTTTGTCTGTTGTGGCTAGCCCGTTCGCAATCCTTCCTTCCTCCCCCTCCCTGTTCTGTCCGCTGGTACCGTGCTACTACATTCCTCTCCCTCAGGCCCGCGTTTCAAGGCCTTAGCGAAACTTTCTTTTGTTCTAGTGAGCCTGCGGAAGGGTTTGGGTCTCTCTACCTGTACGTTTCTATGAATTGTTTCCTTATGTGTCTGGGGTATTAGTCTCTTAAATGCTAGGCGAGGGGGGCTTTTTCTATGGTCTCAGGGTGTTTGATTTTTCCCATGAAGCGGTGAAACGGGCGGTTGTTATGACTTATAGGTTTTTTTCTCTTCTTAGCTCGCGCTGCATTAGGCTTTTTGTACCTAAAACAAATAACGCATGATATCAAAAAAAAAAAAAAGCCTAAGAGATAGAATTTTCATACAACGATCTAACTACTTTTCTATACAAAGAAGTTCCAATACAATTCTCTTTATCTTTACACCATTAAATGCTACAAATACTCCACCAATATACTCTCAAAGCCTACGACTCTTGTGACAGTCTGAAGAGGCACGTCGATAATATAGCAATTTCAATATAGTATTATATCACAACAGGACAGTGAGGAAATAGCTGATAAGATAGTCGAACTGACCAGAGGCAAGACAGTTCCATACTATCTGATGAGATAGTAGGATCTTATGTAACAAAGATCGTTACCTGTTGCACTAAAACAAGAACATCATAGGATTGTTACATATAAGCATAAAGATCAGGGATGACATAAGTAGTAATAAGGTGTCACTTGTGATTATTATCAAAAAATGATAAAAGGATAACCACAACCTGCAACAGACTAGTCAGCTTTTCCTAATAGGGATTAATCTAGTGTCACTCTCTAAGTCAGTGCTTATTAAGATAGCAAGTTTATAAAATTAACTGCCAAAAGCCCCTTAAGCTCTGCAAAACTTTAACCTACAACCACCTTTATTCAAATCAGCATCAACCAACCACTCTCTGCATCCCTTTCAACAGTCCCCCTACAGCACCTGTAAAGTTATCCCTTGAAGTATAATTATGACAATTAACATAATACCTATGTCTTCAAACTACACCATGATCTGCTTGAGCAACATTCTTTATATGATGCTAGAAAGCCAAGTAGGGTGGTTGGAATATCTTGACAAATGGATCAATTACTGAATCAAGCTTTCTTGGTATTTTTGGCATTATTCTGGTTAATTGATTTTCTATTCATATTCAAAATATAGTGTTAGGCTATATTGTATTTAAATTCCAGGACCTCATAAACTGGAGTTATACAATTTTTACTTCAACGCACATGGCATGCAAATTAGTATGATTTTTCACATGTTTCAAGGTATTGGATTGCTAATTTTGTTAGATTTTATTAAAGTCAGTTTGCAAGTATGATTTAGGCTAATCATTTAATTACTCATAATGTTACAGGTAGGGATGAGTGATTCCGTGAGAAAAACTATAAGCATGATTGGAAATGTGCTAGTTCTGAAATAGTTAATTGGAAAGAGTATATCTATACCAATAACTTGAGTAGTTTTGAAGCTGCATATATCTTTCCTCTTCAACATGAAAGCTGGTTGAATGAAGATTGATATAATGGATAGATTACAGATCTTGAAAATACCACTAGGCACAGAAACATCAATTTCTGTCAAACTATGTTAATTTTTCTAACAATCATGCATATAAAATTTGATAACCACAATATTACTATAAACTTTGATAACAATTACAGAATGATTTTTATTTAATATCACAATTATCAAGTTAAATGATACTATACCTCTCAATCCTTTATATAGATAAAAAGGACAATTGCTGTGATATGACAGATGAATTTGTGAGATCACATTTCCAACAATCAGTTTTTGTGAATATCAAAGAAGTGTGATAACTGATTTTTGATACCATCTATATTTGTTAAAAGTCCTGCTTCATATATCGAGTTCTTTTGTTTTTAAAAAGCATGATAGTTAACAGAGATATTTCATCAATAGTCAAATAGGACAATGAAAAGCATCAAAGCTACAAAATAAAGAAAGTTGTCTTTAATCATTATATTGTTATTTTTGTTCAGGGATAAAACAGAATATCTACTTTATTTAGATCTTTGAGGGATAGAGAAGAGAATATGAAGGCTTATGCGAGAAGAAGTGAAAAGGCATGATGATGTTTGGAAGACTGAAAATGATATTTTGTTTTTCAGATATATTCCTGTGATTACAACCAGTTTAGCAAGCAACCCACATTCAATAAATATAGCTTTAGTTGCTGGCTATAATTATCTATCCCCTCCTGGAAAGGAATATGAGAAGTCATATATTGCTTTTAGGTTTCCAAAAAAAGGCGCAATTATGATCAGAGGGGGGATTTTGGGAAGACAAAAGGCTCATCACTTAAACTAGCAGAAGGGCAATTGGGGAAACATAACTGCCCACAGTTATGTTTACAATGTTATTGACTCAGTGCTCTGGCCCTTCTGGCAGAAAGTAGGTAAAGCAGGCAGGTATTGTAACTGGGTCTTGGCACTGGACGTTAGTCCAAGGCACACAACGACAGGAAGGTCCTAAACCATAACACTCGTTTAGCGTGAGGGTTCGGAGATGACAATCTCAGGTCAAGGCTGATCGTGTAACGATAGATCAGGGTCAGGGTTCGTGGGTTCTTGGCGTGGTACTTGGATATCAGAATAGAAGACGTTATATTCTGAAGTACAAGAGTCGTGAAAGAAATACCAGGTAGCGTAAAGAATCAAAGAAATAGGGGGCAGAGCCCCCTTATATAGAAGGAAATCCTAGCACAGCCTTTGCCGCCCGACTCATACCCCAGTATGAGTCGCATATCCGCGTAACCAAGGAAATAATACAATTTGTCGTAAACCTTACAAAGGAAATCCCTCATAGCAACCGTGTAACAAAAGAAAGAACACCAAAGTTATCCCAACACGTATATCATCAGGGGACCGTGATAGGTATGCTTTTGGGTTATAGAGGGCAGCACTTCTACCCATAGAGCAATTTACACTCAGGCATTGTGCCAGGCTTATCATATAGTCAAGATGGATTGGCCCTCATGCTTCCCTGATATTAATCTGATTGAGAATGTCTGGAATCTTCTCAAGTACAACCTCATGTCATGCTTCCCCTGGCCTAGTGGGGAGCAGGAAATGGCCAGGGTAATTGAGGAGAAATGGGTAAATATTGAGCTAGAGGACATATTGGGCTTTACTAATAGGATGCCAGCACCAATCAAAGCTGTCATTGTAGTCAATTGTAGTCATACCAAGTGGTAGATTTTTTTTTTAATATGTCATTTTAAAGTTTAAAGTGTTTAAAATATTTAAAATGTTTAATTATTTGCTTTTTATGAACCTTTGTTTATGAAATCTACAACCATCACAAAGTTTTCTAGAGTTTTCATTGTATTCTTCTTGAAAATCACCTTCTCAATGGACAAATTGCGACCCATGCTTCCCCTTCTTACGCCCGGTCTCAAACCCCGGTACCAACACCGCTTTACCCCCCTTGCTTTCGCATACTTCCTGCCTGGGACGAGTAGAAGCAACATCAGAAAGATTTGATGTGGTTCCCTTTCAGCAAAGTAGGCAGCTTGGCATTGTCGAACCAACAGAGATTTCTACATTACTGGTAGGTTGCTCTCAGTCTCCCCGCCCTACAGGCTACAGTAGGAGTCTACCAAACCTAACCCCCCTGCGCGACCCGTTCTGGCTGCTGTAGCAACGTCCAGCCACAGGGGAATTTCAGGTATCCTCCCTGTCTTTCTTCATTCTCAACAACAATACACCCCACCATCACCGCCAGCCCTTACGACGGTTCGCAAACAAGAAAAAATCACCGTCATGGATTTCGAATGTATTAACCCAATTAATTCCCCTTCTGATCTAAAAGCGAGCTCTGCGAATCCGATTCACAGTTTTTTTACGCCGAGGCGCCGGCCTTTCTCCGCAGTCACTACGAATGACAGCCCGCTTACTAAAAGCCAATTGGCGACTGATGATGCGCCTAGTCCAAACAAACGTCAGCGAGCTACAGGCTATTTCGGTGGTGTTAGAACTCCGGTGAGGGATAGAGATGAGGAGGCGGCCCCAGAAAATCCCCCACGCCAAATTGCTAGTCGATGGCCCACTAGAAATATTCGTCCCCAGCAGGCGACAAGACATTTCTTAAGGGAGATAGGAGCTCTGAGTTGCCCCAGGCAAGCTCATAGAAGGGGCTTTCACTGCCTACGTGCGTTGCTGATATTATCATTACTCTAGTGAGTATTTTAATTTTTTTACTGACATGGCCGACGGGGGTAGATTGGTCAATTGAGCTTCTTAAATTCTATTCCAGGCCGAAAGACAGCTATTACCTTCTATCACCGGAGAGTGACCTCTCGTTGCCGTTTTCCGTCCAAGCACTTAACAGTAAGCTCCCTCGTGGGCGGGACATGACTTAAATATGCTGACAAGCGCCTTAGGGAATCCTCTAGTTGCCGTTGGAGATGAGACCGGTGCCATAAGACTATTAGAATCGGATAAGGATCAGGCGCCAGGTTTTGGTGGGGTTCTCTCTCTGCAACTTACAGCCGGAACTCTTATTGACACTCGAACAGAAACTGATTTTGTGAGACTGCCTTCGCACGATAATGCGATCTTTGATATTTCAATTTCCAAAGACGATGTTTTAATGGTCAGCCCTATGCACGATATGCTCATGTTTCCCAATTGGCAAGCTAACGAGCAATACCTTCAGGCCACTGCGTGCGGCGACCAGAAAATACGTGTAATGGATATCACAAAGCAGACCATCCTACATGTTCTGGATGGTCATGTTAGCAGTGTGAAGCAAGTAGCATTTGAGCCAACCTGTTCCTCTATTATCGCCAGTTGCTCACGTGATGGAACCGCCATGATTTGGGATCTTCGCGCCAACATTCAGAGTCGCTTTGATAATAACGAGTTTATCACTCACAGACCTGTCGAGGTTATTCGCGGCGCCCACGCCTCACTGACGGTCCCGAAAGGCCGGGCTTCCAAATCAATCGTCTCAGTAACAGCATTGGCCTGGGCTATTCCAAATACCTTTCTCACGGCTTGCGAGTCTAGAGCAGAGCTCAGGTGCTGGGATCGCCGTTCCATCAAACAAGATAGAAGAGGAAATTCTCAGCCTTGTGGTGTGTCGGCTGAGCCAAAACACCACCAGGTTCGCCCCTTCGGCATAAACTCAATATCTATTTCCCCGGACAAGTCCATGGCCTACACCCTGTGTAAGGACTCGATCGTCTACGCTTGGGGAACCAAACTGCTCGAACACGGCCCCTTACATGCATACCATCACCCCGAGCTCCACGCCTCCAGCTTCTACGTCAAATCGGATATTAGCCCCGACGGACAATACCTCGCTACTGGTTCTAGCTCCGGGTCAGCCTGTATCTTCCCGACGGCCCAGCAGTACTTCGATAAGAGACTTTACGCCCAGAAAACCAATTTTCCGGAGGGGTCTCGCATCCAGGCTGTTTCCAAGAATATCCCCGTCGGCACCGGCGTTGTGCTGGTTCGTGCGCACAATAGGGAAGTAACAGACGTTAGCTGGACAAATATGGGCGATCTCGTGACCATCTCGGACGACTACCACGCCAGGTGCTGGAGAAGCGATGATAAGGGCGTGAACGCCCAGGACATGAGAGAGAATGGGGAGGAGAATGGTAGAAGATGGGGATGGGGATGGGCCCAATTGCAGGGGGAGAGGAGGGAAGGGAAGGATGAAGAGTCGTCTGATGAGAGCGGCATTCCTCCTGCGGACGACCCCGCCGACGAGCTCGATTCCCAGGAAGATGAAGACGGCACCGCTGATCATCGTCCTCAGGAACGGTAACGCAAGGAGATAAATGCATAGGTGGATGATGGAGGATTGCGCACAGAACGCACAAATCTGCTGGCGCCCTCTCTTTCTCACTCACTCACCTTCGTTCGTCCTTTATTACCCTTTCCGTCTTTCTATACCCCAGCTCTTCTTTTTCTACAATTGTATAGCTATCTTTCCCTTGAGTTCTGTTTCATACTATCATCATCACCATTGAGGTCTGGCGGCGCTATGTGCTTTTTCTCTTTTCTTCTCTCTCTCTACTGTTCCGGGATGGTTGCATCTTCTCTACATCTACTTTTATACATATCCCCTACTTTATGAATATACTTTTTTTCCCCTTTTCCCCTTTCCCCTTCTATGTTCAGGGTTTATCAGTTATTCCTTCCTTTCTAGAAAATAGTTTCACCGTATATAGTACTAGTACAAGCCGAAAGGTTAAGAGCCTGTTTGGCTAGGACAGTTCCGTTCCGTTCTCCCATACAAATGACCCTTTTCCTTCCGTTTCAAAACGGAGAGAAGGTCATTTTCACAGCAGAAACGGTCGCCCAACGCAACGGTCCCATTTTTGCCAAACAGGCTCTGACCCTTTCCACACCCTCGTGCTTGCTTACTCTCCTCTTCACGATGACAGGATTCCCATCCCTTACCATACCATACCCCTCTGCCTCCTTTCTCTTTCTTTCCTTCTTTCTTTTCTCTTTTCTCTTCCTGCATTTCACATGTACAGTACAGTATGCTCCAATAATTGTGCGTTTCGTAAATACGCGGGCTCTCTACGGGTAGTGGGGGGGAAGGGTGTTCGAGACGCGAATGAGACGATATGAGGGTTCTATCATAGATGGGTAGTACTAGTGTACATTTACGGGCAAGTCGATGGTGGCTTTTTTTCACCCTTTTTTTCACCCTTTTTTTCGCTCTTATTTTTGTTCTCGGGTGCATTGTTTTTTTCCTACTTCCTCTCCGTTGGCAATTTGGGCGGGCACAGGGTTGTGCATGGTATTGGCTCTCTGCCGGAGCATAGCGTGCTTATCTGGCGGGATAGCTATTATAACAGGTATGATTGTACAAGAGACAAACTTTTTCTCGCAGTGTCGTTTTCTTCACCTCTCCCCGTTTCGAGTGGCTTTCGATGAGGCTGTGGGGGTATTGCGGAGTGACCAGCTGTGATTATTGAACGAGTGACGTGGTATGGATAAATAAGGTTGGCTTTGGGTTACACATTATGTCATAAGCTAGAACTCGAAGCGATTTTAAAATTTATTTTTCCTAGATTATCATAGGTTCAACTTTAACGGGACTAACCAACCACCACAACACAATCCCAATGGCGCTCCCACGATTACACACAAGATCATTACCTCCCTTCCGACTGTGCGCTCAATCCCCTTCCAAACCCCCAATATCACTATACCCACAGACAAAACGCCATTCTTCAACACTGACCGTCGCATCCGCACGAGCATACTGTCTTGATCTCCTCCGGTCCCTCCTCCTCCCACCCCCCCCCTCCCCTTCCAATTTTTCCCACAGAAAGCTAACACCCCCTCCTCCTCCCCCTCTCAGCAAACATGACAAACCCTCCCACCTCCTCTCCGTCTTCCAACCAGCTTATAGCAAAGACACCTACCTCTCCCTCCGCGCCTTCAACATAGAAACCAGCCTAATCCCAGACCAAGTCAGTAACACAACCCTAGGCCGCATGCGGATAAACTTCTGGCGGGACAACCTGACAAAGCTATTCTCATCGTCATCATCGTCCCCGTACACACCGCCGGCAGAGCCAGCGCTCCTCCTCCTCGCCCACGCCGTGCACGCCAACCACGCCAAGCTCACAAAGGGCTTCCTGACGCGCGTGCTGGCGGAGCGCGAGAAGTACCTCGGCAACGTCCCCTTCCGGAACATGCAGGATTTGGAGGCCTACGCCGAGGGGACGTATGCTAGTTTGCTGTACGCGACGCTGGAAGGACTCGGGTTGAGGGATACCGGGCTGGACCATGTTGCTTCGCACGTTGGCAAGGCGGAGGGGATTGTCGCAGTGATTAGGGGGCTGGCGGTGTTGGCTCGTGCTGAGGGGGGTGGGGCGGTGGTGTTGCCGTTGGATTTGTGCGCGGAGGTGGGCTTGCGGCAGGAGGATGTTTTGCGGAGGGCGCAGGGCAGGGGGGGTGGGGAAGATGCGGTGGGGAAGTTGAAGGAAGTGGTGTTTAAGATTGCGACGCTGGCTAATGATCATTTGATCACCGCGCGGAAAATGGTCGCGGAGGAGCTGGCGGCGAGGGGGGTGGCGTTTTCGGGTTTTATGCGGGCGGTGGGTGATGACTTTGAACTTCCTTCCTTCTCCTTTCTTGTATCTGTGGGGGCTGGTCTGATGGGCGGTACGGTAGGTTCCTACGGCGATATACTTGGAAAGACTGGAAAGGATTGACTTCGACCCCTTCGACAATCGGCTTCAAAAACCGGATTGGAAGTTGCCGTGGAGGGCGTATAGAGCCTATACCACTCGAAGGTTCTAATTTGGTATAATAATGCCGGGCATGGGGGGAGGGGGTATTTTTATTTCTTTCCTTCGGAATATCAATTCACTAGAACAAGAGAAGTACTTTGCAGTCCCCAGCGATATATAGCCAGCACAATGAACAAGTCATGCTAACAATTGCTAGAATTAGGTTCCATTGATACATCCCTCAACTACCGCCGGGCGTCGAGAAACAAATCCGTAATCGAGATCCCCCCGCCCCATAAAAACCCCTCATACTCCCTACCTTTCTGCCTCGGAATAAAGCACGGCAAAACTCGGTCAAGAGAGTAAAATAAAATGGGGAAAAGGAACCAGAGTAAGGAGAAAGAAAAAAGCCATTTGGAAAGAAAACTAAAGATAGTATTATTCAATCAATCAACCCGCTCAATTGCCATTGTAGAAAGAAGAAACCCTTCCTTCCTCCCCTCCTTGCTAACTTTTATATAAAACCTGGACTTGGAGAAAGTAAAGAAAAAGAAGTTTTGAATGCCCCTACCTAATCCAGACCTCTGCTATGAAGAGAGAAAGAAGGGGGAGAAAAAGCAAGGAAGAAAAAGATTAACTGACTAATCAAGAATACAGCTCCTGCAGCGCCATCCAGAAAGACAGGAAAATAAGAAATGAGTAGACGAAAAAGCGGAAGAAAAGAAAAAAGGGATGATAGGTGAGACAATGGTGATGATGTGTCCAACTGACAGGTGAGAGAAAACTCGGGTATGGTTTCAAAGCACAAAATGGGAATGTAGGAGATGCGGCGATCCACAAAAGAGAGTTACAAGCAGCGAGCGAATAAGAGACAAAGAGAGATGAGATGTAATGTGATGAAAGCCGGAAAAAAAGAGTGTATTTGGTGCCAGTGCCAGCCAGGGCGGGATATAGTAGTCAATGGGTTCCAATGTTGGAAGGAACGAAATGACAGTCCCCCCCAGTGCTAGGGTTGATATGATAAAGTGCAAGATATGGAAAACTCCCTGATTGAATATGGACAGTCCAGGGAACTAGCTACCCGGGGTGCGGGCTAGGAGGAATCAAATGCTATGTGGGTATTTAATAAAACAGATAGGGGTGGCCTTAATCCTCATGGAAAAAGAACCTGAACTAAGAACAACGAATCGAGAGAAAAAGAGCCATGACGTTAATACTGCTTATCCATTAGGTGGGAGAGGGGGAGGGGTGAGGGCGCCCAAGGCGATCATATTAACGGGGCTGGGAAGGCCCAGAGGAAGAGGTGGGAGGGTTTGCTGTTGTGGGGCTGGTGGCTGCAGTGGTTTTCATTAATGCTCGTTTGGTGAGCGTACTCTTCAGTGCGCCGAGCCATTTGGCCAACGACTCTTCATCCGCTGCTGCGAACCGTAGAGACTTTCCTTCGGTGATAACTTGCAAACAATGCTTCTTGGATTTTGAAAGAGGATCAATTTCCACAGCATCGACAACTGAATCAAGGTGAATTATTTTGATGGCTCGGTACTCCTGTGCTGAATTAGCGACCCGAGGCCTAAATTATGACTAGGCGATGCTTACCTCTTCATTCTTGTAAAAAGCCAGGTGGACAGTTCTCAGCACTACCCAATATCTTTTCCATTGCTTCACACCTCCTTTAGATTTTAGAAAATAAAGATATCCGTGCCAAACCACCCTGGAGTCATCCATGTGATCTGAGGAGAATCCCGACTCATGTCTGGTAACTCCAGGGTGCGGAGGCTCGGCGCTGGCTCCAGTTCCTGCAGCTCCTGAGCTCGGACCAATCCCTGGATCAGGGTGTGAGAGCGACAACTGCGAAATCCTAGCGCCGTCCGACACCGATGAAAAAGAACCAACCTCCGCCCCTGAGTATTCCAAAGTTTGCGTCGAAATTCCTCCTCCTCCCATTTCTCTAATCTGCACTGCCCCTGGATTCGAACCAAACTCTGGGGAACTAGACCCCAATCTCATATTAGGGTTGTAAGCGGTAGGACTAGAAAGGGGATTTGCGGGGTCATGTAAATGTGTTGGAGAATTGAGGAATAATTCGTCTTCAGTCTCCACGATACTGGTAAGACCTTTAATCAATTGCACCCATTCCGCAGTATCCTTTGCCGATTCGCCTTGGAAATGGTGATTTCTGGATGGCGAGAAAAGTCCAAAGACGTTAGGCTTTTTGGCGTCCTTGAGCACAGCAACGGCCGTGAGCTCGGCAAGGTAGATTTGGCGGTGAATTTTGTATTCCTTTTGGTCCTTGTAGCATGAAAGGCGATCACCACGAAGGACAAACCAGCGGCGTTTCCAGTTCTATGCAACCGAATTGTAAAAATTGTTAGTACTGCAGCCATAAACCAAAGGCCGAAACAAACGAATCACCGTACCTTTGTCTTGCGTGTCCTCTTCAGTAGCCAACCACTCTTGATCACCTTGTCCATCTGGAAACTACCGTCTTGATCAACAGCGGTGGGGTTTGCTCGAGTGCGCAAATGAGGAAGAGAGCCAGAAACAACACCAACGGAAGTGGGAGAGGTCGGGGAAAGTACTTCTGCTGTCGACATTGGAGACGCTTGTGGGTGCTTATTATTGAACGCGAGGAGGAGGAGACTAGAGGCTACCGTGAATGGAAACCAGGATAGTTTCGCATTCCAAGAAATTAAATAGGAATAGACGAAGTAATACTTTTTTTAAAAAAAAATCCTGAAGAGAAGCGAGGCACCGGTAGCGATGGGGGGGGGGGGGGCGGACTGTGAGTTTAAAGACGAGCAAAAGTGATGCTGACTGAAGTGGCGGAGAAGGCAGGTGATTGGACGGATTGAGGATCAGGATAGAAGGATGGCATTTCCAGAAATGCAAGATTTTCTTAATAATATTCTTATTTTATTTTATCCCTTAGAATGTGAGGGAAGAGAGAAGGCACGAGAGTGTGGGGAGACAGAATTGCCGTACTAGGGAGGTGTTATTCTTGGGGCGGTAGAATAACGTGAACCGTAGATGCAGTGCAGACCATTACCATAATCAGCCGTGAGGGAGAGTTAAGGAGGAGAGAGTGCCGTAGGGTAAGCAGGCTATTGGTGTAGCTACAACTTTGTCCATTAGCTACAGTAAGCAGAGGAAGAAAGGGATAGAACCAGCGAGGCGTGGCAGCAGTGTAAGTAAACATGGAACAAAGGAGCAAGAGAAGAATAGAAATGCACTAAACGCTGTGGCCAATAAAAGGGCAGTATCATGGCGTTTGACGGGAAGGTTCTCTGGACTACAGGTATCGTGCTCGAGTGTTGTACTGTATTGTACGTATAGTAGTTCATAACAGCATGGCCTAGGTTTGGGTTGTGTTGAGTATCATAAATGCTTGATCTATGTTTGCTTTTACATTTTGCACCATCAGTTAACTTAGGGGATCGCCTCGACGGAGATGTCTAAGGTGCGTTTGAAGATTTGCTGAGATCACTTTCTATTATAGCTTTCGTTGGGAGATACTCGAGTACAATGTTCTAACTGGCCACTGGGGGGGTTAGCAGATGGTACCGATACTGAAGACGGTCTCAGCCCCCATGTTGTCCGGTCTGGCGCTGGAATTTCTCGTTGATTTCTTTCCTCTCGACTGTGACTTCCCACAACTCACTTTCCTTCTTTTTTAGCCTTTAGCTATAGGCCCTGCTTCTCGCTTGGAGAAACATTCCAAACTCCTACCGTGGCATCGAGAGAAAAGGGGGTTGAGAAAGCTGAAGATGGCATTCGGAGTTCTCCCGTCCAATACTGGTGAAGAGGCGTCGGTCGAACCAGATGCAGGTCCCGCCATCGCCCTTGACCATTTTCGGCCAAGCGGCGGCGAATGTAAATGCTTGTTCAATTTTATTTCGAAACGGCGGACGGTGTTTTGGTGGCAACGATTTTTATAACACTGGAGTTTAGTATTTGGTGCACATCCCTGTTGCTGTGCCAAAAAGTGTCTTCAGCCTCAATGTGGCTTTATCAGCGCTGCAAAAATAACGGTACAAAAGACCCTAACTAACTTACCCCTCTGCCCTATTCACACATCTTGTTGGGCACCTTAACTTAGGCTCCTGAGAAGGGGAGCGAATGGGAAACAGGGACTCGAACGAGCAAACCACTTTTGTCCACGATTCCCCTCGCCTTCAGCTACACTCTACGCATCCTCGTATTCTTCAGCCAATATTATAACATCTCCTTACATATCTCGCAATGCCCCCTATCACTCCATCCCAGATAGCCGCTCTTCAAAGGAATAGTGACAACATCCGAAACGTGAGTCTCCTCTATTCTGGGCCTTAAACCTCTTGGTCGGGCCGATGAGACTTGGCTTCAGCTGACATTATCTCTACCGGCATTAGATCTGTATCCTCGCCCACGTTGTAAGCTAGACCTGCCGAACCCCGTCCATTTGCCTTCTCGCCACACTCTTATCCCTATCTGGCTTTTCCTTTTTCTCTCGTGTTGGGAATATTGTCTAAAGTGATGGGTGGATAACTCTGGGAGTTTAGGATCATGGAAAAACGTCACTTAGTGATTGCCTTGTTTCGGCCAACGGTATTATATCTCCTAAACTTGCCGGGCGCGTCCGCTACCTTGACTCCCGCCCGGATGAACAACTTCGAGGCATTACTATGGAGTCATCGGCGATATCGCTTTATTTCCGCCTAATGCGGCGGGAGGCTGAAGAAGCCGAATCTGTGCCTCACGAGTATCTTATAAATCTAATTGATTCGCCTGGGCATATCGACTTCTCGTCCGAGGTTTCCACAGCCTCTCGGCTATGTGACGGTGCCGTGGTTTTGGTGGATGCTGTTGAGGGTGTTTGCTCACAAACAGTGACTGTTCTGCGTCAGACATGGGTTGAGCATATCCGGCCAATATTAGTTGTCAACAAAATTGACAGATTAATAACCGAGATCAAACTTAGCCCGCATGAAGCTTATGTTCATCTTTTAAAATTGTTGGAGCAAGTCAATGCAGTCATGGGAAGCTTCTTCGCAGGCGAGAGGATGGAAGAGGATCGGAAATGGCGAGAAACCCTCGAGGCCAGATTGAAAGAGGCGGAAAAACCTAACTCGGCAAATTCTGAGAGTACTAAGAAAGGGTCAAACACTGATACACCCATAAGTGAATACGAAGAAAAGGATGATGAGGATATCTATTTTGCTCCTGAGAAGCATAACGTCGTTTTCGCCAGCGCGATTGATGGCTGGGCCTTCACTATTCGCCAGTTTGCTGGGATTTATGAGAAGAAATTAGGCATCAAAAAATCCGTCCTTGAGAAGGTTCTTTGGGGGGACTACTATTTAGACCCAAAGGCAAAACGGGTGCTCCAACAAAAACATTTAAAAGGAAGGAATTTGAAGCCCATGTTCGTTCAACTAGTATTGGACAACATATGGGCTGTGTATGCATCAACCGTACTTAACAAGTACGTTTTCCTTCTATTATTTTCCTTCTTATTTCTTTTATTGTCGTTTGCTTGCTTGTTATTCCGAGTTCCAATATACATCATCAATGGGATGTTTGAAGCTCATTCGATATACTCCCTCCTTTTTTTTCTTGATGTAGAGACCAAGAAAAAATCGAGAAGATAGTCAAGTCCCTCGGGCTCAAGATACTCCCTCGCGAAATGAAATCTAAAGATACGCGATCCCTATTATCTACCATATTCACGCAATGGCTCCCGCTGTCCTCGGCACTTCTTGTCTCTGTTATTGAGACCTTGCCCTCACCTCCCGTTGCGCAGAAGCAGAGGATACCGGCTATTATTTCCAGTGCTCCTGGCTCACGGGAGATCTCAGAGGTAGTCCAGAATGCCATGGTTGGATTTGACAAGTCGGAAGGTGCACCGGTTATGGCATACGTGAGCAAGATGGTTGCGGTGCCAGAGTCCCAGTTGAAGAAAACCCAGCGTGTGCAATTGACTGCTGAGGAAATGAGGGAGTTAGGGAGACAAAAGAGGATAGAGATAGCAAGGGGGCTTGCATCAGAGAATGCGGGGGACCCTGGGAGTAGGTCGGGAGCAGATGATACCGGCCCGGCAGATGCGCCCCCAGACACCGCCGAGGATCAAGAAGGCCCAAAGAAAGCGCCGGAGGAAGCCGAAGACAAGGAGCATTTAATCGGATTTGCTAGGCTCTACTCTGGAACTATCAAAGTCGGACAAGAACTCTATGTATTAGGCCCTAAGTACTCTCCTTCGCACCCAGATCAACATATCCATAAATTCACAGTTACCGATCTGTATTACATGATGGGGCGCGATTTACAGGTTCTTGATGAGGTACCCGCAGGAAACGTTTTTGCTATCGGTGGCTTAGAGGGTAAGCTGCTCAAGAATGGAACTTTGTGCAGCATGGACAGAGGTGGTATAAATTTGGCCGGAATTGGTTTAGGGGCTGCACCAATTGTGCGGGTAGCTGTGGAGCCGAAGAACCCCAGCCAGTTGAACAAGATGATCGAGGGCCTCAGGTTGCTTGAGCAGGCAGATCCTTGCGCAGAATATATTGTTCAGGAATCCGGAGAGCATGTATTATTGACTGCTGGAGAGTTACATCTAGAGGTAATGAATAAACTCATATTATACCCTAGCATTTCATATTTTCGGGTTGGAATCCCTAGCAAAGATTTACTAACTTTCCTGGATAGCGCTGCTTGAAAGATCTCAGGGAGCGATTCGCAAAGATCGATATACAGTCATCGGCACCTATCGTTCCGTACCGCGAGACTATCGTCTCGGCAGCAGAAATGTCACCCCCAAAAGATCCCAATCTCCCAAGAGGAGGAGTTCAAGTAGTTACAACAGCCAAGCAGGTTTCAGTACGGATAAGAATCAGGCCGTTGCCGAGCCCAGTGACAGAATTCTTGGTCGAGAACATAGCATCTATCAAGAAGCTCTATTCCGAGAGAAGGGGATCTGAAGAGGCAGCAGTAGCAGCCGAAAATGAGGCCTCAGCCGGTCTTGAAGAGAGCGACGGGACACAGAAGGTTAAAGTACTGAGTCTAAAGGAGTTTAAGGAGGGGCTGAAGAAATCCTTCGAGACAGTGGGTCAAGAGGTCTGGAATGGTGTGGTAGAGAAGATTGCTGCATTCGGCCCGAGGAGAATTGGCCCTAACCTTCTGATTGATGCTACCGGGAAGGGGCTTTGCAGGAAACTGTGAGCGAGATCAAATTTTGCGTTTTCTGCGTAGGCTAGTGTGTTCTGATGTGTTACTTGCAGGCTTCATGATAATGCTTCGGAATCTCAGCGCACCCAAACCATAGAGGACGTAGAAGCAACTCCTAATGTGGCCCGCGGGTTAGAGGATCAAATTTCGCACGCCTTTCAACTAGCTACAGCGCAAGGACCCCTCTGCCACGAACCGGTTCAGGGCGTTGCCTGTTTTGTCGAAGAAGCGATTAATTCTCCTGATGGGGGGGATCTTGAAGGAGCTGCGGCAAGAAGCAGAAACTACGAAATTATTGCATCTGTGCAAGATGCCATACGCCAAGGGTTCCTGGACTGGTCTCCAAGGCTATTAATGGCCATGTACTCCTGTGATATCCAAGCTTCAAGTAAGTTTATTTCGCTTGACTGTCGCATTTTTGTTCAGAAGCTAAAAATCTCCCAGCGGAGGTCCTCGGAAAAGTTTACGGAGTCATCACCCGGCGCCGCGGCCGAATCGTAGCCGAAGAAATGAAGGAAGGGACTCCATTCTTTACAATCAAAGCACTTCTCCCGGTTGCAGAATCCTTCGGTTTCGGCGATGACATCCGAAAGCGCACCTCCGGGGCGGCCAGCCCACAGTTGATATTCACTGGCTACGAAATATTGTTTGACGAGGACCCCTTTTGGATCCCGTTTACCGAAGACGAATTGGAGGACCTGGGAGAGTTGGCCGACAGGGAGAATGTTGCGAGAAAGTATATGGACGCTGTCAGGGTTAGGAAGGGCTTGCCGGTGCAGAAAAAGTTAGTTGCAAATGCTAATAAGCAAAAGACTTTGAAGAGATAGTCGGGGGGCTGATGGATGTGTTGGATATTGCCCGTCCGGCCTGGTTATTTGGAAGGATGGGTTGGGCCATAGAGTCGCTGTGAATTAGTTATAAATATTATTCAAGGCGGAGTTTGTTGTCGGACTGCCGAAATGGAGGTAACATCAGCAATGCGATAAGTGCCACCTTGAGGAGTCTATCCTTAATGATAAACTGCCGTAGCTCAAACATTGCCGTTAGTATGTGATAAGCTAGGCTTTTCACCCTCAATCACTCGGCCCTTGGCAACCGCAACTACAGCTAGCAACCACTGTAATAACGCCCGACTCCTCAGCCGGGCACACTACCCTGAATGAGTTATCACAAACCGGGAATATGTAGCAGCACTCCTGTGTTATGCATCTATAATTGCACACTGCCCGAATTCCTCCGCCACACATGCACAATCAAAGACTCGTTTCCAAAATCCTCTCCCCCCCCGGCCTCCCCGTCATTATCATTGCCCTCGTGATTATCATACTTCTTCGACTATGTGGGGATGTTCGCAATCGGTGGTCGATATCTGCGATTTGTCACCTTTTAGTAATTACCTGCTCCCGCCTTCTAACTAAGATAGCTCATGATCAATCGCCTCAGTTCACCGGATGTAGACTACAGCACTCACCGTCAAGACAATGCTGTGAGTTCATATGACTGTTTGGTGCATATGTTGACACTCGAGGCGGAGACTATAGCTCTAATGTGTGACGCTATGGCTATTGCGGGCTCGGTCTTTACGGGGATTCCGGGCTCAGTCCTTGTGAAGACGGTGGTTAATTGCCATAAGTTAGTTCCTGGAGGAAGAATGAAGAGAAAAATAATATCCATATGCGCTTAGCAGGATGAGGGCACAGGGCTTTGTAACTCGGAGCAGCACAAGAGGGAAGTCGTTGGACCCCTCGTTCGCCCTGACCCCTTTGCCGTGGACATGCCACAGCCCTGAAGAAGGACGTATCATATGATATGATATCATACCGAGGAGACATGACGCCGGTGATCGCCGACAACCTTCCGAAAGGGCCCAACAGCCCTGCGGGGAATTCCTAATTCTGATTGGCATAACCCGTAGGATACGTCTATCCCCCGGGCATCCCCGGAGAGGTTAGAGGAGACTTTGCACAGTCCGCTGGGGGTGCTGGGGGTGAAGCCCCTGCATACCCTAAAAACTGGGAGAATCCAAGGGCGGGGAGACCGAGCGCAACCTACCCTAGTCTAGAATTCTCTGTGTGTTCAACAATGCCAAGCCGCCTACTGTGCTGAAAGGGAACCACATCAAATCTTCCTGGTCTTGCTTCTACGGTACTCGATCACACACTCTCTCAACACAGACACTATTAAGGGCGCGTCTGGTTGCCACCTCAAACCTTCATTTTGACCCCGGTTATGGAGGTTTGCCACAAAATGCCATTTTGCTTTTGAGTGGCATGTCTGGTTGCCACAAAAACTCAATAATCGAAACTCAATAATCATGCCAAAATGGAGGTTCCTGAAATACTGATCAGACCAGTATTTCACAAACTCTCATTTTGGAAGAGGGTACAAAACCACAATAACCCACAGCAATCAACTTTTTGAGTAAAAATGAAAATTAAAAAAATACACATTGCAATACAGGTGCTACTGTATTTCCCATAATAATTATTCTGGTTTTTTTAAGTGACTTTTGTTAAATTGATTTTGGTGGTGACCAGACATGCTGCTTGGAGGTGGAAAATGTTGGATTATGACAACTGGCGATTATTCCGGTTGCTAGTTGAAACTCTCGCTTTGTGATTATCAAGGTTTGAAAACTTGGGACGACCAGACGCGCCCTAATACCACATCCTAGAGGACTCCTTTGAGGGATTTTTGCATGGCCAACATAATAGTAATTGCGCTATGATTGTTCTATTATATTATGTGGTATGTTGTTATTCTCTTAATAATTTCCAAGTGGATATTCCGTAAAAACCGAAATAATTGAGACGGGCGGTAAGGGGTTGAAATAAGGTGAGGCGCCGGCAAATCAGCGAAATACGAGTGACTCTATGTTTGAGACAAGTACACAGACCCACAATTTCAACGTCAACTCGTCAAATCACAAGAATGAGTCGAGAGCATGAGTAAAGATACAAAAAATCAAAACAAAAAATAGTAGAGTACTTGTAAATTACTAGTAAATAAGAAGAGGAAGATAGAGTGAGAAGAAAAGAAAAAGCCATAACCGAGAACGAAATGGGGTGAAAAGCTCAGCCAGCCGGAAGAAACAAAGTGCATTCAGTATTAGAGCCACTTCTAGCCGAAAGGTTTTATGCAGGAGTGAAGAAAAAGACAGGCCCAGTTCGGAAGCGACTTTCCGCAAAGTTACGAGCACCACCAAAACGCGTCGAAAATCCATATCAATTGTACCCAGTTAGTTACAAGCTTTATGTTCTCTCTTACTAGAAAACCCCCTCTATACGTACCAGCCCAACCCAGCTCCGAAATCCAACCCAGTCGGAGGTTGCAGAATGGTTTAAGATTCCTAAAGCAAATCTCTATCAGTGGAAGAAGGAAGAAGAGTAGGGGAAATATGAACAACTAAGCAGAAGTCAGTATCGGGCTAGTGGTGAAGGGAGAAAAAGGAAATGGATAACGATGGAGCGGAAGCTATATGATCGATTTCGGATACGAAGGGCTGGAGGAGGAATTGTAAGGAGAGGATGGTTCCGTTGAGTTAGCAAAGAGATTTTTCACTCAACATATCCGGAGAAACCACTTACCACTTTCACTTCTCCAATGGCTGGTTTCAAGAATTTCTGCAGTGGCATCAGATATCATTGCGATTTGTAACTAAAAAATCAAGTCAGCTTCCAAGTCATTTTGGCGAAGCCATTCTGAATTGGCTCCGGTTCAACAGAAGAAATTTACAACTCCAACCCAATGATCAGCATGGATTAGGTGACTTACCTGCAGATGTTGGCCAATACCGAATAGCTGACATCTGTAATATAGATCAAACGTCTTTGCTCTTCGAGTCTCTCGAAGGGCACAGCTATAATATTATAGGAGAACGAACTATATGGGTACAAGCAAGTCAGTCAGGCTGGGATAAAAGGCAGGGTACCATCTAACTTACTGTATTTGCTGATCCAATACCACGCGTTAAACCTCTTATCTTTTTTCGCATACAAGGCCTCGGCCCAGCTGTGTTAAAAGAAAAAAACAGGAGTATAACCCGCAAGGGGTCGTGAAGTTCAACCCAAAGGCGTATGCCAATGAGGAGAACTTCCTCGAATGGATAGATGAACAATTGGTTCCTATTCTAGAAAATCAGCTGCCTCTCCTTATCCTCGATCTCTTCACTGCCCATAAAATACAAGAGGTTCTCAACACCTTTCTGGCAAATGATATAACGGTTAGCCTAATACCGAGTGGCTGTACCTCCTTAGCACAGCCATTAGATGTTAGCATCAATTAGCCATTTAAAGATATATTAAAGGTAAGATTTAACTTACCATACCATAAACTCTCAGGTTTAATGATCTCGCTTGGCTTAGGCCAGTTCGTTATACCGGAGATTTTATGATCCTGGTACAGTATTCCCCAACAAAGCGAGTCCATCTCATAATGAGAATGCCCATACAGCTAATACCTATCTTATAAAGGTTCTATGGGGATCCTCATCTTATAGTAGAATCGCTTTGCTATGGGGTACTCTCCCTTCTCAGACCAGTTGTGTAAAAAACAAAAAGTAGTTAGCTAACATATCATATAAATTTACAGGAAGTGTTGGAAGCAAGGCTGGATGTCATAGAGGCGGAGGAAGAGAGGATTCTTACCTCAGGAGTCAGGAGCCACCTTAGCTGGTAGCATGGTTGGGAGGCGCAGAATCCTCACCACTTGGACGGTCGAGGAGGCTTGGGAGATATTTACCAGGGAGCGGGTGGAGATGATAAAAAAATCTTTTTGGATCTTAGGGGTAGCATTATCAATCAATGGTTCTTGTGATAAAGAAATTAGCATAAAGGAGCTTGATTGTACTTACCTGCGTGAGGGGATCAAGGATTGGCAAATTGGGGCTAATCGAGGGATAGATTTAGAGGATAATTCGATAGAGTTAGCTGAGGTTGAAGATAATGAGGAAGGGGTATTCTATGAGGAAACATGTTAGTGTAATCTGAAACTGATATTGCGCCATGGGGCTTGGCATAAGTGACTTTAAACTGACTTCTTAGTGCCGGTCTCAATTATTTCGGTTTTTACGGTATTGCACTTAGTCTCCCCATTCTAGATTATTCAATTTCTTCTTGTCTGAGTAGCTACATTCATAGACAAGTACAATAGTGGCTATTGAATAATACTGACTTTGGTAGAATTCAGAATAATTAGATCAGTAAGTAGAAGATCTACCATTCCTAGATTTCTATTGGAAACTTTTGAACAAGATAAAGTTGAAGTTGAATACATATTGGCTGGGATCAATCAGGGATCTGTGATCAAAGACCACAATAAAAAAAAGAGTTTTAAAATAAAAAACAGATCTAAGATTGTTGACTGTTTGAAATGAGAGAGGTATCAGACTTGGACAAATAGAGATTTTACCAAAAAATGTGTCAATGACTTGGTTTTTACTATAATTATTTCTATCAAAATTGTGGTATTAAGGAAGAAAACAAAATTGAAACTATACTTACTTAGAATAAAATAGGTATTTGCAATGAGCTTGAAGACTGGTGGATATAAAGAGTTTGTCATGGTAAATATTATTAGTATAGACAATAAAAAATTAGTATTTTGAATAAAAATGAGAAAATCTTTAGTGGAAGAAGTCAAAAAGTAAGTATCCACAATGTCAAGTACTCTTACATTGTAGCTAACATGGTACAATTTCGAGGTAACTAGGCTGAGGATATTTGAAACAACAGATTGATTGTTAGAAAGGTTGAGAGTTGATAGTTGGGTAAAAAGTAAAGAAGTAAAGTGTAGTCAAATATCAAAGAGTTCAACTATAATTCAATAACTTATTATATTGGTAAGGTATCTTCTCTGTTGCTTTACGATTCTTCAACCACCCAGAAAGTGGCCTACTATTTATACTAATATTCATGCTACTTCCACTTCTCTAGTTAAGAAGTATCTTTTTAATAATTCAGTTTGTCAGAACAAAGTGAGAATACCATTTGACCCTGAAACTTATTATTACCCTAGCCGGAATAGCTTACCTAATATTAAAAGCGAGATATATGGTTTCATAAGATAACCATATATCTGAACCCAAGCTTCCGGAGTTATGAGGTTCTTAAAAGCATCGGGAAGACGACTCGGAATACTGAATGAGAGCATGTTTCAAGATCGGTGTAACTGAATGGACTGATGTTTAGAGAACACTACTCCTCTCATTTTCTAGTTGCATATGCATTAGCTACATAATTCCTTCATAGTTGGATATCGAAACTGATCACTCCATATTCTATATTACTATTGGTATGTATGCATTTGGATTACATATTCATATATAGTCTATCATGACAAAGAGATCAATGACTGTCTACTAGTGAAGTGGGGACACCCTCAGATAAAATAGAGGTTCAGGAGTTTCTCTGAGTTGAGCTGGAAAAGATTTCAGGGTAAAATGGTATTCGCACTTTGTTCCGATAAACTAAATTGTTAAGAAGATACTTCTTAATTAAAGAAGTTGAAGTAGCATGAACATTAGTATAAATAGTAGGCCTCTCCACATGTGGTTGAAGAATCATCAAGCAACAAAGAAGAGACCTTAACTATATAACAAGTTAACAAGCAAGTTATATTCTAACTCTTTGATATTTGACTACACTTTATTTCTCTACTTTTACCAAACAATTACCTACGAACCTTCCTGTCCATTTATCTGTTATCTCAAATATCCTCAGTTAAGTTAGCTCGGAATCCTACTGTGTTAGCTATCCTGTAACACTTATCCAGCCTAACTCGAAGAGTGCTCCCCCACTGCTATTTTATCTAAATATGTTTTCACCCTACTATTCGACAGTCTTCTATCTCTTCATCTTCATAGACTATATATATATATGTGGCTCAATCACCTACATACCAATAGTACTAGTAATATAGAATATGCAGTGATTAGTTTAGATATCTAGCTATTAAAACATTATTCTATCTGATTCATATACAACTAGTAAATGAGCGGAGTAGTATTCTCTAAGCATTGTTCTAATCAGTTAATAAATCTTGAAATATACACTTATCTAGTATCCTTAGTTGTCTCTCAAATGTTTGCAGGAAGCTCATAACTCAAGAAGCTTGGGTTTGGATATATTGTCAGTCTCTTGTAGTTGAATATCTTACTATTAATAATAGGTAAGCTATTCACACTAAGGTAATAGATATTGAAGATTATAACAGGAGAAATATTTCAACTTAGAATACAGATTTGTTACATTAGGAGAGTACTGGCAAATGATAATATAATATTACTGTGAAGTTTTTATCTAATTTTTTCAGTTTGTTTTATAAGATATCACAAAATAGAAAAACCACTTGTTTGTATAAAAATTATGTACTACTATAGAGGAATAACTTACCTAATTTAGTATGAGATAGTATCTTCTAAATGGATAAACATATATTTAAACTCCAATACTCTCTAGAAGTAGAAGGCACAATAAGATATATAATGCATATTCATCTTTTAGCTCTTCTATTATTTGCTAAATTCAGGCAATTGTCAATTTATGATTCTATGGTATTTGGGGCACTGGCAATTACTAACATGAACTCTTTTTTTTGTTGTTGAAACTTTATAATATTTGATTGTACTGATACTTGGAGAGAATATGTAAATACTGGGAAAAGTATTTGCCTTTGATTAATCTACCAACTTTTTTCTTACTTTTATGCTAACTACTTTTGCTATTTACATGGGTGATTTACTGTACTTTGCAACAGAAACTCAGACCCCAGGATTCCTCCTGTGTTCCCTCCGCACTGGCAGGGCACTTGTACTCGTAATTTTCTGACGTTTGTGAAAACGACTGGGTCCACATGATCCCGCATATGCAGCCAAGAAAAGGTGCATGAGACCTGAATGAGCAGAAGGAGAAGTACCTTTTATAAACATGGAATAGCTGATTGAAAGGGTTTGGGGGAAGGAGCTGCTGGGAGAACTTGGAGGAGATTCTAAAAAGGGTTTCGGGAAATGGAATCATAGAACAGTCACTCGGCAGTAGGCTGGAGGTAAATTACTGTAAAATATATAGAAAATAAAAACAAAAACAAAATATAAAACGACTAATAATTAAAGGAATTACCACCACCATCAGCAATGCATGCTTCAATCAGGCTCTGCATAGACATAATATGCTGATTTATTCTCTCCATAGGATATCAGAGCCATTCTTCCTCTACAACCATCTGGATCCCAGCAGCGGTAACCTGGATTCCTAATCGTGCCTTAATCCTGTCCTTCATCTCACACCAGATCGTCTCGATTGGGTTGAGATCTGGTGAGTTTGCGGGCCACTCCAGCTTCTGAAATCCAAGCTGCTGCCGTGTCTGGTCATGATAATAGTGGATATGCGCTGGTGCATTATCCTCCATTATCACTACCCCAGGGCGAGCAGCTTGAACCAAGGTTATGAAAGAATAAAGAAGGGGGCTTACAATGTGTTCACGATATATGAACCAATCTATCCCCCCTCTCCTATCCTTTCCTCGTTCCTTCAGCTCCGATAAAGGTCTTGGGTTCTCAACACCAAGGTTTATGAGGTTATACCTCTCAACCTCGGTCTTTTCTTCTACCCACTCTTGGTGGAGCTCGAGAAGAGGGGCAGTCTTCTGGTTTTTTGACTCATACGGAGTCACATATATATGGTATGGAAGTTCTGCTCCTGTATATATTGTAGATTAGTATTGAAACTTGTAAATAGATTAAATGAAAAGAATGAATTTACCTGACTTTCCATATAGTATAGCTCCCCAGAACATTACAGTAGCCCCTTGTGCAAACTTTCGGTTTAAATTCTGCGGAAGGTAGGCTTCACCAGGATGCCGCAGAACTCTACGAGCACGATGCTGGCGTAAGGCTCCTGTTTCAAAGTACGATTCATCGGTGAATACAACCTCTGCCCAGTTCTGGTACCGGTACTGCAAGCAAAATGGTAATCAAGCATCCTTGGGCTTGGGAGAAAGGGTAGGTTTTTCTGTAGCCTTTCGCGGATGGATATTGTTCTCTGCAAGAACTCTTTTCACTGTAAGGTCACAAACATCAAAGCCCACTTTTTAATTAATATTTATTAGCTTTATGTCCATATTATATTGGATTTACTAACTACTGTAAAATATAAAAGTTTTTTTTCTACCTGAAAGGGCAAGTTGCCAAAATGTCATACGACAATGCTCACTATCCAAGAGTGCCACCTTGACCAAGTGCCTTTTCTGCTTCGCTATGAGGGCAGCATTGCATTCCTTCAGACTGTTAGGCTTGGGCGCTAGATTGGCCGAAGCACAAAGATCAGGATTCCCTCCTGGTTCTGCTACTCGACATTTTGCCTCCCGGATAATATTGGAACATGTGCTGAGAAGCACACCTGTTTTGGCAGCAATTTGGGCCAAGGTTACCTTACCGTGACCTCTCATTGTTGAATAGCCTACGATTTGGGCTCTCTTGGCCATTGAGGTTGTTGACCCTCGTGGAACAAAAGGCATCTTCAAAAGTAGTCGTTTTTTGTGAGAGAAAATAAAAATTGACACAGTAAACAACCGAATTCCTCAGGCACAGCACAGAAGCTATTACGAAGGTTGGGTACTTGTGGGTACCAGATATCTGGGTCACAATTCTACCTTTGGTGCATTGTTACTATCAATCTTATTGGACTATCTTGCATATCTTGGCTTATGTGGGATCATGTGGACCCGGTCGTTTTTACAAACCTCAGAAAATTACGAGTAGGTTTAATTTAAAAAGACATCCACATGGCGAAAGCCACCCCGGATTGTGGCACTTGCCAGTTGAGATATTCAGAAAAATCTGTTTACGCTCTCTGCTAGTGCAAGTTACCTGTAACCGCCTGCGTGTTTCAACTCCTCGCTATGGGGCAAATTAAATTAATTGAAGGTCTGTGATCGGAACGTCCCAAGTTCCTGTAGATAGAAGTGCTGTATCTATATCTATAATACCTATTACATCTACACGTCTATCTCTCGGCATGACATAAATTTAGCCCTCTTTCAATAATCAGTGATATCTCCCGGGGACGAGTAGACTATTGCATGCTTTTGGTAGCGTCCACAGACTAGTTATGGGGAAAAAGAAATTTCCTCTTGGTCGAGAGGAATGGAGAGGCTGATGGCCCCCGAGTGTTGGAGTACTGCGTGTGTGTGGTGGATTGGGTATATTATAATCACAGTAAAGCTACTACATGGGGCTGGGTCATGGAATCGTGAAGCAAACAGAAGCTTTTGCTCCGGCGAGAGTGCTCCCTCTCCCCCCTGGGCATTTCCAACAATATTAAATGGGGTCTTGTTTGTTGGGTAGGATGGTTTCAGCCACTTTTGCTGCTGTGGTGTCAGGGAGTAATATATATCCTTAACTCCTGTTGGGGGAATTTGGGCTTATGCTTGACGGCTGGCCTCTTGATGGATGGGATTTTGTGGGAGATACATGCCGGTATCTGGCCGAGATGTGTATAGGAGCTCAGGGTCTGCAGAGGAAGTCTGTGCCTATAGCGCTCCCACTGTACCTACTTGGTCATCTATTCGATTTTCACGATACCCGCACACCTTCGCCTTGAAATGACCTAGCAGACGCCATTCAAAGCTCCAGGTATTTTTTTTGTGCTAATTATAGAATACACAGAAGGTGGAACCCAGCACCCATGGCCCCGCACTTCTGGCTCCCTCTCTATCAGGTTTGGCTAACGAGTGATAATTTATGCACGCCTCCCCTTCAAACCTCCAACCGCAGTAATCTTGCCGCATTCCCGCCCAGCAAACCTTCCACCTTCTCCGTTTTTCCTGGGCCAAACGCGTCTTTTATAGCCTTATAATTCGTCGTAACACTCGGCCACTCCTCCTTATCCCCATTCTTCAGTGGCGGGAAGAATGGGTGGTCGGTGCCGAAGAGGACTCTATCCGCCCCCGCGACGTCCACAGCCGCCTTGATGCCGACTTCCGAATACACGACCGCGTCAAGGAGGATATTTTTCTGCAAAATATCCCACACCGTTCGGCGATTGGCTATTTTGCCCTCTCTATATAATTTCCCATCATGCGCAATGCAGCTCTCCAATCTGCCCGCAAGAAATGGTAGCGTGCCACCGCTGTGCGCGAGCAAGACGCTCAATCCTTGATATCGGTCCCAAACCCCTGATAGCAGCATTCTAGACACAGCAATCGTGGTTTCAAGTGGAAAGCCCAACGCCAGAGGCAGGACATGCCCGTACTCTTCTCCGCCAGTAGGTCCATACACCTCCTTTGGTAAGCCATAATGTGGATGCAAAAACACGGTTTGCCCAGTCTCTTCCAGCGCTGCCCAAACCCCGTTCAATCTCTCATCATCGAGTCCTTTTCCTAATCCACTTGTGCCCATGACTACCCCGCGCATGTATTTCATCCCGGACAACCGCTTGATTTCCGACACGATCTCTTCGATGGAAGCAGACATAGGGAGGGCACCGAAGGCAAACAGTCTACCAGGAAACTTATCGCATGTGGTGTTTAGGTCATTGTTTAGCGCTTCCGCTGCGGCTGCAGCGCCGGATGAGGGGAGGAAGTCCAGCCATGGGTTCGCTAGCGAGATTACGGAGATATCAATGTTGTGTGCGTCCATGAAGGCGATCTTCTGGCCTATATCATAGTATTCGGGACCAATAGGACGGCCAGTGGACGTTGTACTTGGGGGATCTTCACTGGGTAGGACGAAGAGCCTAGGGGAGTTGGTAGGTGGAATCGAACGGACATAGGGGACTGTAGAGCGAGATTCGAGGACTGTGGGATTTTCCATTAGAATATAGGATCCTGAGGGGAAGGCAAGACCATACTCTGCATGTACGAAGGTGGGTATACATGCGTGTGGATATCGACGATGGGCATTGCGGATGTTGGTCCGTGTATTCAGAAGAATCTGTGTACCCTCTAATTGATATTTCTAGAAAGGGGTTGACCGAGATGGTTTATAGAAAGGTGGCCGGTCGGGGGTGGTAATTATGGTCAATGTACTGTACTTGGGTGTGAGGGTAAGTGATCGGAAAAAAAGTGGTGTTGCACCAACCACTTTTTTTCCGATCACTTTTTGCTCCATGCTAGTACCGTACAATACTTATCTCGTGGGTAGACATTCCTCTGAGGGTAAGTGTGTAGACACTTTAAAGAGAAGAAGGCGCATTGTCCTGCATTACCGTACACTCGAGTACCTACCCAATGCGCTCGGGCGGCACTGCATTGTGCTCAATCAATCTCACTGCACGAGTACTCGTAATGAGTACCCGAGTACTTTTAGCCCATCGGAGTAGGCGCGGCACCAGTGATGGTTTCCTGGGTAACATAATTCGATACATCCCCCTAGCTAAGCCAGTCCTGTGCGGGGAAGTGCGATGAAGCGGAACATCCCGACATAAGCCCTCAACTTCCCAAGGTTAACTTATCGATAAGCGGGAATAGGCGGGTCACCTTTGCTTAGTGTATCAATACCTACCGATACACTATCAACCCAACTACCGTACTCAAGATATGCCCCCATGACAGGGAACTCATCATACCCCACAGCCTAATATTGGGGAACCCCTCTCTCTTTCAAACATAAATTGCCTCTACCCGCTCTCTACTCTTCTTCAGGAGTGCTCCGCCAAAACAAACATCCGATTGTGCCTAAAATACCTGCATCTCCCCTTACTCTATTCCCTTGTTTAGAAACTATCCTATTCAAGTCCAAGATGGTGTCTTCGAATGCTGTTGGAACAGCTGTCGATCAAGACAGTTTGTTCATTGCGGTACTGTGTTATCTCTGCCCCCCTTAGTCGTTGATAGGTTATGCTGAGCCAATTCCTGCTTTACATATCGATAGCTCGTTGATTTCTCCCTCTTCCTACATGGCGACGAGCAGGAAAAGAGGGCCGCTGCGAAGGGGATGGTAGACGGCTTTAAAGAAGCTGGTTTCATGTGTTTTGTCCCTCACCTTCTTTAGGCATCTTAACTCTAAGTATTGTTTGTTAAACAATTGAAACCCGGCAGATATATTAAGAATCACGGCATTCCCCAAGAAACAATCGACCGAGTATTTGCTGAATCGATCGCGTTTTTTAAGAGACCCCAAGCGGAGAAGGAAGCTTTGGCATGGGTAACCACTTCCCTCCACTACTAAAACTCCTCCTCCTCCTCCTCCTCCTCCTCCTCCTCCTCACCGACTAATATGGGCGAGTGAGCGCTCCAGACAACTCCTCGGTCCAACCGTGGCTACGCGTCGCCTGGCCGCGAAAAAACCTCTACAGTTCAAGACAAAGCCTTCGTCGACTCCCTCCGCGCCGTCAATCCCGACCTCAAAGAGTCATTTGAAATCGGAAGGGATGACGAGCTTGAGTATCCAAACAACTGGCCTGAAGACCCTAATTTTGTCTCAATCATGAAATCCTTCCACGACACTTGCAAAGACCTACACATAGACGTCATGCGTGCTATCGGATTGGGGCTAGGTCTTAAAGAGGGCTTCTTCGACGAGTATACAGACAAGGGGGATAACACTCTCAGGCTCTTGCATTACCCGAGCACTCCTAAGGAGGTGTTTGTGAAGAATAAGGACCAGGTGCGTGCTGGGAAACACACGGATTATGGGAGCATTACACTTCTATTTCAGGTTTGTTCGCCTTGCCTTATGGCCTTTCCCTATTAGAGCGCACATATCTAATGGGCATAGGACGACCGTGGGGGACTTCAAGTTCGCAGCCCAAAGGGGACGTTCGTCAATGCTACGCCTATTCCTGGGACAGGTAAACCTTGAATTAACCTCGCTCACCCATTCATAGATATTGGCTGAATTCTTGTTCAGTCGTGATTAACGCTGGTGACCTCCTTGCTCGCTGGTCCAACGGCAAAATCCGTTCCACTGAGCATCAGGTTGTTGAGCCACCCATTCCCCCCGAATCGGGCGTTCACCCTGCTCGTTATTCTCTCGCGTACGTTACCAGCAGTTATACCATCCAAGGAAGGAACGCTGACATGAGGTGATGGTGTAATAGGTACTTTTGTAACCCAAACTTTGATAAGACCATCGAGGCTATCCCCGGCACATACGCTTCTGAGGACGATAAGAAGTATCCCGGCATCAATGCTGGGGATTACTTGGCACAGAGACTGGAGCAAACATATTTGTGATGGAACAAATCCCAGACTTCCCTACCAGACCCTAGACTTGTAGGCTAGTTGTTGATACTCCCATAAGGGTTTGCCCTTTCGCCTGATCTTAGAGAAATTCCGCTCTCACTTCCAGCTGCTGTAGGATCTAGTTCGGTTTCACCGCTTCTATTTCCTATGTGAACTTAGCGAGTGATTAATAATGATTGTGATGCCACTCATTTATTACTGAGGTAATGAAACATCAAGCTTCAATACTCCAGACCATTCCCCGCAGAGTGAAAACCCCGTTCTGCCCAGTGTTCTTATTTATATATCAAAAAAACAAAACAATAGGCTACGTATAATTATCTACTATAAAGCCCCCCGCCGAAAACACACTCCACCCCATCAATCCCCAAATGGCTCTGGTAAATGGTGAAGCCAGAACCTCTTCCATGTAATCCTCGCTCTGCTCTGCCCCCTCTCCCTGTCTTGCCAGCCCGGCCCCAGACACCCCACTCATGAAAACCCCTCTCAATTCATCTCTTTTCCTCTTGCCCAGCCCGCTCTCTATTAGGCTATCATACAAGGGCAGAATCTCCTTGAGTATCTTGATAAGGTACCAACTAGCTTCCTTCATTGCTGTGCTTTCACGTCCGTTAGAGAGGAGAGCCCTCCCAGCGCCTTCAAGAAGGTGGCACATCACGCCTTCTATCACACCCGCTTCTGCAGGTACTCCAGGGTCGAGAGAGGATAAAGTTTGGATAACTGCGTTGCAGATGCCCAAACGTAGGTCTTTGGCCTCCATCACGTCTTCCCCAAACGATCCTGCGGGGAAAGCAGCGGAGGAAAGTGCTTGGGAGTTGGTATAAATTGAATTAACCAACCCTGTCAATGTCTCTATCACGGTGCATGCCGCAGTTGTAGTATATTCCTTTCCACCGCCACTTTCCTCCCCTTCATCCTGGTCCAGCCCATCCCCCACCACCCGCAGTGCGGATACTACTTTCTCGAGCGTAGACTCAACCGCCGATATAACATCGTTAGCATCCCGTTTCCCACACTCACCCCCACTTTTATTCCCCTTCCCCTTCCGCACTTCTCCCCCACGCCCACCACGTCTGCGGCGCGAGGGAGGAACGTCCTCCTTCTTCCTCCCCTTCGCAAGCGACGACACCACACCCCTCAACGCCCCACCAACAGTCCCCACCGCGCCCGCTATCTCACCGGGCCTAATCGCACTCTTTAATATCCTTAACGCGGAGACAAGCTCAAGCACCCCCTCCCCTTCCCCTGCCTCATCACGGAAAGCCTCCCAGTCCCGCTCTGCGGGTGCATGAGATGAGGAAGGGGCGGAGGAAAGTGAGGACTCGGCTTCGCGGAGCTTTGTTTGCAGGTATTCCACTTGCGCTGCGTGCTTTGTGGCTTGGTCATGCCAGAAGGCGGAGGTGTCGAGGTGCCGGCGGGATGAGGGGGCTGTGTGCGTGCGGAGGAGGTGCAAGTAGCCCTTTATGGAGAGAGAGGGTGGTTTTGTTGATAGGATTGTTAGGGCCTAAAGGGTTAGTTTGTTGATTGGAGGGTGAGAATGGAGGGGTGAGTGAGGGTTACGAGAGCCACACGGGCTCGGTCAATCTCGGGTTTCGGAGAAGCGGTGGAGGGTTGGGTGGACATTTTGAACCGCGGTAAGGTATTTAGGGGAGACGGGGAATCTGTATGTATGAGGAGTAGGCGGAGCAGGTGTACAACCCGAGGTGGTGGGCATCGCATTCCGATGTTCCACGAGACACCAAGAAGTCATGTCATGTTTGCTATAGGCTATCACGGCAGCCCCCGCTGAGTGAGAAATCATGATGACAATAACTGTCTCTGCAAGTACTATTTATCACCAACATGGTACCACACGCAGATACCTTTCCGCCCGCCCTCCCACTCGAGCACCTTCTCGAGCACATTGGCCAGGCCACCCACCCCGCATTCTTTACACCAATACAACCTAAATAACCTAAAAACCAAACAACGAAATCCCACAACTACCATAAAAGCCACAAAAACTCGGGACAAACTCCAATTGGGAAAAGCTCATGCAGGCCACCGCCACCGCCACCACGAGCAAATGTCTCTAACAGCCCCTCCCCTCCCCCTCCGACCAATCCCGCCCTAGCACAAGAAAGCCGAGTGACACAATATGTCCCGCGCCTCTCTATTCCGCCATATTAGACCATCCACCCACTACCTAATCAATCAAAAAGGAAGAAAGAAAGAAAGAAAGAAAGACACCGTAATTCCCCAGCGGCACGTAGAGTGCAGGATAAGAGTGGGTGCACACATATACAAGAGAGCAAACAAAAACCGGTCGGTCGGGGGATTTTTGTCAGCGGAGGTGCGGTGCTGAGATTAAGGGAGGGAGGGAGTTTCCGCACACTTCCTGCGACTTGCGGGTAGGCGGCAGGTGGGCGGTGGGTTAGGAAATAATAATGGTATAATAGTGGATGAGCTCGGGCTTAGGCTAGCATGGTGGGAATTATTATACAGTAAGCGTGACGTTTCTGCAAATAATAATAATAAATTCATGATATTACGATAACCGAACTGTCAAGTCGTAGCATCTACTGCACGAGTGAATAAGAAGATAGTGGGACAAGGGCGGGTTATATGCCAAAGCTGGAGGCTTTAGCATATTGGTGATACTAGGCGTAAGTTTAGCTTTAGGGTGAAAATAATTTTATCTTATACATTGGTCCTATTGCTTCTTACCCCGCGGTCTGGGAATATCGATATGGTTTCTGCTTTCTTAGTTATCTCAAGCAGAGTAGAGACTCCGAAAGAACACTTCATGCCATACCAAAAATAGCAGTTAGGGTATGTTGTTGGGAGGAGATCCCGATTTCCGGCAGTTATGGATGGGGACCCATTTGGCAAGAGATTTCCTCGGTTTATGTAGGCAATTCCCAGGAGCAATTGAAGTCGCATACACATTGTCTTGAATTTTGGTTCTTTTTTGAGCGGTTGAGGGCTGTTCCAGATAACCGCATCTTTTCTGATAGGGAATGGCGTTGTCACACTATCTTCTTGACTCCTCTGCTACCAAGCCCTGAAGTCACAACTTTTCGGCCCCTGAAGTCATATCCCAACATCATAGCTACCAATAGGAAAGAGACACCCCTAGCATCATACACATTCGGAATACCAGCCGCCCTGAGACTCATCCTAGCGAACACCGGGTTGGTATTACTAGGATAAAATAAGAATGTTGAATTCGACGGGTAAGCCAGTGTCCTGGGGCATCAAATCCGATCATCGAGCATATGCCCTCCTCGCAAGAATTCAACCTAGGAAATCTTCCACCCACTTGTGCATGGCGCTCACAAGATCTGAAGGCACTTCTTGAGTAAATGACCATCAGGGAGCTACCTTTCCATGGCAAGACTGCTATGCGCCAGTTGTAACACGCGGGTGGAGCACGAAAATCGCCAGAGCGGATGGGCGAACTCAAACAGGGGTTTGTGGGACTGTAGAGCAAGAAAACATTCACAAGCTTTCGCTCCCAACAATCCAGCCCCCGGGAGCCGGAAGAAGCGGGCCCAATCTGACACTGGCCCTGAAGATCTTCCTTTGTCTTGATCACAGCGGCTGTATCCCGTGCGAGCCGTCCAATCTATAGTCTGTGGGTGTTCGGGTCCGGGCATGACTGGTGCTGGCACTAAAGTATTTGCCGCAGGAGCAGTGGAAAAGAGAAAGAGATAGGGTGGGAATAGGCGAGGATGAAGATGATGAGGCAGAAAACTTTGGAATGGGGTTCTGGGGGGCGGCCGGGTAATCGTTAGCACGATTTCTTAAGGCCTCTACTTGTAGCACATTCCGAGGCACCACTCGTGGGCCACAATCGGCAGAGGGCCAGGTCCTGAGGAAAGATCGGAAGGAAAGGAGAAGAAAGAAAAACATCTTTAACCCGTCGATTCCCTCCTGAATCACTTCGGCAAGCAGTTCTACTATACTCCTTTGGCACGAGGTATATGTTGAGGGCATAGTCGCAAAGTATCTCCAGACTTGTATCATACAGTGATAGTTTGTATACTCAATTCACCCACAGAAACACAAATCAGGCCGGTGGAAGGCTTCCAACAATAAGCACTACATTCCTAAAGGGCGACATTTGTACTACTGTAATACTGGGATCTAAAGGCTCATGCCATCGGGTGAAAGATCGTAACTTACATAGAGCCCCCCCCTATCTACCAAGACCAGGCACCAGCCATCCCTGCAGAAAACTTTTTCTGAGGGTTTTTTCGCTAGGGTATCAAGGTCCGGCAAGAAATTATGAAACAGTTATTTAAGGTTAACCAGCCAAATATATCCCCTGCTTGTTCCGGTTAATTGTTCCCAACCCTTGTATCATACCACGAGAATTCGAATACTGGAGTAATTGAATTCGCTATATTACGCTAACGGACGCCGGCTAGGTGCAATCAATAATACATCGAATTGAACAATTGAACCCCACCCAGGACATTGGAGTTGCCAACGTGGTGACCCGCAAGACTATCCCATGGACGGATGAGGCACGCAGATTCTCGCCTTCCAAATCTAGTATCTACATCCACTGCCAATACCGTTATTAATCAGCAGAATTCAATCTCAACTCGACGTAATTGGAGGATTGGTGAGTGTTACCCTGAAGAAGCATTCTGCCCACCTTTAACGGCAGGTCGGGAATCTGCATGTCTCATCCTTCCAGGGGATAGTCCAACACCAATTTTACTCACCTTCCCACTTCGCAACGGTCTCTATTAGGCCAGATTCTAAGGCATGGTATTACAAGGGGAGCTCCCTGCTGCCGTGGCTGTCAAATAATACTGTGGCTACGACACTGGTAGCAACGGCAAATGACGCTTTGTGCAATGATTACTGTACACGTGTACTATTAACAATACAGGAGATAAACGAACGGATCAATGAAACCCTGCAATAAGAAAGACTAGCGGCACACGAGGCCCTCTTATCGAAATGATTGTGTTTAGATAGTACGGTAGCGTATCGGAACCCGGTACAACATTGCGTTTTTAGGATGGCTGTTTGTTCCTCTGTGTATCCTATCGCTAGACCACCATTTATGATAATATAGGTGCCCGCACCCAATAGCAGGGTTCCCACTTCGGGCAGGCAAGGATAAAAACGTGCGGCATGGAAACAATACCGTAAAAACCCGCTGTATCCACTATCGAAGATCTCAACTGTACTACAGCACCAAACCACAATAGACCTAGCACGGCAGGTTAACAAAATAACGAATACCAGTTAATGAGATCCAGCAAGCTCCGCCTCCCCAAGCTACAGTACTATACAGAACTCGTACTAGTATCCATCCAACTGCTCCAGTGTTGCCTGTGTCAAGACACCAACCAAGTTAATATCCTGCAGTATGCGCATCCAAGAACTGATGTATAAGCCACTAGCAGCCCTGAATTCGGTGGCATCTGAGACGAAGCTGTGCTTCTGTCCTGGGGCGCCGCTTTGACTGCCAACTGAGCATGGCCAATCACACAAGCTAACCTGTAAGATGAATAATTCATCGAGGCGCCCTGGAGAATCTTGACTATATACTGCTCGACCCTGCCTCGATACGCTATTCTCCTCACCCCCACCATTGAGCCCAAAAATTCCAGGAATCTCCTTGTTCGCGGCCCCAAGAACCTAGGCCCCCACCCCAGTTTCCCGTATGAGCCTCATCCGAGGATTCTTCTGTATTGGAGGATGTGAAGTCCCATCTATGGATAATCTGGGACGGAAGGAAGGAAAGGGAAGTCATAAAGATTTACCTCTCATGCTTCGGAGGGATTGGGTTATTGTACAGTAAGAGGTTGAACCTGGCTCCTCCGGCTGTGAGGAAGAGACAATAATTGAAACCTGATAGATTTATGCAAGGAGATGGTTCGGATGGAGCACTGGTACTGGTAGTACAGAGATGCGATAGATAAGCAGATAATGCACCTCACCAATATTGTAAAGATCCTGGTCAGGCGGTGGCCACTTGAGATAAAGGGGGGGTGACCAGGAAGGCTGATATGGCATGACATGAGAGGCGGGGAAGTGGGGCAAGAGAAGCCTGGCGCTTTGATCTACCACCTACAAGTACCTTCTGTGGCTGGGGTTCCAGATGGTGAGCAAAAAAAAACAATGAAACAAGATTAAAGCTGCAATGGCTATACTTTCCCGTACCCGCTGGCCGCTGGCGAGTGTCTTCTCTCTTCGCATCTCTACCGATATCCTACTTACTCTCTAAGAAAGATTATAATATCATAGATTCCACCCCTCGGACAATCGGTCAAAGAATCTTCCCTCCTATTTGAGGGACTTGCCGAAGAGATCAGCACTAAAACGGGATGTTAGGGCACAAATGTCCACACTGGATGGCGATACCCGTGGAGACGATTGCCGTCATGCAAAGATTCAATGCAATCGACGGACGACGCAATCGGCACAGGGGAAAGGGAAGCCCATGAGTTCCTTTTCCCCGCTACTAGTGACCGAACTTCTGGAGAAGGTACATGTCCCAAGCATATTGAACCCGACCACAGGGGGTAAAAATTTGTATGGCGGATTGTCTGCGCACATCTGTGACCCCGTACTAAATTCGGACTCAAATGTTCGGGTTCGATATGCCTGGGACGTGTAATTCCCAGTGACTGACGGATACGAAGCAAGGGCAGACTCGGAATTCCCAGGGGTCAAGTCAAGTGAGAGTGGAGCGAGAGGAAAAAGGAATGACTTTGGGTGAAAACTTTGGAGAGGGTGGAGCCTCATCACCCTGTACTGGTTGGGAAAGAGGATGGGGGTATGGAATCACTCTCCCCAAAAGATTAGTCCACGATACCGGATGGCGTTTACTTTGCTATATCCAGCAAGGAGAGAATTATGCAGACCCCCCTCCCTCTGTACGTACCGCATGCACAAAGCTACAATGGTACATCCCCATAAACGTAAAAACTAAGAATCTCTCTAGGACGTTGGAGTCCCCTATCCTAGTAGGGGTAGGGTCTGCCGTATTCCTTATTTTATCTATAGTATGATATCACAACCAAGGGTTAAAAGAGGATCTTTTGACCACTTTTCTCACCTAATCCAAAGGGGGAAATCCTGCACTTCCCGGCGTCATTCTCACTTACTCCAGTTCTTACGGCATGGGTTATATGCGGCATTCACCCCGGGGTTGAAAAGCAGTTACACAAGCTTTTGAGAGTCGAAGGACTTTGATGTGTGTATGATAACTCCTTTTTTGTGTGCAAAGGTGCGCTCGAAAAAACTTTCCTTCCCACCCCTGAAATCAATGGCCCTAATATCACTTTGCGGTCGTCAGATTCATAGCCTACCGGTAGGCAATTGGCAGTAACCCTAAGACATTCCACATGAGTCGGGGCCCAACCCCTAGATTTTGGCGGCGTTTCGAATAGTCAAGTTAGAATGCGGGGAATTTTCCTTACGCACTAACGCTGCTCCTAATCCGATTACGTTAAGCCACGAGGGAGTCTTAAATAACTCCACACCTCAGGCCTAGATGGACATTACGCTTGAAGATCAAGGCACACGCCCGTACTACAAGATAAGGAGTGAAGGCGCGCCATTACCGTATATCATGGAAGAGAGTCTCACGGATTCTCACTATCACGCTAGGGATATGCGCACGGCGAACAAGAATATGATATGAGATCCCATAATCGCGCCGTTATCCCACGAGCCAATTGGAAGGAGAAAGCTTGCTACCAAATGCAGCTAACTACACTACGATACCGCAATGAGCGTTGACCCCAACGGTCTGCACAAATCAGAGAGAAGTGACCACTTCCCTAAGCTGTAGGGTTTTGGTTGGTTGGTTGGATGCTGAGTAGAGGGCGACCAGCTGGGCCTTTGGGTAGACTACCGGTATGACAGTTGGTTCACCCTTGAAGTTATTCCGCCGATTGAATATGTTTGTCTACGTTCTGCGCGGTTTTCCCCGATTCTGATCTTTGCAAACCCGGGATTCGACAAAACAGCACTCCCTTTTCCCTTTTCCTTCCACCGGCATCTATCCCTATTATTTTTTCTTTTTCATTTCCAAAATTTCTTTTCCCTTTCGATCACTTTAGCTCCTCCCTCAAAGCAAGGGAGTGAAGGAACAGAAGGGCCAATCCCTGCATGTAGGCGCCAGGGGTTGGCAAGGACAGCCGCCAAACGGGAGCATGGAAGGACAAACGCGTTCTCTCTCTCAGCGTGGCGGTACGATTAATCACAATCCCAGTTGCAAGGGGAGATTTCATCACACTGATTACCCAAGGTAGAGTTTGCACTTTGGGAGTAAGCTCTCCGGGTGATGAAGTGAAGCGACCTTGGAATGGGGATACAGCTTGCAATGCGATTGGGAGGATATCAGAAAGCGGAGAAAAAGATGGGAAGAAAGAGCACACAAGAAAACAGAGCCTGCCCCTGTCACTCCGGCCGAGAGTGTTGCTGCCAGTGCATCTCTCTGCATCTGTGCATCTTCGCCAAAATCTTTCTCCAGGGGTGGTGACCTGCCCCTGCCATCCAGCCATTCGGAGGCGACAGAAGGGGAAGATGTTCCCCCCCCAGATGGTGCCTGTCCCTGTTCCTGACTTCCCAAGCTCCCAACCCTTCGGAATACAGTAGGGATCCCATCGCGCGGGCGAAAATGATTGGAAAATAATAATAACGACAGAGACCCCCGAGAAGGTTGCCTCTGCCCTATTTCTCCGCCACAAGTGATTGGATTTGCTCACAGTCTCTTGTTTCAAGTCCTTCATTCTTCCGTTGCATTTTACATGTATTCACTTTCTGCGCCGTGTTGCTCTTTAACAGATGGTCGCTCGTCGCCGCTCGCCCCAACTGCACGAGTACTGGTACAAACATTATAGATTCTAACAAGTTAGACAGTGTCTAGAGCCTCTCTGCTCCCGTGTCTCTCCCATTCAGACTGTTCTCACTCGCCTCCATCAACCCCCCCATTAACTCCCCTAAAAAGGTGCTGGATCCCACGCGCCAATTGAAGCTAAGGATCGCTTTGTCCGGCTGGAAGAGAAAAATAAGCTCCTTACAGCTGGGCTTCCACGCCTTCTTCTTCTCCTGTCCCTCTTTCCATCGTGGCTTTCCTGGTGAAAATTCCAATATAATCAAAACTTTCGCTTCTTGCTCTATTTGCCGAGCTCCCCCTTCCATCTATTATTTCGTTTCTCCCCAGCCAGGCTTGCCCCTCCCCCTGAAAAAAAAAACTAACCTGGTAGCCTTGGAGGGCATGGTTCATTGCGATATTGCTACGAAAATAAAATAAAACGATAACGACGCCAACGGCTGCGGTACTAGTACTTTGCTTGGAAATTTCCTCTTGCACTCCCTCCCTCCACACCGCCATACACGGCGAGATCATGTCGCTGAATGGACTAGATTCCCCGCAATTGACTGAGGCTTTTGACAAGGCATGTGCTGAACCTGGCGGATGGTATGTTTGATCTTTTTCACCTTTCGGGATTAGGTATATAAGTTAGAAATAGCTTTGGGGATTTCTTGACTTGCAGGCTTTACTCACGCAAGATATCTTGTCTGCAGGTTCTGGATCAAATATACTTCACGGGATGATGTCGAGTTCCTGTGTCGCGGGAGCAACGGGTCGGAGGAGATGAGAGAAGCTGCTGCAAAAGAGCCCAACGATTCACCATTATACGGATTCATACGGTTCAGGCGGAGGAACATTTTAATCAAGTACATTCCCGAAGAAACATCAAGGGTGCTGAAGGGTAAGCTTTGTCCCAGGTAATGGTGCGTTGATCTGGGGGTTAACAAGTTTGACTTGGCCGCATAGCTCGATCAACAGTGCACTTCCAATCTATTGTGGAACGGTTCAACCCGCACGACACTGAAATTCAAATTACTTGTCCCAAGGAGCTTCGTGACCATGCACTGACCTCAGCATGTTCTACCCATACCGCCACTGCCTCCATCTCCTCCTCAAATAGCTCTCTCCGACAACGTCGATTAACAGACATAGCAGAATCCGCCGACGAAGAGGAACCATTAAAAGCTCCAGCTAGCCCCGGGTCACTGGTGCCTTTAGGGAGGACGGGCGAGAAGGGGAAAGGCAACCAAGGATTAGCTGTAGTCATTACAACCCATGATCATAAGTCACCGGACGGGGGCCCTGGATCACCCGTGTTTCTTGACGAAGACGGAAACCATTTAATTTCTCCGCGTTCTTCTTCGTTCACTGGGGGCGAAGAGCTCAGACGAAAATCAACCAATTCAATAAGACCCTCTCCTACAGATATTTACGGGTATCCGTACACGCCAAAAGTCAGACTTGGCCCTCGCCCACACGTCGAGTCGCAGAAGAGGCCCCATACCTCCAGTGAGCGATCGAAGACTTTTTCTAGCTCAGGCGAGGAAGTCCGGCCAGTGGCCTCAGTACCAAAATCAGTTCAGATTGCACCAAGAAAGTCCAGCACTTCAACATTCGGAACTAAGTCATTGACTTCCGAATCTGTGAAATCCATTCCTACTTCACCGGCCCTGGGGATCCCGCAAGGTCTCCCGTCTCCAGTAGCGTCACCACCACCCCCAACAATTCTTCCCCCCCCTTCGTCGCCACAACCCGAAGGTCCCCCAGTTCTAAGCCCCGAAAAACAGCGGTTGATGAGAGCGTTACAACTCCGCAGACAAACAATGATGCCCGAAGTGAAGGAACACGTCAAGCCTGTTGACGGCACACCTCCGGAAGATCCACTAGTAAATATCAAGGAAAAGGACGAAGCGAAATCTGTCGAAAGCGAATTCGAAGAGGACATCGCTTCCAACAAATCGATGTTCGAGCGGAAACCTGTCGAGGCCTTACAGGAATCAATTCAGGATTCCAGGGAGTTGGACGCGAGTACTGATCAGGGGGAAATTAACCTCAACATAGGGGCAGGAGAACAGGGATCCCAGCCAACAGAAGCCGAAAACGCGGAACACCGCATTCGTCAGTCTGGAGGGGCGGCTTCAGTAACTGAAGAGCAACAAGCCGAAAGTACGAAAGTCCGAGGAGAGCCTGAATCCGATGTCGAAACAGAATCTGACCAGTCAGTGGAGGTGTCTATAGCAGAATCAAGGCCGATCTCTGTGAAACCCGTACAACTGCCTCTTCCCAATATCGTCAAGAGTGTCTACCACACCGCCCAGACAACACCCAAGCCCACATCCCCGATCGCGGCTCCGAGCCAGTCCGTTCCTAAAGTTCTCAAGAGAGCCGAACGACCTCAGCCCGAGCGAGTGCTGCCCACTGAAATTCCTATCATTGAGACTGCTAGATCGGTCTCTGCTCCTTTTCTCAAGAGTGCACGTGAAACAATCAAACCTGCCGTAGTACGTAAGGTCAATGTCGGTGGCGGCGGAAGTGTTCTCCAGCGAATTCGACAATTGGAAATGCTAGCAGTGAGCGAGGGGGGGACCGCGGCTCCTCCAATCTCCCCTCCACGGAGTCGAAATACTTCACCTACTCCGGCTTTTCCGCCGCGCCCAGTTAGTGTACACAGCAATCCCCCCGTTCGTGCACTGTCGAACCCCCCCCAATATCGTGCGTCCACTTCATATGTTTCGCCTATTAGGACTCAGGCGGCACCTACTCCTGAATCCGCTCCTCAGGACGCTGCAACTCTCACCCCACCAAAGCTAGGCTTTCTACCTAAGATAGAGATCATTGAACGAAATAATCGACCAGAGCTACAGGTCACGACAACTATCACCAGAGATGAGAGTCCTATCGCACCCTCCTCGTCTAGCCCACCCAAATCAGTGGATGCTCCTCGTAACAGCCCCAAAGGACGGGACAACTCTTCGCCTTTATTGGACCCAAGCCCAACACGCCGAAACAGCCTTGATATTGGGTCTGTACATTCACAAAACTCTTCTCGCCGACCGAGTGTTGATAGGCCCACCCCATCAAGATCTTCAAGTTCAAAGGACTTGGAGAATTTGCCAGAAGGCCGCCCAAGCTCTACTTCAAGCAAGAAGAGCAAGCGTGCAAAGAGCCGACGGGGTTCCTCTAGTTCATCGGGATCTAGTCACCGACCTAACAAGTCCCCAATTACCCCTAAATCGCCTAAGTCACCGAGTGGGTTCCTGAGGAGGATGAGCTCATCTCTATCTAAAAAGACCAAGGAGGTGGCTGCTGAAGTTATATCGGCTGCGGCGCCGACACTAGCACCGGCCCTAGAACCGCCACCGGCACCTGCTCCTGAACCGGCCCAACCAGCTCCCAAGACTTATCTTTTGGCCGGGTGGATCAATGTTCAGTTACCTGATACGATGGTGCGTTCTCTTTACACACTTTCAACCGGAATGAGGAACTAACTTGTATTACCCCCAAATAGCTATGGAGACGACGATGTATGAAAATAGATTCGGATGGGTGGCTGTTCCTCTCCGTGACGGACGATGAGGTATGTTTCTATCTTCAATTCTGTAAAATCACCCTCTAACATTTCATAGAATTCTCCTCAGACTAGGAAATACCACATCCCTAGCGAGATCCGTACAGTGGACCGGCCGGACGTGGATGAGCAAGAGCTCCCTCACAGTGTTAGACTTTTTTTAAAGGAAGGTGGAACACTCCAGTGCGCCTGCCAGAATGGCAGTGAACAGAAGGAGGTTTTGGGAGGTATGTTGTCCCTACAAACCACGATTAGTTGTTGGTACTAAACTGGAGACCAGTAATCCGTGGCTGCGTCGTTTGAAAACGATTTTTGTTTGTTACTTCTGTTCTCGTTATAGGGCTGGCTCAGACATGGCCCCTGGCGGTTGTTTTGCATTATTAAATTTTGGTTCACCGAACATCACTTTTCCAATTATTGTTTATAAACAAATGGTCGGATCCACAATGCCCTGTGGACGTTCCATCATGCACTTGTATTCTTTTTGTCTCAGGGCTAGTCATCGCACCGAAACTCTTTTCTTATTTTCCATTACCCTCCTACATTCTCTTCCCATATTATCTTCATAGCGAAGTGGGGGATTGTAGGGGCTTTTATCTATAATGTCAAGCTCCTGCTTTTACTCTTTTCTATAAATTTTTATTCAGAACTTCACTAGGGAGTGGCTTTTCCTTTGGGTATAACCTTTATTATGCCCTTCTTTCCTTCTCCCTAATTCATATGTGCGATATTACTTAATACAGTGCAATACCCACTTTCCCGCACACTTCTCTTTTTTATACATGTTCTTTTTTACTCATACTTCCATATCACCTAATTGGCTAGATATGGGGGAATAGGAGTGGGAATGGGAATGCGAAGGGCAGTGGGGGTGTTCCATTCCGTGTATTATTATAGATTACACTTTAGTTGGTCTGGTCGGTCTAGTTGGGCTGCGATAGGGATATCGAACCATCCGTCCGGTGCACAGTACAGTACTGAGTACTGTACATTTCATTTCACATTCTACCGTTCTTTCCCGCCACCTGTTCGTCACTCTATTCTCCATTAAAGTTTTGGTCTCACTATTTCATCTTCTGTGCTTTTAATTGGTTCCTTTTTTTCTCCCTCTGAAGAGTAACTTAATAGCAAAAAGCAAAGAAAGGGATAAATAAATAAATAAAGAGTAGATCAGCATGGATTAGATCACTTGTTTTTCTGGAAGTTTTTCTGAAAGGTTTTTTTTGTTTAGTTTTTTCCTTGTTTAAATGCACACTTGTACTTGTACAATAAGTATCATAGAGTCTAGCAGAGCCTAGCGAGAATTCTACCGCCGGGCTATTTTTTCCCCCGTTTTAATCATTACCACGGCAATTAGCTGCGTAGAGAGTGGGCCAAGGAAGTGACCTACCGATGCCAGTAAACATGCAGGTCAATGTGATCGACGCAGGGCTTTAGTTTATCCATCCACCTTTCTCGGAGCAGCCCCCCCCCACCAAAAAAAAAAAACTCAAAAACCCAACAACCACTTCCCAGCCCCAGTTATTCCACCGCACACCAAACATTTTAAGCCTCATCCATCCACCCCCCCCTCTCACCTCTTCCCACCTCACCATCTCACCACCCCACCACCGCCAATGTCCCAAAACCACCCCCTCCCGCCAATCGCCCTCCCAGGCCAACCCCTAGCGCCATCACCACCCTACACCTCCAGCACGGGCACCCACACCCACACCCACAACCCCGTCTCGACAATCACCGCCTCCATAGCCGGAATCCCACACTTGCACCCGGACATGAGCATCAGCATCACCCGCCCCTCGACGTCCCACAGCCCCCTCCTCCTGCCGGAGGTCACGAGCACGGTCCTGGCCCGCGTAACGAGGCTGAACCCGCGCCAGGCCACGGTGGAGATATTCGCGGTGCAGGCGAACCACGCTGGCGCCGAGATGGGCGTGTGCGAGCATACCTTTCAGGGCGTCATTCGCGGCCAGGACGTTCGCGCTACGGAGAAGGATCGTGTCAAGATTTTGGAGAGCTTCAGGATTGGGGATGTGGTTCGGGCTGTTGTGGTTTTGTCTTCTCCTTCCTTCCTTCCTTTTTTGTTTGGTTAGTGTGGGAGAGGGGGGGGGGGAGCTAATGTTGTATGTGTGTGATCTGGTGTAGATTTCGTTGGGGGATCAGTCGAATTATTATCTTTCTACTGCTAGTAATTCTCTAGGGGTTGTGGTTGCGCATTCTGGTATGCTTTCCTCCCACTTCTTTCGCACCTTTTTTTTTTTTTTTGGGGGGGGGGGGGATTCTGGTTCCGGGGGGAGGGGCTAATGTAGGATGGTGGGAAACTGTGTCAGATGCGGGAGATCCATTACATCCGATTAATTGGAGGCAGATGGCATGTGCGCGCACCGGGGTTGTGGAGGAGAGGAAGGTTGCGAAGCCTATTTAATTTATCTTGCCCGCTTTACTTCAAGGTTCCTCGATACAGGCATCATATATCAGCCAGGTTGGATTCCGGTGGGGGGGCGGGGGGGCTGTACGACACTACGGCTTGTTCTTCCTTGTTTCCTTCCGGTCAATGGTGTCTTTACTACTTATCTACAAAAGTTGATCGACTATGGCGGTGATGTGGCGAGGCGGCTACTATCATGATATCGTAACTGGCATTTTCCTGCGAAACGGCAATGAATCATTGATAGGTGTGGTGGTATAGCGCAGGTTTATATTAATACATGCTAAGCAAACACACTTTATCAATCGATTGCGCAGAAATATAGCATTTAAACAGCCACGAAAGGATGAAATATAATTTATAGTTTATGGCATTCAATCCAACCCCCTCCCAAATGAAGACAAAAAATAGATAGGGGAGGGAAAAAGAGAAAACTGCCAGCAAATCATTAAGGGACAAGAGACCATCATATCAGCTTTATAACCTCTATTTCACCTCTAGCTTCTCCACCGCCTCAGATGCCTCAGCGATTGGGTCCTGAATATCCCCGCCCTTGAGTTCAAACTCGCTGGCCCCAATCTTGGAGCCTAGCTCCTTCCATCGAGCTGTATAGAGTGCTCTGCGCTCTTTAGTGACACGAATGAACTCGGGCCACCATATTGAATGATTGTACTCGAAGTCGCACTCACCGCCGAACTTCTTATCAAGTTGAGCGGCGGGAACATGCAGAGTCATGACTTCGTTGAACTTGAGCTTGGCCCGAGTCTATGGAGGGATGTCAGAATTTGGGTGACGGAAAAATGTAGCAAGGAGGTATTACCAAGGGGTCGATAAACGGATTGATGATCTTGAAGAAACCATTGACAAACCAGGGAACTAAACATTGATCACTTGTTAATCAAAAGCGGAATCGCAACTTGTTGCCATGCTGAAGGTGACTTACGATTGGTAACTAATGATCTCCCTAGTCTCTCGGGATAATGTCCTTGAAGGATATTTAATACCTGCCGGCCTTGGGCAATATTCGGGTTGCTAGTTGTGGTCGACGCTGCGAAATCCACTAGCAATGCCAAAGTGTCTTGTCCAGGTCCCATGAGATCTATCACTCTCTCAATCATAAATACCAAATGCTGAATCTGCCTTGGGCTCTTCTCGGTATTCTGCTTAGCCGGGTTAAGGTAAAGGCACGGGCGCCCATTCCTATCAAACCCAAGAACATACTGCTTGCCGGTCTGGTTCTCACTCTCAATGTACTCCGGTGTGTGATCGAGGACTCCGTACTCGCGCCGCCAGATAAGTGTAGCCTCCAAACGCTTCTTCACATCAGCGGTATTCCACTTGGTCGCGCGCAGATAGCGTAAGAAACACTCTCTGGTTAACCACATCTTTTCTTCTTCATCGATCTCCCTGGTAGTAGCTGCCTTCTCAGACGAGACGGGAATTGGCCCGAGAGCTTGCGCCCAAGCAAGAATTTCTGCATATTTCGCTTGTTGATCCGGATTTAGGGGGGTCTCTGGTTCGGGCTTCGATTCGGGAAGAGCCTCGGTGAACAAACCAAGTTTTTTTCCAGTCTGTTGCTCCTGTGCAAGGACCTCGGGGTCGGACCCTACCGATGCAGGCGATAATGATAATGCGGTAGGTATAGGAGTCACCGGGACGATTGTCGGAGTAGATGGCTTCTCTGATTCTGGGACGGCGCTGGGAAGAGCGGTAGCAACGTCGGTCATGATTGCAGATACCGGCTGGGAGTTGAGCACTTGTGATAGCATGACCGGTAAGCCAGGGGGGGGGGGGGGATGAAGGGATGCGCAGAGAGCAACTTCTTTTTGTTGCGGCGGGAGGATAAGGACCTAATGAATCAAACATGTCAGCACTGCATTCCATATAAGGGGCAGCTATTGTACTATGCGTACAAGGCTAACTTACCCAGTGTCTAATTAGATTCTAACCTTCGGGCGATTGTAAAACCATAAAATCACCGTAAATTAATGATTCCCGTGATGATAAAGAAGGGAGGGGAAAACAGAAAGAGCAGAGGGGAGAACGGAGGGAAGGTTCCTTGGTCGCTGACAATTAAATTTATGGGGACCAGGAATCCCCAGACACAAGGACTTCGGAACAGGCCATGGTCCGCTAGATTGGTGTCAGGCTTGAAGGCTTCGGCAAGAAATCCCCCGATCGCAAAATATATTTAGAGGCTTGGCATGCAATTCCTCCAGGGGCCAGGATTAGTAATCCAACCAACTATGTGCTTGAGAACAACTACTCGAGTACTCGAGTAAACCCCCTTCTCTCCACCCACCACCGAAGCAACCAGCAGCCCTCTCAGTCGTCCAGTCGGACGGGCGTCGACGGCAGTCCGACTGCGACCCCTGGTAGGCCGCTCGGGTACCACCTCTTCTTTGCTTCTTTTTTATATCTTTTTCCATTTTCATTTTCATTTTCAACCTTAACTTATTTGAGTACCGTACTAGTACGGTATGACAAATTTTGCGCGTCTGTAGTTGACGGCCGTCCCGTTCAAGGACGAGACTGTCTCGTCCTTTGTCGTCCTCACCCCGTCTTGGACGGACGGGACGACTGAATTCGCTGGCAACCAGACATCGAGGTTTTTTTTTTGTGACACCCTCCAATTGCCCAAGAATATTTAATCGGACGCCGAAAGTGAGTCCCATTAATATCATAATGGTATTATTTCTCCAATACCGGTACTTACTGAAGCAAAACGCAGTACCGTAATGTTTAAACCCCGGGAAGCTGCATGGCACGTCGCCAATAAGGTGAGTTCCTTTAATATCATACCGGTATTATGTCTTGAATACCGTATTATCTCGTCAAATTGGGTATCTCGGGACAGGGGTTCTTATCGCCGCACCAGGATGATGACACCTAATGAAGCCTAGTAATGAACAAAAAAGGAATACCGGTAGATGGATTGCGTTAACCCTTATGAGTCTGAGTGAACGCAATCTTCCTATCCCTTTTTTGTTCACTACTAGGCCTTGTTAGGGGCTAGTGCTCTTGGGATTGTGATAAGAACCCCTGTCCAAAGTTACCCAATTTGACGAGATAATACGGTACTAACTTAAATTCATGGGAAGCGCACCGCCGGCACGTCCGGGATCCCAAAACTAGGGCACATGACGTCCCTCCCGCCTCCGGGCCGGGTTCGCGTTTGGGCCCCTGAACGTCTATCGTACCGGTACCTCATCTCAAGTTCTTGGGCAGGGGAACGCTAAGGTTGAGACCATCCGCAAGAGCTCTCGAACTACTGGTTCTTCCACTGAGCAGGGCAGTGAGACCGGTACTGTTACTGCGGTGAGTTTGAAGCCCCAGACCTACGTACCCTACGGCGAATCAAAACACACTGTGACACGAAACATAAGTTATAGACCAGAGTGGTATTCGGAAAGCCGGTCTATGCGCTCTACTCGAGTATCGGTAGAGTGTAGAAACCGGTTTTCCGAATACCACTCTAGTCTATAACTTAAGTTTGTTTCGTTCACCGTGTGTTTCGGCTCACTGTGGGGTACGTTAACAGCCAGTAAAAGAGACTAATGAGAGGATTCAGGAGAAGAAACGAGGTCCCAAGTACAAAAAAGTGGCGTGCTCGAGAGCGACGATGAAGGAGACCGAGCGTAGGCTAGGATTTTTAATAGAGAGTTTTGAGGATAGCGGGGTGTCTGTGGCAACTATGCTAGCAGATGCCAACTTGAACACAAAAAAAAAGATCCAAGGTCTTGAAGCTGGAGTTATCTAAAGTACCAAGGAGACTGTATACGAGCGAATTCTGGAATATCTCCAGGTAGAAGGTTACCCGTCGGAACTTAATGATGACTTCACGGAATCCAACGTTAACGACCTTGTTTATACCGTGGTTGTGCCCATTATCTCCGCCTTTCGTCAAAAAACACACCATCAGCTGCGGCTAAAAAGAGAAAAACAAATTATCGGGGCTGATCTCAAGATGGGCGGTCGGGAAGAATTCGTAATGGTAGACATGGTGAGCGTGGATGAAAAGAAGTATATATTTGCGGTTGAAGGAAAGAAGTCGTCGCTGGGGCAGGCGAAAAGACAATGTCTCCTGGCGTTGAAAGACATGGGGGAGGAAAATGGCGGAGGTGTTGTATACGGGTTTGTCACGTCGGGCGAGTATTGGCAAATGCTGGAGGACGACGGAGGGAATTTTAGCCAGACCGATACGATTAGAGTTTTGTTTCACGGGATGGCTAAAGAGAGAAAAAAATGGATGGAAGAAGGGGCTACAATCGTTGATTGCATTCACACTGCACTTAGGTGCGGTGGATTCTTTTGACCGAAGAAGGGGAACTCAACCTTGCCCTTTTGATCATGTTTAGTTAATAGAAAACATCTCCGCCGTTACGACACTTGAACTATTCCTAATCTCAGAATATTCTAGGCAACTAAAAAGCGATAAATACAGACAAAGGGATACTAGAGAGTTTGCGCAAGAGGACCTACGGTAGGTGACAGTTAACGGAAAAGAGACCTAGGTCTCTGAATGAGTTTGCGCACCAGGTCCAGGTGGCCTGGTAGCTGGAAGATGGGAATTGAGTAGGGTAATATCGCATTGCCGGGTTGCCCTCAAATTTGTTCCCTGCTCAAATTAGGATTCCCAGATACACAGTTGGGTACTAACCATACTGACTGCCATAGAACAGGTGATAATCTACTACTGAATGCCCAGTATTATCATCAGTAAAATATTTTAATAGAATGTGGAAAGAGTGCTGTGCTGCTGCTGATTTATTGTGCTGCTGTGATCGGATTTCTTCAGGTCTGAAAAGCCCTATTTTACACCTCTACCAGGTCTCGCTACCCACCTGGGTGTCCAAGACTTTTAGGTTAACAGGGGATAACCTGTTTTCCTTCCACCTAGGTCTCCTTGCGCAAACTCTCTACTATCATACCGTATTTTCTCGCGTTATGGTTTTTCGCCAAGACCGGGGTTTGCCCACGCTTGGGCAGCCAACCCTTGCAAATGAGCACTCAGCCGCATTGTTGTAGACTCCTAAAACCCACACCTTGGTTACTATGCAGGCTGGGGGAATTTGAGGGTCCATTTCAGACTCCAGGCACCAGTCTTGGCGAAAAGCCGTATAACGCGAGTAAATACAAGTACCGGTACGGTATTCCGCACATTCTCATTTCGGCTACCGGTACAAGTACCTCCCCCCCGGATGGCGGCGCACGGAAGAATCTAGTAAAGAGCAGCCTGTCGGGAGAAGCCGTTGTAATAAGCTAATAGGCGGTTGCTCTGGTGCTCTACGCGTCCTCGCGTTTTTCGAAATTTACCACCGCGACACGTCTCCCCTCAATACCTCCGGAAATCCCACGACGGACAAACATCACTACATCCCACACACAATTGCCTCCGTTTACGGAATACTTATCGATTAACCTATTCACAATGGACGGCCCCTCCACACCTGAAACCGTCACTGAAAAGTTCGGTGAACTCGCCCCTGAGGTCCTCAGCCAACTTGAGAGCATGCTTAGAATCTACGGGATCCCTGCCGAGGAGCTGTTCTTCAAATGGGAATCGTACTGTATCAAAATGGGATCAGACGATACAGAGCTGAACCTGGATACTGTGCAGGCATTTAAGAAGGATGTGCATGAGTTGTTCGAAAAGGATATGAAGTCTAAAACGCGGCTGCATGGAACAAATACCTCAAAACCCGCTGCCCGGGCGCCAAGGGTGAAGAACACGGGGGATCATGTGGGATTGTTTGTTCTACCCATGAGTGTACTAGAAAATTGACGGTTTGGATGCTGATTATTTTGGTGCTAGCTTGGATGGATTGATACCCGCGACACCGAGGGGTGCGAAAGGGGGTGCCAAACGGAAGTTTGAAAAAGCACCATTTGAAACGCCATTGAATAAAGCGGGCAGGTTTTTGGACGCGAATTCTCCGGGCACAGCTGTCGGGTCTTCACCGGTGGGTATTCCGCATAAAATTGGTGGGCAGCGTGTACCGTAATGCCTCCCCTCTTCATCTATTGGTTACATGCTGACGGGTCATTTCGCAGTTCTACACCTTTTACACAACGAAAAAGTGCGGGCAGCACGGTTGAAGTACTCAACGAGCATATCCCTAAGCCTTCCCTCCCGCTTCCTGAATCATCGGCAGACGCAGAACTTGCGTCGTGGGATAACCGGGTTAAGCTTCTCTTGGGTGTGGAACTGAAGAAATTCTCTTATAGGCCGATGCATCAGAAACTCTCTGAAGCCTCGGAGGTTATGGATGACCGGGTTGATGAATTTATGGATATGATACAAGAGCACCACGAATTGGCCGACGAGCAGTTTGGAAATCCTTCTACAGCATCCCCCTCTGAGATTATAGCTGTGGGAAGAATATCATGTGATACCCTGGATGGGAAACTTTCGCCATCCTCTGTTCTGCTTGAAGCATCACGAAAGATGGGCGCTGGCTCGAGAGTCCAACTGAAGTTGGACGCCGTGCCGAGTTATTCCTTTTTCCCTGGGCAAATTGTCGCTGTAAAAGGTGTTAATGCGTCTGGTGAATATCTGGCTGTCAGTGAAATACTTGACATCCCGAGATTACCCTATCCAACATCTTCGCCTGGTGTGCTGCTAGAAACCGCCGATCGTTTGTTAGCTGGAGGCCTGAACATCGTCGTTGCGTCGGGACCGTATACCACAGATGACAACTTATACTTCGAAGCGCTCAGTGAGATATGCGACAAGGCAGCCGAATCATGTCCTGATGTTCTGATCCTAACAGGGCCGTTTATTGATGCTGATCACCCTCTAATAAGAGCTGGCGACTTTGACTTTGACACATGGCGCCATGACCGTGGCCCAATGGAGGATCTATTCTGCCAAAGAATTACCTCTAAGATAAGACGAGTGCAGCGCAGCCTTGTAATTCTAGTACCAAGCGTACGGGACATTATTAGCAAGCACGTATCCTTTCCCCAAGAACAATTCAAGCGCAAACAATTGGAGTTACCAACGGTAGGTCACAATCCCACATGATCTGCGATGGGCCAAACTGACATAGGACACCTCTCTCTTACTCGCAGAACGTAAGGTGCCTCCCGAACCCAGCCACCTTTTCGATTAACGAGATCGCCTTCTCCGTATCTACAAATGACATACTATTCCACATGGCCTCACAAGAGATCAGCCGGTAAGGCAGCCTCCTTTTTGTTTTCCACCCCCCTTTCGGACCCCAATCCCATCCCTTCTTACTCATCCCTCCCCCCCCTCTTGGACCCAAACCAACTGATAACAAAATTTCCCCCAGAAACCCCCAAGACACCAACCCCACAGCCCGCCTTTTAAAAACCCTCATTTACCAGCGCAACCTCTACCCCCTTTTCCCGGGCCCCTCGAAGGAGCAATTGCCTCGCGGTGCGACGGGTCCGAATTTGGACATGCCGAACCTGCGGCTTGCGGACTTTGTAGGCGTTGCACCTGATGTGCTCGTGTTGCCCAGCATGCTGGCTAGCTCGGCAAAAGTGGTTGATAGCGTGCTTGTCTTGAACCCGGGGTTCTTGTCAAAGCGGATGGGGCCTGGGTCGTATGCTGAGATGCATGTTTTGCCACCCCAGATTAAAGGTGGAGAGGAGGAGGGGGGGCTGAGCCATAGGGTTTGGGAGAGGGCTAGGGTGGGGATTGTGAGGATTTAATTTCGAGGAAAAGGAGGAAGGAGGTAGATTCCTGGGGGATGGGGGGTGGTAATACGATAGATAAATTAGCGCCCGTTCATATAAACGGGGGTTTTTTTTACAGTGAATTGTGGATTTATGGATGTTTGTAGAAATCTAACTATGTATGATACCCGTATCTTCAGAAAGTGATCGCGTATCGCAATTGAACAACCTCAACACAACAGACAACAATCCATATCTCTACAATTGAATGAGTAAACTAAATTCTGCAGGTGGTAGTAAACGCGTTGTTGTAAGACTATCACCCGATCCTAACAACCGGAATGGATACTGATAATATTTACTTCTCAGGATCATTCCTTTAAGTGATAAGGGTTGATCTACAACCAACAGCTTATTGTAATTCTTCTTTGTCCAACCGAGCAGATAAATACCTGCCAGGTATAATAAAATTGCTACTCCGGTCGAATGCAATTGCAGCCAATTGATCTGAGGGAGCTCAGGAGTCTTTTTCTTCAGAAAGCTAGAACCGGTATAGGAGTGAGCATACCAGTAGTACGATGGGAGTAGAGGCACCCTTCACTGAGAAAAGCTATAAGGAGCTACGACTCAGATCTACCTATCGGGCTTCCTGTCCTTGGTAGGTAGGTTGCCACTTTACCCCGATCGGATAATGCTGGTTGGAGGGGATATCAGATTTCCCCGAGTTCTATTTCTCGGTGAGATAGTAAAGTTCCTAGCTAAGTATGCTAAGCATGTCCTGGATTGATATAAGTTTTTCTTAGAAAACTGGCAAGAGCGCTGAGCCATTTGGGTATGATACTGAAAAGACTGAAGATCTTATTTTCCGATTGCCGAGTTCAGCTCAATGTTGGAAAATCTGGCCTTGGCGTGGCTGGCTACGGATTTGACTGGTTTAGAGAGGCCAAGGAGTGCTTGGTTTCCATAAGTGATTCGTGCTTCTCTTCCTGTGAGATTTTGTGGGCGGGCGGAGAGGCAGGTGGCGGAGGCCAATTATAGTGAAGGGGCTCAAGTCGCTTGTTTTCTAGAAAGTTGGTACCCCCTGCAGTGTTGATAGTGCCAAATTTCCCTACATCACGTTAAAATGCAAACTAAAAAAACCAGCTTCCACCCACTTTTCTAGATATGTCGACCGAGTGATATCAAAAGCATTTCAGATCTCAAGTTTGTGAATGATGCAGATCTTTTTCCATCAGCAGGAACACTAAACCTAATATGAAAGTGATGTTAGCAATAGCTGTGAGGTAATGCCCCCATTGATACTGTATACATCCAGAGTCATGCGATAACTTTACACCTCTATGAGGTTGAATCTACCAATCAAAGAAATACACTAATCTCGCTAGTGCCTCTTTAGCACGATGTAGGGAATTTGGCGCTATCGACACTGTAGGGGGTGTTAGTAGACATGAGGGGAGGGTGACATGATCAACATTCAGGCTTAGTGCTGGAACGAAAAGTAGTAGTATGCTCTTACGTCTTACATGTTTGACACTTACAAAATTTAATTCACCTATTTCCGTTGTGGACGAGATATGGGTTGTCATGCAGTATGATATATACTCGAGTACTATACTCGAGTACCAATTGGGGGCCTTCCGTTGTGATCCGTGAGCACCTTCCGAAAATGCAAGGATGACATTATAATATTGAAAAGGTAGCTGCGACGATCTACCGGTTATGTGCAGTACGAGTGCTCGAGTACAGGTAATCGGATCAGATCTGCAACCCTCCTTTCCTTGCTTCCTTCTTCCTTCCCTCTCCTCTTCCCTCTTCGTTCGCACCCCCTCCCGCGTGCCACGAACAACAAAGCCCATGTGAAAAGTCGGACGGATGGGTGGAAGCGAGGGAACCGGAGTCAAGAGATTCCGGTGGTTCTCTGACTGTCTTGGTGTCGAGATGCAAAGGGAATCATCCTGGGGGATTTTCATGTTCCATCACTAGAGGTGGGCATGTGTGTTATCGGATCTGCAGACGCAAGCCAGGATACGAATGGAAAAGGCCATTTCCAACTGTTGATTAATCAAGGAGCTTGCCTTGGTCAAATTATGTCTAGGAAAAAAAGGAGGAAAAAGGGAATTTTGACAACGAAATATACTACTTGTTAAAAAGTCTTGATAATTTGAGGAAGAGTGTTCTTGAGCGATTGAAGGGGAAAGAGGTCTCTGCGAACCAGCCTGCACAATGTCGGGCTGTTAATGCCCTACAGGTCCCGTCCAAGTCACAGGTTTATCAGCCCTTTTTCTGGGTGGGGGGTGTTCGGGTCATTAATCTCACCGCCGGTACTGCATAGTGTACTCGTAATGTCCTGACGTTTGTGAACACAACTATGATACTATTGCATCCACCAAAATCCTGAGGCTCGGCTGATTTTTTGCCCGCATGCAATAGCAGTCGTGTTCACAAACGTCAGGGCAATACGAGTACTACTTGAGTTGAGATTGTGGGTCTGTTTTGTTGCAACCTATATTTGAAATAGCTTATCACTGATCGGCCAAAAAAGTCTCATTTCACGAGGAAATAAGGCAAACGAGATTTTTTGAGTACTTGATTATTTGGAAAGAAAAAAAGGATAACTTGACACTCAAGGTCTTGGATGAGTTCGCTCTAGCGGGATCAACTCACATAAGTTACATGTGCTTTAACAAGGCAATAGACACTTTCGGCAGATCCCTATTTTCAGTTCGAATTCGAGTTCCGAAAAATGATGGGCATAGGTGGAACAAGGACTAGGTGTAAATTGGGTTACCCTCGGAGTGTCATACTTGGTACGGGTATGCTATGCTCTGATTTCTTGGTGATGGAATCAATCTTGGTATTGAACTAATCTATTTTGTGGGAGGGGCAGTAACTTTACTTGGAAATGTTTGGAACCTTTCTATGCGTGTGCATCATTTTTCGGACTCTGATTCGAACTAAAAATAGGGATCCGCCGGAAGTGTCAGGCGCAGATGCACGATATTCCTTCGTTATCGCGATTTCTGGAGTTGACTTTTCAGCATTTTGGCCATTGAGAAGTAATCATTCGGGGTTGGAAGGGGAAAATTGGATGGAAAATATCCTCTGTGAAATGATGTCGATAGCTATTGTGGTCGGTAGTATCTCACTCGGTAGGAAAGCTTTGCCCCTACAACTTTAGCGCTCAAAAATTCTACTCTGGTATCTTTTTTTTATATGGTAGGAGCTTTGGAGTTTGAAATGGGGTTTCTCGATAGCCAAGATTTTGGTTACGGTACCGTCCTGAATGCCCGGAAACTGCAGTCGCCAGCTACCAACCCAACAGCGCAAAAAGCGACTCTAAAGATACCAAAAAGGTTACAGAGAGGTTACCGCTAGCAGAGGACGTCTAAATACCCACAGTAGAAAGGGTTTTCAGTTTTTGTTCCGGTGTTTGGTCTGCTGTTGCCGACACACCCCGTCACTCGCCGGTTGGGGAGCAAGCACTCCACAGTCTATCGCGAAAAGAGCGTAATTTAATCATCTGATAACCCATCTAAGCAGACTATTCCACTTTCCTCCTCCCGTTCTAACCCCACTCGTAATCCGGGTGGGGAAAGGGAGAGAAAAGTGAGCAAAATAAAACAACAGAATCACAACAAATATCTCCGACTGCTAACTCTCCGTGCCGCCAGGGAAATCGGTATCAGCAGGCAGCGGTGTTCCAGACCAACCACAATCTGGCGAAACCACTTCCTCCAAGTCCCCCTGAAGCCTGAGAGCGTAGCATACACATCTATCCCCCGGACCTGCAAGCAAGACACTGAAAACCTTTGTACCGCCCCCCGATACCCGCTGATCTTTTGATACGGTGCCTGATAGCAGTGAGCAACTTTCTTATCAGTGCAAGTAACCAAAATCTCCCGGATGTGCGCGGGCCTCTGACCAAACTGGTATTAGCTAGCTAGCTACATCACCGCCCTAACCCTGATATCACGGGAGTACGAAGGTCGTATGACAGTTTCCAAAAAGATTCTTAGTCACCTACCCGCACTCCTCAAATGGTGATGAGGGGAGGGGCGGGGGGCGGTGCAAAGCCTCTAATGTCTTGCTTGCAAGTCCAGGAGAAGCTAATGCACACGTCCTTGCTATTAAAAAAAGAAAAAATCAGGTAACGCCGGGTACCAAATTCCGGTGAGTTAGAGAATAAACTTCGAGCTTCTCACCAAAATTTGGCCTGAGAACTGTTGCGGAGGGAAGTGAGATGTATGGCTGGATCTACATCTTGTAAAGTTGTCGCTTTATGCCCACGACTTGACATTCCGCTTCCATTTCTCGCTTGCTTGCTGGGTGGGAGTGGGCCCCGTCGTCTGCTGGGGACGCGGAAGCCTTGGAAAAGTGGGGGATTTGCGTGCGAGGAAACTGAACGTTTTAAAACGGGGAGAAGGCCATTTCCACATGGGAAAGGGTCGTAGAACAGAACAATCCGTGGTTTGCTAAACAGGTCCTAAGCGAAATGTTATGGTAAGCCAACGCCCGTGGGAGCAAGTGCTGATGCTCGGGTTTGCGGGGGGGGCTTTTGCTAGTGTGGTATCAAGTGGAGGAGCCAGATACATGATATAATACGTGAGGCTAATGAGGGGGTATGATATGCTATGATATACTATGATATGCAATAGATACAGATAGAGCTCGCTAGACCCCCCGACAAACTTTATAAAGGATGAAGATAGAGGTAATACTGATAAAAACTCCCGTCAATACATAGCACGTCGCATCACTACAGTCACCAAGCACAAGGCCAAATACCACCGCCATGGTCCGTAAATACTCCAACCCTAACCCAATCAACAAATCCATTCTTTAGTTCATTCGCCCTCGTCAGATCCCGAGGGGAGTCTATCAGCGTCAATAAGACGCATATCTTTCCCATTCATAGCACCAGGCTTCTTGATATTCTTGACAGACTTGCTCGGGACAACGGGCTCAGCCGCCATGCCCTTACTCTCGACGAATGCTGCGGAGCGACTGTAGGCGGGGTTTTGTTGGTAGTATTTGTCTGTACTTACGAATTAGCTTCTGGGAAAAGTGAAAAGTGAAAAGTGGAAAGGGAAGTATGGACGGGTACCAATGATGGGGTGTATCAGAACTGTCTGCTTATTGATCGTTAAGATACTATTTGTAGGCACGGTGACCCAATCGCCTGGGGCTTGTTAGTCAATGGGATATTGAAGAAGTTGGAGCGGGTAAAGGAAACAAACCTCGCTCAAAAGTCAAAGGCTCACTGGCGACCATAACCAAATCCTGCCCACGATCATGCCTCTCCATGCGATAGAACCCTCCCTCCTTGTACTCGTGAAACCTGGTTCCGCTGGAAAAGTACAGACTTGCCGCCTCGTCAGTCCTCGAACAGACATACCGTGTGCAAACAACCGAATGTCCATCTGTAGCTGCAAAATTCAAAAGACTCGGCTCTCCGGTCCCTGCCTCATCCAGGAATTCATTCAACCTTCGGATTGTTCCGAGCATCGCCTCCCTAAGCACACCATGTCCGAACCCCCCTCCTCCTCCTCCACCTCCCGCTCTGTCGTTCTGAGCTTCGGGCGGGGACTTTGGCGAGTACCCCAGTGAATGCAGCGTATCTAGAAACACAGCGAAAGCCCACTCACTATCCGTAGACCCCTCCACCATCAAAAAGTACTCATCCCGGATAGCAGTGACAATAGCACGCTTGATCTTCTTGAAGTTTGCGATGTGCCCGTTGTGCATGAACATGAGACTTCCATAGGAGAATGGGTGGCAGTTACTCTCGCTGAGGGCACCGCTGGTGGTGGCACGCACGTGAGCAAATACGAGTGACGAGGCGGTCTTCTTCGCCAGGCGGGAGAGGTTGACACAGTTCCAGGCCGGTGTGGTCGAGGTGAAGATGCATGGCTCTGTGGAAAGGGTGGGCGTGGTGTAGTAGCCTACACCGAACCCGTCGCCGTTGTGGGGGAGACTGTCGAGGCGTAGACGGCAGTCGTAGGATTGCGTCAGGATTGAGTGGGTTGGGTTAAGGATTAGGTCCGAAAGGAGGATGGGATTTGTGCCCTTGTAGACTAGGAAGCGGCCTGGGCTTTGTCAGCTTGTTGTAGGCGTAGCTAGGGGACCTTGGGGGAGAAGTTGAGGAAGATGTCTTACACATGGTGGTGATGATGGTGGGTGGCCCTTGTTATCCGCTTTGGAGTGATGTAGTGTAGCAGGAGCACGCTCGGCAAACGCCCGAATTCGTACAGAAATGTGACTAGTCTGATGGACAAGGCGAGCCCGCAGGAATTAATTATATAAAAAAACAAAAAAACAAGCAATTTAGGAGGATGACTTGGTTATTTGATTCGCTAACCGTACCGCAAGGACTGGGTCAATTGAACCTCACTCTAGGACGTTGGAGTTGCTTTTCCTAGCGAGATCTGTCCTTTTTACTCGTATTCGTTCCCCGTGGATGGCTGAGGTCGAAGTCTAGTTTTTTTTTTTGCGGGGAGATCACTAGCTTTGTCCGAAAAGGGGAATTCTGGACGTCCGAGCATGAGGTTCTCTTCTTTCGATTCCAACCGTGGCGCGGACGAATCCTGAACGGCCGGGTATGTGGTTTGCTCGAAGTTCGTCTTGGCGGGTTCAGATACCTCAGAGTACCATATATGATATAATAAGGTATGGTGCCCATACAAGAATTAGTCTGTGAGAATTCCTAATAAATATGATACTAGTAGTCCTCTCTGGCAAGCATCTGTAAGCCCGCCGATCGCGGGGAAAAGAAATCCCGTCAGCTCCCTGCCATCCTTTGTTTGCTGGAGGGGGTATGGATGCTAGTTTGATCGACGCAATTTGTGTTCACAGGTTAATCCCTCCTCAACCTTACCCATGTGGAGTGGAGGCGAGTGAGGTGCCGCAAGGATTCGAGCGATTTGTATCGGAGTCCCTAGGATGGGCGAAATTCCAGCGCTTGGGTTGGGGGTGAAAACACTTTGAAAGACTGATCCCCTGATTCTAACTTAAGGGTCCGTTTGGCATGCCACTTTTATGGCATGAATTTCAGCATATTAAGGTTTTTATAACATTATAGGGGTGTGTTAGACAAGTAGCAGCAAACTGGTATTTTTTTCATCGAATCTTATATAATAGCCGGTTCCCCTCCTATTTCGCTTTGCCCATAGTCGGGAAAAGCAAGTGTGACGCAAAAGCAAGTGTGACGCTCCGGTTTTTTTATTTTTATTTTTATGTACCAAGGCTTACCTGATACAATATATTCACCTTCTAAACCTCAATCTCTTATAGCCTTAAGTAGTGCTATCCACTATCTAGACTATTGGTAGGTTAAAGATGAGTGCCCAATAAGGGATATCTTCTACGACTGCAAAGTATAAAAGTCAACAATATAACATCTACACCACTATAAGTGCTTGTTACATAGGCGCTCGAATTCATGCGGATCTCTAGGCTTCGGCACTAATCAATTAGACTTCTAGGACTCTATAGCAACTCGACCACCTCCAGTTCCAACCAGTACCCTTATTCACGTATTTGTTGTTCTAATACATGTTCCAACTTGAACTTGATCCACTTCCAACTTTAAATCCCTATTTCTCAGAGGGAAGCACGACTTTCCGTGCATTTCTCTTGCCCATTCATGATGTTCCACGATGTCCTTTATCAACATAATGCGAGCAAAACTTACAGAAACCCATCGTAATATCCGCAGCACCTCCCATAGGGGCACTCTGTAGAAGATGTTCTGTCTGTTCTCTCCCTTTTTTTCCACCACCACCGCTGTGGGATATTTGCCGAGCACATATATATTTTTGCATCAGGATTTTCCTTTTTTTTTTTAATATTGTTTTATCGGTGCATGACATTTTCAAGCTTTCATCGTGATGTATATATTGGTGTTATACATGCAGAGCGGGTAAAAGATGCCCCGACTATGCTAGTAAATGAAATACTCTAACGCCCAAGCACCCATCATTCGAGTCTTATATACATACTGCATCTCGTTTCATGGGTAGGGCCTGCCCCCCCCCAGGGCCGGGCACTGGGAATTCGGGATAAACTCGACCGGCTGCTATCCTTCTTCATGTATCATATGATAGGTACTGTTTCTCTTGAGCCGAGGCCCAGCCCTCCGACAAGTGAGCTTTTCTGGGGTACCTGCACCGGATCATCTGGGTAAGCTCGTTTTCGAGCCAAGATGTCAAAAAGAAAGTGGGGCGAGATACTCGAACTTCCTTGAGAGTAGCCTTTAGGTGTAGGTCTTCCACCAATGCTTACTACAGAGGTCGTTTTAGAGACCTTTGTTCATTTATCTGGGGGAAGATCAACACGTCTGATCCTTGTCTCGCCACCGAAAGTTTTCCGACCTTTTTGACCATACTCGAGTACATCGAAATAAGAGATTTCTTGTATCATACAAAGCTAACAATCTGTCTCAAATTCTCAACAAAAACGCCTTCGCTTAACCCTTTATGGCTAAAATCGGGCTTATTTTGGACTCTTTGTGACTGTTGAATGTTTTACTTTAGCTCCTACCTTATTTCAACGTACTCGATGAGGTCGAACCCAGTCAGATACTGCGGTACTTGCTCTCTCTCTGAACTTCGCGGGGTGCAGAGGTTTCGGTTTCGGTAGGGAACCCACCAAAGACAGAAGGCGCCGTATGGGCGGGAAAATGGTTTAACCTACCCTGCCGGTGCGGGCTGTCATTTTCTGGGGCATCAGTTTTAGGTACCGGAAATAGGTTTAATTTTGTGAGCTATAATACTATCTAAATAGATGCCGGGAAACCGCAACAAGTGACAAAAACTGGGTAGGTCCACATAAACAGTGCATGTTAGAGAGTGAAAAGAGGCAATTCTGGGAAGGCCGGCTACTACAAAAAGGAAAATTTCTTTGGGCCGGGAAGCTTCTTGAAAAGAAGTTTCCTGGTACGATCGGGAGGAGTAAACTCCCCGTGTGTAAAAATAGGAGGGCGGGATTCGCCCTCTGGGTACTTGAAATCGTACTGCAAGATGATGAAAGCAAGGAGGGCCTTCAACGCCTCGCCAGCAAAGAAGCGGCCAGGACATGCGTGCTTTCCATGACCGAACGTGAGGTCTCTGGTGGAGGTAGTGGTCATATTGGTATTGTGAGTGGCAAGGCCCTCGGCCTCCAGAGATTTTCTGTACCAGCGGAACCCATCGAATGTCTCAGGGTCCTCAACGAAATCTGGATCGGTAGAAAGCATTGCCGCGGGGGCTGCGAGTGTGGTACCCTTCCGCAAATAGGTGCCATCGGAAAGAGTGAAGCTCTTCATAACCTTGCGGCTGAAACTAACTTTACGAAGAAGTAAGAACACGCCTTAAGAGAAAAGGTAGTGATGTAGTGATGTACTTACGGAGGCCGGAGGTTTTTCTCATAGACTCTTTGAAGAAGCTATCAGTCTTTTTCATCTTGCGCAGAGCTGCCCTGTCCATCACTCCGCCATTCGCGGAAATTGCGGCTTCAATCTCCTCGCGAATTGGTTGAACGCACTCCTGATGGGCAGCGAGGTCGTAAAGTGTATTGAGAAAGGCGTTGGACGTTGTAACAATTGATGCAAAAGTGGTAAGAAGCTGCAGTTCGGATAAAGATTCGGTAGTCTTGTGTTGCGGCTCAACGACATCTGTGAGCCATTGAAGCATGTCGTTGGGCTTCTCATAAACCTCTCCATTCTTCTCTGCTACCCTTTCTGCTTCAAGACGGGCTTGAATACTAGGTGTTAGGAGTTCCTCCGCCCTTTTTTTATACGAGTTCATCACCCTCTTTGAATCATACATCCAGGCATAGAATGGGCGAATCAGTTTTGATTTCCGGCCGAGCTCAACGATTGTAGCGCTGACATCGCGAGTGAACCCTGTCGAGATAGCCAACCAATCCTTATTTCGACATAGCGGAAGGCCAACGAATGCCCTGCTACCCGCGCGAGCAACGATTTTTTGGATTGGGGGGAAGATTTTGACTGGTCTCCATTCTTTGGTAGTGTATATTATCAGCATCCTGTATGGGAAAGCATGGATAGATTCTTTAAAAATGCTAACCATCAGTGGTAAATTCTGGTAGCTCAGCATCCAGAGCGAATCGCATCTCTTCTGTCATCGCATCCCTAATATTCCCTATTAGAATTTTGGTTAGTATTTCTGAATATAGGTGGTGATGGAACTGCTTGGAGTGAGAATATGTCTGCGCGGGGTGGTGGCTCCTTTTTTACGCTCTTAGCTGCAATAGCTGCCAGCAAAACAGGAGAGAATTTCGCCACTACCGCAAAACTGCCCAAATACTTTTTCTCACTGCAAGGGTGTCTGCCCAGGGAGCGAATTACCCAGATTTTGAGTGAGTTTGATTCTCACCGCATCTTGAACATAATTGCGCTCAGGAAATACATTCAGGCCAGTATATTCTCCCAGCAGATTCTTTACCAATGTACACGATCAGTACTAGTAAACTCACTGCTAGCATTTAGGGTAATGGGGTGCCTACATCGGAACTAGCAGCTTGAAAGCTGACGAGATCATCCGGTAAATTGGAGAGCTCCTTAACCTGGTCCTGTGTAAGAATGACCTTGTAGCAGGTGTGGGTTGAAACGACGAAGTTTTTCCCTCGGTACTATTGAGGTCATGTATTGTTAATACCCTGGTTATACAGGTACTGATTGACTAATTTTGATATGGGCGATGACTGGCGGTCGAGAAAATAGTGTGTAGACTAACCTTGTAATAACCATTCTTCACGATGTTGAATGCATCAGAGGCATATCGGTCTCTTGCCTTGGCCAGCCCAAGGTAGCCCGGGGATTCAATTCCAACAATTGGAAACTTTGTGGAGCTATGGATTGACCATTCCTTCTTCAAGAGAAGGAAAAGACCTAAGAAACATAGCGCAAGAGTGGTAGGGATGAGAGAGTAGCTATGAAGATTTGTTTCTTCAGCATAATCAACGAGACGCATAAAAATACCCATAATTTTTGATGTGAGTTTGTCTGTTAGGAGGCGATCAGAGGGGGGAGCTTTGGGTTGGAGGAGGGGAGAGGTGTATTAAAATGGGATTTTTCTCTTAAAGCTAGTCTTGAGTGATATTGGGGTAGGAGGCACATTCCTCCGGCAAGTAGAACACGAATACGAATACAGGGAGGAGGTAAAGGCCACCTTGAGGGAATGCGGGGTATCCCCGGGATATCCTCGAGATATCCTTGTTTTCCCTCCGGGGTGTTTATGCAGGTTTTGGCAAGGGACGCGGCCGGACGGGGCGGGCTATCATATTGCAGCTCTTGTGCCTGAGTCCAGAAGCCAGCGACCATTTACTGATATTTGGAGGAACATTGAGTGCTTAGAGTTTCCCATCTCTTCTTTTTAGCTCAGAGCTTTTTCCTAGTTTAGGGGTGCTACCAGATGTTAGTTTATGTTGGATCGAAATTTAGGCAATGCACCTTGTTACATGAGCCGATCCGGATCGTCATAGCTTTAGTGTGACCAAGAGTATGAGATATCACCTGGAGGAGAATATTCATTCTTATAAATGGAACGCAGCGCGAGTCATAAACAAGGACTACGAGCTCTGCCTGTTGACTATTCACTCTGCATGCTACCTCCACATTCTAATACATTATACGAGCCTGCAGTGGGGCCCGTCGTCTTCCCCTATCCCTCGGCGAAAATAGATGAGATTCTCGCCGGAGCTGGGTGGGCGGGCTGCGATTCGCTTAGTACCTCGTTCTCGTTTAATCCTTAGGGTGGGCGAAGTTTTTTATTGAAAGCGCGGGGTAGGTGTACTTGGCAATTTAAAAAGTCTCCGGACGCTTTTGTGCCAAGATAGGTATTACTAAGTGCAGGGCGTCCGGAGACTTTTTAAATGGCCAAGTAGTAGGAGAAGAGATGGAGCTTGGGGGTAGAGGTGTTATGCAGAGATTGGGGGTTGAAGGATGGTAAAGAGGTTGTAATGGAGGAGTGAACAAATTATCGCCCAGGGCGCATAGTGTGTGCCAGAGCAATTGCAGCTGGAGACCGCGCTACGCGCAAAGTGATGTACTTTTAATTTGTATAGACATAGTTTTATATTATATTTAAGGTAGAAGAAGTCGTGTTATCACAAAATGGCGTAGACAAGGGGGAACAGCCACTGAAACGGCAAAGTAGTCATATACTGTCCCAATTATGTCATATCTCGTTCTGGTGGTAGTCCACTTGGAATTAATTCAACTCTGCTATAATGAATCTAGAATTCCTCCATTTAAGTGAAGGCCGGGAACCACGTGGAAAAACTCGATTTCCGCCCCACCTCTGGGACAAATGGGAGGGAAAACAACTTATTATGAGAGGCAATTTCGACATCCTAACGCGGGGTTTAGTTATTTTGGTTCTCGTGGTAGCAATTTACGATGCCGGTAGTTTCTATGTTATCAATCAGTACTCGAGTATTTGTTTCTTGCTCCGGAATGTAGAAGATCCGAGCTCCGTCACTCTGCACAGACTAACGTGGCTCGATAGTGATAAAGAAGAGGGGGGGGTTATTCTTTGTAGGAATTGAGCATCGACACATCCCTCTCGAATCTGCAACAAAACGCACATCCATCCGAAATACACTGGCGCACACTGGAGGAGCCTCGAGCCACCTCTACCCCCAAGGCCCACATGGCAAGGATCGCATTATAGGAGGTACCAATAGGGGAGGAAGAGCTTCGGGGGGGACCCAACCCACAATGGTACCCTTTGAATGGAGTCGGTGGTTTTGTGGATGTGGGTATGATGATCTCTACTACTTGTAATTCTCTGACGTTTGTGAACACAACTGTTATTGCATCTAGGCAAAAAGCCGGGTGGAGCCTCAAAATTTTGGTCTATGTAGTCGTGTCCATAAACGTCAGAGAATTACTAGTAGGTCAATCACCTGTAAAATATCTTGGGGTGCATGATCTCCGCCACCCCTGTAACCCCCCTTTCCTGAGGTAAGAGCCCCTAGGGGGGTGGGGGTTTTCCTCGCGCGATATGGGATCAGCACATGGGATTTGTTGGATCTAGACGATAGGGGCTTGTATTCGCGATTCAGTTAACCTTTAAGACTAAATCTGTCATTGCCTTGATGGGCTGGCTTCTGCTGATATCGAATAATTGGACCCGAGGCGAGGGCGTTGGAGTTGCCTTTACTGGTAAGGTCTGGCTCTTTTTTATTTTTATTTTGTCTTAAGCTCGGTCTGAGGGGGGTCAGTTTTCGCTGTGCGCTCGCCCCCCCTATCCAAGAGAGGGAATTTCGGAGGTCTTAACCTCGGGTCCAATTATTCGAGTTCTTACGGTACAGTCTCTCATGGGGTCGTGACGAATATCAGGAGGTGACGAACAGGGATATTTGGCAACAAAAAATCGAATTCGTCAAAGTAAGGTAACAAAAAAATACCTGCTACTGACCCCTGTTCGTCACCTCCTGATATTCGTCACGACCCCATGAAAGACTATAGTGAAATTCGGCTGTTCCTAGGGAATAAGTATTAGCATATTTAGTCATGTGATCCGCTATCTCTATCCAGCCTCCAACCTCTGTATTCAGTGACGGGGACTACTGAGAAGGGAGGGTATTCACATGACACGGTATAGCTAGAGGTCTGTAGACGTGTTAGATCTCATTAACCAGCAGTTGTAATCCTGTTGCTCTGCCCAACTAAGCGTATAATGGGATGATGACGCGATAATCCGGGAGTGGATTGCACGAGTGAATATGGTACTACCGTAAGAACCGAAATAATTGAGAATGGCGCTAAGACGTCTAGAATTTCCGGCTTTGGATTAGGGGGAGAAAACAGAGCGAGGGGATTCTCCTTCAGTCCCCACTTGAGACACAGACCTTACTAGGAGAGGCAACTCCAACGTCCTAGCGTGATTCTCAATTATTTCGGTTTTTACGGTAGCATGGAGCAAAAAGTGATCGGAAAAAAAGTGGTGTTGCACCAACCACTTTTTTTCCGATCACTTACCCTCACACCCAAGCACAGCATAAGCTGGTAAAGCTAAGTGGGCTTGTATGGAGTGATGTGCCGAGGAGTTGGCAAAAGTTAGGCTCATCTTTTTCGGGAGGTGTGGCATATCTATGGGACGGGATTGTGGAAATATGCAGGCTTTAGCAGTGGGATTCTTTGATTAATTATCGTATCTCGGGATACAATGCTTGGAATAACTTTCATATAGCCATCTTCCTCACACATATCCAGGGCACACAAACCAGTGACAAGGAAGAAAATGCTAGACTAGCGTATAGACACAAAAAAAAGGCCAAACTTGAAGAGCAAAGAAAGAGCTAATGTAGCACATCGCAACAGGGATATGAGCCGAGTGATATCTCGTGAGTATTTTTTTGGCCAGCCAAAGGCCAGGGCCACTTCAGGAGGGAAATGTGGAGATTACTCAGGCAACAAGCTGGGCGGGGACTTGTGTCATAGAGCCCTAAATACCTTTACGCCAGAGTTCTTGTATCATATGATATAAGCACCGGGCGCGAGGACCCCGAAAATTTGTTTTCCAATTCGGTATGGGGCTGAGAGACGCACTGCTTTGTTTCCCTGGATCCGGGTTTCCGGGGAAAATGTGACATAAGGCGGGTGATCACTTGGTGCATGAGCATCCAATACTCGTTCGCAATACTGGCATCTGATTGGCCCCGTGTTTGGGATTAATCTTCATTTTCACTCACAGAGTAGCATTGGTGATTGGTGATACATACATGCATCTGATCCTTGAGTTCGGGTACGGTTTAGTTTTTCCCCCGCAGATAGGCGCGGGTGATTTGTGGTACACGCCTCCGATCCTTGTTCTCGGGTGCTCGGGGGCATATTGGGATTTACACCGAACCCCGCGCGGGAGTGGATCAGCGACGGAGTCACTCAGACTCTTAGAGAAGGTATCAATTATCACTAGATGTTGCTTGAGCATGGATGGCTCGGGCCGAAGGCTCACAGAAGCACCCGACTCGGTCTTCATTCTCCGAATAGAGCTCTTGGGCTCACACAACATGCTAGCCCACTACTTCCCCCCTACCCTAAGCACTTGCACAGGAGCCGGAACAGGGGCGTGTGTCTTCAATCATCTGCGCTTATCTGAGAGCGGAAACAAAGATTGAACAAGTACTCGCAAGTGAGCTGGGAATCGGACACCAAGGGATTATTCATCTATGGCAAGAAGTACTTAGATACAGCGATGAGAAAAATAGACTGTGCAAGGGCTCAGCGAGGCGCACCCACAGTGAGGGCAGGGAAATGTTGACAAGTATCATACTGCATTGACTGGTGAGAATGCACAAGTATCAGGGGAGACGTTTTCGTTCAAGGCGTGGTAGGAACTAGCAAAATAATTCCTGTCTTGTATAATACAAAAAACATCTCCCTGAGCACTTGCGTAAGCGGTAGTCGGGTCTTGCTAGATAATACGGTGGCTTTCCCTCTTGGCGGTATAGAGCATGCAGACTTTAGTTTCCTTAGGGTATCTACTGGACAGCAGGCGCTGTAAGAGCAGGCACTGTAGGAGCAGGGGCTTTTTTAATTTTGTGCGCTACAATTTAGATGGATGCCGGGAAACTGCAACAAATGAAAAAAACAAAAACAGAGTCAGCCTACACCAACAGTGTGTTAGAGCATAAAATGAGGAAATTTAAGATAACCCAGTTGCTACAAAAAGGAGAATTTCTTTGGGCCGGGAAGCTTCTTGAAAAGAAGTTTCCTGGTAATATCGGGAGGAGTAAACTCCCCATGTGTATAAGTAGGAGGGCGGGATTCGCCCTCTGGGTACTTGAAATCGTACTGCAAGATAATGAAAGCAAGGAGGGTCTTCAACGTCTCGCCAGCAAAGAAGCGACCAGGGCATGCGTGCTTTCCGTGGCCGAACGTGAGGTCTCTTGTGGAGGTAGTGGTCATATTGGTATTGTGAGTGGCAAGGCCATCGGCCTCCAGAGATTTTCTGTACCAGCGGAACCCATCGAATGTCTCAGGGTCCTCAACGAAATCTGGATCAGTAGAAAGCATTGCCGCGGGGGCTGCGAGTGTGGTACCCTTCCGCAAATAGGTGCCATCGGAAAGAGTGAAGCTCTTCACAACCTTGCGGCTGAAACTAACTTTACGAAGAAGTAAGAACACGCCTTAAGAGAAAGGTAGTGATGTAGAGATGTAGTGATGTACTTACGGAGACCGGAGGTTTTTCTCATAGACTCTTTGAAAAAGCTATCAGTCTTTTTCATCTTGCGCAGAGCTGCCCTATCCATCACTCCGCCATTCGCGGAAATTGCGGCTTCAATCTCCTCGCGAATTGGTTGAATGCACTCCTGATGGGCAGCGAGGTCGTAAAGTGTATTGAGAAAGGCATTAGACGTTGTAATAATTGATGCAAAAGTGGTAAGAAGCTGCAGTTCGGATAAAGCTTCGGTAGTCTTGTGTTGCGGTTCAACGACATCAGTGAGCCATTGAAGCATGTCGTTGGGCTTCTCATAAACCTCTCCATTCTTCTCTGCGACCCTTTCTGCTTCAAGACGGGCTTGAATACTAGGTGTTAGGAGTCCCTCCGCCCTTTTTTTATACGAGTTCATCACCCTCTTTGAATCATACATCCAGGCATAGAATGGGCGAATCAGTTTCGATTTATTCGAGAGCTCAAGGATTGTAGTCATGACATCGCTAGTGAACCCTGTCGAGATAGTCAACCAATCCTCATTTCGACATAGCGGAAGGCCAACGAATGCCCTGCTACCCGCGCGAGCAACGATTTTTTGGATTGGGGGGAAGATTTTAACTGGTCTCCATTCTTTGGTAGTGTATATTATCAGCATCCTGTATGGGAAAGCAAGGATAGATTCTTTAAAAATGCTAACCATCAGTGGTAAATTCTGGTAGCTCAGCATCTAGAGCGAATCGCATCTCTTCTGTCATCGCATCCCTAATATTCCCTATTAGAATTTTGGTTAGTATTTCTGAATATAGGTGGTGATGGAACTGCTTGGAGTGAGAATATGTCTGCGCGGGGTGGTGGCTCCTTTTTTACGCTCTTAGCTGCAATAGCTGCCAGCAAAACAGGAGAGAATTTCGCCACTACCGCAAAACTGCCCAAATACTTTTTCTCACTGCAAGGGTGTCTGCCCAGGGAGCGAATTACCCAGATTTTGAGTGAGTTTGATTCTCACCGCATCTTGAACATAATTGCGCTCAGGAAATACATTCAGGCCAGTATATTCTCCCAGCAGATTCTTTACCAATGTACACGATCAGTACTAGTAAACTCACTGCTAGCATTTAGGGTAATGGGGTGCCTACATCGGAACTAGCAGCTTGAAAGCTGACGAGATCATCCGGTAAATTGGAGAGCTCCTTAACCTGGTCCTGTGTAAGAATGACCTTGTAGCAGGTGTGGGTTGAAACGACGAAGTTTTTCCCTCGGTACTATTGAGGTCATGTATTGTTAATACCCTGGTTATACAGGTACTGATTGACTAATTTTGATATGGGCGATGACTGGCGGTCGAGAAAATAGTGTGTAGACTAACCTTGTAATAACCATTCTTCACGATGTTGAATGCATCAGAGGCATATCGGTCTCTTGCCTTGGCCAGCCCAAGGTAGCCCGGGGATTCAATTCCAACAATTGGAAACTTTGTGGAGCTATGGATTGACCATTCCTTCTTCAAGAGAAGGAAAAGACCTAAGAAACATAGCGCAAGAGTGGTAGGGATGAGAGAGTAGCTATGAAGATTCGTTTCTTCAGCATAATCAACGAGACGCATAAAAATACCCATAATTTTTGATGTGAGTTTGTCGGTTAGGAGGCGATGGGGGGAAGGAAGCTTTGGGCTGGAAGAGGGGAGAGGTGCATTATAAATGTGATTTTTCTTTTAAAGTCAGCCTTGAGTGATATTGGGGTAGGAGGCACATGTCTCCGGCAAGTAGCACCCGAATGCAGGGAGGAGGCAAAGGCCACTTTGAGGAAAATCCTCGATATTCTTATTTTCACTCGGGGGTGTTTGTGCAGGTTTTGGCAAGGGACGCGGCCGGACGGGGTGGCCTATCATATCGCAGCCCTTGCGCCTGGAGTCCAGAAGCCAGTGACCGGTTACTGATATTTGGAGGAACATTGGTGGTTGGAGTTTCCTATCTCTTATTTTTAGCTCTAGGAGTTTTTTCCTAGTTTAGGGGTGCTACCAGATGTTAGTTTATGTTGGATCAGAATTTAGGCAATGTATCATACCTTGTTACATGGGCCGATCCGGATCGTCATAGCTTTAGTGGGATCAAGAGTAAGAGGTACAGCTCTCATGGGGTCGTGACGAATATCAGCCGGTGACGAACAGGGATTTTTTGTTACCCTACTCTGACTAATTTTATTTTTTTACTGACCAGATACCCATGTTCGTCACCCGCTGATATTCGCCAAGACCCCATGAGGGACTATCACCCGCAGGCGAATATCCACCCCCATAAATGGGTGGACGCAGTGCGAGTCATAAACAAGGACTACAAGCTCTACCTGTTGACTATTCACTCTGCATGCTACCTCCACATTCTAATACAGTAAAAACTCAAATAGAAGAGAAATGTGCTAGGACGTTGGAGTTGCCTCTCCTATCATAGTACGGTAAGGCGCCCCGTATATTCCTTTTGTTTTGTCTCAACTGGGGGCTGAGTTTGTGGTGCTTTCCCCTCGCTAGCTGAGAAGGGAAATTCCAACGTCCCAGCACATTTCTCTTCTATTTGAGTTCTTACGGTACATTATAGGAGCCTGCAGTGGGCCCGTCGTCTTCCCCTATCCTTCGGCCAAAACGCCAGATGAGATTCTCGCCGGGACCAGACGGGTGGGCTGCGATTCCCTTAGTGCTTCGTCCTTGTTCAATCTTTAGGGTGGGCGGACTGTCCTATTGAAAACGCGGGGTGGGTGTAGTAGGAGAAGAGATGGAGCTTGGGGGTAGATGTAATACAGTAGATGTAAGAGAGGTAGGGAGGTGGTGTGCAGGGATAGGTGGCGGTAAAAGGGTTTTAATGGAGGAGTAAGCAAATTATCGGCCAAGGCGCCTATAAGTGTGCGCCAAAGCAACCGCAGCTGGAGGCCACGCTATGCTCAAAGTGATGTACCTTCGGCTTGTATAGAAACATGGTTTTTTATTATATTTAGGGTAGAAGGAGTTGTGTCATCACAAAATGGCGTAGATAAGGGAAACAGCCACTGAAACGGCAAAGTAGACAAGTAGACATATACTGTCCCAATTATGTAATCTTTCGTTCTGGTGGTACTCTACCTGGAAATAATTCAACTCTACTATAATGAATCTAGAATTCCTCTATTTGGGTGAAGGCCGGGAACCACGTGGAAAAAACTCGATTTCCGCCCCACCTCTGGGACAAATGGGAGGGAAAACAACTTATTGTGGGTGGCAATTTCGACGTCCTAATGCGGGGTTTAGTTATCTTGGTTCTTGCGGTAGCTATTTACGATGCTGGTGGTTTCTATGTTATTAGTATTTATTGTAGAAGATCCGGGCTCTGGCACTCTGCACTGACCAATGTGGCTATAGTGATGAAGAAGAGGGGGGGGTTATTCGTTGTAGGAATTGAGCATCGACACATCCCTCTCGAATCTGCAACAAAACGCACATCCATCCAAACTACACTGGCGCACACTGGAGGAGCCTCGAGCTACCTCTACTTTACTCTCGAGGCTCAGCCGGCAAGGATCGCATTATAGAAGGCACCAACAGGGAAGGGCTTCGGGGGGACCCAACCCACAATTGGTACCCTTTGAATGGAGTCGGTGGTTTGGTGGATGTGGGTATGACGATCTTTACTACTCGTAATTCTCTGACGTTTGTGAACACAACTGTTATTGCATCTGGCAAAAAGCCGGGTGGAGCCTCAAAATTTTGGTGTATGATATGCAGTCGTGTCCGCAAACGTCAGAGAATTACGAGTAGGTCAATCACCTGTAAAATATCTTGGGGTGCATGATCTCCGCCGGCCCTGTAACCCCCCTTTCTAGAGGTAAGAGCCCCTAAGGGGGTAGGGGTTTTCCTCGCGCGATATGGGATCAGCACATTGGATTTGTTGGGCCTAAATGGTAGGGGCTTGTACGCGCAAACGCATGACGTTTGTGAACACGACTGCTATTGCATACGCCAAAATCGTGAGGCTCCGGCCGATTTTTTGCCCGTGTGCAATAGCAGTTGTGTTCACAAACGTCATGCGTTTGCGAGTATTCGCGATTCAGTTAACTTGTAAGACTAAATCTGTCATTGCCCGATGGGCTGGTTTCTGCTGATAGTGTTGTAGTGAAATTCGGCTGTTCCTGGGGAACAAGTATTAGCATATTTAGTCATGTGATCCGCTATCTCTATCCAGCCTTCAGCCTCTGTATTCAGTGATGAAGACTAGTGAGAAGGGAGGGTACTATATTTACATGGCAAGGTATAACTGGAGGTTTGTGGACTTGTTGGATACCATTAACCAGCAGTTGTAATCCAGTTGCTCTGCCTAACTAATCCTACAAGGGGATGATGATGACCCGATAATCAGGGGAGTGGATTGCAAGAGCGAATAGGGTGCAGCATAAGCTGGTAAAGCTAAGTGGGCTTGGATGGAGTGGTGTGCCGAGGGGTTGGCAAAAGTCGGGTCCGTCCCCGTCAGGAGGTGTGGCATATCTATGGGACGGGGCCGTGGAAATATGCAGGTTTTTGCCGTGGGATTCTTTGATTAATTATCGTGCCTCGGGATACAACGCCTGGAACAACTCTCTTATCCTATGGACCGATGAGACACGTAGATTTCGTTCCTTTCGTATACGGTAGCTCCATGCTGTGGTTCAGTGGCTTTGCCCAACAAAAAGTCATGAAATATCGAGCCTTTATTGGTAGAAAGCTGCTGAGCCACAGAATAGAGTTGCCGTATACGGAAGGAACGGAATCTGCGTGTCTCATCGGTTGAAGAGATAGCTATCCTCCTCGCACATACCCAAGGCACACAAACCAGTGATAAGGAAGAAAATGTTAGACTAGCGTACAGAGATAAAAAAAAAGAAAGAAGACGCTAGTGTAGAACATCGCAACAGGGATATGGACCGAGTGATAGCTCGTGAGTATTATTTTGTGGCCAGCCAAAAGCCAGGGCCAACTTCGGAAGGGAGACGTGGCGATTACTCAGACAACGCGCTGGGCGGGGACTTGTGTCATAGAGCCCTAAATACCTTTACGCTAGAGTTCTTGTATCATATGATATAAGCACCGGGCGCGAGGACCCCGAAAATTTGTGTTCTGATTCGGTATGGGGGCTGAAAGATGCCCTGCTTTGTTTCCCTGGGTCCCTGTTCCGGGGGAGATGTGGCCTAACGCGGGTGACCACTTGGTGCCTGAGCATCCAATACTCATTCACAATACTGGCCTCTGATTGGCCCACGTGTTTGGGATTAATCTTCATTTTCACTCACAGAGTAGCATTAGTGATTGGTGATACATACATGCATCTGATCCTTGAGTTCGAGTACGGTTTAGTTTTCCCCCCCGCAGATAGGCGCGGGTGATTTGTGGTACACGCCTCCGATCCTTGTTCTCGGGTGCTCGGGATGGGGGAGAGTATTGGGATTCACACAGAACCCCGTGCGGGAGTGGATCAGCGGCGGAGTCACTCAGACTCCTCGAGAAGGCATCAATTGTCACAGGGGCACCCGACTTGATCTTCATTCTCCGAATAGAGCTCTTGGGCTCAAACAACGGGCTATCTCACTGCTTTCCTCCTACCCTAAGCACTTACACAGGAACCGGAACAAGGGCGCATGATGTCAACCATCCGCGCTTATCTAGGAGCGGAAACAAGGATTGGGCTAGTACTCGGAAGTGAGAATGGGAGTCAGACACTAAGGGATTATTCACCTCTAATGCAAGAAGTACCTACTGTAGATACAGCGATGAGAAGAATAGACTGTGCAAGGGCTCAGGGAGGCGCACGCTCAGTGAGGCTAGGGAAATGTTAACAAGTATCATACTGCATTGACTGGTGAGCATGTACAAATATCAGGGGAGACGTTTTCGTTCAAGGCGTGGTAGGAACTAGCAAAATAATTCCTGTCTTGTATAATACAAAAACATCTCCCTGAGTACTTGCGTAAGCGGTAGTCTACTCTTGATAGATAATGCGGTGGCTTTCCCTCTTGGCGGTATAGAGCATGCAGACTTTAGTTTCCTTAGAATATCTACTATAGACAGCAGGCGCTGTAAGAGCAGGCACTGTAGGAGCAGTCACTGTAGGAGCAGTCACTGTAGGAGCAGGGGCTTTTTTAATTTTGTGCGCTACAATATAGATGGATGTCGGAAAACTGCAACAAATGAAAGACAAAACAGAGTCGGTCCATACTAACAGTGTATGTTAGAGCATAAAATGAGGAAATTTAAGATAACCCAGTTGCTACAAAAAGGAGAATTTCTTTGGGCCGGGAAGCTTCTTGAAAAGAAGTTTCCTGGTACGATCGGGAGGAGTAAACTCCCCGTGTGTAAAAATAGGAGGGCGGGATTCGCCCTCTGGGTACTTGAAATCGTACTGCAAGATGATGAAAGCAAGGAGGGTCTTCAACGTCTCGCCAGCAAAGAAGCGACCAGGACATGCGTGCTTTCCGTGGCCGAACGTGAGGTTGCTTGTGGAGGTAGTGGTCCAATTGGTATTGTGAGTGGCAAGGCCCTCGGCCTCCAGAGACTTTTTGTACCAACGGAATCCATCGAATGTCTCAGGGTCCTCAACGAAATCTGGATCGGTAGAAAGCATTGCCACGGGGGCTGCGAGTGTGGTACCCTTCCGCAAATAGGTGCCATCGGAAAGAGTGAAGCTCTTCATAACCTTGCGGCTGAAACTAACTTTATGAAGAAATAAGAACACGCCTTAAGAGAAAGGTAGTGATGTAGTGATGTACTTACGGAGGCCGGATTTCATTCTCATAGACTCTTTGAAGAAGCTATCAGCCTTTTTCATCTTGCGCAGAGCTGCCCTGTCCATCACTCCGCCATTCGCGGAAATTGCGGCTTCAATCTCCTCGCGAATTGGTTGAACGCACTCCTGATGGGCAGCGAGGTCGTAAAGTGTATTGAGAAAGGCATTAGACGTTGTAATAATTGATGCAAAAGTGGTGAGTAGCTGTAGTTCAGATAAAGCTTCGGTAGTCTTGTGCTGCGGCTCAACAACATCTGTGAGCCATTGAAGCATGTCGTTGGGCTTCTTATAAACCTCTCCATTCTTCTCTGCTACCCTTTCTGCTTCAAGACGGGCTTGGATACTAGGCGTTAGGAGTTCCTCCGCCCTTTTTTTATACGAGTTCATCACCCTCTTTGAATCATACATCCAAGCATAGAATGGGCGAATCAGTTTTGATTTCCGGCTGAGCTCAATGAGTATATTGATGACATCGCTAGTGAACCCTGTCGAGACAGTCAACCAATCCTCATTTCGACATAGCGGAAGGCCAACGAATGCCCTGCTACCCGCGCGAGCAACGATTTTTTGGATTGGGGGGAAGATTTTGACAGGTCTCCATTCTTTGGTGTGTATATTATCAGCATCTTTTATGGGAAAGCAAGGATAGATTCTTTAAAAATGCTAACCATCAGTGGTAAATTCTGGTAGCTCAGCATCTAGAGCGAATCGCATCTCTTCTGTTATCGCATCTCTAATATTCCCTATTAGAATTTTGGTTAGTATTTCTGAATATAGGTGGTTGTAGAACTGCTTGGAGTGATAAAATGTCTGCGCGGAGTGGTGGCTCTTTTTTTCATTCTTTTTTTACGATCTTAGCTGTAATAGATGCCAGCAAAACGGGGGAGAATTTCGCCACTACCGCAAAACTGCCCAAGTACTTTTTCTCACTGCAATGGTGTCTGCCCAGGGAGCTAATTACCCAGATTTTGAGTGAGTTTGATTCTCACCGCATCCTGAATATAATTTTCTTTAGGAAATCCATTCACGCCAGTATATTTTCCCAGCAGATTCTTTACCAATGTTCATAATCAGTACTAGTAAACTCACTGTTGACGTTCGGGGTAATAGGGTGCCTACATCGGAACTAGCAGCTCGAAAGCTGACGAGATCATCCGGTAAATTGGAGAGCTCCTTAACCTGGTCCTGTGTAAGAATGACCTTGTAGCTGGTGTGGGTTGCAACGACGAAGTTTTTTCCTCGGTACTATTGAGGTCATGTACTGTTAATACCCTGGTTATATTGGTTGACTAATTTTAATATGGGCAATGACTGTCAATCGAGAAAATAGTGTGTAGGCTAACCTTGTAATAACCATTCTTCACGATGTTGAATGCATCAGAGGCATATCGGTCTCTTGCCTTGGCCAGCCCAAGGTAGCCCGGGGATTCAATTCCAACAATTGGAAACTTTGTGGAGCTATGGATTGACCATTCCTTCTTCAAGAGAAGGAAAAGACCTAAGAAAACTAGTGCAAGAGTGGTAGGGACAAGAGAGTAGCTATGAATATTCGATTCTTCAGCATAATCAACGAGACGCATAAAAATACCCATAATTTTTGATGTGAGTTTGTCGGTTAGGAGGCGATCAGAGGAAGAAAGCTTTAGGTTGGAGGAGGGGAGAGAGGTGTATTAAAAATGTGATTTTTCCCTGAAAGCCAGTCTTGAGTGATATTGGGGTAGGAGGCACATGCCTCCGGCAAGTAGAACACGAATACAGGGAGGAGGTAAAGGCCACCTTGAGGGAAGGCGGGGTATCCCCGGGATATCCTCGAGATATCCTTGTTTTCCCTCCGGGGTGTTTATGCAGGTTTTGGCAAGGGACGCGGCCGGACGGGGTGGGCTATCGTATTGCAGCCCTTGTGCCTGAGGCCAGAAGCCAGCGACCATTTATTGATATTTGGAGGAACATTGAGTGCTTAGAGTTTCCCATCTCTTCTTTTTAGCTCAGAGCTTTTTCCTAGTTTAGGGGTGCTACCAGATGTTAGTTTATGTTGGATCAGAATTTAGGCAATGTATCATACCTTTTTACATGAGCCGATCCGGATCGTCATAGCTTTAGTGGGACCAAGAGTATGAGATATCACCTGGAGGGGAATATTCATTCTTATAAATGGGTGCACGCAGCGCGAGTTATAAACAAGGACTACGAGCTCTGCCTGTTGACTATTCACTCTGCATGCTACCTCCACATTCTAATACATTATACGAGCCTGCAGTGGGGCCCGTCGTCTTCCCCTATCCCTCGGCGAAAATAGATGAGATTCTCGCCGGAGCTGGGCGGGCGGGCTGCGATTCGCTTAGTACCTCGTTCCCGTTCAATCCTTGGGGTGGGCGAAGTGTTTTATTGAAAATGCGGGGTAGGTGTAGTAGGAGAAGAGATGGAGCTTGGGGGTAGAGGTGTTATGCAGGGATTGGGGATGGAAGGATGGTAAAGAGGTTGTAATGGAGGAGTGAACAAATTATCGCCCAGGGCGCCTATGGTGTGTGCCAGAGCAATTGCAGCTGGAGACCGCGCTACGGCCAAAGTGATGTACCTCCAATTTTTGCAAAGCCAAGTGAATACATGAAGATGATGATATAAAGAGAGAATGAAAAAACCCTAAGAAGAAATAAAGAAATCTGAAACCCAGTATCCATCTGAACCTTTCGCACGCTTCGTTCC
>Ga0307517_10000358_pt1 | contig 78437 bp, 80 predicted proteins | sample 23_EM_MG_FD_194515 | JGI IMG/M metagenome (GOLD analysis project Ga0307517, IMG submission 194515) | Populus trichocarpa ectomycorrhiza microbial communities from riparian zone in the Pacific Northwest, United States - 23_EM | ecosystem: Host-associated > Plants > Roots > Unclassified | place... | reverse complement strand
CCGGACGATCTGCAAGCCGAGTGGTTCGTCGGCAAGCTCAGCGTCGGGCTGACCGCGGGCGCGTCGGCGCCGGACATCCTGGTGCAGCAGGTGATCGAACGCCTGCGTGCGCTCGGCGCGGTGTCGGTGCGCAAGCTCGCGGGCGTCGAAGAGACGACGCACTTCCCACTGCCGATGGGCCTGGGCGACAAGGCGATGGGCTTCGAGCCCAAGCCTTGAATCGAACCAACCGCTATCGCGGCGGGCGCTGGTGGAAGGTGACCACCTGCGGCGTCTTCGGAGCGGCGGCCTTGGCGGGCGCGTGATCGCAGCCGTCGCAGCCGCAGCCTGAGGACATCGTGGCGGCTTTGCGCATCCGCAGCGCGAACGCGTTCGGCAGCGGCAGCTTCAGCAGCGACAGCGCGATCGCGCGCCGCGCCGCGGCGGGCATCAGGGTCCACGCGGCGTAGACCGAACAGCCCGCGACCAGCAATGAGACGATCAGTGTTTGCATGCCTCAACCCCCGAGTGCGAGCGTGATGCGGTACGTGACGAACGCCGCCGCATAGGCGAGCGCGAACAGATAGGCGGCCATCAACAGCGGATAGCGCCACGAGTTGGTCTCGCGCTTCACGACCGCGAGCGTCGAGATGCACTGCGGTGCGAACACGTACCACGCGAGCAGCGAATACGCGGTCGCAAGCGACCAGCCCTTCGCGATGATCGGCGACAGCGCGTCGGCGACCTCGCCACCCGCGGCCGACATCGAATACACCGTGCCCAGCGCGCCGACCGCGACCTCGCGCGCCGCCAGCCCCGGCACCAGCGCGATCGAGATCTGCCAGTTGAAACCGATCGGCGCGAACACGTGCTGCAGCGCTTGGCCGAGCCAGCCGGCGATGCTGTACTGGATCGCCGGGCCGGTGGCATCTGCGGGCGGGGCGGGGTAGCTCGAGAGGAACCACAGCACCACCATCAGCGCGAAGATGATGCCGCCGACGCGTGCCAGGAAGATGTGCGCGCGCTCCCACAGCCCGAGCGCCAGATTGCGCGCACCGGGCATCCGGTACGGCGGCAGCTCCAGCATCAGCGGCTGGTAGCGGCTCTTGTTCCAGACGCGCTTGAAGAGCCAGGCCACCGCCATCGCCGACACCACGCCGGCCACGTACAGGCCGAACAGGGTCAGGCCGCGCAGGTTGAAGCCGCCGACGCTGCGCTCCGGCACGAACGCGCCGATCAACAGCGCGTACACCGGCAGCCGCGCCGAGCAGGTCATCAGCGGGGCGATCATGATGGTCGCGAGGCGATCCTTCCAGTTCGCAATCGTGCGCGTGGCCATGATGCCGGGGATCGCACACGCGAAGCTCGACAGCAGCGGAATGAACGCGCGGCCCGACAGGCCGACCTTGCCCATCAGGTTGTCGAGCAGGAACGCGGCGCGCGGCAGGTAGCCCGAGTCCTCGAGCACGAGGATGAAGAAGAACAGGATCAGGATCTGCGGCAGGAACACGATCACGCTGCCCAGCCCGGCGATCACGCCATCGACCAGCAGCGAGCGCAGCGGGCCGTCGGCCATGTGCGCGGTCGTCCATTCGCCGAGGCCGGCCATCGCGGCCTTGATCGCATCCATCGGCACGTTGGCCCACGAGAACACGGCCTGGAAGATCAGGAACAGCACGATCGCGAGGATCACGAGGCCCCACACCGGGTGCATCACGACGGCGTCGAGCCGGTGATGGAAACGCTTGGCGTTCGCGGTGTCGGGCAGGGCGGCGGGCTCGACCAGCGCGAGGATGCGGCGCACCTCCTTCTGCAGCTCGGCCGAGGTGCTGCGCGGGGCTGCCGCCGCCGACAGCGATGACGCGTGCGCCGCGGCCGATTCGCGCTCCATCAGCGCGAGCAGCTGCTCATGGCCGTCGTGCTTGACCGCGACGGTCTCGACGACCGGGCAGCCGAGTTCGGCGCCGAGGCGCTCGACGTCGATCACCAGGCCCTGGGCGCGCGCCACGTCGGCCATGTTCAGCGCCACCATCATCGGGCGGCCGAGGCGCCTGAGCTCGAGCACCAGGCGCAGGTTCATGCGCAGATTGGTCGCATCGACGACGGCGACGATCGCATCGGGCGCGTCCTCGCCGGCGCGGCGGCCTTCGATCACGTCGAGCGTGACCTGCTCGTCCGGCGTGGCCGGTGTCAGGCTGTAGGCGCCGGGCAGGTCGATCACCGACACGCTTTGGCCGTTGCGCAGCCGGGTGGTGCCGACCTTGCGCTCGACGGTGACGCCGGCGTAGTTGGCGACCTTCTGGCGCGCGCCGGTGAGCAGGTTGAACAGCGCCGTCTTGCCGCAGTTCGGGTTGCCGACCAGCGCCACGCTCCAGAGGGCTTGTGCGGTCATGGAGCGACCACCTCGATGCACTGCGCTTCGAGCAGCCGCAGGCCGAACATCGTGTCGCCGATCAGCACCGCGAGCGGCTCGCGGCCTCCTGGGCCGCGGCGCAACAGCTGCACCGGCTCGCCCGGAATGAAACCCAGTTCGCCGAGGCGGCGCAGCAAGCCTTCATCGGTCTCGCTCGAGGCGGCGACGACGCGCGCGACGGTGGCGTGCGCGCCATTCGGAAGCTCGTTCAGCAGCATGAGGAGGGGCAGCGGCGATGAGGGTGAATGCACATGCGAATGAGATTGTCTCTCATTTGAGCGCCTGCTTCGATGAGTGTGGATTCAACCGGGTTCGGTTCTTTCGGCCCCTCGCCGTCAGGGCCATTCCTTTTGAGGATTGCAAATGCGAACGATTTGCAATAATAATGTGGCCAGTGAAGCAGACCGGACGGGCAGGACCAGCATGATTGTTTGCGTGTGTCGCAGGGTGTCAGACAGCCAGATTCGCCAGGCGGCGGCCGATGGCGCGCACAGCCTCGAATGCCTGCAATTCGATCTCGGCGTCGCCACCCAATGCGGCCGCTGCGCGGACTGCGCCTCGCGCATCCTGTGCGACGCGCGTGCCACCGGCACGCACCAGCAGCACGTGATCGGCATCGCCCGGCCGGTGCAGGCGCAAATGGCCTGATCGGGCCGGGTGGCGGGCCGAGCGCCGGGCCGCCCCAAGCCGGCCCGCATCCCTTGGGGGATCGGCCGACGCAGCTGTCGGGCGAGGGGCTCTACAACTGCTGCCTACAATCCGCGCTCCACGCACTCTCTGACCGGCGCCGCCGCGGCGCGCCGACTGCCATGCTCGACATCACCCTGCTGCGCAAGGATCTGGCGCACGTCATCGCCCGGCTCGACAAGCGCGAGTCGCCGCAGCCGTTTCTCGACGTCGCTCGTTTCAGTGCGCTCGAATCCGAGCGCAAGACGATCCAGACCCGCACCGAAGAGCTGCAGGCGCAGCGCAACAGCCTGTCGAAACAGATCGGCCACCTGAAGGCCAAGGGCCAGGACACCTCGGCCGTGATGGCCGAGGTTGGCGGTATCGGCGATGTGTTGAAGACGTCGGCCGAGCGCCTGGACGTGATCCAGACCGAACTGTCGGCGATGCTGATGGCCGTGCCCAACCTGCCGCAGGACGACGTGCCGGTCGGCGCCGACGAGTCGGCCAATGTCGAGGTACGGCGCTGGGGTACACCGCGCGCCTTCGATTTTCCGACGCGCGACCACGTCGACCTCGGCGCGCCGCTGGGCCTGGATTTCGACACCGGTGCCAAGCTCTCAGGCGCACGCTTCTCGTTCCTGCGCGGCCCGGTCGCCCGGCTGCACCGTGCGCTTGCGCAATTCATGCTCGACGTGCAGACGCTGCAGCACGGCTACACCGAGTGCTACACGCCGTACATCGTGAACCGCGAGATTCTCGAAGGCACCGGTCAGCTGCCCAAGTTCAAGGAAGACATGTTCTGGGTCAGCCGCGGCGGCGACGAGGCGCAGCCCGAGCAGTACCTGATCTCGACCTCCGAGATTTCGCTGACCAACACCGTGCGCGAATCGGTGCTGGCGGCGGCCGACCTGCCGATCAAGCTCACCGCGCACAGCCCGTGCTTTCGCAGCGAAGCCGGCAGCGCCGGCCGTGACACGCGCGGCATGATCCGCCAGCACCAGTTCGACAAGGTCGAGATGGTGCAGATCACGCAGCCCGAGCACAGCAATGCGGCGCTCGAGGAGATGGTCGGCCACGCCGAGGCGGTGCTGCAACAGCTCGGCCTGCCGTACCGCGTCGTGCTGCTCTGCAGCGGCGACATGGGTTTCGGTTCGGCCAAGACCTACGACCTGGAGGTCTGGGTGCCGGCGCAGAACACCTTCCGCGAGATCAGTTCGTGCTCGAACATGGATGCGTTCCAGGCGCGCCGCATGCAGGCGCGCTTCAAGAATGCACAAGGCAAGAACGAGCTGGTGCACACGCTCAATGGCTCGGGCCTGGCGGTCGGACGCACGCTCGTCGCCGTACTCGAGAACTGCCAGAACGCCGACGGTTCGATCACCGTGCCCGAGGTGCTGCGCCCCTACATGGGCGGCGTGGCGGTGCTCAAGGCCTGAGCACGCGGCAGCTTGGGTTAGAATCCAAGGCTCGGCATCGACCTGCCGAAACATTGAATTGCGAATGCCGGAGAGGTGGCAGAGTGGTCGAATGTACCTGACTCGAAATCAGGCGAACCGCAAGGTTCCGAGGGTTCGAATCCCTCCCTCTCCTCCAAGACGCTAGTAAATACGGGCCTTTGCGGCCCGTATTTCTTTCTACCCCCTTTGCACGTCAACGGCCCGCATCGCGGCGATGTCGCACTCGGTGCTTGAGAGATCCTCCAACAAGCGATGGATGCGGGCCGGGTGCACCGGGTACGCGTCGCAAGCAATTGCCAGTTCTTCCTGCAATCGATGGCAGCGCCCCGTCAACTGCGTGAGAGGCAGCAACGCGCCGCGACCTTGTTGCGGCGGCGGTGGACTCGGCACAGCGACCTGTGTAATCGCGGCGTCGAGGGCAGGTCGCGATTTGTGACTGAGTTCCATGATTGGGAAATTACTCCCAAAGATATGGCCTGTCCAGACACAGGATGCGTGGGAAAGCTTCCTTCACGTTGACACAACCATCGTCGAGGCGACGACGGCGATGGCGAGCCAAAGGCGCACGTCCACGCTGGCCCTTCGCGAACCGCATGCGCACAGCAGCGCGACAGCAATCGCAATGCCGGCCACATGCAGGTAGAGCAGCCCCGGGTGCATTCTTGTCGCCTTGCTCGTGTCACTCGCTTCGCGAAGCGTCTGATGCGCGCCCGGCGATGGTCAGTTCAAGGTGTTGCCGTCGCGACGGTGGTCGCGCCTGCCCGGCAGCTGTCGTTGCCGAGGCAGGTGGCGGCCTTCGCCCAGTCACGGCCGAGCACCACGCGCACGTCGCTGCGCAGTCCGTGCGTTGGTCCGGAGTCTGTCTTTGCCGCGGCAGGCATCGACTCGGCCACGCGACGTGCGGCTTGCTCCTGCCCGTCGCGGTACTGGATCACCGTCTGCTGCTGGGTGTACGGTTGGTGGTTCGACAGCCGTTCGGCCGGCAGGCCTTCGGCGGTCAACCATCGTTGCAGGCGCGCAGCCGCGCCCTTGATCCCGTTGCCGTTGCTCAACTCCAGCCGAACGCGCGCGTTGACCGATACCGCTTGAGATGCGGGCAAGCTCCTCGGAACGATGAGGTCCGCGGCCGCAACCGACGCGTCGGGCAGCGCAGGCGCCGCGGGGCGGTCGATCACGCGCAGGTCAGCCGGGACGGGTACGGCGGCCGCAACAAGAGGGACAGGCGCGCCGACCCGCGAGGTGGGTGGCGCAGCGGCTTCCGCTGTACTGCCTGCCTGCCGAAGCTCGGACTGCGCCAAGGCGTCACGCAGGTTGGCGCGCGCAGTCACGTTGTCGCGGTCCAGCGTCAGCGCGGTCTTCAGTTCGCTGACCGCTTCTTGCGGCCGACCGGCGAGCAAGAGCACGAAGCCCAGATTGCTGCGGACGTGAGCGCTGTTGGGGTCGATGCCGACGGCCTTGCGCAAGCTGGCCTCGGCGTCTTCGAAACGATTGACGCGTGCCAGTGCGACACCGAGTGCGTTGCAAGCCTCGACGTTGCGCGCGTCGGCAGCGACGGCTTTGCGGTACGCGTCGATCGCCTTGTCCCATGTCTGCGAACCATCGTGGTAGCGGCCGAGCGCGTAGTAGGCCCCACTCGATTGCGCGCCGTGCTGCACATCGAGCACGGGTTCGACCTTCCATGCGAAGGTTTGCTTGTGACCCGCTGATGCGGCGCAGCCGGCAAGCCCCGCCAGTACAGCAATAAACACCGCGCCATGGTGCAGGCCGGTCTTGGTGCTGCCTCCCGGCGCTGCCGGAGGACGTCGACTTCCTGAAACATCAGGCTGCTTGCGCGCGACAGACTGCGATGCACTGTTCGACGACGGGCGGGCCGGTGACCCATGTTGTGCCGTCGGTTCCGGCGTCCCCGCTCTAAATTTGAATCGCATGACGAGTCTCCTTTGACGCGATGGCCCCGCGCTCACTAGTGGCCTGACATGGCCGGCATGACGACGCGGATCATCTGGATCACCGCAGGGCCCATGATGACCAGCATCAGGGCCGGAAAGATGCAGAAGATCAGCGGGAACAGCAGCTTCAGCGGCACCTTCGTCGCTGCTTCTTCGGCCTTCTGTTTGCGCCGCATCCGCACGGTGTCCGAATGGACCCGCAGCGACTGCGCAATGCTGGTGCCGAAGCGCTCGGCTTGAATGATCATCGAGACGAAACCTTCCACCTCCTCGACGGCTGTGCGCAGCGCCAGGTTGCGCAGGGCGCGTTCGCGCGATCCGCCGGCGCGAAGTTCGAGATTCACCAGGTGCAGCTCTTCGCTGAGCGTCGGGGTCTTCTGACCGATCTCGTCGGCCACCTTGCTCAGCGCGGCTTCCGTGCCCAGCCCGGCCTCCATGCAGACCGTCATCAGGTCGAGTGCATCCGGGAAGTTCTCGAAGATCTCGCGCTGCCGGCGCTGTATGGCCTTAGCCAACACGAAGTTCGGGAGGTAGTACCCAACAGCCGATGCAAGCAGCAGGAATGTCATTCCCGCACCTTTGAGCGGCGAACCCGTCGCTGTCATCGCGGCGAAGACGATCAAAGGCAGGCCAAGTGCGAGAACCGTCTTGATGCCGAAGTAAGCCATCGGCGCCGACGCACCTCGAATGCCGGCATTCATGAAGCGCCGGCGCAGTGCCGAGCTCTCGTAGCCTTCATCGGGCAGGGAGAGTTTGGCGAGTGTTCGGGTGGCACGCGCAACGCGATCGACCCACTGATGTGCCGGCCTCGATGCAGCGTCCTCGCTCGCTCCGAGCAGCCGATTCAGGCGGCGGTGGGTCGGGTTGCCCGCGGCGCGCCCAACCACCCAGATGACCAGCGAGAAGGTCCCGATGAAGACCAGGACGAGCAATGAGATTTGAAGGTTCGACATGGCGAATACCCTTTGGGTTCAAACCCGAATGCGGATGACGTTGCGCATCCAGACCACACCGATTGCCATCGACAGCAGGGCCGCACCCACCAGGCGGATGCCGGCGGGGTCAGTCCACAGCAGCTCCATGAACTTCGGCGTCAGCAGGTTGATCAGCAAGCCAGTGGCGAACGGCAATGAGCAGAGGATCCAGGCCGACAACTTCCCTTCGGCGGACAGCGTTCGCACTTCGCCGAGCAGCATCAGGCGAGCTCGAACGACGCTGGCGATCTTGTCGAGCAGTTCCGTCAGATTGCCCCCGGACTCGCGCTGGATCGTCACCGCGACGACGAAGTAGCTGAGGTCGGGAACGGGTACGCGCTGAGCGAGGCGCTGCAGCGCCTCGTTCTGCGGTACGCCGTAGGTCATCTCATCGCACAGCGTGCGGAACTCCGGCCCCAGCGGCTCCTTCATTTCGTCGCCGACCATCTTCGCTGCCGTTGAAAACGCATGCCCGGCGCGCATCGCTCGGCCCATCAGGTCCAGTGCCTCCGGGATCTGCATCTCGAACAGGCGCATGCGAGTGTCTCTTCGGCGTCCCAGCCAGAACCATGGCAAGCCGGCCATCACCGAGGCGCCCAACAGCGAGAACACGATCGGCCGCGCCAGCAGCAGCGGCAGGGTGAAGCCGATGCAAGCCAGCACGAAGCTCGTCGCGACCATGCCGCCCGCGGTCTTGCCCGTGCCGGATGTCGCCACATAGCGCTGCAAGCTGTCGCCACCCGGCAGCAGGGCGAGAATCTGCTCGTCGATAAAGTTCCAGCGGCCTTGTGGCTGCGCTCGCTCGATGCCCGAAGACGCCGCGGTGGCGCCGTTGCTTTCGATCGAACGCAGGCGGGCGGCCAGGCGTTTGGATGCGATGCTGTGTTTGGATGCCCAGAGCTGGTGCGCGCCCTCAAGCGCCAGCGCCACGGCGACGAAGATGAACACGGCGAAGAGCGCATAGGTCGGGTTCATCATTCACTCCGTTCGTTTGGCCGGGTCGAACAGCGATTCGGGCAGCGTCAGGCCGCGTTCCTTGAGTCGCTCCATGAAGCGGGGCCGCACACCGCTCGCCTGAAAGAAACCCTTGACCGTACCGGTGCTGTCGACACCGGTCTGGCGGAACGTGAAGACATCCTGCATCGAGATCGTGTCGCCTTCGAGCCCGGTGATCTCGGAGATGCTGATCAGCTTGCGCTTGCCGTCGGTCAACCGGCTGACCTGGATGACGACGTTGATGGCCGACGCGATCTGAGCCCGCGCCACCTTCGACGGCAGGTTCAACCCGCCCATCGCCAGCATGTTTTCCAGGCGTCCCAGCGCATCGCGCGCCGTGTTGGCGTGGACGGTGGTCATCGATCCTTCGTGGCCGGTGTTCATCGCCTGCAGCATGTCCAGCGCCTCGGCGCCGCGCGTCTCGCCGAGGATGATCCGATCCGGCCGCATCCGAAGGGCGTTGCGCACCAGCAGGCGCTGCGTGATTTCGCCGCGGCCCTCGATGTTCGGAGGCCGCGTTTCCAGCCGCACCACGTGGGGCTGGCGCAATTGCAGTTCGGCAGCGTCTTCGATCGTGACGATGCGCTCGCCCGGGTCGATGTACCCTGACATGATGTTCAGCAGCGTGGTCTTGCCGCTGCCCGTTCCGCCGGAAATGAGCAGGTTCACTTCCGCCGTTGCCAGGCATTGCAGCACCTCGGCCATCGCCGACGTGAGCGTCTTGTACTCGATGAGATTGGCCATCGTCAGCGGCACGACCGAGAAGCGCCTGATCGACATCACGGGGCCATCGAGCGCCAGCGGCGGGATGATCACGTTCACGCGCGAACCATCGGCGAGCCGCGCGTCGGCCATCGGGCTCGATTCGTCGACCCTGCGGCCGACCCGCGAGACGATCTTGTCGATGATCTGCATCAGGTGCTCGTCGTCGGCAAAGGTCACGTCGGTCAGGCTGAGCTGGCCGCGCCGCTCCACGTAGACCTGGCGCGCTCCGTTGACGAGGATGTCCGAGATCGTCGGATCCGCCAGCAGCGGTTCCAAGGGGCCGAGCCCGAGCATCTCGTGCTGGATATCCCGCACCAGGCCACGCCGTTCGGCAGCGTTGACGATGATGTTCTCGTCGCTGAGCAGCCGCTCCACCATGCTGCTCAGTTCGTCGCGAAGCCGCTGGGGCGCCATGCCCTCCAGCGCCTCAAGGTCGAGCTTGGCCAGCAGCAGCTGGTGCACGCGCGACTTCATCTGCTGGTAGGCGTGGGCGGAGGCCTGGGTGGCCGTCTCGCTGCCGGCGGCTTCCCGCTTCGCCGGTGTCGGGACGGCCTGGATCGCCAATCGTTCTCTGAGGCTCATGGTGTGTCCTGATGGATTGTGGTCACGCGTTGCCGAACATGGTGCTGAGCCAGCCGTCCTTCTTGACCTTTTCCATCGGTGCGACGGCGTTGCACAGGTCGAGCAAGGCACGGGTGACCGGGTTGCTGCGCGCCATCTTGCCGATGGGCACGCCCTGGTTGACCGAGGCGCTCACCGCGCTGAAGTGGTTCGGGATCGTCGTGATGGTCTTGCTGCCAAGCGTCTGCTCGAGCGAGTCCAGCGTGATGTCGCTGCCCTTTTGATACCGGTTGACGAGCCAGTGGATCTTCTGCGGTGCGTATTCGAGTGACTTGAACAGGTTTCGCAGGCGCCGCGCGTCGCGCACGTTGGGCAGGCTCAGCTGCAGCACGGGGAAGACATGCGTGGCCATGTCGAGTGCGCGCAGGCTCACCGAGTTGATCGATCGGCCGAGGTCGATCACGACGAAGTCGAACATCTGCTGCGCCTGCTTGATGATGGCTTCGACATGCTCGGGCAGCACCTCCAGCGCCTGCGTCAGTTCGTCCGGCGCCGGCAGCACGCTGAGCGTGCCGCTGATCTGGACCATGGCCGATCGCAGCAGTTCGGAATCCAGGCGCGCGATGTTGTGCGCCACTTCGGCCACGTGGCTGGCGGCCGGCTGATCGCTGAGCATCAGAAGCGAATCGCCGAACTGGAGATCGAGGTCGATCAGCGCGACGGTGCGGCCGTCGCGCAGCGACAGCGCATGTGCGACGTTGGCGGCAACGAAGCTGGCCCCGCTGCCACCCTTGCAGGCCATGAACGCCATCACCTTGCCGAGGTCCGCAGGTGCTGCGGTCGGTTTGCGCTTGCGCGTGACGCGCTGCACGGCGGCCTCCATGGTGCGCGGGTTGAGCAAGGTCGGCAGCACCTCGCGCACGCCCGTCTGCATGGCCTTCAACAGGAACGCCGGAGACTGCTCTGCCGAGATGACGATGGTCTCGACGTCGGGGTGCGTCTGGGTGTAGCGGCCGAGCGCCTCCAGTCCGATCCCGTCCATGCCGTCGAGCACGAGCAGGGTGGGGCGGGTGCCGTTGATCGCTGCGGAAAGCGCCGACAGCGGCGCGGTGGCGGCGTGAACGTCCAGTTCGACGTCGATGGCGCGCACCATCTGCGCCAACTGTTCGGCGCGCTCGGCGTTCGGGGATACGACTTTGATTTTCATGGGGCCACCTGATGTCACTGACACACCGGGTTGTTGACACCGGCGAACGTGCTTTGCATGCTCTCTCTGGGCAAGGTCGTCTCGAACGCCGGCATGAGGACGGCCAGCGGCACGAACGGGATGAAGGTCTGGATCGGCGTTGTCGCGCTGATGCTGACGGTTGCGGACAGGCAGCTGTTCACGTCGCAGCCGGCAGGCGCGTAGGTGAGCGTGATGGTCGAGTCCGTGAGCAGTGGCATCAGCCCAAGCATCCGCGCCTTGATGTCGCTGTCGTTCAGGTCGCAAACGACCGCCAGCCGGGCGCCCAGGCGCGTGACTTCGGCGGCGCTGTTCCAGTAGTACAGCAACCGCGCCATCTCCATCGCGCCAATCAGCACCGTGAAGAACACGAGCGACACGAGCGCGAACTCGACAGCGGCGGCGCCACGACTCGCCGCTCGGCGCGAACGCTGACGGAAGCGCACGAGTTGCTGTGAGGTCTTCATAGGGGCTGCACCATCGTTGCGTGAATCGGGCCGAAGACGACTGACGGCATCGCAAAAGGAACCATTGAGGTGAACGCATAGCCCGTGACGGTGACCGTGACCAGATCCACCACGCCGCGGCCGGTGGGTTGGAGGTTGTGGTCGGCCGGGCAGGTCACCCGGTCGCAGGCCGTCACTTGTGCGAGCGTCAACCCCGGAAGCAACGGGGTGCCGGCGCAGCCGCCTCCGCTGAGGGCGGCCGACCCGGTGAGCGCGACGCAACGTGCTTCCTGCGTGCTGCCCGGCGTGGCGCTGGACTGGTAGCGAGCCGCGTCGCGAACGCTCTTGGCGATCGTGTTGTATTGGTACAGCGCGCGGCCGAATTCGGTGACGCCAAAGGTCAAGGTGGCCAGCGGGAGCAGCAGCAGCGCGAACTCGATCGCCGCCGCTCCGCGCTGAGCCGATGGGCGTTGTTTCGTGTTCATCTTCATTGCACCAGGACGGGCACTTGCACGCCGAGACCGGCCGGTCCCCCCGGCACGCCGCCGGTTCGGCATGGACTGCCGGCATCGGTCGTCAGGCCGCGGTATTCGACATAGATCTTTCCGTTGGCGCCGTTGGACATCGGATTGAGCATCAAGAGACACGACATTCCGAGGATCGGCGTCGTGCTGCCGGCCGCACAGTCGATGACCGGCGCGGTGATCAGGCGTCGGTCAGTGCCGGACTGTTGATGGATCGCGACGGACGACGGGTTGTTGGCGTTGGCCGGTTTGCCGCCCACAGCGGCGTTGTTGTATTCGTTGTCGGTGAACGGCTTGGACGTGTCCTGCCGGGCGCGATAGTCGCTGTAGGCGCTCGTGCCGACCCCGATCACGGTCGCGGCGGGCGCTTTGTTCGGGTACGCGTAGCCCGTGTGGTCGGGTGGTGCGGTCGCCGCGGTGTAGGCATTCGCGCCGTTCGGATAAAGGCCAAAGCGTGTGTTGTAGGCTGACTTGGCACCGTTGTGGTTGCCTGCCGTATTCACGGTGTCGCCGACCTTCACTTTGCAGACCGTCTGTGCGCCGACCAACTGGTCGCGGATCACGCTTGTCGGGGTGAACTCCACCCACTTGAAGGAGCCGACCAGGTCGTCGTTGCCATTGAAGTCAGCTGTGATCCATTCACCCAAGGCATAGTTGCCTACCGCCTTCTTGCAGATGCCGATCGGCGCATTCGGGCAACTCGACTGGGACGGCGCTCGGGTCGCGACGCCCGATGACACCACGGTCTGGTTGCCCGCGCCCAGCAGCATCATGAACCACGGGACAAGGCCGGTGGAACTCGCCGTGCACATGGCATAGCGCGAATTGGTCGGTGCGCCGTCGGCGCGTGACAGATAGTTCGCGTTCGGGGCAAGCGTGGTGCTGAACTTCACGTCGCTGGCCGAGATCACCACTGGCTGGGATTCAAAGTCGCGTCGACCACGGCTTGCGACGAAGATGCCCGCTGCCTCTGCATTCTGCAGATACGATGTGCCGCAGGCACCGCCTGTGCCGCATGTCAGCTCGGCAGCCGCCGCCAGCGCGCAGGCATCCGCGGCGCTCTGCAGTTCGGTCTTGTTAATGAAGAGCCGACCGACGTCCAGCGCGATTCCGGCGAAGCCCAGGAGCGCCGCGGCCGACAGCGCCACGATGATGGCCACCGAGCCGCGCTGCCTGGCAGGCAACGCGTGGTACTCGCCGGGCCGCTGCAGGGAGGAAGACGTGCTCATGCTGTCGCCTTAGCGCCCCGTGGCGGGAGTCAGCGTGATTTCCGTTTGCTTGGCTTCCTTGACCGCATAGCCGAAGGAGTCCGCGTAGCCTTTCATCGCGCCGCTGGTGGCCTTGCCGTCGGTGCGCATGGGGCCGGTGTTGCGGCTCGGCGCGTTGGGGTCGATCACCTGAAGCGCCTTGGCTTGCCGGGTCGCCTGGCCGAAGCGCGAGTCCCAATTCGGCGAGGTCTGTGCGCATGCGGACAACGCGGCTATGGCAAGGAGACGGATCGCTACTTGAGTGTTCATGTCGGTTCCTTACTTGACTTGAAATCCGCTGGCGGGTGAGGTGACGGCGGGGGTGTTCGATGCGGGTGCCCGTTCGGTCCGACCTTCGAGCCGCCCCTCCAGCATCAACTCGCTTCGCGTGGGCGAGACATGGTTGTCGGTCGGCAGCGCATAGTTCGGCGGCAGCGGTTTGACCAGTCTGGGTGTGATCACGAAGACCAGCTCCGACTTGTCGGTCTGGAACTCGGTGCTCCGAAACAAGGCGCCAAGCACCGGCATCTCGCCGAGGATGGGGAAGGCTTTGACGCTGGTGGTCGCGCTGTTCTTGATCAGGCCACCGATGGCGAAACTCTGGCCGTCCATCAACTGCACGGTCGTCGAGGCCTTGCGCGACGTGAACGACGGCAGCACCGCCAGCCCGTTGATGCCGGGTGCGCTGATGCCCACGCCGTCGCGGTTGAGTTCAGAGACCTCGGTCACCATCTCGAGGTTGATGCGTCCAACATCCATCACCGTGGGCCGGAAGCGGACCGAAACGCCGAATTCCTTCTCCTCCAGCGTGATGGTGGTTCCGCCGCCTTCGGCCTTCTGGGACACAGGGATAAAGATCTTGCCGCCGGCGTTGAAGCGGCCTTCCTTCCCGCTGATGGCCATGATCGTGGGCTCGGCCAGGATCTTCACCATGCTGTCGTCCTTCTGGGCATCCAGCGTCAGGGCAAGGCTGCCCCCGGCCTTCATGGCGGACGCCACGGCACCGCCGCCGGTCAAGAAGCTGGCGAGCAGGCTGTAGGTCCAGTTGCCGTTGGTCTTCGACCCGCTGAACTGAACACCCAGCTTGTCGATCAGCGCCTTCGAGACTTCGGCGACCTTCACTTCCAGCATCACCTGTTGCGGGGACGCGGTCGACATCATGTTCACGATGCGCGGATTCGCGCCCGCCACACTGGCGCCGCCGGACGAACCGCGGACGTAGGCATTGGCCAGGTCCATCACGCTGGCCACGGCGCCCGCGTCGGAGACCGAGCCCATCAGCACGACCGAGTCGAAGGCCGGGACGACGCGAACACCTTTTTCGTCGGGCAGCAATTGGCCGATGACGGCCTGCAAGGCCGCCGTGTCCATGCCGACCACCACATCGAAGGCGGTGCACTGGCCGCTTCTGTCGAGCAGCACCACGTTGGTGGTGCCTATGCTCTTGCCGAGCAGGTAGACCTCGGTCGGGCTGAGCAGCAGCACGTCCAGTTCGGCGACGCCTGGGCGGCCCGGGCTCTCGGTACTCGCGCTCTTGCCGCCTTCGGCATCCTTGCCGGTGGCTTCGGCGGGCCGCGCCGCGTGCGAGCCCACAGGGTTGCCCAGCAGGATGCGTGCGACAGGGCTGGCGGGCTTGATCACCGTCGACTTGCCGACGCTGACCATCACCGCTGGTGCGATTTCCACGCGACTGCAAGGGCCGACCGTAGGCGCGTTGTTCGCGACGCGGATGTCCTTGTTTGATGCGGCCCGTGCCGGCGCGACTGCGGTAGCCGTGGCGGCCGCGACCTTGACCGCACCCGTCGCCTGCGCCCAGGTGGCGGGTGCCACGTTGCAGATCAACAGGGACAGCAGCGCTTGCTTCAGCGCCGGGCGCCCGTTGGCGCGGAACATGTGGCGTGGTGTGGACATGGGGGTTCCAGACATGGTGTTGGACATCAGAAGCATTCGTTGGATTTCAGGGTGCCCCGAATCACTTCGACGCAGTTGAGGTTCTTCGCTGCCACCGGTGCCGGCGCGGCAGTGATCACCCGAGGCGCCGCAGCCACGTGCTTGACCAGCACCGCCGGCGCAGGCGCTACCGGCGCTTCGTCCCTGAGCATGGTCGCCTTCGTGGCGCCCTCGGTGGCGCCCAGCTTGGGGTCGACCTGGTTGCGCAGTACCAGCGAGAGAGTGCCCACGCTGCGGGCCAGGTCGAGCAGCTCCGCCTGGGCGGGCTGCACCTCCAGCGTCACGGCGTTGACCACCTTCGGCTTGGTGCCGTCGCGGTCTGACTCCTGCGCCACGGCCAGCACCAGGATGCGTTCGAGCACGATCTTGCTGATCGCCTTGTCCTGCTCGCCGCGCTTGCTGCCATCGTTTTGCGTGTTGACCATGATGTCGACGTAGTTGCCTGGCAGCGCGAAGCCGGCCACACCTACCACGTCATTGACGCGCACGGTCATCGCGCGCTTGCCTTCCGTGACCACGGCCGACAATCCGCCCTTCGTGCCCACGGGCGCCAACTTGCCTTCGAGCAGGGGTTCGCCCCGCGTGAGGCTGGTCTTGACGACGCGGCTTTCCAGGCCCGCGAGGTCCGCAAAGGAGCCCGGCGGGACGCCGCTCACAGGCCAATCCACCAGCTTGAGCATGTCGGGCGACAAGCGCGCGCCGATCTCCACGTCCATCGCGGCGACCGCGATCTTGCTTGAGCCATTGGCCTGCGCTCGCATCAGGAACGACGCGGTCACAACCGATGCCACGCCGGCCAGCAGGGCGATCAGCAGCATCATCAAACCACGGGTGCTTTTCATGGGGTCGTCTCCAATGCGAATTCGCGGTGTCTAGAGGGCGCCTGGGCGCGGTGGACAGAGCATGGGTGTGTGTTCATCGAGTGAGCCTCAGGGGCCTCCACGGGCCAGCATCCAGGCGAGTTGTGCGAACGTGCCCGTGGCAATCGCGACGGCATACGGCAGGCGCACGTCACTCGTCATCGTGGCGTCCATGGAGGTGAACCTGCCGGTGTGGGCGCCGACCACGAAGGTTGTCAACAGCAGGCGCACGTTGCTCAGCACGCGTCGAGCCGTGCCCGAGGCCAGCATCATCACGATGGCCATTGCGCCGCCGGCCAGCAGTGTCAGCAACGTGGCGCCCAGCAGCAGCTGGGGGCCCAGCCACACGCCGACCATCGCGAGCAGCTTCACGTCACCCGCGCCGACGATGCGCAACAGGTGCAGCGGGAGAAAGAGACCCAGGCCGGCCAGCAGGCCGAGCAGGGCCGAGCCGAAACCGAGACCGCCCCACCAGAAATTGAAGAGGCCGGTGCCCGCAGGTGCGAGCGCCTGCAGGGCGAGGCCACTGAGCATGCCACCGGCGACGACCCAGTTCGGGATGCGGCGTGAGCGAACATCGCTGACCGCGGCCAGCAGCAGCCATGCGCCGAGGGCCAAGGCGGAGAGGGTTTCGGGAGCGGGCATGGTGTACGGTGATTGGAGTGGGAGAGGATGCCCAGTTGGCGTCGTCGCGAACTGGACATCCTTCAGCCGTATCAGCCTCCGAGCGCGCAGTTCGCAACGCTGGGGTTGGCCATGCAAGTGCCGAGATCGGTGAACAGCCCGTTGAGGCTGGAGCCGAGCGCGATGGCGCCGGCGATGATCGCGACCGCGATCAGTGCCGCGATCAGGCCGTACTCGATGGCCGCTGCGCCATCTTCTTCACGGACAAAAGACTTGATGAATTGAACGAGCTTCATGGTTGGATCCTCTTTCTGACGTTGAACAAGAGCCGTCGCCGGCTCGCTACTTGCCAACCCGTTGAAGGTCGGGCCGATCACCTTGTTGACCTGTTGGCGCCGGTCAACGATTCGCGCTTCCTGCTGGCTTGGCACCGGAGGTGCGATGTAGCCAATGTAGGAAATCGCGCCAAGCCTGCCATCAGCGGTCTTGCCCATCGCGGCCGGGCGTTTGATCCCCAATCGCATGGGACACAAGGACTCCCGCGATCAAGGGGGCTGCGCAGTCGCGCGCACGATGAGCTGCAAAGACGCAGGCCACCAGTTCGACTGCAGGCGCGGTCTTGTTCAGGCAGGCATGCGCGCCGAGACGCCGCGCATGCGCGGCGACGCGCGGGTCCGAAAGGCTGGTCAGCACAACGATGTTGCACGGCGCAAGCTGTTGCAGCGCCGGGATCAGCGCCAGCCCATCGTCACCGGCGAGGTTGACATCGAGCACCACCACATGGGGCTGGCGCTCCCGCGCCAGCGTCAGCGCTTCGTGCGCCGTGGCTGCTGCTCCGGCACTGCACATGCGCGGCCACTCGGCATTGATCAGGCTGGCGATGCCGTTGCGGATGCCGACGTGGTCATCGACGACGAGCACCTTGACCGGACCTTCGATGGGCATGGCAACCATCCGTGTGGAGAGCGGCCCGCCCCCATGGCCGACCGATGCATCGAGACTAGTTTTGGCGGCGGCCTGTCGCCAGGGCAGGTGCGCTAGAAGCGAGTAGGAGTTTTGTACCGCCGCGAATAGGAGGGTGTGCGGCCGCGAGGCTGATGTCACGCGTGGACTTCGCGACCTTGGCGAGAGCTGGGTTGCGCCTGAAGCGCCGGCCATCACCTCGACGCCGGGTGCTCAGGCAATGTGCAGGCCGCACGATGGCGACGTCAAAACACCCCGGGGATGAGGCGCCAGCGCACCCGCCGCTGGTAGCTCCGGTAGTCTGCGCTGGCGCGCAGCAGACGCTCTTCGAGCACGATGCGAATCACCTGCGCCGTGTACAAGATCCCGAGCACTGCCAGGTTGCGTGGGGAAAAGTTGACCAGCAGGAAGCCGATGTGCCCGATCAGGTAGCCGAGGTAAATGGGATGGCGCACCACGCGGTACGGGCCTGCGACGACGATGCCTCGACATGCAGGCAGCAGGCCGAAGCATCGCCCGAGCGTGAGCTTTGCAGAGAACTGCCACAGCAGCCCCGCGAGCTGAAGGCCCGCACCCACTGCTTCGGGCACGAAGCGGCGAGTGCCCTCGGCGTTCAGCAGGGCGAAAAAGAAGACTGCGTAGATTGTGGCGATCACAGCGATGGGCGAAAGATCACGCATGCTGGCACGCCGTGCGATCAGCACCAATGTGAGCGTGTAGCCCTCGGTCAAGAGCAATCCCAGCAGCGTCAGGCGCGACGTGTCGGTCCACCAGTGAGCGGCCAGGTTGGACACGGCCAGCCCGTAGGCGATCAACGCGAAGCAGCGCAGCAGCCATTCCCTCAGCTGTCCGTCGGCCGCAGGGTGCGGAGCGGCCGCACTGATGGAGGGCTCTTGCGGCAGGATCATTGTTTACTCCAGAAGTAGCTCCACTCGGTGCCCATGTTGTCGTCGGTCACGAGGCTCTGGCCTGCCGTGCGTGTCAACACTTGCGCGCAGGGCTCGATCCAGTCGCTCGTCGATCGCGCCGCATCGGGTCGCGTCTGGCGCTCGAGTGCCATCAGTCGTCCGAGCCCCAGGGCGTGCTCGGGGCGTGACGAGTCGAGCACCGCTCGGCCGTCGATGCGATAGGCCTCGAGCACGCGACGCCAGCGTGAGAAGTCCCAGGCGATCGGTGTTGATGACAGCACCATGTGGTTCATGAAGCGCGCGCCGTGGGCAAAGCTGGTGCAGCCGGTGCGCTGGACTCGGCCCGAGTCGGTCGTGTTGTAAAACACGATGCCCCCCGGGTTCAGATGCTGCTTAAGAATCGTGTGAAAGTCCGTCGACAGCAGATTGGTTGCATTGGCGCGGAAGTGATATGTGGTGTTCATCGCGATCGCGTCGAAGTGCCGGCCGGCATTCATCCGCAGCCAGCGGCGGCCGTCGTCAGTCACCAACCTGACCTTGGGGTGGGTCAGCACCGATGCGACGCTGGCGTTGCCGGCCACGAGGCTCGTATAGCCTGGATTGATCTCGACGATCGTGAGCGAATTCACCTCGGGGTTGTTGGCCAGAACCTGAGCCCATGAGCCGGAAGCAAGCCCGATCATCAGCACCTCGCGCGGCGCTGGGTGAAACAGGCTGAGCGCATAAGGGCGCACGATGCCGTTCACGTCGTGGGTCAGATCAACGTTGAAGTGCCCGTCGTAGACGCCATTGCCGAAAACCGTTCCCGAACGATCGACCGTGACGATGCCGCTGCGGTTTTCCACGACCCGCGCGAACGCCGTCTTGGCCTCCGGTGCACGCTTCCACAGCAGTGCTTCCAGGAGCTTGTCGCTGGCCACCGGCAGAGTGAGCACAGCCAGGCCACCGAGCACCGCGATGGCGCCCGTGCGTCTGAGTTTGGCGCCGCGGGACGCCGTGACCGTCAGGCAAAGGATCAGCGCGCACCCGAGTCCCGCGGCGACGAGCAGCTGGCCGACTCCGATCAGGCTCAAGCGGTCCATAAGAACGAAGCCGGTCAGCACCGACCCCGAGACCGCGCCGAGGATGTTCGCGAGGTAGAGCAGCCCGGTGCGCATGCCAGCGTTTGCGTCGGCGGCCACGCCCAACTGCGCCAGACACGGCAGAACCTGGCCCCATTGACGTGCCAGCAAGTACACAAGCAGCAGGCCGACGCCGAGGATCGCGCGGTCCAGCCACGCGAAGTGAGCGAGCAAGGGCAGAAATGCAAAGCCGAGCAGGCTGGCCACCAGCAAGCTGCGAAGCATCCGACGCATCAGCATGTCGCCACCCGGGCCGGCACAGGCCTCGCCACCAAGCCGGGCACCGGACGCCAGGCCGATCAGAAATGCGCCAAGCGTCGTCGCGAACGCGAACGAACTGCTCCCGCTGGCATACGACATTGCGCGGAACAAGAAGATCTCGTACGACAGCGAGACCAGACCGCTTGCGCACGACATCGCGAGCACGACTCCAAAGGCCAAGCTGGTGCGAGGTGTGACGGTGGGTCGCAGCGGATCGATGGCGGCCTTGGGCTCATGCCGCGGCTGGCGATCTGCCGCATGTGCGGCGACGGCTCCGACCGCGACCGCCGCGTTGAATGCCACCGCAACCAGTATCGAGCCGAGCATGCCGAGCAGGGGGAACAGCAGGACCGCACAGGCGAGGCAGGCGGCACCGGCGCCCAGCGTGTTGACGTAGTAGAGCTGGCCAACCGCACTGCCAACGTTGCCCGAGCGCCTTACCAGATGGCCGACGAGCAGCGGCAGCGTGGCGCCCATCAACAGCGTCGGCACGACGACCAATGCCAGCGTCACTAGCGCCGTCAGTGGCAAGGGTGCACCGAGGACCAGATCGCCGACACGCTCGAAGATTGACAGCGAGAACAGCCCGAACGCGCCGGTCAGCGTCTCGATCGTCGCGAGCAGCAGAAGCAGCGGCAGGCCCCGGCGCTTCGACAGCCAGCCTCCGGCCAGGCCGCCGAGACCCAGGCCAAGCATGAAAGCCGTCACGACGATCGTCACCGACTCGATGTTGACGCCGAGAATGCGGAACAAGGCGCGCTGCCAGACCAGCTGGTAGATCAGGGCCGGGAAGCCGGAGAAGAAGAAAAGCACGCACAGCACCCGAACCCGGCCGTCGGTGACTGCATCGACTTGCCGCGTCATGCCGGACAACGTGGCGGTGGAAGTATTCATGGGTGCATCGCCTCCAGACCGCCCGTCGGAACAGTGTTCGTGGCCGCCCGAGGGCGCGCGCTGTGCCGATGTTCGAACGCGATCAACCCGATGACCAGCGCGGCACCGGCCAGCACGTCGACGAGGTAGTGGCCTCCGTCGAGTGGTGTCGACACGAGCATCGCGACGTTTAGCACGGCGAATACCGGCAGAAGGCGAGTTCCGCGCATGGCATGAACGAGCAGTACTGCCATCGCTGCGTGCAGCGACGGGATGGAGATCAAACCTTGCATGCGGTGCAGCGGGATGTCGCGCATGCGACCGTCGCGCAGCAGTTCGAAGTGGGACAGGGACGAGACGTCGAACGGTCCAGCCAGCGCGTAGTGCTTCCAGGCCCCGGCTGCGGGAAACGCGCCCGAGACGAGGATGGTCAGCAGCGTTGCGACGACGAACAGACGCATGAACTCCTCGAGACGTTCAGAACGTCCACTGAAGCCAAGGAACAGAATTGCAAACAGCAGTTGAATCATTCCGCTGTGATAGGCGCCGTGAAGCGTCGCTTGCGCCGACGGGTGGTTCTGGACCCAGGCCTGCAGTGCGAGCCAGTCAAAGCCCAGCGCACGATCCCATGCCGCCAGCGGCGCATCGACCAGCGCGGCGTTCGTGCTGACGACCAGATAGCTCAGCGTCGCCCCAGCAGCCAGAAACACGATCAGCAGTGCGGCCGCCCGCAGGGTGGTGTGGATGCGCGGGTCGCGCCGATAGCGGCCGATTGCCAGCGGCGCAAGAAGGGATGCGGTCGCCCACGCGATCACGGCGAGGCCGCGTCCCGACACCGACCACCCGGCGAGCGACAGCCACACCGTATCGATGCAGAGCACGATGAAGGTGAGCGCCCATGCAGGTTGGTCCCGACCCGCTGCGATGAGCGCGGGCAGCCAGAATCGCGTGGTTCGTGTGCTGTGCATGCTGTCCTCGAGGGCCGATCGGAGCGCCGCCGGTCACTCGGCGACGCGGCTGTCGTTGCCTGGCACGATTCTCGAGTTGCAACAGAGCCGCGGTCATGGGAGCAAGTGCGAACGAGCGTAGGAGCTTGATCCCCCCGTGACCGCGTGGTCCGGCGGCGTGCATGTGAACGCTCCGCCCGTGACTGTCCGGTGATCTACTGCTTGAATCAGGCCCTCGACGGGGCGCGAGCGGTGCATCGACGTCCCGATTCGTTGCGCAGGCAAGTCATCGACGTGCCTGCGATGACGCGAATCGGTTGCGAGCTGGTCGAACGCTAAGGCCTGGCCTCTCTGACCTTTACCGGCAACACAAGGGCCGGCACGTCACGACGCCGCGCTGGTCAGGCAGGAGAACCGGAAAACGTACCCAGCGCACCCCACGCCGACGGCAAGCCGGCGGGCCGCATTGGTGCCGCGGGCGGCTGTGCCAGGCCTTGCTCGATCGCATACGCGTAGAGGTTGAGCTTGCCCTGCACACCGAGCTTGCTGTAGATGACCGTGAGGTGGTTGCGCAGGGTGTGCGCGCTCATGCCGAGGGCATCGGCGACGACCAGGCCCTTGGCGCCCCGGTGCTGCACCATCGCCTGGATGACCTCGCGCTCCTTTGCGGTGAGCGATTGATGGCGGCGGGCGATCTCGTCTGCGAGCGAGCCGCGCTTGCATTCCAGGCCGGGGATGCCGCCGAGCAGGATGGACATCAGCGACCCATCGAGCCAGACCTCACCCGCATTCACGCGCTCGATCGCGCGCAGCACGTTCTCGGTGGGATCGGACTTGAGCACGATGCCGCGCGCGCCGCGCATCACGGCATCGCGATGCCGGGCCGGGTTGAGTTCGCCCGTCAGCACCACGACCTTGACGCCGGCCTCGCTCACCAGCTTGGGCAGGCAATCGAGTGCGTTGGCGTCACGCAGGCTCAGGTCGAGCAGCACGACGTCGGTCTGCGCCAGCGCCGCGTGCGTCACCAGTTCGTTGCAGGTCGTGGCGGTGCCCGAAATGACCATCGATGGGCCAGCGCTCGCGATGAGCTGCCGCAGGCCCCACAGCATGACGCCATGGTCATCGGCAAGCAGAACGCGGATCGGCCGTGCCGGAGTCTGTACGCGCGACGTGCCGATGTTGATATCAATGGAATTCATCCGATGGCTCCTAACAGCGGCAGGGTGATGGCAAGCTCGGTGAAGTTTGGTTCGTGGCTCACGGTCACGGTACCCCCGAACTCGGCGGCACGCTCGGTGAGAGAACGCGGCAAGAAGTCACACGGGGCCGTCTCGCAGGCACCGTGATCGTTGCGCAGGCGCAGGACCACGTCGGTCAGATGCACGTCGAACAGGATCGTGACGGCTGTGGCCGACGTGTGCCGACGCACGTTGGTCAGCGCCTCGTTGACCATGTGCAGCACGGCGCGTGCGGCCGAGCCGCGCAGGTGCGGCGCCTCCGGTGCGAAGATATTCACCTTCAACCCATACAGCGCCTGGAAGCGGTCGACCTGCCGCTGCAGCGCGACCAGCGATGCGCTCTCGTTGCTGGGATCGTCGCCGCTGCGCAAGCCGCTGACGACGTCGCGCAAGGTCTCCAGTTCCTCGGTCGCCAGCTCCAGCAGCTCCTGGATGCTCGGCGCGATCGGGTTGTGCGGGCCGGCGTTCCTGGCCAGTGCCTCGAGGCCGTATTTGAGGCCGAGGTAGGGCTGCACGGCGCTGTCGTGCAAGTCGCGGCCGATCCGCTCGCGCTCGCGCGACGCGGTCTCGCGCTGCAGTTGCTCCAGCAGATCGCTGCGCTCGAGCAGGGGCAGTGTCTCGCGCATCACGTCATGCAGCCATCGCAGGTCGGCCGGGCTGAATGCGGCGCCGTCTCGACGCAAGCAGAGAAGGCCCAGCGGCTGGCCGTAGCTCATCAATGGCAGGGCCATCGTCTGCGCGACCTTGGCGTGGAGGGCACGCACCGCCGCTTCGCTCAGGTTGCTCCGGGCTCCGGAGCTCAGATCGAACGCTGTGGCATCTTGGCCCCCGGACTCATCCGTCGTGCAAAGGCAGCCCAGGTCACGAGGCAGCACGGCGAGGCGCTCACGCCAGGCCAGTTCGTCGGCTTCACCGAGATCCTGGGCATGGCCCTCGGGCCGCCACCGGATGATGCGCGGCTGCGGCCCCTGAAGGCTGATCGTGGCTTCGGCCAGGTGGAAGTGGCCGGCGAGCAGCTCGAGCAGCACGTCGACGTGGTGGCGCACACCTTGGCGTGGATCGGAGCGCGCGTTGAATCGGTCGAGCAATTGCATCCGCTTGCGAAGTTCGCTGCTCGGGCGCGCGATGAGCGCGGTGGCCGGGCCGAACGCCAGCAGCAGGATGGGCACGCTGAGCGTCAGGGGTGGCAGTGCGTCGATGCTGAGCTGCGAAGACGCCAGCAGCAGCATGGTCGCCGCGCACGCCAGGGCCAGCGCGCTGGCGTGCACCGCACCACCGATCAGTGCCAGGGCCACGACCGGCAGCACGGTCAGTGCGCCGAGCAAAGGCCCCGATTGAGGCATCAGCCGCGCGATCAACAGCAGCGTCGTTGCATCGATCCACGGCCACAGTTTCGACGCCGCATGAGGCCACCCGCCAAGCGTCTTCCACAACAGGACGTCGGCCCAGATCAGGTAAGGGACCAGGAGCAAGGGAAGGGGCAGCCACTGGAAGTCGGAATGCGACAGCAGGCCGATGGCGCCGAGTAGAGCCAGCAGTGCCCGCATGCCCGCGACCGAGCGCAGGAACCCGAGGTCCGACACCGCGAAGCCCGCGTTGCGTGCGCCGAATGCTGCAGCGTTCGATGGCGGGCTTGGCTTGCTGTTCGCCTGCCCTGACGTGGCCATCGATTCGGCCGCAGTGCCTGTCAGAGGGAAGTGCAGCGCTGCGTCCTGCGATCTCGTAAGTTTCATATTTCAGTGTGTAGCAGATGCCCACCGTTCTGTCGCTCGACTGATCGCGGGTTCTCCGACAAACCAGCGTCCGTCACCTGTTCATTCGACGTTCTTGTGACTTGATTGGCGCGACCACGAGCGTGGCCGTTGTTCGAGTGAAGCGAAGGCGCGGTGACAACGCAGATGCCGACTGAAGAGCGGCGCATTTCGGCTGATGGGCCTTTGCCTGCCGTCGCACCATTCACCTGTTCTTCGAAGAGCCGCAACATCGTCGGGCCTGCCTATTTCAAGATCGTCATCGATGCAGGCAGTCTCGCCTCATCGCTCGCATTGCGCACCCCCTGAAGGAATGGCGCCCAACGGTTCTACCGCGGCGGGGCTGCGCATTCTTCCCGCTTTGCTGCGAAAACTGCGCAGGTCTGCAAACTGAAGTCAGATCCAACGCCGCACGGCGTCCGCGGTGTCTGCGGGGGCGTGTTGAAGCACAGCTTCGCGCCTGGGGTCTGAACGTGCACGAGGTTGATGAGCCGCTCGAAGTGCATGAGCTGCTGCGGAGCGCGCAGACCCGTGCCAATCGTCACGCAATCGATGCGTGCGCCATTGGAGATGTCATCTCGTACGATTGTTCATGCTGGATCTTCACGCGGCTTGACCCAGGGACCGTCGTACTGCGGAAGCTCGTCGGTGATGCGATCCCACGGCGCACGCGACCCGACAAACGTGTGGAACTGCGGTTCGATGCCGGGATCGTCGTCGAACGCCCCCATTCGGATCGAGATTTGGGGCCCATTCGACCAAGTGCCGCCGAACAGGCTCGAGCCGCACACCGAACAGAACGCCTTCACCGCGCCGTCACCTTCGCCATAGACGCGGATCAACGCCGCGCCTTCCAGCAAGGTGAACTGCTCGCGCCAGACCCGTGCTTGTGTGCACACCGCCGTTCCCGAGTGCTTGCGGCAGCGCGAGCAGTGACAGTGGTTGGCACGGATGAACGGCGGCCGAACCTCGAATCGAACACCCCCACAGAGGCAACTGCCGCGAACGGGATCGGTCATCGTGGGCCTCTACGCATCCCAGGTGCTCGCAGGTTTCGCCTCGCTGTCGGCTGGCTCGATGAAGCTCGCGGCATGCGGCACATAGGGCGCCTCGAGTGCGTCGGTGTCCTGACTATCGAGTCGAACCGACAGCGCCGCCAGCGCGTCGTCGAGGTGGGCCGATCGCGTGGCGCCGACGATCGGAGCGGTCACGCCCGGGCGTTGCAGCAGCCAGGCGAGCGCCACCTGCGCGCGCGACAGCCCGCGTGCCTCGGCCACATCGCCCACGGCATCGACCACCTGCCGGTCCGCCGTCTCGGTGCTCGCGTAGAGGCGCGCTGCCGTGCGATCGTGGCTCACGCGGTCCGAGGTCGAAGGCGCCTGCCAGGGGCGGGCCAGCCGGCCGCGGGCGAGCGGGCTCCACGGGATCACGCCGATGCCTTCGGTGCGGCACAACGGCAGCATCTCGCGCTCCTCTTGTAGTGCGGCTGCATCGAGACGAAGCGAGTCCATCCATGCTGGTCCGCGAGGTGGAGCGCCTTGCAGAACTGCCACGCGTGCATCGACGACGCCCCGAGGTAGCGGGCCTTGCCGGCCTTCACGACGTCGTGCAGCGCCTCGAGGGTCTCCTCGATCGGCGTCTGGTCGTCCCATCGATGGATCTGGTAGAGGTCGACGGCCGTTCGGATCGGCCCGCATCGGGTAGTAGACCTTGGTGGCGATGACGATTTCGTCGCGCCGCGCGAAATCGGCGATCGCACGCCCGAGCACTTCCTCGCTTTCGCCGCCGCCGTACATGTCGGCGGTGTCGAAGAAGTTGATGCCTGATTCGATCGCCCGGCGGATGAACGGGCGGCTGTCCTGCTCGCCGAGTCGCCAGGCACGCGGCTGCACGCCGTAGCTCATGCAGCCCAGACAGATTCTCGAGACCCTCAGTCCCGAGCGCCCCAGGTTCTCATACAGCATGCGGCGGCAAGCTCCATCGTGCGGCTGAGGTCCAACGTCGTTCAAGTTCATGCATGGGCTCCATTCTTTGCGCGGGTCGCCTCCTGCTCCATGCGGATAGTCTGGAGAATCGGCCTGTTTGCCTTTGTCGCGAAGGTGTTTGCGGCGCATCGCCTGACAACACGAGACCACACACGCCAATGAAACGAGTTCGATATGTGAACGGTGCCCTGGATGCCCTCGACAGCGCACTGCTGCGCGCGCTGGCCGACGACGCGCGAATGCCGTTGCGAGACCTGGCGCAGAAGATCGGCCTGTCGGCGCCGAGCACGACCGAGCGGCTGCGGCGGCTCGAGGATGCCGGCGTGATCGAGGGCTATGCGGTGCGGGTCAATGCCGCTGCGCTCGGCCTGCCGATCGGCGCCTACCTGCGCATTCGACCCATGCCTGGTGAGCTGGACCACGTGGCCTCGCTGCTCGCCGCCGAGCCGCAGGTGATTGCCTGCGACCGCGTCACGGGCGATGACTGCTTCATCGCCAAGGCATTGGTGCAGAACATGGCGGCGCTTGAGACGCTGATCGACGGCCTGCTGCCGTTCGCCACCACGAACACATCCATCGTCGTCTCGACACCGGTGGCGTCGCGCCTGCCGAACCTGGGCTAGAACGCACTGAATCAGAGAGAAAAGCACCGGCAGGCGCGCTCAGCCACCAAGTGGCTCCGGACCCGCCGGGCAAACTTTTCAATGCGGGCTTCCCGCATATGTTGGTAACGATTTGGGAGTATTGTCCCAAAAATAGGTGGTTACAGCTGTTCGGATGCGCGGTGGCGGCGAGACCCTTGACCGAGGCCAAACCTTCGAACGCGGTGGGCCTTCGCGCACTGATCAGGTCGCGATTCAACGAGGAGGACTCATGTCACATCAGGGAATCGTGCGCTCGGTGCATCGAGCTGACGGCGTAGTTTGTGCGGCCACCGCGGGGGCAGTCTGGCCGAATGGAGTTCGGTACTCGAAGCGGTCCTGAAGTTGGAATTCGACCTTGTCGTTCCGAGTACGGGACCGATGGCGACGCGGGTCGAACTCCAAGCCTTCAAGGCAAGACTCGATGCGCTGCTCTCTTGGCTGGCGCTTTGGCGCAGAACAACTCGATGGCCTCTACGACGAACTGGCGCGGCAAAGGTAGGTGAGCGAAGCGACGACTCGCCAGTCGTGCCTTCTATGCGAGTTGTGTTGACCGTGGATGGATGCAAATGCCGGATAACACCAGTTGGCTGCTGAACCCGCGTGTCTTCAGGACAGTGGAGTCGCTGAACCGTCGATTTTCTCAAGTGGGGACCGCCCCTTTTATTGCCACCGATCGGTTCCCCTGGGTCAAGGGCGTCGAATCGGCGACCGCGGACATTGTTCGAGAGCTGAAGGCCGTACAACGGACCATCGAGATTCCCGCGTTTCAGACCATCTCGCGCGAGCAAGAGGAGATCACCCGCGACGATCGATGGAAGACCTTCTTTCTGTACGGCCTGGGCAACCGCAATGCGGAGAACTGTGGTCGATGCCCGGCAACCGATGCAGCGGTGCGACGCATTCCGGGAATGAAGACGGCGATGTTTTCGATTCTGTCGCCCGGCAAGAAGATCCCACCGCATCGAGGGCCATACAACGGCATCCTGAGATACCACCTTGGACTGGTCGTGCCGGAGCCGACTCTTTGTGCGATTCGTGTGGGTCACGAAACCCGCAACTGGGCGGTGGGTTCGAGCTTGCTCTTCGACGATACCTACGAGCATGAGGTCACGAACGACTCGACTCATGAGCGGGTCGTGCTGTTCGTCGACATCAAGCGTCCGCTTCACTTCCCTATGAGCCGAGTCAACGAATCGATGCTCGAGGCCATTCGCAGATCACCCTTCGTCACCGAGGCTGAGCAGAACCTGCTGCGCTTCAACGCGAAACAACGGGTCGCCGCGGCGATGCGGCACGAGGGCGCTTCCTGAACGGATCGGCCCGCGCCAACAGGCTTGGTGCAGCGAATCGACTTGACCACCGGAGATCAGGCGTGCTGGTCTTGCCAAGCCCCTCAAATAGGGCATCGCCCCCCGTTTCGGTGGATGTCTTGCCATCGACCGCGAAGCAGACTGTCTTCACGACGGAGGCCACATGAACCTTGGACTCGTTACCCTGAAGTCGCTGTTTGTTCGGGAGAACCGCGCGCCTGCTCGACCGCCTCGAGCGCTTCAGCCTGTGGGGACAAAAGTGTGTCCGCCTTGCTCAGGGAATTGCATGCAAGGCCATGCGTGCCCCGCGTACCTGGAGCGCCTGCAAACGCCGCGGTCGCGGACTGTTCCCTGATCCAGACGCGTTGTGCGGTGGCGGCCCCATGCCGCCCACCCGATGGCGCCCGCAGGCAGGCTGTGGATCACCCCCGTGCGCCCCGGACTGTGCCTGCCGCCTCCCAGGCCAGTTGCCGTCGGGAGAGCTGGCCGAGCCAGCTGCGCGGCGTGCGGCGTCCTGCGCGTGGCATGCTTAGGCACTCGATGACCGGCTCGGGCAACGAATCACCGGAGGCAATTCTTGAAACTATCCATCACCTTGGCCCTGACCTTGACCCTTATCGGCTGCGCCAGCTCTGGCGTTGTTCCCGTGGAGCGCGATGTTTTCATGGTGACGAAACAGAGCGCCAGAGGCGCCTTCGGCTCACCAGCCGCGCTCATGGCAGACCTGTACGCCGAGGCGAACGCCTTCTGTGAGAAGCGCAACAGCGTCGTCGAGACGATTCAGGAGATCCCGCGCGACGGCATCCCGTTCATTCGCAACGCCGACGCGGATCTTCGCTTCCGCTGTGTCGCCAAGTAGCGGCGCCGCGTGCTCTTGATCAGGGGCAGACTTCCATGCGCCGCGTCACGCCGCGGATCGTCTCGTCGCTGAACCAGAAGAAGTAGCTGACGATCGTGACGACACTGCTGTCCTTGCTGCGGGTCTTGTGCTCGACCGGCACGACCCAGCCCACATAACCTCCCGAGTTGGCGCCCATCGGGCAGGCGCCACGCTGCGGCGCGCCGATCACGAGCTCGCGCGTCGGGTCGATGCTGCGCGCCGTGGCGTCGAAGTAGTTCGTGATGCTCGACTCATGGTTGCGCGGCGGGATGGCGCGCACCACGGTTTCCCTGGCCACCGGCTGTCGGCCCGCACACCCGGCGAGGGTGGCGATTGCGATCAGGCATGCGGCTCCGAATGCTGCGGCAGACTTCGTCATCTGGGGTCATTCCTGCGGTGGTTGGCCAAGGCGCGGATGCGTCTGGCAACGGCGAGAGTGTGTCGCAACTGGCGCGGCGGGCCAATCCCCGAACCCGAGGGCCGCCGAAAACCAGCCCATTCACAGATCTTTACCGCCCAGTCAATCCGTCTTCACCGGCCGCAACCACCATCTGAGCATGGGCAATCGGCCCACCCCATGGAGTACCAGATGCAAGATCTGAAGGCGACCCGCGCGCCGCAATCCCGCCCGTTCGCAATGCGATTCGCGGCCATCGGCGTCCTCGTCGTCGCCGCAGCCGGTGCCGCGATCAGCGTGCAGGCCCAGGGCATGGGCGGACACGGCCGAGGGCCCGGGCCGGGCATGATGATGTTCGGCGGCTCGCCGGAGCAGATCGGCCGCGGCGTCGACCGCATGCTCGACGGGCTGGGCGTGACCGACGCCCAGCGCGGCCAGATCAAGCAGATCGCGATCGCCGCCGCGACCGACCTGAAGTCGCAGCACGAGGCTGGCCGCGCGTTGCGCGACCAGGGCATGCAGATCTTCGCGGCGCCGACGGTGGACTCGGCCGCGGCCGAGTCGCTGCGCCAGCAGATGCTGACCCAGCACGACCAGGCCAGCAAGCGCGTGCTCCAGGCCATGCTCGACGTCAGCAAGGTGCTGACGCCCGAACAGCGCGCCAAGATGGCCGAGCGCATGAAGCAGCGCCAGGCCGCGATGAAGGACCGCATGGAACGTGAGCAGCGTGCCCACGGCCCGCGGCCGCAGAAATGATGTACGGCAAGACCATGATGCTCACCCCCGACAGCGGCCTGGCCGCGCTGGCACTGCAATCGGCCGTGATGTCAAACTCGAGGCCCGCTCACCAGGCACACCCCATGACCGCCAGATTGCTGCTGATCGACGACGACGCCCGCTTGTCCGCGATGGTCGGCGAGTACCTGCGCAATTCCGGTTTCACAGTCGAGACCGCCGGTTCGCTGGCGGCCGGGCGCGAGCAGCTCGCGAACGGCGCGTTCGATGCCCTCGTGCTCGACCTGATGCTGCCGGATGGCGACGGCCTCGACTTGTGCCGCGAACTGCGCGCCGATGCGCGCCATCGCCAGCTGCCGCTGCTGATGCTCACCGCCCGTGGCGAGCCGATGGACCGCATCGTCGGCCTCGAACTCGGCGCCGACGATTACCTGCCCAAGCCCTTCGAGCCGCGCGAGCTGCTGGCGCGCGTGAAGGCGCTGCTGCGCCGCGCCGCGCCGCAGCCCGCGGCGGACGATGTGCTGCGCTTCGGTCGCCTCGAGGTCGATCTGGGCGCGCGTGTCGCGCGCCTGAACGGAACGATCTGCGACCTGACCGGCCACCAGTTCGACCTGCTCGTCGTGCTCGCGCAAAGCCCTGGGCGCGTGCTCTCGCGCGACCAGATCATGGATTCGCTGAAGGGCCATCCGCTCGAGGCCTTCGACCGCTCGATCGACGTGCACATCTCGCGCATCCGGGCGGTGATCGAAGACGACCCGAAGCTGCCGCGCCGCGTGCTGACGGTGCGCGGCGCCGGCTACGTGTTCGCGCGCAAGCAGGACGCCGACGAGTCCCCGGAATAGCGATGTGTGCCCCGAGACGCCGCGCGGCGTCGGCCCCCAAGGGGCTCCGGCCCTCTTGGGGCGTCGCGGCGAGGGCCGCCGGGACGCGGGCATGATGCAGGCATGAAAAGCCTGTATCTGCGCATCTACGTCACCGTGGTGGTGGTGCTGCTGCTGTTCGCGGCCGGTTCGGGGTGGGTGTTCCAGCGCCATCTCGAACAGGAGCGCGTGCGTGCCGAGGCCATGCTCACCGAACGCATGGGCGCCTGGGCGCTGCTGATCCAGCGTTCGCTGCCGGGGCAGGACACGCCCGCGATCGATCAGGCCGCGGCCTTGCGCGACTGGTCGCAGCGCCTGCGCCTGCCGCTCGCGCTCGACAGTGCCGACGGCGTGCGTATCGCGCAATCCGAGTCGTTCGCACGGCGTCAGGCCGACGGTGTCGCGCGCGGCCTGGCGGTGCGCCTGGAAGACGGTCGCACGCTGTGGATCATGCGGCCGGGCCGCTTGCGCCAGGCCGCCGACGCCGTGCGCAGCAGCCTTGGTGAGCCCTTGATGCTGCGCCCTGCCGGCGAGCCGTTCATGCTCGGGCGCGCGGCCGGGCCCGACTACGGCCCGCCGCCCGGCATCCGTCTGGGCGAACCCGATGAAGGCCCCGCCTACGTGCCGTTCCTGCCGTTCATGCCGCCGGCCTGGCAAAAAGGACTGGGCCTGTTCGTCGTGCTCGTGATGCTCTTCATTGCCGTGTCCGTCGGCGCGTATCCGGTCGTGCGCCGGCTCACGCGGCGGCTCGAATCGCTGAAGCACGGCGTCGAGCAATTCGGTGCCGGACAGCTGAACTACCGCGTCGCCGTGACCGGGCGCGACGAGGTCGCGGCAGTCGCGAGCAGCTTCAACGTGGCGGCGTCACGCGTCGAGGCGCTGGTGCATTCGCACCAGTCGCTGCTCGCGAATGCCAGCCACGAGCTGCGTTCGCCGCTGGCGCGCATGAAGATGGCGGTGTCGATGCTGGACGAGGCCACGCCGGCGCAACGCGCCCTCCTCAAGCGAGAGATCGACACCAACGTGGCCGAGCTCGACGCGCTGGTCGAGGAGGTGTTGCTCGCGAGCCGGCTCGACGCCGCGCCGACGCCCGAGCGCCATGAGCCCGTCGAACTGCTGGGCATGGCGGCCGAGGAGGCCGCACGTGTCGACGCCGCGGTGGACGGCTCGCCCACCACCGTGACCGGCGAGGACCGCCTGCTGCGGCGTGCGCTGCGCAACCTGCTCGAGAACGCGCGCCGTTATGGCGGCAGCGAGGTCGAGGTCAGCGTCGAGTCAAGTGACGGTCACGCGGTGGTGCGCGTCAGCGATCGGGGCCCCGGCGTGCCCGAGGCGATGCGCGAGCGCATCTTCGAGTCGTTCTTCCGCCTGCCCGGGCATGCCGAGCAGTCCGGCGGCGTGGGCCTGGGCCTGAGCCTGGTCAAGCAGATCGCGCAGCGTCACGGTGGCAGCGTGCGCTGCGAAGGCCGCGAGGGCGGCGGCAGCTCGTTCGTGCTGAGCCTGCCGCTCACCGCGTGAACGCGCGTCGCCGGGCGATCAGGGCGTGATTCTGGTGCTGGAGGCGACCTCGCCGAGGGGCGTGTACTCGAAGCGCGTGTCCAGCACGCCGTCGCGGTCGGTGTCGACCTCGGCCTTGATCAGCACACCCAAGCGATAGGTCTCCACGCGCAGCGGGCGGCCGGTCGCGGGATTGATGATCTCGGTCGTCGTCAGCACGCCGCTCGCGTAGTGCGAGCGCCGGTCCGGGATGCGGTCGCCATCGGTGTCGACCTCGTACAGCTCGACGTTGCCGCCACGAAAGCGCATGTGGGTCTCGAAGATGCCGTCGAAGTTGTCGTCGGCCTCGGCCGATTCGATGACGCCGTGCCGGTCGTGCTGCGTGACGTAGTCGGGCTTGCCGTCGAGGTTGCGATCGACCTCGGTGGTCAGCAGGGTGCCGCTGGCCGCGTGAGTCCACTTCTCATCGAGCAGGCCGTCGCGGTTGTGGTCGATGCCGTCGCTCGACACCGGCACGCGGAAGAAGACCCAGCTGGCGCCGATGCCGATGAGCACGCCGGCCGCGAGCCACGGCCATCCTGACGATCTGGCCCTCGGTGCCGGCGTCGTCGCGATCTCGGCGGGCTGGACCGACTCCCAGCGGTCGATGACCGCACGCGCCGCCGCGTAGTCGGCCTCCTCGACGACCAGCCGCACCAGCCCGGCGGCCGGCAGTTCGCCGATCGCGCCCTGCAGGTGCTCGCCGTGGATCTCGGCGGACAGCCCTTCCTGGCGCAGCAGGTCGCGCAGCATGTGCGCTTCGATCGCACTGCCGGCCTGGTACAGCGTCCTCATCGGCGCGATGCGGCCGCAGCAGGTGCGGCCGCATCCGGCAGCGCGGCTTCGCGGGCGCGCTCGGCGTACTTGTTGAAGCGCCAGGCCGTGCCGTCCATCGTGATGCGTCGCCAGGTCGCGCGCTTTTCGGTCGGCGTCATCACCGGCCAGTGCTGGACCTCGTCGAAGGTGCGGCCGCAGCCCTTGCAGACGTCGTCGCCCTGGCTCGTCGAACAGATCGCGATGCAAGGCGCGTCGGGGGTGCTCGCGTACCAGGCGAGCCAGGCGTCGCGTGCTTTCGCGGGCATCGTTGTCTCGTCGCACTCGAGCTCGTGGTAGTACACCATCAGCGCGTAGACGGTGCCGAGCGCGCGCACCTCGGCGCAGGCGGTGATGCCGTCGAGCGAGGGCGAATGCTCGCGCCACCAGTTGATGGCGGACTCGATGTCGGTGATGTGCAGCGCGGCCATGGGAGTCCAAGCATAGCGCGGCGGCAAACTTTGATACCCTTTGGTGATGAACCCCAATGCCCCCGACCGCGACCCCTTCCACATTCGCGACGTTGCCGCGTTGGCCGCGCTGTACGGTGAGCCGGGCGAGACCTCGGTCGCGAAGGAAGCCGACCGCCTGCACCCGGTCTACCGCGCCATCGTCGAGGCCGCGCCGTTCGCGGTGCTGGCCACCAGCGGGCCCGAAGGACTCGATGCCTCGCCGCGCGGCGACGCGCCGGGTTTCGTGACGGTGCAGGACGAGCACACGCTGCTGCTGCCGGACCGGCGCGGCAACAACCGCACCGACAGCCTGCGCAACGTGATCCGCGATCCGCGCGTCGCGTTGCTGTTCATGGTGCCGGGTGTGAACGAAACCTTGCGCGTCAACGGCCGCGCGCACGTCAGCATCGATCCGGCGCTGCTGGCGCGCTTCGCGGTCGAGGGCAAGCTGCCGCGCTCGGTGCTCGTCGTCACAATCGAGGCCGTGTACTTCCAGTGCTCGCGCGCGCTGCTGCGTTCGCGCTTGTGGGATGCCGCGAGCCAGGTGCCCCGCGCCAGTCTGCCATCGGCAGGCGCGATGCTGTCGGCGCTGACGCGCTCGCGGATCGACGGCGCCGCCTACGATCGCGAGCTGCCCGAGCGCGTCAAGAGCAGCCTCTACTGAATCCCGAACCGAATGAACCTGGAGACCACCTGATGACGCTGACCTTGCGTGCCTGGAGCGGCCTGATCGTCGCCGCTGCCGTGCTCGCTGCGTGTGGCACGCCCGAAGCCCCCAAGGCGCCGCCGCCGGTGCCGCCCGTTGCCAGCCCGGGACATCGTTCGGTGACGGTGACCGAGCAGAACGCCGGCGCGAGCGTGACGCTGGAGTCAAGCCAGGAACTGATCGTGCGACTGCCGGTCGGTGCGACGGCCGGCCTCGAGTGGTCGCTCGTCGACCTGCAACCCGGCGTGCTGGCGCTGCAGAACTCGAAGTTCGAGCGTGCGCTGCGCAACACCAATACCGAAGAGGCGGCCGGCTCGACCGTCTGGCAACTCCGGCCGCAGGCGGCCGGTAACGTGACGCTGAACTTCGAGCTGCGCCGGCCGCGCAGCCTGCAAGCGGCGGCACGGACGATCACGTACCGGGTCACGGTTCAATAGGCCGACCGATCGCGCGTCATGACGCCCCCGTTCACGCTCCGGCTGGCCACGCGCGACGACGCACCGATGATCGCGCAGCTGTCGCGCGACCGCATCGAGCACGGCCTGGGCTGGCGCTGGACGAGCCCGCGGGTGATGCGCAGCATCCGCGATCGCGAGACGAATGTCGTGGTGGCGGTGGATCTGGGTGAACCGCTCGGCTTCGGCATCATGAAGTACGACGATGACGAGGCGCATCTGCTGCTGCTCGCGGTGCAGATGGCGTGGGCACGTCAAGGCATCGGCACGGCGCTGGTCGGCTGGCTGGAACGCTCGGCATCGATCGCGGGCGTCGCACGAGTGCAGCTGGAGGCGCGCGCCAGCAACGCGAGCGCGCGGGCCTTCTACCAGCGGCTCGGCTATCGGGAGATTCAGTCGCTGCCCGGCTACTACCAGGGGCGCGAGGCTTGCGTGCGGATGGTGCGGGACCTGCGCGCGGAGCGCGCGGTGCCCGGCTGAGCCGAGCCCCCGCCTAGGCTTGGATCGCGCTGCCCAGAGCGCTGCGTTCGGCGGCGCCGGCGGTCGAATACAGGTTGCTGTCGCGCGGCATCAGCACATCGATCGCGCGATCCAGCGCGGCCGTGGCGCGTGCGAGCGATTCGCGTTGCGCGGCCACTTCGCCGCCGGCATTGGCCAGTCGATGGCGCAGCGCAGGCGGAATCGAGCCAGCGCGCGCGGCGCGCGCGAAATTGTCAACCGCACTGGCGAGCGCTCGGTGCAGTTCGGTGGCGTGCAGATCGATCCCGGCGCTGTCGCGTTCGCACAGCGCCTCGCCCAACGCCTTCAGCCGTCCTTCGACGGCGGCGAGTGCGGTTTCAAGTACTTCTGGGTGAGACATTGCGAGGGCCTGCGCTCAGGGCTGGATTTTGGCGAGCACTTCTTGTGCGTTGGCAATCAGCTTGTCGGCGATGGCCTCGGGGTTGATCGTGAACGTGCCTTCATCGATGGCTTTGGAGATCCGCGCGACCTTCTCGGCGTCGAACTCGGCCGTCGTGCCCCCTGTCAGCAGCGTCGACGCGGTGCTCGACAGCTCGATCTTGGCGCTCTCGTCGGCCGTGGCAGGAATCGCGCTCGCGGCGACGGGCGTCGCCTGGCCATTGGCCGCGGTGGGAGCACTGCCGACACTGGGTGCCGTCGGTGCGGGCTTTTCTGCGGGATTGCCGATCTTCATGGTGCTCTCCAAGGGCCGGGGCGAGGGCACCGGCCATTCAATATGCACGGTGTATCGGCCCCAGTTGGAGTGACTTTAGCTTTTTCTTGCGCGCGGCCGGCAAGATTGCTCACAGCGGCAGTTCGACCCGGCGTTCGCCGATCGGCAGCCCCGTCAGCACGCGCCCACTTTCGGTGCGCAGACGCACCGGCTGGCCCTCGATGCCCGGGTTCAGGGCTTGCGCCTCGCCGGCAACGGCGAAACCGTCGCCCTGGGCCAGCACCGTCACCGTGTCGCCGGCGGCGAACCACTGGCGCGCTTTCAGGTGCGACTGGCGCAGGCTCTGGCCGGGCTTCAGCGCGCGCGCGAGCGTGCGGCCGACGGCGAGCTCGGGGTTGGCCAGCGGCGGCGAGTTGTCTTCGGCCAGATCGATCTCGGCTTGAGTCAAATCGGCGGCCGTCAGCACGCTGCCGGCCGAAACGCCGCTGGTCGCGACCAGCGCCTTGCCGAACACACGCACGGTGATCGGCAGGTAGACATTCCATTTGGCGACACCCTGGGTGCAGCGCAGACCGATGCGGCTCTTGCCCCACATGCGCATGCCGTCGGGCAGATAGGGCTCGACGTGCTGGCACGGGGCCAGGCGCAAGCGCGGGTCGAGCTGGCCGACGCTGACCTCGATGCGCGGCGCGGTGGGCGATGACGATGAAGCGCTCGTCTTGGTGCCGCTCAGCGCCAGCGCACGCACCTGCTGCTCGAGACCGGTGTCCAGCCCGCTGGCGGGTTCTGCTGGGGACGCTCCCGCCTGTGCGCTGGCCAGCGGCGCGCCGAGCACGAGCAGCAGCGCGGCCGCGGCGCGACAGGCCAGGGTGAGGAGGATTCGCATGCGAGCACTGTAGTGAGCGGCGCCCGTCGCAGCGCTTCGAACTGACGGGCAAAGCCCCCTCTTATCGCACTTATGTTGGCGTGGGTGCTGAACACAATCCGTCACAGTCCCATCCACCGCAAGGGCCGCCATGCTCAACCGACTCACCGACGCGCTCGACTTCCAGGCCCAGGCCTTGAACCTGCGTTCCGAGCGCCAGCGGCTCATCGCCAGCAACATCGCGAATGCCGACACGCCGGGCTACGTGGCGCGCGACATGAATTTCGCGCAGGCCTTGCGCAATGCCACCGGCAGCGCCCAGCCCGCCGCCACGCTGGCCGCGAGCCAGCCCGGCCACATCGGCGGCAGCGGCTCGGTGCCGGGCGGCACGTTCAGCACGCTGATGTATGCCGCGCCCAGCCAGACCAACCTGGACCGCAACACCGTCGACATGGACCGCGAGCGCGCCAGCTTCGCCGACAACACCGTGAAGTACGAAGCCACGTTGCGCTTCATCGGCTCGCAGGTGAAGACGACGCTGTCGGCGATCACAGGACAGTGAGCATGAGCAAGCACAAACCAATGCGCCGGGCCGAGCGCCGGGCCGCTCCCAAGCCGGCCCGCATCCCCTCGGGGGATCGGCCGATGTATTCATCGGACGAGGGGCTGTCATGAGCATGATGAACATCTTCAACGTCTCGGGCAGTGCCGCGAGCGCGCAGAGCCAGCGCCTGAACGTGGTCGCGAGCAACCTCGCGAACGCCGACACCGTCGCCGGCCCCGATGGCACGGCCTACAAGGCGCGCCAGGTCACGTTCCAGACTCAGCTGATGGGTGCGAACGCCAACGACCCGACGAGCGCGGGCGTCAAGGTCAGCAACATCAGCGAAGACCAGACCGCCGGTCGCCGCGTGCACGATCCCAAGCACCCGAGCGCCGACGCCGACGGCTATGTCACCTACAGCAACGTCAACGCGGTCGAGGAGATGGTCAACATGATCTCGGCCTCGCGCTCGTACCAGAACAACGTCGAGGTGATGAACACGGCCAAGGGCCTGATCCTCAAGACGCTGCAGCTCGGTCAGTAGACCGCGCCGAACCCGAGGACTCCCCATGTCGACCTCTCTTTCCGCCGCGACTCTGAGCAGCATCAACGGCACCGCCAGCAGCGCGACCAGCGCCGCCAGCGACCCCGGCAGCCAGGACCGCTTTCTGAAGCTGCTCGTGACGCAGCTGCAGAACCAGGACCCGCTGAGCCCGATGGACAACGCCCAGCTCACGAGCCAGATCGCGCAGATCAACACCGTGACCGGCATCGCCACGCTCAACACCAGCGTGCAGTCGCTGTCCAGCCAGTTCCTGCAGATGCAGTCGCTGCAGGGTGCGTCGCTGGTCGGCAAGGACGTGATCGTGCCGGGCAACAAGCTCGACATCGCCGACAGCGTCGGGCAGGGCGGCTTCGAACTCACCAGCGCCGCCGATGCGGTCAAGGTCGAGGTGATGAGCCCGGCAGGCCGCGTGCTCGACACGCTGAACCTCGGCGCGCAGAGCAGCGGCATGCACAGCTTCGACTGGGCCACGACGGCCTACGACAACACCAGCAACCTCACATTTCGCGTCACCGCGACCAGCGGCGCCACGTCGCTGACCAGCACCGCGCTGATGCGCGACAAGGTCAATGCGGTGAGCACCTCGGGCGACGCGCTGATGCTCGAACTCGAACGTGCCGGCACGGTGGCCTACAGCACCGTCAAGGCCATCAACTGATCGAATCAACGAAGGACAACACATGAGCTTCCAGCAAGGTTTGTCGGGTCTGAACGCGTCGAGCAAGAACCTCGAAGTGATCGGCAACAACGTCGCCAACGCCAACACGATCGGCGCAAAAGGGTCGCGCGCCGAGTTCGGTGACATGTATGCCGCGGCCATCAACGGCCGCAGCGTCGGCATCGGCGTGAACCTGCAGGCGGTGACGCAGCAGTTCACCCAGGGCAACATCACGACGACGAGCAGCCCGCTCGATCTCGCGATCAACGGCAACGGCTTCTTCGAGGTCAGCAACGGCAGCCAGACGCTGTACACGCGCAACGGCCAGTTCCAGGCCAACAAGGACGGGTTCATCACCAATTCCGCCGGCCTCAAGCTCGTCGGCTACCCGGCCGCGACCAATGGCACGATCCAGCCGGGCGCCGCGGTGCCGCTGCAACTGCCGACCGCCGGCGTCGACCCGAACGTGACCGCCAACATCGCCATCGAGATGAACCTCGATGCGCGCAAGGCCGTCACGCTGCCCACCGGCACGCCGCAGATCGACTTCAGCGACGCCGCGACCTACAACGACGCGACCTCGGTCACGGTGTTCGACGCCAAGGGCCAGGACGTCGCGCTGACCTACTACTTCCAGAAGTCGGCGACCGACACCTGGAACGTGTACGCGACCGCGAACGGCACCTCGGTCAACGTCGACGGCGCAGGCAACCCGCTGCCGATGACGACGATCAACTTCCCCGCGAACGGCGGCACGCCGACCTCGCCGACCGGCACGGTCGCGATGACCATCCCGAGCACGACCAATGCGGCCGGTGCCGTGACGCTGGCGATCCCCAACATCGCCCTCGACCTGACCGGCGCGAGCCAGTTCGGCTCCGGCTTCGGCGTGACGAGCATGTCGCAGGACGGCTACACCGCCGGCCAGCTCACCAGCGTGTCGATCGAGAAGAGCGGCATCGTGATGGCGACCTACTCGAACGGCCAATCCAAGCCGGCCGGCCAGATCGAACTCGCGACCTTCCGCAACCCGCAGGGCCTGAACCCGCTCGGCGGCAACCTGTGGGCGCGCAGCTACGAGTCGGGTGACCCGACCGTGGGCACGCCCAGCAGCGGCAACATCGGTGCGCTGCAGGCCGGTGCGCTCGAGGAATCGAACGTCGACCTGACCGGCGAACTCGTCAACATGATCACCGCGCAGCGTGTCTACCAGGCCAACGCGCAGACGATCAAGACGCAGGATCAGGTGCTGCAGACATTGGTCAACCTGCGCTGATCTCGCATGACAACCCCTCGACCGCGGCATACCGCGGTCGATCCCCCGAGGGGATGGGCCCGGCTTGGGGCAGCCCGGCGCTCGGGCCCTCGCGCGATCGTCGCTAATCTCGGAGCACAGCCATGGACCGCATGATCTACCTGTCGATGTCAGGCGCGAAGGCGACGATGCAGCGTCAGGACACGCTCGCCAACAACCTCGCGAACGTGGCGACGCCCGGCTTCCGGGCCGAGCTGCAGGCGTTCCGCGCGGTGCCGGTCGAAGGCAGCGGCGCGAGTACGCGTGTGTTCGCGCTCGAGACGACGACCGGCTACGACGCCACGCCCGGCTCGATCACCAGCACCGGCCGCAACCTCGACGTGGCCGCGAAGGGCAATGCCTGGCTCACCGTGCAGGCACTCGATGGCACCGAGGCATACACCCGCGGCGGCTCGCTCGAGATCGCCAGCGACGGCACGCTGACGACGCGCAGCGGCCTGCCGGTGATGGGCGATGGCGGCCCGCTGCAGGTCCCGCCGAACTCGGCCGTCAGCATCGGCGCCGACGGCACCGTCAGCGCCAAGGGCACCGACGGCAAGAACACCGCGATCGGCAAGCTCAAGCTCGTCACGCCCGAAGCGCCGCTGAAGCGCGGCGAGGACGGTCTGTTCCGCGGTGCGGACGGCGACCTGAGCGCCGACGACACCGCCCGAGTTCAGGACGGCGCGCTCGAAGGCTCGAACGTCAGCGCGGTCGAATCGATGGTGGCGATGATTTCCGCCGCGCGTCAGTTCGAGGCGCAGATGAAGATGATCCAGACCGCCGAGGCGGACGAGAAGGCGGCGTCGCAGTTGTTGACCGCGAGCTGATCGCGCTGCGGGAGCGGCGGGGCATGGGGCATTGACCCCGCGATTCGATCATCCGCACGGCTATGTTGTCCGACATCGTATAACATAGCGTAGCGACTGATTGCGATCTCGATCGTGCCTTCTCTGGGTGAATCGAGTCGACAGAGGGGAATTACCTAAAGAATTCCGAGCTTGTATCGTGGATAGTTGCGTCAGTTGTAGGACAACTATGTCCTGCGCTTGCCATCGATTCGCGACGAGGAGGAACCCCATGGACAGTCCCCCAGCCCCCGGGGCGTCACGCGCCCCGGTGATCACCGCGCTGCGGGTGATTCCGGTCGCCGGCCGCGACAGCATGCTGCTGAACCTGAGCGGCGCGCACGGCCCGTTCTTCACGCGCAACCTGCTGATCCTGACCGACAGCGCCGGCCACACCGGGGTCGGCGAGGTGCCGGGCGGCGAGAAGATCCGCCAGACCCTCGAAGACGCCCGCGAACTCGTCGTCGGCGCCGCCGTCGGTGCGCACCAGGGCCTGCTGCGCCAGATCCAGCAGAAATTCGCCGACCGCGATGCCGGCGGGCGCGGGCTGCAGACCTTCGACCTGCGCACGACGATCCACGCGGTGACCGCGATCGAATCCGCGCTGCTCGACCTGCTCGGCCAGCATCTGAACGTGCCGGTCGCCGCGCTGCTCGGCGAAGGCCAGCAGCGCGACGCGGTCGAGATGCTCGGCTACCTCTTCTATGTCGGCGATCGCGACAAGACCGACCTGCCGTACGCGCGCGAGCGCGATGCCGACAACGCCTGGTGCCGGCTGCGGCACGAGAAGGCGATGACGCCGGAGGCGATCGTCGCGCTCGCCGAAGCCGCGCACGAGCGCTACGGCTTCAACGATTTCAAGCTGAAGGGTGGGGCGCTGCGCGCGGAAGAGGAGATCGAGGCGATCCGCGCGCTGCACGAACGGTTCCCGAGCGCGCGCGTCACGCTCGATCCGAACGGCGGCTGGCTGCTGAAGGACGCGATCCGGCTGATGCGCGACATGCGCGGCGTGGTGGCGTATGCCGAGGACCCGTGCGGCGCCGAGGACGGCTTCTCGGGCCGCGAGGTGATGGCCGAGTTCCGCCGTGCCACCGGGCTGCCGACCGCCACCAACATGATCGCGACCGACTGGCGTCAGATGGTGCACGCGCTGGCGCTGCAATCGGTCGACATTCCGCTCGCGGATCCGCATTTCTGGACCATGGCCGGCTCGGTGCGCGTCGCGCAGACCTGCCGCGACTGGGGCCTGACCTGGGGCTCGCACTCGAACAACCACTTCGACGTGTCGCTGGCGATGTTCACGCATGTCGGCGCGGCCGCGCCGGGCAAGGTCACGGCAATGGACACGCACTGGATCTGGCAGGACGGCCAGCGCCTGACCCAAGAACCGCTGCAGATCAAGGGCGGGTTGATCGAGGTGCCGAAGAAGCCGGGCCTGGGCATCGAGCTCGACATGGCCGAGGTCGAGAAGGCGCACCAGCTCTACAAGCAGCATGGCCTCGGATCGCGCGACGACGCGATGGCGATGCAGTACCTGCTGCCGGGCTGGACCTTCGACCCGAAGCGTCCCGCGCTCGATCGCTGAATCCGAAGGAGTCATCGCCATGACTGATCAAAGCAGCAGCGGCGACCGCATCGCGTGGATCCGGATCTCGTCGTGCTATTTGCCGCTCGCGACACCGATCAGCGACGCCAAGGTGCTGACCGGCCGCCAGAAGCCGATGACCGAGATCGCGATGCTGTTCGCGCAGATCGAGACCCGCGACGGCCTCGCCGGCCTCGGTTTCAGCTACTCGAAACGCGCCGGGGGACCGGGGCAGTTTGCGCATGCACAAGAGATCGCCCCGACGCTGATCGGCGAGGACCCGAGCGACATCGCCCGGCTCTGGGACAAGCTGTGCTGGGCCGGGGCCTCGGTCGGCCGCAGCGGCATGGCGACGCAGGCCATCGGCGCCTTCGACGTGGCGCTGTGGGACCTGAAGGCCAGGCGCGCCGGCCTGTCGCTGGCCAAGCTGCTGGGCGCGCACCGCGAATCGGTGCGCTGCTACAACACGTCGGGCGGCTTTCTGCACACGCCGCTCGAGCAACTGCTGGTGAACGCCGCGGCCTCGCGCGAGCGCGGCATCGGCGGCATCAAGCTGAAGGTTGGCCAGCCCGATGGCGCGCTCGATGTGAAGCGCGTCGACGCGGTGCGCCGCCACCTCGGCGACGCGGTGCCGCTGATGGTCGACGCCAACCAGCAGTGGGACCGACCGACGGCGCAGCGCATGTGCCGCGTCTTCGAGCCGCTCAACCTGGTGTGGATCGAGGAGCCGCTCGACGCCTACGACCACGAGGGCCACGCGGCGCTGGCGGCGCAGTTCGACACGCCGATCGCGACCGGCGAGATGCTCACCAGCGCGGCCGAGCACTGGGATCTGATCCGTCACCGCGCGGCCGACTACCTGATGCCGGATGCGCCCCGGGTCGGCGGCATCACGCCGTTCCTGAAGGTCGCTGCGCTTGCCGAGCACGCCGGCCTGATGCTCGCGCCGCACTTCGCGATGGAGCTGCACGTGCACCTGGCCGCGGCGTATTCGCGCGAGCCCTGGGTCGAGCACTTCGAATGGCTGGAGCCGCTGTTCAACGAACGCATCGAGATCAAGGACGGGCGCATGCGCGTGCCGACCCGGCCGGGCCTGGGCCTGACGCTGAGCGACCAGGTCCAGGCCTGGACCCGCGAGCAGGCCGAGCTCGGCACCCGGCCATGACGACATCAATCTGGCGCGCCGCGCGTGCCCATCACAGGAGAACTCCCTCATGAAGAAGCTGTTGACCACCCTCGTCGTCGGACTCGCCGCCGTCACGGCCCAGGCGGCCTGGCCGGACAAGCCGGTCACGCTGATCGTGCCGTTCCCGCCCGGCGGCTCGACCGACAACATCGCGCGCATGCTTGCGCCGAAGCTGCAGGAAAAGCTCGGCGGCAACTTCATCGTCGACAACAAGGCCGGCGCCACCGGGACCATCGGCGCGGCCTTCATCAAGCGTGCCGCGCCGGACGGCTACACGCTGTTCGTGTCGTCGCTCGGGCCGTTCGTGATCGCGCCGCACCTGATCAAGAACGTGCAGTACGACGCGCTGAAGGATTTCGACTACATCACCGTCGCGGTGCAGGCGCCGAACGTGCTGGCGGTGCCGGCCAACTCGCCGCACAAGACGCTTGCCGACGTAATCGCCTTCCACAAGGCGAATCCCGGCAAGATGTCGTTCGCGTCGGCGGGCAACGGCTCGAGCGACCACCTGACGGCCGAGCTGTTCTGGCAGCAGACCAACACCGTCGGGCTGCACATCCCGTACAAGGGCGGCGCGCCGGCGATCACCGACCTGCTCGCCGGCCAGGTCGACGCGACCTTCATGAACATCAACACGGCCGTGCCCTACGTCAAGTCCGGCAAGTTCAAGGCGCTCGCCGTCACCGGCACGACGCGCTCGCCGGCCTTGCCCGATGTGCCGACGATGGAGGAGGCGGGTGTGAAGAACGTCACGGTCTACTCGTGGCAGGCGATCGCGGCGCCACACGGCCTGCCGGCCGACATCAAATCCAAGCTGCACGCGGCGCTGGTGGCGGTGCTGAACGAGCCGCAGGTCAAAGCCAAGCTGGTCGAGGTCGGCTTCGAGGTCGTGGCGAACACGCCCGAGCAGTTCAGCGCCTTCCAGGCGAGCGAATTCGCGCGCTGGAAGAAGGTCATCGAGGTCGGCAAGATCACTGCCGACTGAGGCATCACGCCGGGGCGGCGGCCGCACGCATCGATTTGCACGGTTAGCACCGGTCTTTTCGGCGCATCCGCCGGCCGCGGGCGCTTCATCATCGGCTCCATTGACCGGAGCCCCGCCATGATGCGTTCCCTGTGGATTTCGAAGACCGGCATGGAGGCCCAGCAGACCCAGCTGGACACCATCTCGAACAACCTGGCCAACGCCTCGACCAACGGCTACAAGCGCTCGCACGCCGTGTTCGAGGACCTGATGTACCAGAACCTGCGCCAGGCCGGCGCCAACAGCAGCGACCAGACGACACTGCCGACCGGCCTGCAACTCGGCCTGGGCACGCGCGCGGTCGCGACCTCGCGCAGCTTCGCGCAGGGCAACCTGCAGCAGAGCAGCAACCCGCTCGACGTGGCGATCAGCGGCCAGGGCTTCTTCGAGCTGCAGATGCCCGACGGCACGACCGGCTACACGCGCGACGGCTCGTTCCAGGTGAACGCCACCGGGCAGCTCGTCACCAACAACGGCTACACGGTGCAGCCCGGCATCACGATCCCGGCGAACGCGACCAGCGTGACGATCGGCAACGATGGCACGGTCAGCGCGGTGCTGCCGACCCAGACCACGCCGCAGACCGTCGGCAAGATCCAGACCGCCAGCTTCGTGAACCCGGCCGGGCTCGACCCGAAGGGTCAGAACGTCTACGTCGAGACCGCCGCGTCGGGCACGCCGAACGTCGGCACGCCGGGGCAGAACGGCCTGGGCATGCTGCAGCAGGGCTTCGTCGAGACCTCGAATGTCAACGTCGTCGAAGAACTCGTCGGCATGATCCAGACGCAGCGCGCCTACGAGCTGAACTCGAAGGCGATCAAGACCTCGGACGAGATGCTGGCGCGTCTGGCCCAGCTGTGAGCCCGGCGATGCATCGCTTCGCGCCGCTCGCGCTGGCCGTGCTCGTGCTCGCCGGCTGCGACACTGTCAGCGAGACGCTCAACAAGCGCCCGCCAGTCGACGTGCTCAAGACCGAGGCGGTGCGGCCGCAGCCCATCGTCGAAACAAAGGTCAACAACGGCTCGATCTTCCAGGCCAGCCAGTACCGGCCGCTGTTCGAGGACCACCGCGCGCGGCTGGTCGGCGACACGATCACGGTGCAGATCGTCGAGAAGGTCAGCGCGACGCAGAAGAGCACGAGCTCGATCGACAAGTCCGGCGGCGTTGCGGCCGGTGTGACGGCGATCCCGGGCATTGCTGCGAACTCGTTCACGGCGGCGCGCGCGACGATCGGCGCGACCTCGAGCAACACCTTCGCCGGCAAGGGCAGTACCGAGAACAGCAACGACTTCTCGGGCACGATCACCGCCACCGTGATCGAGGTGCTGCCGAACGGCCACCTGATCATCTCGGGCGAGAAGCAGATCGGTGTGAACCACAACGTCGACGTGCTGCGCTTTTCGGGCCAGGTCGACCCGCGTGCGATCCAGACCGGCAACAGCGTCGCCTCGGCGCAGATCGCGAACGTGCGCATCGAGCAGCGCGGCAAGGGCCAGCAGGCCGACGCGCAGGGAATAGGCTGGTTAGGGCGCTTCTTTTTGAACGTTCTGCCGATTTAAGTTTGTCCAGAATCGGGTTCATCGGTCACCCACTCGTCCGATGCAACCACGATGTACAACGCCGAAAAACTCCTCCGCAAGCTGATCGTCGCAACCGCGCTGCTCGCCTCCGCCGCCCTCTGGTGGCCCGCGCCGGCGCAGGCGATGCGGCTGAAGGAAGTGGCGTCGGTGCAAGGCGTGCGCACCAACCAGTTGGTCGGCTACGGCCTCGTCGTCGGCCTCGACGGCACCGGTGACCAGACCACCTCCACGCCGTTCACCACCCAGAGCATCAACGCGCTGCTGCAGCAGATGGGCGTGACGGTCCCGGCCGGCACCAGCATGCAGCTGAAGAACGTCGCTGCGGTGATGGTGACCGCGCAACTGCCGCCGTTCGCCCAGCCGGGCCAGCAGGTCGACGTGACCGTCTCGTCGCTGGGCAACGCCAAGTCGCTGCGCGGCGGCACGCTGATCGCCACGCCGCTGAAGGGCGCCGACGGCCAGATCTATGCACTCGCGCAGGGCAACCTGATCGTCGGCGGCGCCGGCGCGTCGGCGGCCGGCTCCAAGGTGCAGATCAACCACCTGAGCGCCGGCCGCGTGCCCGAAGGCGCAACCGTCGAGCGCGCGGTGCCGACGCCGCTGAGCCAGGGCGAATACCTGCAGCTCGACCTGAACGCGAACGACTACAACACCGCGCGTGAAGTCGCGCGCGCCGTCAACGCGAAGATGGGCAGCGGTGTCGCGCAGGCGATGGACGGCCGCGTCGTGCGCGTGCGCATGCCCGAGAGCCTGGACGCGCGAGTCGCGTTCATGGCCGACATCGAGAACCTGCCGCTCGAACTCGCCGCACCCGCGGCCAAGATCGTCATCAACGCGCGCACCGGCTCGGTGGTCGTGAACCAGACCGTCACGCTCAATCCCTGCGCGGTGGCGCACGGCAGCCTGTCGGTGACGATCAACTCGACGCCCATGGTGAGCCAGCCGGCGCCGTTCTCGAAGGGCGAGACGGTGTCGCGCGACAAGGCCGACATCACGATCAAGCAGGAGCCCGGCTCGCTGATCCAGCTGCCGGCCGGCACCAAGCTCGCCGATGTGGTGAAGGCGCTGAACTCGCTCGGCGCGACGCCGCAGGACCTGCTCGCGATCCTTCAGGCGATGAAGACCGCTGGCGCCTTGAACGCCGAGATCGAGGTCATTTGATCGTGGGCATCGCTGGCTTGCCGTCGGATGACCTGAGCACGCTGCGCAGCCGCGCCGCGAGCGACCCGAAGGCCGTCATCAAGGCCGCCGCGAAGCAGTTCGAGGCGATGTTCATGCAGCAGCTGATGAAGAGCATGCGCGAGTCGTCGATGGCGACCGGCATGCTCGACAACGCCGGCACGCAGATGGGCACCGAGATGCTCGACACGCAGTTCGCGAACAAGATGACCGGCCTGCCCGGCGGTCTGAGCGACGTGATCGCACGCCAGCTCGAGCGCCAGATGACCGGCGCCGCGCCGGCGGCGGCCGTGCCCGCTGCGAGCGCGGCGAATGCGCCGGCGCGCAGCAACGCCACGGCCAAGGTCAAGCCGAGCCAGGAAGAGTTTCTGCGCATGCACGACGCGTCGGCGCGCGCCGCCGAAGAGCAGACCGGCATCCCGGCGGCCTTCATGGTCGCGCAGGCCGCGCACGAGTCGGGCTGGGGCAAGCGCGAGATTCGCAACCCCGACGGCACGAGCGCGAACAACCTGTTCGGCATCAAGGCCGGCGCGAGCTGGAAGGGCAAGGTCGCGCAGGTCATGACGACCGAGGTGATCGACGGCCAGCCGCGCAAGGTGATCGCGAAGTTCCGCGCCTACGCGAGCTACGAGGAATCGTTTCGCGACTACGCACAGATGATGAAAGACAGCCCGCGCTACGCGGGTGTCGTCGCCGCCGGCAACAGCGCGCAAGGCTTCGCGCAAGGCCTGCAGCGCGCCGGCTACGCGACCGACCCGGCCTACGCCGACAAGCTCACGCGCGTCATCAACACCACGCTGCGCATGCAACGCGCGTCGCTGGTGAATAACCAGGGGAATGTCGCATGAGCGGTCTGATGTCGATCGGCAAGACGGCGATGTACGCCAACTACGCGGCGCTGCAGACCGCAGGCAACAACATTGCCAACGCCAACACCACCGGCTACTCGCGCCAGGAGGCGCAGCTCGCCGATGCCCCGGGGCAGTTCACCGGCTCGGGCTTCTTCGGCAAGGGCGTGCTGGTCACGACGGTGACGCGCGCGTACAGCCAGCTGCTGACGAACCAGGCGGTGGCCAGCAGCTCGACCGCGGCGGCCGACAGTGCCCGGGTCGACAAGCTGACCCAGCTCGAGGATGTGTTCCCGATCGGCAGTGCCGGCGTCGGCTACGCGGCGGGCGAGTTCCTGAACTCGTTCGTCGATGTCTCGAACAACCCCGGCGACGCCTCGGCGCGCCAGGTCGTGCTGAGCCAGGCCAAGGAGCTGGCGTCGCGCTTCCGCGCCGCGGGCGATCAGCTCAGCAGCCTGCAGGCCGGCGTGTCGCAGGACATGAAGGCCCAGGTCGCGCAGGTCAACTCGCTGGCGTCGCAGGTCGCCAAGCTGAACACGCAGATCGCGACGCTCAAGGGCAGCGGGCAGCCGCCGAACCAACTGCTCGATCAGCGCGATCAGCTCGTGAGCCAGATCGCCGCGGTCATCAACGTGACGACGATCGCGGCCGACGACGGCAGCGTCGGCGTGTTCATCGGCGGCGGCCAGAACCTGGTGCTCGGCGGCAACACCAACACGCTGCAGGCCGTGTCCGATCCGTACGATCCGTCGAAGACGGCGCTGTCGATGAGCGAAGGCACGATGACGCGCCGCATCCCGTCCGACAGCCTGGTCGGCGGCTCGCTCGCCGGGCTGCTGCGCTTCCAGAACGAAGACCTCACCGCGGCCAACAACCTGCTCGGCCGGATGGCGGCCGCGGTCAGCGGCGCCGTCAACACCCAGCAGTCGCTGGGCCTGGACCTGGGCCAGCCGGCCGGCGCCGGCGCCCCGATCTTTTCGGTCGGCGCGCCGCGTGTGCTGGGCGCCTCCAGCAACACCGGCAGCGCGACGCTGAGCGTCACCGTCAACGATTCGAGCCAGCTGCAGGCGAGCGACTACGAGCTTCGCTTCGACGGCAGCAACTACACGCTGACGCGCAACGCCGACCAGAGCACCGTGGCGGGCAGCCCGTTCTCGCCGGCAGCCCTCGCGGCGGGTGTGCAGCTCGACGGCATCACGCTGACGCTGACCGGGGGCACGCCGGCCAGCAACGACCGCTTCCTGCTGCAGCCGGTCGGGGGCGCCGCGCAGGACATGCAGGCCGTGCTCGGCAGCACCAAGGGCCTGGCCGCGGCTTCGCCGTTCACCGGCAGCGTCGGGGTGAGCAACACCGGTACCGCGACGATCGCCTCGCTGGCCGCGGTCAACCCAGCCTACAACGGCGCGCTGAGCGCCAACATCACGTTCACGTCCAACACCGGTGACTACACCTGGACGATGAGCGACGCGACCACCGGCACCGGCACCTGGGCCGCGGGCACGCCGATCAGCCTGAACGGCTTCGAACTCAAGCTCGACGGCGTGCCCAAGAGCGGCGACACCGTCAGCGTCGTGCCGACGGTGTCGGTCGCGGCCAACAACGGCAATGCGCTCGCGTTCGCCGGGCTTGCGTCGGCTGCGATCGTCAGCCCGAGCGGCGGCGCCGCGACGAGCGCGAAGGGCATGAGCATCACCGACGCCTACGCGAGTGCGCTGGCCGACATCGGCGTGCGCGTGCAGGGTGGCAAGACGGCCTCGACGATGTCCACCGCGGTGGCGAATCAGGCCGAATCGGCGCGCGCGAACCAGGCCGGCGTCAATCTCGACGAAGAGGCCGCCCGGCTGATCCAGTTCCAGCAGAGCTACCAGGCGGCCGCGAAGATCCTGCAGGTTGCGCAATCGATCTTCGACACCATGCTGCAAACCGCCGCGGGCTAAGCCCGGGTTCATCATCGACACCGAGGTCGCACCATGCGCATCGCCACCGCCAATTCGTACAACACCGCGCTCGATTCGCTCGTGAACCGCCAGTCCGCGCTCAGCAGCACGCAGGAGCAGATGACGACGGGCAAGCGCGTGAACCGCGCCAGCGACGATCCGGCCGCGGCCGCGCGCTCCGAGCGTGCGCTCGCCTCGGAGCGGCGCAGCGTCGCGAACCAGCGCGCCGTCGACGCCAGCGACAACGCGATGAAGCTGACCGAAAGCGCACTCGGCGACGCCGGCTCGCTGCTGCAACAGGTGCGCGAGGCCCTGGTGGCGGCCGGCAACGGCGCCTACAGCGACGCCGAACGCGCCGGCGCCGCGAACCAGATCGCCGACCTGCGCCAGCAGCTCTTCGCGGTCGCGAACCGCACCGACGGTGCCGGCACCTACCTGTTCGGCGGCCAGGGCTCGACCCTGGCGCCGTTCTCCGATGCGGCCGGCGGCGTGCAGTTCCAGGGCACCTCGGGCCAGGTGCAGGCCGCCTCGGGCGAGGCCTTGCCGTTGACGATGGACGGCGAGTCGACGTGGATGAATGCACGCACCGGCAACGGCGTGTTCACGACGCGCGCGGTGACCAGCACCGGCAGCGCGTGGATCGACACCGGCAGCGTCGTCAACCCGGCCGCGGTGACCGGCTCGACCTACAGCATCCAGTTCAGCGTCAGCGCCGGCGCGACCACGTACTCGGTGCTGAAGGACGGCCTGGCCACGGCACAGACCAACGTCGCGTTCACGGCCGGCCAGGCGATCCAGGTCGATGGCCTGTCGGCCACGATCACTGGGGTGCCGGCCAACGGCGACGCGTTCGAGCTCGCGCCGTCGACCCCGACCCTGAGCGTGTTCGACGCGCTCGACCAGGCGGTCGCGGACCTGAAGACGGCCAACCGCACCGGCACGCAGATGGCGCAGTCCAACGTGATCAACCTGAACAACGTCGACATGGTGCTGAACCAGGTGCTGAGCGGCCGCACCCAGATCGGTGCGACGATGAACCGCATCGATTCGGTGACGGATCGGCTCTCGGCATTGAAGCTGTCGAGCCAGACCGAGCGGTCGAATGCCGAAGACCTGGACATGACACAGGCCATCTCCGACTTCTCGAACCAACAGACCGGCTACGATGCGGCCCTCAAGGCGTATTCGATGGTGCAACGCCTGTCGCTGTTCAACTACCTCAACACCTGATCCGACTCACCGATGAGCGATACCACAGTCCTGGGTCAGGTTGCGCTCGGCTACTCGGCGTTCATCGATCGCAACCGCTCCGTCACTGCCACGCGCCTGACCGTGTTCCCGCTGCGTCCGGATGCGACGCCGGACATCGGCCAGCTGCTGCACGAGATCGGCAACGTCTGGCCGGCCTCGGGCGCGCGCGTGTCGCTGAACATCGTCAGCGAAAGCCTGCTGCACGATCTGATGCAGGCCAAGCCCTCGGCCAACCTGATGGTCGAGGTGCCGTCGTTCATGGCCACCGACGAGGCCAACATCGAGGCGCTGCTCGCGCTGCGCGCGAACGGCAGCACGATGCTGCTGAAGGGCCGGCCGCTGAAGGAGCTGCCGCGCGAAGTGCTGCCGTGCTTCAAGTACTCGATCATCGACCTGGCCGACGAGCGCCGCATCAGCGACCCGAGCGCGCCGCCGGGCGTGACGCGCAGCATCCTGCACGTGCAATCCGGCGTGCGCACCGTGATCGAGATGGAAGCCGCGTTCGCGCGCGGCGCCGAAGCCGTGGTCGGCTGGCCGATCGACGACGCCGTGACGACGACCGCTGCGCGCAACGGCCAGGCTACGGCCGGGCCTGGGATGCAGGCGATCGTCAAGCTGATCCACCAGGTCGACAAGGAAGAGTCGATCGAGAAGCTCGAGAACACCCTCAAGCTCGATCCGGCGCTCGCGTTCAAGCTGCTGCGCTACATCAACTCGCCGGCCTTCGGCCTGCGGGTCGAGATCAGCTCGTTCCGCCACGCCATCATGATGCTGGGCTACAAGCGCCTGAAGCGCTGGCTCGCGCTGCTGCTCGCCACCGCGAGCAAGGACGTGAACCTCAAGCCGGTGATGTTCGCGGCCGTGCGCCGCGGCCTGCTGATGGAAGAACTCGTGCGCCAGAACGGCGACGAGGAGATGCGCAACGAGATGTTCATCTGCGGCGTGTTCTCGTTGCTCGACCGCATGTTCCAGCAGCCGTTCGCGACCTTGCTCGACACCATCCCGGTGCCCGAGCGCGTGCACCAGGCGCTCGCCGAAGAGACCGGGCCGTTCCAGCCCTACATCGAGCTGGTGCGGGCGGTCGAGGGCGAGTCGCTGTTCGAGTTCCGTGACGCGGCCGACGCGCTGATGATGAGTGTGAGCGAGATCAATCGAGCCCAGCTGCGCGCGCTGATGGCGGCCAGCGACCTCGAGTGATCATCGCGTCGGAACCCTGGACCAGCGCCCGCGGCTGGCGGGAGTTCTTCGACCTGCTCTCCGACGCCGTCGTCGTGTTCGACAGCAGCGCCCGCGTCGTGCTCGCGAACACCGCTGCGCTGCGGCTGTTGCCCTGCGAGGCCGGCATGCCGGTCGAGCAGTTCCAGGCCACGTTGGGCAGCGCCACGGTGCGCTGGCTGCGCCGCGCCGCGACGGCCGCGCTCGAGCCGGCGCCGACCCCCGCACCGACCGCACGCCTGGCCGACGGTCGCCTCGCGACGATCGCATGGCGCCGGCTCGATGCGCTGCATGGCGCGATGCACCTCACGGCGGGCGCCGATGCGCTGCCCGCCAGCAGCACGCCCCATCTCGGACCCTTCAGCGTCCCCGCCGCGGGGCTGCGCGAGACCATCGCGTTCCTGTGGGAGTCGCCGTTTCCCGTGATGCTGCAAGGCGTCGACTTCCATTTTGTCGACGTCAACCAGGCCTTCCTCGACTTCATCGGCGCGAGCCGCGAGCGCCTGATCGGCAGCGATCCGATCGACTGGATGGCGCCGCAGGACCGGGCCGGGTTCCTGGCGGCGCGTGCGCGCATGCGCCAGCACGGCGGCGCGGGGCCGGAGCCGGCGCTGGTGGAAGGCCGTTTGCTCGACGCCGGCGGCCGCGAACGCCGCTACCGCGCGGCGCGCCGCACGCTGGTCGACGAAACCGGCCAGCACCTCTACCTGGCTGTGCTGCAGGACACGACCGCCGAACACGTCGCGCGCGAACGCGCCGACCGCTCGCTGCGTGAGCTCGACGACTGGTTCGATCTGAGCCCGGTCGGCATGGTGCTGTCGGACGAGCGTGGTCTGCTGGTGCGCACCAACCCCGCGTTCGATGCACTTGCCGGCGCGCTGCCGGTGTCGCTCGCCGACGCGCCGGCCGGCCTGCGCGAGTTGCTCGGCTGGGATGCCGCGACGCCCTCGGTGCCCGAGGCGGGTGCGCCGCCGGTCGAGCGCCAGGGCTGGATCACGCCGCCCGGCCAGAATGCGCGCCTGCTGCGTTCCATCGTGCGCGGCTACCAGACGGTGGGCGGCCAGCGCCGCACGATGGCGGTGATCGAGGACCGCAGCGCCGAGGAGGAGCGCGACCTCGCGCAGTTGCAGATCGGCGCGCTGATGGACACCGCCGGCGTCGGTCTGGCCACGTTCCAGGAGTCCTCGGGCTGGGTGCGCCAGCGCCACGCGCCGGGCCCGTCCGGTGGCAGCGCGCCCGCGGCCTCGGCGGCGCTGCACGCGATCAGCCGCGACATCGTCACGCCCGACTCGCTGCCCGAGTTCGAGCGGCTGCAAGCGGCGCTGCGCCGCGCCGAGCGGGCCGAGGTCCGCTACGCGATTGCGCACCCCGAGCTGGGGCTGCGCTGGCTGCTCACGCGCGTCGAGCCGGCGACGCTGGCCTCGGGCAAGCGCACGACCTCGGTCGTCACGCTCGACATCACCGAGCAGCACCACGCGCAGCTGCACACCGAGCAGCTGCTGCACGAGCTCACGATCATCCTCGAGAGCACCAGCGCCGGCATCGCCTACCTGCGTGGCGACATGGTCGTGCGCTGCAACCGCCGCTTCGAGGCGATGCTCGGCCAGGACGCCAGCACGATGCAGGGGCGCATGGTGACGCAGTTGCTGGGCACGCACCAGCGCACCGCGGGCATCGCGACCGACGCGCGCCACGCGCTCGAAGAGGGCACGATCTACGAGACCGAGTTCGAGGCGGAGCTGGTGGTCGACGGCGTCGCGCAGACGCGCTGGTATTCGCTCTCGGTGCGGCGCGCCGGCGAGACCGCGGGCGTGGTCGAGGCGATCGCGGTGCTCTCGGACGTGACGCGCCTGAAGGCGCGCGAGCATGAATTCCAGACCGTGGCGCACGAGGGCGAGCTGATGTTCAGCCTGTCCGGCGTCGGCATCGCGTTCTTGCGCGAGGGCCGCATCCAGCGCGCCAATCAGGCGCTTGCGCACCTGGCCGGCTGCCAGGTCGACGAGCTGACGGCCTTGCCGCTGTCCGATCTGTTCATCGACGCCGCCGAGTTCGAGCGCCGCTGGCCGCAGGCGCTGCAAAGCCTGCACGACTACGGCCGCTGGACCGGCGAGCGCCAGCTGCGCACGCGCGACGGCCGCGCGCTGTGGGTGCAGGTGAGCAAACGCTTCGTCACCGAGGGCGACCCGGCGGGCGGCATCATCGCGTCGTATGTGAACGTCGATGCGCGCCATCGCGCCGAGCGCGCGGTCGCGATGCAGGCGGATCGCACGCGGTCCATCCTCGACTCGGTGCTGGTGGGCATCGTCACCGTCGGTCCGCAGGGCATCGAATGGATGAACCGCTCGGCGCGCCGCATGTTCGGCGGCGACCTCGCGGATTTCATCAACCTGCCGATCGCCACCGTCGCGACGCCCGATGCCGACCACCCGTTCCTGCGCACCGAGTACCTCACCGAGCTCGTCGAAGGCCAGGCCGAGACCTTCGAGTGCCGGGTGATGGCGCGGGACGGGCGCCAGTTCTGGGTCGTCGGCAACGTGGTCTCGACGGCGCGCGAATCGACCGGCCGGCAGCTCACCTACGCGCTGCTCGACATCGAACGCCGGCGCGAGGCCGAGGCGCGCATGTCGCAGGCGCAGGCGCAGCTGCAGCGCATCATCGAGGCCGCGCCGCTGGCGATCACGCTGCGCGACGCGCGCACGCTGAAGATCCTGCAGGTCAACGGCGTCGCGGCGGCGAACGGGCGCATCTCGGCGCAGGCGCTGATCGGCCGCGCGCCGGAGCAGATCTTCGATGCCGAAACGGCCGCGCAGCGGCGCCGCGACATGGAACAGGCGCTGGCCACGGCGGAGGTGACGAAGCGCGAGTACCGGGTCGACCAGGACGGCGAGCAGCGCATCTGGGACGCGCGCTACCTGCCGCTCTCACCCGGCCCGGGCCAGCCGCCGGACCAGCTGCTGATGGTGGCCACCGACGTGACCGAGCAGCGTGCCGCGCAGGAGGCGCGCTTCGAGGCCGCGATCGCGCAGCGCGACATGCTGGTCAAGGAAGTGCACCACCGCATCAAGAACAACCTGCAGGGCGTGGCCGGCCTGCTGCAGCAGATCGCACAGCGCAAGCCGGAGGTCGCCGGGCCGATCGCCGAGGTCGTCGGCCAGGTGCAGGCGATCGCGCAGGTCTACGGCCTGCAGGTGGGCGAGAACGGGCCGCTGCAGCTGGTGAGCGTGATCCGGGCCATCACGGGGTCGGTGCAGCGCACCTTCGGCCACGCGATCCGCTTCGACGTGACCGGCGTCGAGCCGGAGCGCTGGCTGCTGCCCGAGGCCGAGGCGATCCCGATCGCGCTGACGCTCAACGAACTGCTGACCAACGCCATCAAACACTGCGTCGGCGCGCCGGACGCGACGGTGCTGTGCACGTTCGCCTGCACCGATGCCGACGTGCAGGTGCTGATCGCGAACCCGGGCACGCTGCCGGACGGCTTCAACCTCGCGCGCATCCCCGGCGGCGTCTCAGGGCTGGGGCTGGTGCGGGCGCTGCTGCCGCGGCGCAGCGCGCGGCTGACGCTGACGCAGCAGGCCGGCCAGGTGCTGGCCACGGTGCTGCTCGCGCCGCCCGGCGTGGCGCGCGCCGACCGCGCCTGAGCCGCGTGCGGTATCGCACGGGGTGACCCTGCCGCGCGGCGCTGCACGAGTCATTCATTGGTCACGGGCCTGGCCTTTCACGGACAATCGGCGCCAAAGGACAAGAGCACCTCGTCGCGCCGGGCGCCATCGGGGAGCGCGGAACCAGATGACTTCGAACCAGAAGGGCACGATCCTCGTCGTCGACGACGACCGGCTGGTGCTCGCCACGCTCGCACACGGCCTGACGCAGGCCGGCTACGACGTGATCGACGCCGACAACGGCGACGACGCGATCCTGCTGGCGCGCGAGCACCGTCCCGATCTTGCGCTGCTCGACATCCGCATGCAGGGCAAGAGCGGCTTCGACGTGGCCGCGTACCTGCGCGAGTACTGCGAGGTGCCGTTCATGTTCCTGTCGGCCTTTTCCGACGAGCAGACCGCAGCGCAGGTGCGCGCGCTCGGCGCCGTCGCCTACCTCGTCAAGCCGGTCGACATCGGCCAGATCCTGCCGGTGGTCGAGGGTGCGCTGGCGGCCCTCCGCGCCGGCCGGGCGGAGGTGGTGGCCACCCCCCGCGCCGCCGAACCGGCAATGCCGGCGCCGGAAGTGCTGATGGCGGTCGGCGTGCTGATGCACCGCTACTCGCTGGCGCGCGTGCAGGCCTTCGAGCGCCTGCACCGCCTGGCGCAGGCCGAGCATCGCTCGATCGACGCTCAGGCCGAACTGCTGCTCAACGCGGTCGAAGTGCTGGCGCGGCCGGCGGACGGCTGAACCCCGGCGCGCACCGACTTCTCAGCCTTTCAGCCGCCCTGCGGCAGCGAGAAATGGAAGCGCGCGCCGCGACTCACTTCACCTTCGCCCCAGATCTCGCCGCCGTGCCGGTGCACGATGCGTCGCACCGAGGCCAGGCCGATGCCGGTGCCGGGGAAGTCGTTCGCGCTGTGCAGGCGCTGGAACACGCCGAACAGCCGGTCGGCGAAGCGCATGTCGAAGCCGGCGCCGTTGTCGGCGACGCTGAAGGTATCGGCATCCTGGGCGTGGCGGCCGAACGAGATGCTGGCCGAGTTCGTCTTGCCGGTGTATTTCCAGGCGTTGCCGAGCAGGTTCTCGATCACGACGCGCAGCAGCGTCGGATCGCCCTGCACCTGCATGCCGGGTTCGACCTCGAGCTGCACCTCGCGATCCGGCCACTGACGGCGCAGGTCGTCGGCGACGAAGCCGGCGAGCTGTGTCAGGTTCACCGGCTGGCGCGCCAGCGGCTGCGACGAGAGCTTGGACAACGCGAGCAGCGCATCGATCATGTTGTTCATGCGCGCCGCGGCGCCGAGCACCCGGTCGAGGTGGTCGTTGCCGACGCGGTCGAGCAGCCGCCCGTAGTCCTCCTTGACGATCTTCGTGAAACCTTCGACGACACGGATCGGCGCGCGCAGGTCGTGCGACACGGTGTAGCTGAACGAATCGTGCTCGGTCGAAAGCGCCGTGGTCGCGGGTTTGGCTGCGGACGCCGGCACGGCCGCCCCCGCGCGCGCGCCACCTGCTGCACCGGACACCGCGAGCGCGCGCAGGGTGCCGTGGTAGCCCGCGAACCGGCCCGTCGCATCGGTGACGGCGCGAGCACGCAGCAAGGCTGGGTCGCTGCCGTTGATGCGCACGGCGATGTCGTCGAGCGGGGCGCCGCTGCTCAGCCGCGCGCGCAGCGCCGCGGCGTCGTCGGGCTTGAAACGATCCCACAGCAGCGCCGCGGTCTGCGTTGACGACCAGTCGTTCGCAGGCGCGCCCTGGGGCGGGCGCAGCGCGACCAGCCGATGCTCCGCGTCGCTGTGCCAACACCAAACGTCGAGCAGCTGTTCGATCGCCTGCGTCCGGACCCGGGTGGCGCGCAGTTCTTCACTGAGTTCGCGCCGGGCGCGGGTTGCGCGCAGCGCCAGCACCACGCCGATCACGGCCGCGAAAGCCGCCAGCGCAAACGCACACAGCGCCGCGATCAACGGCGTCGAAACCGGCGTAATCGACGTGTCCGCGGCCGAGGCTGGCGCAATGCCGCCGAGTGCTGCCCATGCCGTTGTGTGCCGCAGCCACGTCAGGCGCAGATGCGCACTGGCCCCACCGAGACGATTCATCGAATTATTGTAAAGAGCCGGTTGGGCCCGACCACGGGGTGCACCTGTTCCCGGCGCATCGCAGGGTCAAGTTTCGTGCGGCGTTGCCGAAAAAGCGGTCAACCCTTGCCCGCACAACGCGTGTTCGCGGACGGATGTCGCAGGTTCTGGCGGCACACCGGCCGAGCTGCCCGCGAAACCTCCAAGCATGTTGTTTCGTCTGTCCCGCGTTTCGTTCTGGCTCGCTGCCGCTGCGGCCGCACTGGCGCTGCTCGCGCCTGGCGGTCGTGAAACGCTGCTGACCGGTGTCGTGCTGGTCGCTTCTCTGGCGGCATTCGTCCTGTGGCGCTCGGGGATGCGGCAGCAGCAGCGCGCTCCCGCGACCACGACGGCCTTGCCGGAGCCGGTCGTGCTGACCCAGGACGCGCTGCGCGAGGCGGCCGCGATGCTGGTGCGGCAGGCCGATGAAGCTGCATCCTTCGAGGACGCGCTGCACGCCGTTGCGCGGATCCTGCGCGGCGAACTCGGCGCACGCCAGGCCACAGTCTGCGAGGTGCGCGAGATCGACGCCACGCACGCGCAGGTCGCCGACATGATCGAAGCCTCCCCGGGTTTCCGGGCCAAGGCACGCCCGGTGCGGCTCGACGCCACGCCGCTCGGCCAAGCCATCCGCACCGGCGTCGAGGCCGGCGCGCCGCCCGGCGGCGTGGCGGTGCCGGTGCTGGCGTCGGCCCGGGTCGTGGCGGTCATCGAGCTCAGTGGCTTCGACGTGCCGGTCGAGCCGCCGGCCCTCGCCGGGCTGCTCCGGCTGGCGCGTCTGACGCTCTCGCGGCTCGCCCCGGCGGGGCCGGCGGCTCCGCAGGGGCCGCGCTCGATGGCGCCGCCACAATTGCACGGCGACGTGTTGGTCATCGAGGATACGGTGGTGCAACCGGAGCTCACTGCGCGCATGCTGCGACGCATGGGATGTCGCGTGACGCCGGCATCTGGCATGCTGGACGCGTTGAAGGCTCTGGGTAGGACACAATTCGATCTGATCCTGGTGGATCTGCAGGTCGCGGGAGTGAGCGGTGCGGAGGGCTTGAGCCGGCTGCGTCAGGGTTGCGCCGCGGGCTCGGCGGCGGCCGCGGGCACGCCGGTGATCGCGATCACGGGCCCGGGCTTGCCGGGGGATACGCAACGACTTCGAGAGCTGGGTTTCGATGACCATGTTTGCAAACCGTTTCGCCACAACCAGATGCTCACACTGCTGAGCACCTACCTGCGCCTGCACGCGCCGGCCGAGTCGAGCGAATCGGGAGCGGCGTCGTTCGAGCCGACGGCGGCGCCCGCCAGCGCCGAGTCGACGCCCGTGCTCGATCCGACCGCGCTGGCGCGGCTGACCGAACTCGACCCGACCGGCGAGAACCACCTGCTGCAACGTGTGCTCCAGGCCTTCCGCGCCTCGGTCGCACGGCTTCGGCCGCAGGCCGATGCGGCTCGCCTGAGCGGCGACCAGGCCGGCCTGCGGCTGGTCGCCCACACCTTGAAGTCGTCCTCGGCCAGCATCGGCGCGATGCACTTGTCGCAGCTGTGCGCGCAGATCGAAACCATGATCCGCACCGCCAGCGGCGAGAACCTCGAGGCCCATCTCGACATGCTGAACGCGGAGCTCGATGGCGTGCTCGTCGCCATCGACCAGCTGCTGAAGGAGCGTGGATGATGAGCGCGCGCGCCATCGCCGCCGACGACGACCTGCCCGACCGCCCGAAGGTGCTGCTGGTCGACGACGACGAGGTCAACCTGTTGCTGACGTCTATCGCGTTGCGCGAGCGCGGCTTCGCGATCACCGAGGCGATGAGCGGCGAGCAGGCGATCCAGATCCTGGCCGACTGGCTGCCCGATGTCGTCGTGCTCGATGCGCTGATGCCCGGGCTCGACGGCTTCCAGACCTGCCGCGAGTTGCGTGTGCTGCCGGGCTTCGAGTCGCTGCCGGTGTTGATGCTGACCGGCCTGGACGACGATGCCTCGATCACTCGCGCGTACGAAGCGGGCGCGACCGACTTCTTCGTCAAGTCGACGCAGTGGAGCCTGCTCGCCGGGCGGCTGCGCTACCTGCTGCGTTCGTCGCGCACACGGTCCGAGCTGGAGCGCAGCAAATCGCGCCTGGCGCGCGCCCAGGATCTGGCGCGCATGGGCAGTTTCGACTGGCGCCGCGGCCACGGCGGGCCGGTGTTCTCGGTCGAGGCGCTGCGTGTGTTCGGCCTCGGTCCGAACGAAGGGCTCGCCTTCCGCCCGTTGCTGCGCATGCTCTCGGCCGACGAGCGTGGTGGCCTGGTGCAGGTGCTGCACGAGGTGATGAAGCACAGCACCGTGCTCGCGACCGACATCCCGGCGACGCTGCGCGACGGCCGCCAGCGCATCGTGCACGTCGAGGCCGAGCCCGAGTTCAGCGAACACGGCAACCTGATCGGCTACAGCGGCATCGTGCAGGACGTGACCGACCGCCGCATGGCCGAGGACAAGATCCGCCACCTCGCGAACTTCGACGTGCTCACCGGCCTGCCGAACCGCCGCCAGCTGATCTGGCGCGCCGAGCGCGCCCTCGAGCACGGCCGGCGTTTGAACCACCAGGTCGCGCTGCTGCTGATCGACCTTGACCGCTTCAAGGTCATCAACGACACGCTCGGCCACGGCGCCGGCGACGAGCTGCTGATGGAGGTGGCGCGCCGCCTGCGCTCGTGCGTGCGCCACTCCGACCAGGTCACCGAGAGCTCGATCGAATCGCTGGGCTCGCGCTCGCACCGCTCGCTCGAAGCGGTCGGGCGCCTGGGCGGCGACGAATTCGTCGCGCTGCTGCCCGAGGTGGCCGACGAGCGCGACGCCGAGCGCGTGGCGTCGCGCATTCTCGACCTGATGCGCGAGCCGATCTTCGTCGGCGGCCAGGAGTGCTTCGTGACCGCGAGCGTCGGCATCGCGCTGTACCCGCGCGACGGTTCGTCGGTCGCGGATCTGATGCGCAACTCCGACGTCGCGATGTACTCGGTCAAGTCGGCCGGGCGCAACTCGGCTTCGTTGTACCGCCCCGCGCTCGCCGGCCAGGGCCGCGAAAAGCTCGAGCTCGAAAGCGCGCTGCACAAGGCGATCGAACGCGACGAGCTGGTGCTGCACTACCAGCCCAAGGTCGATGTGCGCGGGGCCAGGATGGTCGGCGCCGAGGCGCTGATGCGCTGGCGCCGCAACGGCGTGCTGGTGCCGCCGGGCGACTTCATCCCGATGGCCGAGGAAACCGGCCTGATCGTGCCGATGAGCGAGTGGGCGATCCGCGAGGCGGCGCGCCAGGCGCGCATCTGGCAGGACAGCTTCGGCTTCGCCGACTCGATCGCGGTGAACCTGCCGAACCGCATGTTCGAGCGCACCGACCTGGTCGAGTACATCCACAACGCCGTCACGACCTACGGCGTGCCGCACCACGCGATCGAGCTCGAGATCACCGAGACCGGGCTGATGAAGGATTTGCAGAACGTGATCCCGTCGCTGCACCGGCTCAACGAGATCGGCGTCGAGATCTCGATCGACGACTTCGGCACCGGCTACTCGTCGCTCGCGTATCTGACGACCCTGCCGATCAGCGAGCTGAAGATCGACCGCAGCTTCGTGCGCGACCTCGGCATGACGCCGCAGAGTTCGGCCGTCGTCACCGCGATCATCGCGCTGGCGCGTTCGCTCGGCCTGCGCGTGATCGCCGAAGGCGTCGAGAACCTGCGCCAGATGGAGGTGCTGCACCGCCTCGGCTGCGGCGTGATGCAGGGCTTTCTGTTCAGCCGGCCGCAGCCGCCGGAAGACGTCGAGGCCTGGCTGCAGCAGACCGTGCTGCCGCGCAAGGCGCCGTGGATCGGCAAGGCCGGCGAGGCTGACATTGCCGAGGTGCTGCGCTTCGCCGACGGGCGCGACCCGCGCGCCAAACCGGCGGGTTGAATGGCCGCGTCCATGGAAGCGACACGCCCCGCGCCGTTGACCGGCAGCGCCTCCGATACCGCGCAGATCGCCAAGGCGGCGCTGCGTCGCCTGGCCGTCGACAAGCTCGAACCCACGCCGGAAAACTACGCCCGCGCTTATCGGCAGGAGTCCGGTGAGCCCGCGCCGCCGGCCGAGGGCGCGCTGATCGCCGGGCTGATCGAGCGCATCGTGCGGGGCATCGAGCGGGGCAGCAAGGGCTGGACCTCGGCGCGCAAGAAGGAGAGCCTGCAGCGCGTGCTCGACGGCAGCCGCAGCGATGCAAAGCGCCTGCAGCAGCGCCTGACACAGCTGGTGGCGAGCTGGGATACGGAGCCGCCCGACGCCGCGGCGCCGGCGAGCGAATACGGTGCACCGATCGACATGCCGCCGACCGCCCCGATGCCGCTCGACACCCCCGCCGCGCTGCCATGGGCACGCGCCGTCGGCGCGCTGGGCGGTACGGTGCAGCAGGCGCTGCCGACCGTCGAGGCCGCGCCGCACGAACTCGCACGCGAGCTGGCCGCACTCACCGAGCGCCTGGCCGGAGACGCCGCGACGCCGGATCTCATCAAAGAAGTCGAAGCCCTGTGCGAGCGCGCCGCGCCGGTCTTGCAGCAGCGCCATCGGCTGGTCGACCAGCTCGGTGAGCTGTGCAGCGAGCTGACCGCGAGCCTGACCGATCTGGCCGAGAACGACAGCTGGGCCAAGGGCCAGTGCGAGGCGATGCAGGTCAAGATCGACGAAGGACTCAGCGTGCGCGGCGTCCGCGCCGTGAGCGAGCTGCTGCGCGACACGCGCGAGCGCCAGGGCCAGCTGCGCGCCGAGCGCGAGCGCGCGCGTGATTCGCTGAAGGGGCTGATCAACCAGATGCTCAGCGAGCTCAACCAGCTGGGTTCGCAGACCGGCAACTTCCACGAAAGCGTGGGCCGCTATGCCGACGTGATCGAGAAGGCCGATTCGCTCGAGAGCCTGGCCGGCGCGGTGCGCGAGATGGTCGAGGAAAGCCGCACCGTGCATGCGCTGGTGCAGCAGACGCAGGCGCGGCTGCAGGCCGAGCACAGCAAGGCGCACGGCCTGACGCAGCGCGTCAACGAGCTCGAGACCGAGATGCAGCGGCTCTCGGAAGAGGTCTCGACCGACCAGCTCACGCAGGTCGCGAACCGGCGCGGGCTGATGCAGGCGTTCGAGGCCGAACGCGCGCGGCTCGACCGCTCCGGCGCCACCCTGTCGGTCGGGCTGCTCGACATCGACAACTTCAAGCGCCTCAACGACACGCTCGGCCATGGCGTGGGCGACGAGGCATTGAAGGCGCTCGCCAGCACCGTCAGCAAGGCGCTGCGCCCGACCGACCAGGTGGCGCGCTACGGCGGCGAGGAATTCGTCGTGCTGCTGCCCGCCACGCCGGTCGACGAGGCCGAGCAGATCCTGACGCGCTTGCAGCGCTCGCTGACCGGCGGGCTCTTCATGCACGAGCAGAAGCAGGTGTTCGTGACCTTCTCCGCCGGCGTCAGTGCCTACCGCCCCGGCGAACGCATCGAGGACGCGATCGAGCGCGCCGATCAGGCCCTGTACGAGGCGAAACGGACCGGCAAGAACCGCACCTGCGTGAGTTGAGCCCCCGGCTGCGGGTTACCGCGGCCACCCCCCCGAGGGGGTCTCGGGCCGCTTGGGAGCGGCCCGGCGCTGGCCCGAGCTGCGGCTTCAGCAGCCCTTGAGACTCTCGGTGACCGGGCCGCGGCCGGCTTGTGCGAGCACCGCGCTGACGGCTTCGCGGTCGCTCAGGCGCTGCTGCTTCGCCAGCGTTCCGGCCTGCACGGCCTGGGCTTCCAGCGTCGACCTGTTCGACTGGCCGCTGCACGCGAGCAGGTACACGACCCGCCGCGAGCTGCCGAGCGTCACACCGGTCTGGCTGGCCACGCGCGGGCCCATCGCCATCAGGTCGTCGTAGCTCATGCCGACGCGCGGCGCGACCTCGGTCAGGTGCTTGGATTCGGTGCGCCCGATGAAGAAAACCGCGACGAAGGCCACTGCGAGTCCGACGCCCGCGACGGTGGCGATGTGCTTGATCATGTTGGTGCGCTCCCTTTGTGCATCGATGGTACAAGCCTTGGGGGCAGCGCGTGCAGCGCACTCATGGCACAGCCGACAAAAAGCGACGGGTCAGGCTGAACGCGAGACGCGCGCGGTCCAACGCCGTCAGCGCGCGAGACTGCATCGGGATCTCCAGACTCAGCGGCGTGTCCGGCGGCAGCGCCGCGAGGATGCCGCGCAGGTCGAGCCCGCCTGTCCCGGGCGGGAGGCGCTCGGCGCGGGCCTGGTGCAGCAGTCCCTCGACGTCGGTGGGGCGCTCGACTGGCGCGTCGCAGAACTGGGCATAGGCCAGGCGCTCCGGTGGCAGCACCGCGATCTGTGAAGCGTGATTGCCGGCGCGGTCGAAATGGATCGGATCGATCAGCACGCCGGCGTTGGCTTGCGCGCAGTTCGCGACGATGCGCGCGGCCTGGATGAAATCGCGCACATCGGTCCAGGGCATCGGCTCCAGGTAGATCGCGAGCCGCAGCGGGGCGGCCAGCTCGCACAACGCGGCCAGGCGCGCGCTGAGCCGGGCCTCGTCCGGGTCGTTGCCGGCGACGAGCACATGGCGGGCGCCGAGCCGCGCGCCGGTCTCCAGCGTGGTTGCGAAATCGCGCACATCGGTGTCGGGCCGCAGGCGCAGGATCTCGACATCCAGGACCTGGATGCCGGTGTCCGCCAGCGCCGCGGCGACCTCGCGCACCATTGCCGTGTCGCCGACCACGTCCCAGGTGGGTTCGTTGTCCGTCGCTGGGATCAGCCGCAGGCCCACATGGGTGTAGCCGACCGCGGCCGCGCAGCGCACCATCTCGACCGGCGAGAGTTCGAGCACGGTCAGTGCGGCGAGCGAGAGTTCGCGCATTGCGGGGCTCTTCACAGAATCGGCCTTAGCGAGCGCGCCGCTTCGCGCAGCGGCGGCAACAGCTCGTCGGTGAATCGCTGCGCCGAATGGCCTTGCAGATTCACCGTCATGCCGATCGCGCCGACGCACTCGCCCTTGCGGTCCTTCACGGCCACGGCGATGCCGGCCAGACCCAGGTCGAGCTGCTGTTCGGTGGTCCAGTAGTCGAGCGCGCGCGCCGCGAGCACCTGCTCGCGAAAGCGCTGCGGGTCGGTCACGGTGTGCGCCGTGAAGCCGGCGAAGTCGTGCTCGGCGATCCAGTGGTCGAGCCGCGCGTCGGGCCAGGTCGACAGCATCGCGACGCCCGGCGTCACCACGTGCGCCGGCACGCGGATGCCGACCTGGTAGCCGATCGAGATAAAGCGCGGCGAATTGCTGCGCGCCAGGTACACCACCTCGTGGCCGTCGAGGCTGCTGAAGTTGACGGTCTCGCCCGACTGCATCGAGATGCGCTGGATGAAGGGTTGCACCAGCCGCGGCAGCCGCGCCGCGCCGAGGTAGCTCTGGCCCAGCCGCAGCACGCGCGGCTTGAGCCAGAAGTGCTTGCCGTCGGTGCCGGCGTAGCCGAAGTGCACGAGGCTCAGCAAGAAGCGCCGCGCCGCCGTGCGCGACATGTCGGTGCGCGCCGCGGCCTCGGACGGCGTCAGCCGCGGGTGGTCGTCGTCGAAGGCCTCGATCATGCGCAGGCCCTTGCCGAGACCCTCGATCAAGTCCTTGCGATCGATGTCGAACCGCAGCTCATCCATGTCCGTGAAAACCCGTGAAGCACGCGATGATCGCGCAGCGCGCGCGATCATCGCGCAAAGCAGGGTCGCTTGCCTTGTGGCGAACCCTGTGCACACCTAATCTCCGCTGCATCGAAAACCCTGGCTTCCGATCTGCATGAACATCTCCGGCACGACGCGTGTCTTTCTGATCCTCGGTGACCCGGTCGCGCAGGTCCGGGCGCCCGAAGCCTTCAACCACTTGTTCGCGGCGCACGGCCTCGATGCGGTGCTGGTGCCGGCCAACGTGCCGGCCACCGAACTCGACAGCTTCGTCGCCCACGTGCTGAAGGCACGCAACATCGACGGGCTGTGGCTCGCGATCCCGCACAAGACCGCGATGGTCGATCTGCTCGACCACTGCGACCGTCTCGGGCGCAGCGCCGGCGCCGTGAACGCGGCGCGCCGCAACGCCGATGGCTCGCTCGAAGGCGCGCTGTTCGATGGCGTCGGCTTCACGAAGGCGCTGGACCATTTCGGCATCGCGATCACCGGCCGGCAAATGTTGGTCGTCGGCGTCGGCGGTGGCGGCGTGGCGATCGCCACCTCGCTCGCGGCGCGCGGCGCCGGGCGCATCGCGCTGTTCGACAGCGCGCCCGGCCGCACCGAGGCGGTGGCCGCGAAGCTGAGCGCCGAGTTCGGGGTCGAGGTGGTCTCGGTCGAGACGCCCGATCCGGCCGGCTTCGACCTGGTTGTCAACGCGACGCCGCTGGGGCTGAAGGCCGGCGACCCGCTGCCCTTCGATGTGGCGCGGCTCGACGCCGACACCGCCGTCGTCGACATCCTGATGAAGAACCAGCCCACACCGCTGCTGCGCGCCTGCCATGCGCGCGGCATCACTGCGCACCCCGGCTTCGAGATGATGGTGCAGCAGGTGCCCGAGTACCTGGCGTTCTTCGGCTTCGATGAGCTCGCGAAGGCGGTGCAGGCCGACGCCAGCGAGGTGCGTGCGCTCTTCGAAGCGAGCTGATTTCATTTCCCCCAAGACCATTCCAAGACGGAGACATTCCATGAACAAGCGTCAATTCATCGTCAGCGCCCTCGGCCTCGTCTGCGCGTCGTTCGCGCTGGGCGCGTCCGCGCAGACGATCAAGATCGCCAGCCTGCAGGAGCTCTCGGGCACCGGCGCGACGGTGGGCAACAACTTCAAGAACGGCATGGACCTGGCGATCAAGGAGATCAATGCCGCCGGCGGCATCCTCGGCAAGAAGATCGAGGTCACACACGCCGACACGCAGAGCAACCCCGGCGTGGCCAAGGGCCTGGCGCAGAAGGCCGTCGACGACAACGTGTTCGCGGTGTTCGGGCCGGGCTTCTCGGGCTCGATCCTGGTGAGCATGTCGGAGACCAAGCGTGCCGAGATCCCGAACTTCACTGGCGGCGAGGCGGCTTCGGTGACGCAGCAGAACAACCCGTACATCTTCCGCACCAGCTTCGGCCAGGCGACCTCGATGCCCAAGGTCGCGCGCTACATCGCGCAGAACCTGAAGGCCAAGACGGTCGCGGTGATCTTCGTCAACAACGACTTCGGCAAGGGCGGGCGCGACTCGGTCACGAAGGCGCTGGAGGCCTCGGGCGCGAAGGTCATCGCCGACATCTCCACCGACGCCGGCCAGGTCGACTTCTCGTCGCCGGTGCTGAAGGCCAAGCAGAGCAATGCCGACGTGATCTTCGTCTACACCAACGAGGAGGAATCGGCGCGCGCGCTGCGCGAGCTGCGCAAGCAGGGCGTGAGCAAGCCCATCGTCGGCGAGACCGTGCTGACGAGCCAGAAGGTGATCGAGCTCGCCGGTGATGCCGCAAATGGCGCCGTCGCCCACGTGGGCCTGACGACCGATGCGCCGATCCCGAACATGCGCGCGTTCCGCACCAAGTTCGAGAAGGAATACAAGTACATCCCGGACCACAACGGCATCAAGGGCTACACCAGCGTCTACGTGATGAAGGCCGGCCTCGAGAAGGCCGGCAAGGTCGACCGTGCCGCGTTCACGAAGGCCATGCACGGCCTGCAGGTCAGCGCCGCGAAGGAGCCCGGCGTGATCCTCGACGTGAGCTACGACGACAAGGGTGACCTCGACCGCGAGAGCTTCCTGACCGAGGTGAAGGACGGCAAGCAGGTCGTCAAGGAGACCTTGCCGGCGCTGGGCAAGAAGTAAGAAGGCCGTAGACCCACACGCTGGCCCTTCCCCGCGCGCGGGGGAGGGGTGTTCGACTCCGCGAGGTTCGCATGACCGACTTTCTGCAACTCTTTCTCTCCGGCATGGCCACCGGCAGCATCTACGCCGTGGCCGCGCTGGGCTTCACGCTGCTGTGGCAGGCCTCGGGCACGATCAACTTCGCGCAGGGCGAGTTCGTGATGCTGCCGGCCTTCATCATGCTGGGCTTCAACGCGATCGGCGCGCCGCTGCTGGTGAGCTTCGTGCTGACCTGCGGTGTCGCGGTGCTGGTGCTCGGCTGGGGCTTCAAGCGCGGCATCGCCGACCCGCTGCTGCGCTTCGGCATGATGCCCATCGTCGTCGCGACCATCGGCCTGGCGATCGCGATGCGCAGCGGTGTGCGCGCAGGCTTCAGCGCCGAGGCGCATCCGTTCCCCAGCCTGTTCGCCGACAAGCTGTTCAACATCGCCGGCGTGACGGTGACCCTGGCCGACGTCGGCACGCTCGCGCTGTCGTTGCTGCTGGTGCTCGGCACCCAGGCGTTCCTCGCCAAGACGGTCACCGGCCGCGCAATGCAAGCGGTCGCGCAGAACACCGACAGCGCGACCGTGCTCGGCATCAACGTGCCGCGCATGATCTTCTACACCTTCGCGGTCAACGCGCTGCTCGCTTGCGCGGCGGCGCTGCTGGTCACGCCGACGTATCTCGCCAAGTTCGACATGGGCGAGTCGCTCGGCAACAAGGCCTTCTTCGCCGCGATCATCGGCGGCTTCAACAACTCGCGTGGCGCGCTGCTCGGCGGGCTGATCGTCGGCGTGTGCGAGAACCTCGCCGCGGCCTACATCTCGCCGACCTACAAGGACGCGGTCGCGCTCGTGATCTTCATGCTGGTGATCTTGTTCAAGCCGCAAGGGCTCTTGGGCAAGAAGGCCGAGCGCAAAGTCTGATCGGAGCACACCATGAAGAAACCTCAACTTCTCATCGGCTTGATCGCGCTGGTCGTGCTGCTCGCTGGCCCGCCCTTCCTGAAGAACTACGGCATCTACCTTGTCAGCTACTGGCTGGTGTTCGTGCTCGCGAACATGGGGCTGAACCTGACGGTCGGCTACGCGGGCCAGAAGTCGCTCGGCCACGCGGCGTTCTTTGGCATCGGCGCGTACACGGTGGCGATTCTGATGAAGGCGGGCTTCAGCTTCTGGCTCGGCCTGCCGGTCGCGGCCGTCGGGTGCTTCGTGATCGGCCTGGCGCTGGGCTTCCCGGCGCTGCGCGTGCAGACCATCTACCTCGCGTTCGCCACGCTTGGCTTCAACACCGCGGTCTGGCTCGTGATGCGCAACGAAGAGTGGCTGACCGGCGGCACCTTCGGCATCAACAACGTCGCGCGGCCCGGCTTCTTCGGGTTGAGCCTGGACAGCAACCTGAGCTACTACTACTTCGTGCTCGGCGTCACGCTGCTGATGGGGCTGCTGCTGTGGGGCCTGCTGCGCTCGCCATGGGGCAAGGCCTTCACGGCGCTGCGCGACAACCCGATCCGCGCCGAGAGCCTGGGCGTGAACATCCAGGCCTACACACTGCTGTCGTTCGCGATCGGTGCGGTCTACGCGGGCGTGGCCGGCGCGCTGTTCGCGTCGCTGGTGCAGTTCATCGAGCCGGCGCCGTTCACGGTCGCGGCGTCCATCATGATGTACCTGATGGTCGTGGTCGGCGGGCCGGGCTACTTCTTCGGGCCTTTGCTCGGCTCGGCGGTCGGCGTGCTGCTGCCCGAGTGGCTGCGCTTCGCGCAGGCCTGGTACCTGTTCGTGTTCGGCGCGTCGGTGATCGTGTTGATGTTGTGGCTGCCCGATGGCCTGTTGAGCATCCCCGACCGGATCAAGGCGCGGCGCCTGTCGCGTGAGGCTTCGGCGGCGCGGACCGCGGCGGCCAAGTCGATCGGAGCCGCCGCATGAGCGCGCCGCTGCTCAAGGTCGACGGGCTGAAGAAGTCCTACGGCGCGATCCTCGCGGTCAGCGGCGTGTCCTTCGAGGTGATGCCGGGCGAGATCTTCGGCGTGATCGGGCCGAACGGTTCGGGCAAGACGACGATGTTCAACAGCGTGCTCGGCCAGATCACGCCGGACGCCGGCAGCATCGAACTGAACGGCAACAACATCACCGGCTTGTCGCCGCTGCAGCTGAACCAGCGCGGTGTCGGCCGCACGTTCCAGACCTTGCAGGTGTTCGGCAAGATGACGGTGCGCGACAACCTGATCGTCGCCGCGCAGGAGCACAAAGGCAGCATGTGGAGCCGCATGTTCGCGCCCGGCGATTCGGGGCTGGGCGCCAAGGCCGACGCGCTGATCGACCAGTTCCGCATCCGCCACGTGGCCGACAAGAAGGCCGGCGAGCTGAGTTACGGCCAGCAAAAACTCGTCGACATCGCGATGGCTTTCATGAGCGAGCCCGACCTGGTGCTGCTCGACGAGCCCTGCGCGGGCGTGAACCCCAGCCTGGTCGGTGGCATCAGCACGCTGCTGAAGGACTTGAACAAGGCGGGCGGGACGGGGACAAAGCATCGCAGCTTCATCGTGATCGAGCACAACATGGACTTCGTGATGGACCTGTGCCATCGCATCATGGTGATGGTCGAAGGCACGGTGATGGCGATCGGCACGCCGGCCGAGATCCGCGGCAACAAGCAGGTGCTCGACGCCTATCTGGGGAGCTGAACATGAGCGACATCGCCATTGAATTCGATGATGTCGTGGCCGGCTACGGCGACTTCATGATCCTGAACAACCTCAGCCTGCAAGCCAAGCGCGGCAAGATCACGCTGCTGCTCGGACCGAACGGTGCGGGCAAGTCGACGGTGCTGAAGACGCTGTTCGGCATGCTGAAGGTGCGTTCGGGGCACATCCGGCTGCACGGGCAGGACATCACCGGCGCGAACGCGAAAGACCTGCTCGTCAAACACGGCATCGCCTTCGTGCCGCAGGGCCGCAACCTGTTCGGCCAGCTCACGGTGTGGGAGAACCTCGAGCTCGGTGGCATCACGCTGGGCATGAAGACGACGCACGAGCGCATCCCCGAGGTGCTGGCGCGATTCCCGCGCGTGAAGGAGCGCCTGAACAGCGCCGCGTCCATGCTCTCGGGCGGCGAACAGAAGCAGCTCGAGGTCGGCCGCGCGCTGCTGCTGCGGCCCAAGGTGCTGTTGATCGACGAGCCCTCGATCGGCCTGTCGCCGATGGTGGTGGCCGATGTGTTCAAGCTGCTGCGCCAGCTTGCCGACCAGGGCACGACGGTGCTGATGGTCGAGCAGAACGTGAAGAGCGCGCTGAAGATGGCCGACGAGGCGATCGCGCTCGAGTCGGGCCGGCTCGTGATGCACCGCCAGGCCGACGAGCTGCTCGCCGACCCGAACATCGAGCGGCTCTTTCTCGGCGGCGCGCATCAGGCGGCGACGCCACCGTCGACCGGCGCCGCCAGCGCCGCCGGCATTCTCTGAACCTGACTCCGGGAGCACGCATGCAGGACCGCACCGACCGCGAATCACTCGCCGATGCCACCAACCCGCTCGGGCTGGACGGCATCGAGTTCATCGAGTTCAGCACCGCCAAGCCGCAGGCGTTCGGCCAGGTCCTCGAGATGATGGGCTTCCGGCCGGTCGCGCGGCACCGCTCGCGCGAGGTGCTGCTGTACCGGCAGGGCGACATGAACATCATCATCAACGCCCACGCCGGCGGCCTGCCGCGCAGCGTGCAGCCGAGCGAGACGCCGGCGATCGCGGCGATCGCGCTGCGCGTGCGCGACGCGGCCAGCGCCTACCGCTACGCGCTCGACCGCGGCGCGTGGACGGTGCCGACGCACGTCGAGGTGATGGAGCTCAACATCCCGGCGATCCACGGCGTCGGCGCGAGCCGCATCTACTTCGTCGACCGCTACCGCGACTTCTCGATCTACGACGTCGACTTCACGCTGATCCCGACCGTCGATCCGAAGCCGGCCGCATTGACCGGGCTGCACTGGTTCGGCGTGGTGCAGTACATCGGCAACGACCGCATGGAGGACTGGACCGAGTTCTACGGCGAGCTGTTCGGCTTCAAGGCGCTGCCCGACGACGAGCGCCACGGCATCCTGCCGAAGGGCCGCGTGCTGAAGAGCCCGTGCGGCTCGTTCTACCTGCAACTGATCGAGCCCGAGCCCGGCATCCTCGACGTCGACGGCGAGGAGTCGCTGCAGCGCGTCGGCCTGGGCACGCCCGACGTGCTCGCGAGCGTGAAGGCGCTGCGCGAGCGCGGCGTCGGCTTCGTCGAGTCGCAGGGCGTGCACTCCGAAACGCGCGGCGCGCTGACGCAGAGCTACCTGGGCGGCGCGATGTTCGAACTCGTGCATCACGAGGCGCCATGATGAACAGCGATCACGTCGACATCGCCGACTTCGGCATGGACACGATCTCGCTGGCCGGCACCTTGCCGCAGAAGCTGGCGGCGATCAAAGGCGCCGGCTTCTCGCAGGTGATGCTGATGGCGCGCGATCTGGTCGGCCATGCCGAAGGCCTGGAAGACGCAGTGCGCGTCGTCAAGACCAGCGGGCTGCGCGTCACCGGCTTCCAGGTGCTGCGCGATTTCGAAGGCCTGTCGGGCCACCTGCACGAGTACAAGATCGACGTGGCCAAGTCGATGCTCGAGATGTGCGCGGCGGTCGGCGCCAAGGTGCTGCTGATCTGCTCGTCCACCTCGACGCACGCGACCGCCGACCCGGACGCGCTCGCGCGCGACCTGCGCAAGCTCGCGATGCTGGCGCTGCCGCTGGGCATCCGCATCGCGTACGAGGGTTTGTCGTGGGGCCGGCACGTCAACGAGTTCACGAGCGCGTGGGACATCGTCTGGCGCGCCGATGCGCCGAACCTCGGCATCGGCATCGACTCGTTCCATGCCTTCGCGACCAAGACCTCGCTCGAAGACCTGGACCTGCTGGACCCGGACAAGATCTTTCTGGTCCAGCTCGCAGATTTCATGTGGAACGAGATCAAGTCGGTCGAGGAGCGCATCGACACCGCCCGCCATTTCCGCGTCTTCCCCGGCGAGGGCGTGCACAGCGAGGCGCTGGCCGAACTCGTGATGCGGCTCGACCGGCTCGGCTACCGCGGCGACTACAGCTTCGAGGTCTTCAACGACGACTACCAGCAGATGCCGCTGCCGGTGGTTGCCGAGCGTGCGCGCCGTTCGGCCGTGTGGCTGGGCGAGGACGTGCTGCACCGCTCGGTGCCCTTGCCGGGTCGCATGCGGCTGCGGCGCGCGGGGCCGCCGCCGTGACAGATCGGCTGCGCCTGCTGTTGGCGGGCGCGGGCAGCATCGGGCGCGCCCATGCTGAGCGTGTGCGTGCCGGCGATGAATTCGAGCTGGCCGGCATCGCCGACCCGTCGACCGCCGGTGCGGCGTATGCCGCGAGCCTGGGCGTGCCGCACTGGCCCGACCTCGATGCCGCGCTCGACGCGCTGAAGCCCGACGGCGTGATCCTCGCGACGCCGAACACGCTGCATGTGCCCGGCGCGCTCGCGTGCCTCGCACGCGGCACGCCGGTGCTGATCGAGAAGCCCGTCGCCGACACGCTGGAGCAGGCTTGGCGGCTCGTCGACGCGGTCGAGCGTTCGGGCGTGCCGGTGCTGGTCGGCCACCACCGGCGCCACAGCGCGGTGATGGCGGCCGCGCGCGACGTGATCGCCGCGGGCGAACTGGGCCGGCTGGTGGCGGTGCAGGGCAGTGCGCTGTTCCGCAAGCCGGCGAGCTACTTCAGCGAGGCGCCGTGGCGGCGCGAGCCGGGCGCAGGGCCGATCCTGATCAACATGGTCCACGAGGTCGACAACCTGCGCATGCTCGCCGGCGAGATCGACGAAGTGCAGGCGATCACGTCGAACGCACGGCGCGGCCACGAGGTCGAGGACACCGTCAGCATCGCGCTGCGCTTCGCGACCGGCGCGCTCGGTGGCTTCATGTTGTCGGATGCGGCCGCGAGCACGCGCAGCTGGGAGCAGACCTCGGGCGAGAACCCCACCTATGCGCACGACGCGCGCGAGGCCTGCTATCTCGTCAGCGGCGAGCGCGGCACACTGGCCGTGCCGACGCTGCGGCTGCAGACGGTGGTTCGCGAGCCGTCATGGTTCGAACCGATGGCTGAACGCACGCTGGTGGCGCCACACGTCGACCCGCTGCAGCGCCAACTTCGGCACTTCGCCGCGGTGATCCGCCGCACCGAGGCGCCGCTCGTCAGCGTGCGCGACGCGACCCGCACGCTGCAGGTCACGCTCGCGATTGCGCAAGCGGCGGCGAGCGGGCGGCCCGTGCGTTGTGACAACATCGCGCACTGAACTCTCTTCAGCACCATGCCCAAGATCCTGCTCCTGAACGGCCCCAACCTGAACCTGCTCGGCACGCGCGAGCCGCAGGTCTACGGCCACGACACGCTGGCCGACGTCGAGAGCCGCGCGGTTGCGCTGGGCGCCGCACGCGGCGTTCCGGTCGAGTGCTTCCAGAGCAACCACGAAGGTGCGCTGATCGACCGCATCCACGCGGCGCGGCTCGATGGCACCGGCCACATCGTGATCAACCCGGGCGGCCTGACGCACACCAGCGTTGCGCTGCGCGATGCGCTCGCGGGTGTGGCGATCCCGTTCTTCGAGGTGCATGTGTCCAACGTGCACAAGCGCGAGGCGTTCCGCCACCACTCGTTCCTCTCCGAGATCGCGGCCGGCGTGATCGTCGGCTTCGGCGTCAGTGGCTACACGATGGCGCTCAACGCGGCCATCGATCGCCTCGCCTGAGCGTCCGCTCGTCAACTCATCAGCACGGCGCCGAGGGCGCATGCGCCCTGCGTGAGCGCGGGCAGGAAGCGCTTGTGCATCTCGTCGAGCGAGACGCGTGAGGCGTGCGAACTGACGTTCATCGCCGCGACGACGGTGCCGCGCGCGTCGCGCACCGGCACCGCGATCGAGCGCAGACCGGCTTCGAGCTCCTGGTCGAGCAACGCGTGGCCCGATTCGCGTACGCCCTTCACCAGCTTGCGCAGCTTGGCCACGGTCGTGGTCGTGCGCTCGGTGCGCGCGACGAGGCGCACGCGACTGAGGTAGGCGTCCAGCGCCCCGGACGCCAGCTCCGCGAGGAGCACGTGGCCCATCGACGTGCAATACGCCGGCAGCCGCGTACCGACGAGCAGGTTGATCGAGATGATCCGCGTCTCGGCAGAGCGGCAGATGTAGACGATATCGTCGCCGTCGAGCACGGCGACCGAGCACGACTCGGCAAGCTTCTCGCTGACGCTGTCGAGGTACGGCTGCGCGAGCGCGGCCAGGGGCGTCGACGACAGGTATGAATGGCCGAGCGTCAGCACGAGCGGGCGCAGGAAGAAGCGCTTGTCCTCCTCGCCGGCATAGCCGAGCTCCTTCAGCGTGTAGAGGCAGCGCCGCGCCGCCGCACGCGAGAGCCCGGTCGTCTGGCTCACCTGGGAGATGGTCAAGTGGTGCCGATGCTCGGAGAATGCGCGGATCACCTGAAGCCCGCGTTCGAGCGAGGTCATGAAATTGGGATCGCCCGAGCGAACGTGGGGGTCGGAGTGGGTCATGTTGGAAGTTTGGCCGATGGGTTGTTCGTTAATCGCACAGTTATGCGATTATCGCCCTTGACCCTGTCCAGGGCCAAGCCTATCGTCTCGTCATCAACATAAGGAAGCGGACGTGATCAACAAGATCGTTCCAAGCGTCGAGGCGGCACTGGCTGGCATCCCCGATGGCGCGACCATCATGATCGGCGGCTTCGGCGGTGCCGGCCAGCCGGCCGAGCTGATTGACGGCCTGATCGCGCAAGGTGCGAAAGACCTCGTGATCGTCAACAACAACGCCGGCAACGGCGACTACGGTCTGGCCGCGCTGCTGAAGACGGGCAGGGTGCGCAAGATCATCTGCTCGTTCCCGCGCCAGACCGACTCGCACGTGTTCGACGGCCTGTACCGCAGCGGCAAGATCGAACTCGAACTGGTGCCGCAGGGCAACCTGGCCGAGCGCATCCGTGCTGCCGGCGCCGGCATCGGCGCGTTCTTCTCGCCGACGGGCTACGGCACGCCGCTGGCCGAGGGCAAGGAGCAGCGCGAGATCAACGGCCAGATGTACGTGCTCGAGATGCCGATCCATGCCGACGTCGCGCTGATCAAGGCCGAGCGCGGCGACCGCTGGGGCAACCTGACCTACCGCATGACGGCGCGCAACTTCGGGCCCATCATGGCCGCCGCGGCGAAGCTCAGCATCGCGTCGGTGCAGGAGATCGTGCCGCTCGGCGCGCTCGACCCCGAGGCCGTCGTCACGCAAGGCTTGTACGTGCAGCGCGTCGTCTGCCTGCCCGACGCCAACCGCAAAGCGGCCTGAGGAGCATCGCACCATGACCATCAAGAAACTCAACCGCAACGAGATGGCCGCCCGCGTCGCGCGCGACATCCCCGATGGCGCCGTCGTGAACCTCGGCATCGGCCTGCCGACGCTGGTCGCCAACCACCTGCCGAGCGACCGCGAGATCCTGCTGCACAGCGAGAACGGCGTGCTCGGCATGGGCCCGGCGCCGGTGGCGGGCGAGGAGGACTGGGACCTGATCAATGCCGGCAAGCAGGCCGTGACCTTGCTCAAGGGCGGCTCGTTCTTCCACCACGCCGACAGCTTCGCGATGATGCGCGGCGGCCACCTCGATTTCTGCGTGCTCGGCGCGTTCCAGGTCGCGGTCAACGGCGATCTGGCCAACTGGCACACCGGCGCACCCGATGCGATCCCCGCGGTCGGCGGCGCGATGGACCTGGCCATCGGCGCGAAGAAGACCTTCGTGATGATGGAGCACCTGACCAAGAGCGGCGAGAGCAAGATCGTCGAGGCCTGCACCTACCCGCTGACCGGCGTCGGCTGCGTCAGCCGCGTCTACACCGACATGGCGACGATCGACATCACACCGCAAGGCCTGAAGGTGATCGACATGGTCGAAGGCCTGACCCTGGACGAACTGCAGCGGCTGTCGGGCGTTGCCCTGCAAGCCGCGTGAACCGAGGAGAGAGACTGCCATGAACCACGCCTACATCGTCGACGCCATCCGCACCCCCTTCGGCCGCTACGGCGGCGCGCTCAGCTCGGTGCGCACCGATGACCTCGGGGCGATCCCGATTCGCGCGCTGATGGCGCGCAACCCCAAGGTCGACTGGGCCGCGGTCGCCGACGTGATCTACGGCTGCGCGAACCAGGCCGGCGAGGACAACCGCAATGTCGCGCGCATGGCCGCGCTGCTCGCGGGACTGCCGATGGACGTGCCCGGCAGCACGGTGAACCGGCTGTGCGGCTCGGGGCTGGATGCGCTGGGCACTGCGGCACGCGCGATCAAGTCGGGCGAGGCGCAGCTGATGATCGCCGGTGGCGTCGAGAGCATGAGCCGCGCGCCCTTCGTGATGCCGAAAGCCGAGAGCGCGTTCAGCCGCGCCAACGCCGTCTACGACACCACCATCGGCTGGCGCTTCGTCAACAAGATGATGAAGGAGATGTACGGCGTCGACTCGATGCCCGAGACGGCCGAGAACGTCGCGACCGATTTCAAGATCGAGCGCGAAGCGCAGGACCGCATGGCGC
>Ga0307517_10000357_pt1 | contig 78461 bp, 64 predicted proteins | sample 23_EM_MG_FD_194515 | JGI IMG/M metagenome (GOLD analysis project Ga0307517, IMG submission 194515) | Populus trichocarpa ectomycorrhiza microbial communities from riparian zone in the Pacific Northwest, United States - 23_EM | ecosystem: Host-associated > Plants > Roots > Unclassified | place... | reverse complement strand
ACCCCGCCTCGCCCCCTGCGGCTGCGGCAGGCGACGACGGATACGTCCACTGGCTGAAGTCGGCCCAGGACCTACCCCAGCTGCCCACCGGGCCGTGGCTCACCGAGAGCCCGCGCACCACAGCCACCCTCCTGGGCCCGGACGTCCGTGACACGCTGATCACCGCGCAGAAGGAGTCCTCACGCCGGCCGCTCGCGCTCCTGGCCAGTTCGCTGCTCGCCGCCCTCGCCGAGGTCCGGCCGGACCTGCCCGCCGCACTGTGCGTGGAGCTCCACGGGCGTGACCGCGCCGGGCACGACCTTGCCGCCACGGTGGGCTGGCTCACCTCTCTGCGCTCCGTGCACGCCGCGCGTGCCCTGCTGGCCGACCCGGCCGCCCTGGCCGACACGGTGCACACCCAGCTCAAGAACACCTCCCCGGAACCAGGTGGGCCGCTGGCGCCGATCGCATTGAACTACCTCGGCGAACTGCCGGAAGGGTCGCTGGAGCTGCCGCCCACCGGAGCGGCCGGGCCGCTGTTCGGGCTGGAAGTCGTCTGCTTCACCCAGCCCGGCACGCTCCAGATCCGCTGGCGGGCCTGCCCGGCCTGGATGCCCGACGCCACCGTGCCCCGCCTCGCCGCTGCCTTCGCCCGCCACGCCGCGGCGCTCCCGACACCGGGCGCAGGCCCTGCCACCGCCCACGAACTGGCCCAGATCACCGCTGCCTTCGGAAATGAGGGACCATGAGGGACGCCGCCTTCACCGCCTTCTACCCCACGACGCCCGCACAACAGGGCTTCCTGCTGGGCACCCTCACCAGCCCCGACACCGCCGTCTTCGTCGAGCAGACCGTCTTCCCGCTGACCGGCCCGCTCGACTTAGCCCGGCTGCAGGCCGCGGCCACGCAGCTGGTCGCGGACCACGAGATCCTGCGCACCGCCCTGGTCTGGGACCTGTCCCGCGACCCGCGCCAAGTCGTCCTCGCGAGGGCCGAGTTACCCATCGGGCAGTGCGACAGCAGCGGCAAGACCGATGCCGAGCAGCGCGCCGACCTCGACTCCCTCCTCCACCGCCAGAGGCACACCCCCTTCGACCTGCACCGCCCCCCGCTGCTGCGCCTGGCCGTCCAACACCTGGCCGCCCAGCGCCACCAGCTCGTGTGGAGCCACCATCACGCGATCCTCGACGGCCGCGCCCACCTGCTGCTCGCCACCGAACTCCTGCACCGCTACAACACCCGCTCCCGACCGGCCCCGCGGCCGCCGTTCGGCCCGTACGCCCACTGGCTGGCCGGGCAGCCCCGCGAGCAGCAGCAGGCCCACTGGACCAAGCACCTCGACGGCTACCGGGGCTGCGCCCCGCTGGCGCGCACACCGCTGGGCCAGAGCGCCGATCGGTTCGCCTCGCACACCCGTGACCTGCCCGACGCGCTGGTCGCGGACCTCACCGCCTTCACCCAGACGCACGGCACCACCGCCTCCGCTGCCCTGGTGGCCTGCTGGAGCCTGATCGCCGCCCGCCAGCGCGACCGGGCGGACACCGCGATCGGCGTCACGGTCTCCGGGCGCTCCCACTCCTACCCGGACGCCGCGGACCTCGTGGGCCCGATGGCCTCGACCGTGCCCCTGCGCTGCCCGCCCGACCCGCACGAGAGCGTCGGCGCGTGGATCAGCCGCGTTCACGACGACCTGGCCCGCGCCGATCAGCACAGCGGATGCTCCTCCGCCGACCTGCATACCTGGGGCGCCCTTCCCGAGGGCCTGAACCTGTACGACAGCGTCATCGCCATCGCCAACTACCCGCACACGCCAACACAGCCTGCCGGCGCGGAGGCGGACGGCGGGCTCCTCGTCCTGGACACCGAAGGGATCCAGGCGTACGGCGGCCGCACCCGCCACGCCCTGACCCTGGTCGTGGAGATGACCGCCGGACTGCGACTGCGCCTGGTCAACGACCGCTCCCAGATCAGCGACGAGCAGGCGGGCGCAGCCCTGGACGTGCTGGGCGCCCTGCTCGCCCGGCTGACGCCCGGCACGAAGGACCAGGCCGGCGGCCTCGCCGAGCACACCGCCACCCTCGCGCCGCTCCCCGAATCCCCGCCGCAGCCGACAAGCACCGGCGGTGCGGCGGAGTATGGCCAGGACCCGGTCCTGAGCGCAGTCGCCGCGCACTTCACCGCGCTGCTGGGCCACCCCGCGGGCCCCGACACCGACTTCCTCGCCGCCGGCGGACACTCCCTGCTGGCGCTGCGCCTGGTCACCCGGCTGCGGGCCGCGTTCGCCGTCGACCTCCCCCTCGGAGCCGTCCTCAAGGCCCCCACTCCGCGGGCCCTGGCCCAGCTTCTGCGCGAGCTCGTTCTGGGCGCCACCGGCGCCGAGCCGCCCGTGGCGCTGCCCCCGCTGCCCGCAAGCCTCGGCGAGAGCGGCGAGCCCTTCGCCCTGACCGGCATCCAGCAGGCCTACTGGGCCGGCCGCCGCGACGACTTCGACCTCGGCGGCGTCGACTCCCACCTGTACGCCGAGGTGGAGGTGCCCCATCTCGACGTCGACCGGCTCACCGGCGTGTGGCGCACCCTGATCGACCGGCACCCGATGCTCCGCGCCGTGATCACGCAGGACGGCCGTCAACGGACCCTGTTCACCGTGGCCCCGTACGAGATCCGCACCCTGGACCTGCGGCAGAGGCCCGACGCCGGGGAACACCTCGAAGCCGCCCGCACCCGGCTGTCCCACCCGCGCCGCGACACCGCCGCCTGGCCGCTCTTCACGATCGAGGCCGCCCTCCTGCCCGACGGCGTGACCCGGCTGTTCCTGTCCTTCGACCTCCTCATCGGCGACGCCCTGAGCTGGCAGATCCTCTACCGCGAGGCCCGCGCCCTCTACCAGGACCCGGACGCCCAACTGCCGCCGCTCACCATGACGTTCGCCGACTACGTCGCCCACCAGCACACCGTGATCTCCAGCGACCGCTACGCCCGCGACCGCGCCTACTGGCGCGGCCGCCTGCCCGAGCTGCCCGCACCGGCGCCGCTGCCGGTCCTCACGACACACCGGAGCGGCGGCCGGCCCCGCTTCCACCGCCTGCAGTTCTGCTGGGCGCCCGAGGAACTCAGGGCGCTGCGGGCTGCGGCCGCCGCCCACGGGACGACGCTGTCCGCGCTCCTGCTCGCCGCGTTCAGCGACAGCCTCGGCCGCTTCACCAACACCCGCTCCTTCCTGATCAACGTCACCGTCTACAACCGGCGGCCGATCCACCCGCAGATCAACCAGGTCGTCGGCGACTTCACCTCCACCGTCCTGACGAGCGTGGATCTGTCGGGGGCGACGTTCGCCGAGAGGCTGCGCACGTTGCAGCACCAGCTGTGGGCGGACCTGGACCACAGCACCTACAGCGGCGTGGACGTGCTGCGCGAACTGCGCAGCACCCCCCAGGGCGCGGCCGGCGCGCCCGTGGTGTTCACCAGCACCCTCGACATGGAGGTGCCCGGCGAGGACCCCGGCCCGTTCCCGGGCCGGATCGTCCACGGCATCGGACAGACCCCGCAGGTCCTGCTCGACTACCAGACCTACGAGGCCGCCGGCCAGCTGGTGATCAACCTCGACACCCTCGCCGGAGCGCTGCCCGACGGCTTCGTCCAGGCCCTGCTGGACGAGCACACCGCCGCGCTGCGCGCCCTGATCGAGGACCCGGCGGCCTGTGAACGCCCGCACCTCGTCCTGCCACCCGCCCCCGTGGAGCTCCCCGAACCGCTCGGCGGCGGGCAGTTGCTGCACCAGCCCTTCCTGGACCGCGTCCGCGAACACCCCGAACGGGTCGCCCTGCGGTGCGGGGCCCGGACGCTGACCTACCGCGACGTCCACGACCGCGCCCGCGAGGTGACCGCCCGGATCAGCGCCGCGCCGCCCGACGGTGACCTGATCGCCCTGGTCTGCGACCCCGGGGCGGACCAGGCCATCGCGGCCCTCGGCGTGCTGCTCGCCGGGTACGCCTACGTCCCCGTGGACGCCTCCTGGCCTACGCAGCGCATCGAGACCCTCCTGACCCACACCGGTGCACAGCTCGCGGTGACCCATCGCACGGCGGCCGACCGCCTGGCCCCGCTGCCCGCGCGGGTCATCGTCATCGACGACGGCCACCCCGCCCCCTCCAGCCAGCAGCACGACCCCCGGCCCCGTACGGACACCGACCTCGCGTACGTCATCTTCACCTCCGGCTCGACGGGTCGGCCCAAGGGCGTGATGATCTCCCACCGCGGCGCCCTGAACACGACGCTCGACATCAACCGCCGCTACGAGGTCGGCGCCTGCGACGTGCTGCTCGGGGCGAGCCCGTTCACGTTCGACCTGGCCGTGTACGACCTGTTCGGTGCACTCGCCGCCGGGGCCACCCTCGTCCTGCCCACCCCTAAGGAGCGCACCGATCCGGCCGCCTGGATCCGCCTGATCCGCACTTGCGGCGTCACCGTGTGGAACTCGGTGCCCACCCTGGCGGGACTGCTGATCGAGGCCCTGCCCGCGACCGGCGAGGACAGCCTGAAATCGCTGCGGCTGTGGCTGCTCAGTGGCGACTGGATCCCGCTTACGCTCCCCGGCCGGCTGCGGGCCCGGGCGGGGGAGTGCCAGGTCATCTCCCTGGGCGGGGCCACGGAGGGCTCCATCTGGTCGATCCTCCACGAGATCGGTGACATCGAGGACGGATGGGCCAGCATCCCCTACGGCACGTCCATGACCGGCCAGCGCGTCCAGGTCCTCGACGAGGATCTGCTGCCCTGCCCGGTCTGGACCCCCGGTCAGATCAACATCGCCGGCCACGGCACCGCACTCGGCTACTGGGGCGAATCCGAGCTGACCGAGATCGCGTTCGTCTTCGACGGCCGCACCGGTCAGACCTGGTACCGCACGGGTGACTGGGGGCGCCTCCTGCCCGACGGCACGATCGAGTTCCTCGGCCGCCGCGACGACCAGGTCAAGATCCGCGGGTACCGCGTCGAGCTCCGCGAGGTCGAGGCCGCCCTGGGAGCGCTGGACGGCGTCGAACAAGCCGCCGTGGTCGTCACCGGCGAGCGCACCGACCGGCGACTGCACGCCGTCGTCGTCGCCACGCGCCCGCTGCCCGACCTGCGCGCCGAGCTCGCCCGGCGCCTGCCCTCCCACATGCTCCCGGCCACCCTCACCCGCCGCACGGACCTGCCGCGCACCGCGACCGGCAAGATCGACCGCGCGGAACTCGCGCGCGCCGTCCCCCAGCCCGACCCGGTCGCGCCCGCCCAAGATCGCGGGGGAGCGGAGCAGACCGGGGCGCTGCGGGACGCCCTCGGTGCGCTGCTGCCCGTGCCGGCCGGCCTCGACGACGACCTCCTCGACGCCGGAGTGACCAGCATCGACGTCATCCGCATGGCCAACCTCGTCGAGCAGCACACCGGTCTGCGACCCGACCTCACCGAGTTCTACCGGACCCCCACCCTGCGCACGCTGCTCCAGCACGCCGACGGCGACCGCACGGACATTCCCCCCGCGGCGGAGGCGGACACGTCACCGTGGACGGCCTTCCCGACGCTCACCGACCCCGAAGAGCGGGAGCACTTCCGCTCCAGCCGGCCCGTCCACCCGCCCGCTCCGGCCCACCGGCTCCTGCCCGCCGCCCCGTTGGCCGCGACCTCACGCCGCGCCCGGCGCTTCACCTCGCGCAGCTTCAGCGACCGGCCGGTGACGGCCGAGGCGCTGGGGCAGCTGCTGGAGAGCCTGCGCCGCGACCCGGTCCCCGGGCGCAGCGACTTCCTGTACCCCTCGGCCGGCGGGCTCTACAGCGTCCGACTCCACCTGTACGCCAACTCCGGACGTGTGGAGGGCCTGGACGGCGGTGTCTACCGCTACCACCCCGACGCTCACGACCTCATCGCGTACGCCACCGGCATCGACCTCGACCCGGCGGCCGTGCACCTGGGCCCGGTCAACCGGTCCGCGGCGAAGAGCGCCGCCTTCACCCTGTTCCTCGTCACCGACCCCGCCGACTCCGCGCCCCTGTACGGGCTGGACGCCGAGACGCTCGCCCTCCTGAACGCCGGATACATGGGGCAGTTGCTGTGCGAGCGGGCCGCCGAGGCCGACCTGGGGCTGTGCCCGGTGCACGGCGTCGACTTCGACCCGGTGCGCTGGCTGCTGCCCGAGGGCGAGCGCCTCGTCCTGCTGCACACCCTGCTCGGCGGCATCCCCGCCGACGGGACCAACGGGACGGAGGGCAGCGCATGACGGCCAGGCCGGTGATCATGGAGACGGCGCCGCTCTCCCCGGGACAAGAGCGGCTGATCGACGACGAGTTCGCAGGCCCCGACGGGTCCTGGCCCGAGCCCGGCGAGCAGACCCGGCTGCGGCCGATCGACACCGGTGCCGTCCTCATCGACGGCCCGCTGGACACCCGAGCCCTACAGCGGGCCGTGTCCGCGCTGGTCGTCCGGCAACACGCCCTGCGCACCCGCCTGCACCGCCTCGCCGACACAACCCCGATCCAGCTCGTCGCCGGCTCCCTCCCCCACCAGGTCCACCACAGCCGCCTGCCCGGCGACACCCAGCCGAGCCGGGAGGTGCTGCTCGCCCAGAGCCTGCCGCTCCACGTCGACCCGCGCAGCGATCCTCTCTTCCGCACTCACCTGATCCGCCTCGGCGAGCACCGGCATGTCCTGCTCCTGCAGATCCACCACTTCGTCAGCGACGGCTGGTCGATCGGCGTCCTCTACCGCGACCTCGCCGAGCTCTACAACGCCGCCCGCACCGGCCGCCCCGCCGACCTGCCTGCGCTGCCGCGCACCTTCGCCGCAGTGAGCCGCGACATGCGCACCGAGCGCCGCAGCCTGCGGCTGGGACGCCAACTCGCCTTCTGGCGGCAGAGCCTTCACCAACCCGGCCCGCCGATGGCCTTCGCCCACGGGCCGATCGAGCAGGACACCGGCCGGCGCCTGGTGAACGTCCAGCGCGTCCACATTCCCGCCCCTGTGGTCCGTGGTCTTCGCGCCAGCGCACGTGGCGGCGCGCGCGGCCCGCTCGCCGGCCCGTTCCTCGCCGCGCTCGTCCTGCTCCTGCACTACCAGAGCGCGGCCACCGACATCCGCATCGGCATGATGATCTCCAACCGGGCCCGGCCGGACACCGAGCACCTGATCGGCTACTTCGTGAACACCGCGGTGATCCGGCTTCGGCTGCACCCCGATCTGACCGCCGCTGCGCTGACCGAGGCTGCGAACGAGGCCGTACGCCAGGCCCTCGAGCACCAGGCTCTGCCCATCCAGGACCTTAAGCGGGAGCTGCACCAGGGCGGAGACCCGCTGTATCAGGTCACCCTCGCCCTCAACACCATGCGCACCCACACGCTGGCCCTGGACGGGGTGGACTGCCAGGACATCGACGTGGAGGAGACCGGCCCGCGGATGGCTCCCACCACCATCGAACAGCGCTGGGTCATCGAGGAGCGTGCCGGGGCCTTGAGCGGAACACTCACCTACCAGGCCGGCACGTTCACCCCGCCGCAGATCCGCATGGCGCTGGGCCACCTCGACCAGGCCATCGCCGCCGTCACCGCCGGGCACCCCACCGTCGCCGCCATCACCCGCGGCTTCCGTCATCCAGGGGTGAGGACATGACCGGGGCCCGCAGCACGCAGACCACGGATCCCGGCCTCGCCGCGGTCCTCGACGCGTACGGGCTGACCCCGTCGGCGGTGCGGCCGCTGCCCGGCGGCATGGAGAACACGCACGTCCTCGCCGAGACCCCTCACGGTCCGGTCGTGATCACTCAGCTCCGCAAGAAGGCCCCGGCCGCAGCCGAGGAGTACGCCCGCTTCCTGTACCGGCTGGAGCAGGCCGGCATCCCGGCCCCACGCCTGCGTCGGCGGCGTGACGGCGGCTGGGTCACCAGCCATGCCGGGCATCCCGTGATCGTGTGCGGCTACGTGCCCGGCCGCCACCATGAGGTGCTCCCGCCGCATCTCGTCGAGGATGTCGGCACCGTCCTGGGCCGCGTCCACCGCACCGTAACGGCGCCGGACTCGACGCTGGCGCCCCACCTGCGGCTGACCAGCTCCGAGGCGGCGTTCCTCGCGGACCTGCCCGATACCCCCTTCGCACGGTGGGCCCGCGCCACCCACCGCGCCGTCGCCCATGTGACCACGCAGAGCGGGAGCGGGTCACTCGTCGCGGTGCACGCCGATGTGTTCCCGGACAACGTCATCGTCACGAACAGCGGTGAGGTCGTCCTCATCGACTGGGAGGACTGTTCCGCGGACCTTCCGGTCGTCGATGTCGGCATGGCGCTGATCGGCCTGTGCTGCTCCGCCACCGGGTTCTCCGTACGCCGCGCCCGCCGCCTGCTGCGCGGCTACCGCACCGGAAGCGGCACCGCCCTCGACCCCACTCTGGTCCGGGACGGAGCGCTGCACGCGGCCGTCCTCGTCGCCCTGCGCCGCTACCGATGGCGCCAGGACGGGCACCTGCCCGCCGACCCCTCCCGCTCGCACACCGTCCTCGCCCGCAGCGCGCGGGACCTGAAGCAGCGCTGGCCGGAGGTCGCCGGGCCTTGACCACCTGCCGCCGAGCGCGCCGCACCGCTGTCCTCGCCACGAGCAGAAAGTGACCCGCCATGCCCCGCGATCAGGTCCTCGTCATCGTCCCTCCCAACTCCAACACCGTCATCGACGGACACCTGCTGACCGTGACCCGGCCCGAGGAGCACAGCGACTGGTCGGACTTCCTGTGCCTGGGCGCCCTGTCCCTCGCCTCCGCCCTGGAGAACAACCCGCAGCTCGCCCCGCTCTACATCGACGGCACGGTCATCGACCTTGACGACGTCCTCACCTACATCACCGACCACGCTGGGCGCATCCTGGCCGTCTGCCTGGGCGTGCTCACCGCGAACTTCGAGGCCGGCGTCCTCATCGCCCGCCACACCAAGGACGCCGACCCGCACATCACCACCGTCGCGGGCAACGACCACTTCTCCTCCCTGTGGCGCGAGTGCATGGCCGCTGCGCCCTGCCTGGACTACGGCTTCGTCGGCAACGAGATCATCGGCCCCTTCACCCGCCTGATCGGCGCCCTGCGCACCGGGGCGGACATCGACCCCGGCGCCTTCCCCGGTCTAGTCCACCGCACCGCCGACGGCACGCACCTCACCCCGCCCGGCGCCGAGCCCGTGTTCACCGGATTCGACTACTCCCTCGTGGACCGCGTCTTCCAGCAGACCCCCCTGTACACCGGGCACTTCCAGCAGCGGATCGCGCCGCGCCTGCACGAGCTCCTGGGCCGCAAGGTGAGCGCCGGAGTCCCCGTCGAGATCGGCCGGGGCTGCGTGAAATTCGCAGGCGACGACGCGTGCAGCTTCTGCTCCATCCACCCCGGGATGCTGTGGCGCAACCAGTTGGACTCTGCCCAGGCCTGGGACGTCGTGGAGGCCGCCGTCACGGCCGGCTACGACTACCTCTACCTGACCGCCGACGAACTGCCCCTGACCTTCGCGAAGCTCCTCACCGCCATGAACGCCACCCAGCCCGCCTGGTGGAAGGTCCTCCCGGACACCGACCGGCCCGTGCTCGTCGGCTACGGGCGCGCCGACGGCATCGCCGACCCGAGGCGCACCGCGCTGCTCACCGGCCTCGGCGTACGCCAGATCATGATCGGGATGGACGCCGGGGCGCCCCTGTCGCTGGCGGCAATGAACAAGCCCGTCGGCGGCCGCCGACGCGACGTCCTGGCCGAGGCCGAGCGGCTGTACGAGAAGAACTCCACGGCCATCACCGTCGCCCGCGACCACGGCCTGCTCATCCGGGCCGGCTTCGTCGTCGGCCACATCGGCATGACCGCCGCCCTGCTGGAGGAGAACCTGCAGCGGATCCTCGCGCTGATCTCCGAGGGCGGCACCCACGGTGTCTTCTCTGCGGTCGACGTCGAGGTGCTCTCCCCGCAGCCCGGCGCCCGTGACTACACCTACCTCACCGACCCGGCCGCCGCGCAGGCCGCCGCCGCTCGTCTGGGCCTGAGCATCGCCGACGAACCGGTCCTCACCAAGATCGCCCAGCGCTGGAGCGGGCAGGCCGTCATCCCCCCGGAGGACGCCATGCGCGACTACGCCACCGCGCTGATGCCCGAGATGTCCTTCGAGGAACTCGCCGAAGCCCGCGCGACGATCCGCGCCCACGCCAAGGCCTCCGGCGTCGTCATCGGCGAATAGCCACCCCGCCAGCCCACCGTGCCGCACCGAGGAGGACCGCATGCGCCTGACCCCCGCCGAGAGCGACCGGCTCCAGCTGTACCTTGCCACCCTGCTCGCCCGGGAACGCCGCGGCCGTGGTCTGCGGCTCAACGTGCCCGAGGCGACCGCGCTCATTGCCCACGCCGCCTGCGAGGCCGCCCGGGACGGCGCCCGCGTCGAAGACGCTGTCACCGCAGCCTGTCAGGTCCTCACCGCCGCCGACGTCCTGCCTGGCGTCGCGCACCTGCTCACCGAGATCCAGGTCGAGGCCGTCTTCGACGACGGCACCAAACTCATCGTCATCACCGACCCCATCCCGGCCGCCGACGACCCGCAGACCGCACCCGGCGCCGTCCTGGCGGCCCCCGCCCCCGCCCCCGACTACGCCGACCCGGTCACGATCACGGTCACCAACACCGGCGACGTGCCCGTCAGCGTCAGCAGCCACTACCACTTCTTCGAGGCGAACCGGGTTCTCGCCTTCGACCGCGCCGCCGCCTACGGCACCCGCCTGGCACTCCCGGTCGGCTCGGTCACTGTCTTCGACCCCGGCACACCCCGCACCGTGACCCTCACCCCGCTGGGCGGCGACCGCATCGTCATCGGCTTCGCCGGACTCGTTGACGGCCCCCTGGACACCGTCGGCGCACGCGAGCGGGCCTTGCACCGCGCCCACACCGACGGCTACCTCGACACCGGCTCCGCCACCGCCCAGGAAGGCCACCCCGCATGAGCAGCCTGCGCTACACCGAGCTCCACGGCCCCACCACCGGCGACCGGATCCGCCTCGCCGACACCGGCCTGATACTGCGCGTGGAGGACGACGCGCAGCTGCGCGGTGAGGAGTTCGTGACCGGCTACGCCAAGACCGCCCGCGACGGCATGCACATGAAGGCCGAACTCACCGCCGATACCTGCGACCTCGTCGTCTCCAACGTCGTCCTGGTCGACCCCGTCGCCGGCATCCGCAAGGTGTCCATCGGCATCAAGGACGGCCGCATCCACGCCATGGGCCGCGCCGGAAACCCGGACACCCTCGACGCGGTCGACGTCGTTGTGGGCACCGGCACCACCGTCATCGCCGGAGAAGGCCTCATCGCCACCGCTGGCATCGTCGACACCCACGTCCACCTCGTCTCCCCGCGCATCCTGGACGCCGCCCTCGCCGCCGGCGTGACCACGGTCGTGAGCCAGAACTTCGGCCCGACCTGGGGCTGCGGCGTGACCGCCCCCACCGAACTGCATCACGCCCTGCGCGCCTTCGACGCCTGGCCCGTGAACATCGCCCTGCTGGCCAGAGGCTCCAGTTCCCACCCCGCCGGGCTCATCCGTGCCCTGGCCGAGGGCGGCGCGTCCGGCTTCAAGGTCCACGAGGACATGGGCGCCCACGCCCGCGCCCTCGACACGGCCCTGACCGTCGCCGACGATCACGACGTCCAAGTCGCCCTCCACAGCGACACCCTCAACGAAGCCCTCTACGTCAACGACACCCTCGCCGTCATCGCCGGCCGGACCCTGCACGCCTTCCACGTCGAAGGCTGCGGTGGCGGACACGCCCCCAACGTGCTGCAGATGGCCGGAGTCCCCAACATCATCGGTTCCTCCACCAACCCCGGTCTGCCCTTCACCCGCGATACCGCCGCCGAGCACCTCCACATGATCGCCACCGTCCACCGGCTCGACCCGGGCAACCCCGACGCCCTGCGCCTGGCCGCCGAACGGATCCGCACCGGAACCCTCGGAGCCGAAGACGTCCTGCACGACCTCGGCATCATCCCCATCACCTCCTCCGACTCCCAGGCCATGGGCCGCATCGGGGAGACCGTGCGCCGCACCTTCGCCGTCGCCGCCAAGATGAAGACCCTCGACCCCGAGCCGACCGCCGACGACAACGAGCGCATCCTGCGCTACATCGCCAAGCTCACCATCAACCCCGCCCTCACCCACGGCATGGCCGGCGAGATCGGCGCCCTGACCCCCGGCCGCCTCGCCGACATCGTTCTGTGGGACCCCCGCTACTTCGGAGTCAAACCCCACCTCGTCCTCAAGGCCGGCTACCCCGCCTACGGCGTCACGGGAGACCCCAACGCCTCCACCGAGACCTGCCAACCCCTCGTACTGGGACCGCAGTTCGGTGCCTATGGGGAGACCGCAGCCGACCTGTCCGTCGCCTTCGTCAGCCAGGCCGCCCACGACAACGGCGCCGATCAACTGCCCACCCGCCGCCGCCGCGTGCCCGTCCGCGACACTCGCACCATCGGCCTGGCCACCATGCGCCTCAATGACCGCATCGGACACGTCCAAGTGGCCGACAACGGCCGCGTCACCCTGGACGACGCCCCCATCAGCTCCCCACCGGCCGAGCACACGGCCCTCAGCCGCCTCTACTTCCTGTGACCAGCACCCGACCCCGATCCCACTGCCCGAAGGAGTCCGCCATGCTCCAGCACACGCTCACCGCCGAACTCCTCAAGCACGCCCGCGCGACCATCGACCTGACCGCCGACGAGCGCCACACCCTCGCCACGCTGCGCACGGCGGCCGCGGCCTTCTTTACCCAGGAGGAAGCCGTCAAGCGCGTCCACGGCAGCGCCGACTTCAACTTCGGCTTCCGCCCCTACGGCCGCCAGTACTCCGTCAACCCCGACCGGCCCGACATGAACGAGTCCTTCACCTACTGGGCGGGCAACCCTGCCACCGTCCCGCACCACGACGCGCACACCGTCGCGCCGTTCCTCCAAGCGCTCAGCATGTACTGGGCCGTGGTCGCCCAGATCACCACCGTCACGCTCACCGGCCTCGCCGCCCACTACGGACACGACGAGGAGCCGCTGCCGTTCCAGGACTTCTCCTACCTGGAGGTCAACTGGTACCACCCCAGCGATCGCGACCTGCTGCAGGACCGGCACGAAGACGGCCACCTGCTCACCCTGGCCGTCGCAGACGGCCCGGGCCTGGAAATCGAAACCGACGGGAGGATGGAACCGCTGCCCGGCCACGACAGCCAGCTCCTCGCCATGCCGGGCAGCCTGCTCACCGCGATGACCGGCGGAAGCATCCCCCCGCTCTACCACCAGGTCCGCAACCACCGACTCCCGCGGCGCTTGACCGTGCTCTTCCTGGCCAACCCGCCGCTCGACCGTCCCGTCCGTCCGTATGTATCGCACGCGGGCGAGCCCGTGGACGTCGCGCAGCTCGCCCGCGGTAGCGGAGCCATGTTCGGACTACCCCCTGCGCCCAGCCGTCCGCTCTCCGGCACAGCCGATCGCTGAATCGCGGGAATCCGATCAGGCCAGGGCCCGATCGAAGACCTCACGGTTGGTGTAGACGAAGGCGTGCTCCCTCTTGCTCCAGGCGATCCGATCGCCCAGAACGTCCGGAGTCGCCGGCGCCGTCTCCGGCCACGCCAGGAACTGCGCCCAGAACCGCACGTTCCGCGACTGGCGCTCCAGGATGCAGTCGACCAGGGCTCGGCGCTCGGCGTCCTCCAGGCCGTACGTGTCCGCGATGAGCCGAACCTGCTCCGCCTGCTGTTCCAGCGGCATGGCTTGCTTCGACGCCACCGACCACGTCCACGCCATATACGCGACGTCCTCAAGTCGACTTCCCGGAGCAGCCTCCTCGAAGTCGATGATCGCGACCGGAACGTCGTCCTGGAAGACGTAGTTGTTCGGCCCCGGATCGTGGTGGCACACCACGTCGAACCGGCCGGCCAGATCGCTTCCTCGGGTGGCGTCGTGCATCTCCCGCAAAAGACGCGACGCCGCCCGGACCTGGTCATCCGACCACGGGCGAAATTTCTTCGGAACTTCCCCGGGGATATACGTCAGGATGTCCTTGTCGTCGATCTGCCCCAAGTATTTCGGGGCGCCAACGAAATTCTGCTGCTCGAAGATCTTCAGAAGGGAAGCCATGAACTCCGAAGAACCCGATGCGGGCCTTAGTACCGTGTCATCCCTTCGGAGGACTTCCGACGCCATGCGACCCCCGGTCAGCGCGACTGCACTTCCAGACGCATCAGTCATTGCCGTCGCTCCCGCACCTTGATCACCAATTGGCCCGCGCACACCGCGCGGCACTCATTCATGCCAGGACATCCAGAGTCCATCCTGCAACCCGAGTGATGCTAGCGGAGCCAGGCGCGGCGGCGACCGTAGTTTGGGGAAGCGGACACCTTGGTGTGGAAAGTGCGCCGTTTTCAAGATCGGTTTATCCAGTCCCTGCCCCCTGGCGACACGTCTTGACTGAAGCTCGCCTGCGGGAACGGCAACGAGCAACGCCGCGCTCGCCTCGCAGTGACCCTTCCACCGCGGAGGATCACTCGAGCAATGCCTTAGTCAGTCGCTCCCCGCCCTCAGTGGCCGGGACCGGGCGGCACGCCTGTGCGCCCGCGGCCGGCAAGGCCGCGGGCGCACAGGTGCTCCTTGCTAGGGCAGCAGGGCGGAGCGGAGGATGGCCAGTTCCTCCGACGTCACCCCATGAGTCTCCAGGTAGGAGGTCAAGCCCCCGTGGGCGGCTTCGATGGTCTCCATGGCCGACCGAAGAAGTGCTTCGGACACGGGGTGGGAGTGCCGCGTCACCCCCGCTTCATCCGTGAAGGACGTTGGACCGGCAGTCAGGGCGAGCTCGACGTTCGACTGGACGAAATCCGCCACGACGTCCGTCTGTGCGGCGCCGAGCAGCGACTGGATCACGGCCATCGCCAGTCCCGTCCGGTCCTTGCCCACGGCGCACTGAACCACGACGGGAAGAACCCCTGGACGGATGAGCTCTTTCACCAGCCTGCCGATCGCCGGCCCCGCGTACACCGCCATGAACGGGTACAGCTGCGCGGGGTCGATCGGCCAAGCCTTGCCGTCGAACCCGGAGAAGTCCTTCAGCCCCATTTCCTGAAGACCGGCCCGATCCGGCAGGGCGGGCAGTGAGATCCACTCGACCTTCACGCCGTGTTTTCGGCCGGGCCAAACTGCGTTCTCCGCTCCGCTCCGCAAGTCGATCACGGTTCGGATGCCGAGTTCGCGGAGGCGGTTTGCCCCGGCCTCGGTAAGCCGGTTGAGAGATCCCGAGCGATAGAGGATTCCGCTTCGAATGGGAGAGATTCCGGCGTCGCGGAAGTTGCGCACGTTCGGTACGTCCAGCGCATGACTCTGCGCAGGAATGAGGTGACTTGCCGACTGCTCTGCTATGTGTGGGCGCGTCATGCGGAAAATGCTAATGCAATAGGTGTCCTCTGTCCCGTCTTTGGCGGTGAAGAACCCTCGTGCGTCGCATATTGCTGTAATAAACGTCGTGAGGCAGAAATCATGAAGCACGGGGGTGGATGTACGGGTGGTCGGTGCGCAGGTCCCGTTGAGGCCCGCGACCGGGCGGAAGTCGCCCAGAGACCCGTCCGCCAGGATCGGCGCCTCCAGCGGATTGTGTCCCCACACCTGGAGGCGGTGCGGGTGGAGCGAGTGTGGGTGGCAGCGTGTTCGACGAGGTGAAAGTCTCAATTGTCCGGCGCACTACTGCCTAACCGTCCATCCTGGACGCATGACTTCCACCGATCCCGCCAGAGCAACCGAGCCGCCGACAATCACGGCGGTGACACGACGTGACATCTTCAAGTACCTGCGCGGGATATCGCGCCCCTGGTGGGGCGAAATGGACGAGGTCACGTTTCTGGAGGGCCTCTACGACCTGGACCGACCTCCAGTCGGCAACAGCCAGCTTCCGACTGTCCGCGCCGATATCCAGCAGCACCGGTTCAACAACCAAGACCTGCCCGACGACTGGATCTTCGAGGACTCCCGCTTGGAGCTCTCCCACGGACCGGACGAGGTACTGCTCACCTTTCTGGCACGGATGGTCCATCCTGAAGTGGCGGCTGACGTCGAGGAGGCTATAAAGCACATCGAGGAACTGAACTTGCTTCTGGCGCCGGACGGATGGGGTCTGCGTCCGCACGAGTTCCTCTCGGGCCGCCCCCTGTATAAGCCGGTACGAGTTCCGCCTAGAGGCCCGTTGATCCCGCTGCCGCTGGAGGACGAGGACACGGGCAAGCTCGACCTGGTCCTCGGCCAGGCTTTCAGTCTCCTGGACTGCGCTGGCGAGGAGACCCCACGCGACCTGCTCCGCACCGCGGTCCTGACCCTCCGCCGTGATGGCGGCTTCTTCCATCCCATGCCTGGTGACGGTTGGACGGCTGACACCTACGAGGCGGTCCTGACGGTGGAGCGCGAACTTCTGCCTACCTGCACCCCGGGGGCGAAGGAGGTGGTCTGGCGGACGTTGCAGTCCGTGTTCATCCAGCTCGGGCGCATCGACGTCCAGGACCTTGTGGTCGAAGGCGACACCCGGCCGCTGCCCAACATCCCACCGGACTGGCGGACCCAAGCTGCAGCGCCCGCTACCCCCATCGTTCGAGGCTTCCGACTCCCCTTCTCCACCACCGAGTTCGATGTCACCCGCAGGGACTTCACCAACCTAGAGATCCGCGGTTCGCAGGACAGCGGCGAGTTCCACTACCTCTATGACACCCGCGCACGCCGGATGATCACCGACTTCGTCCTCGACGACCGGCCGCAGGTAGCGACCTTGTGCAGCGTCACCATCATTAAAAAGGGCGACACCTTCACGCCGAGGATCAAGCTCTGGAAGAAGGACAAGAAGAAGGCTGGGGAAGTCTCCGCCACGCAGGAACTGCCTGAGACCGGGACCACCCGGGCCATCAAGGCGCTCGTCGACACCGGGGACGTCCACGAGAACTTCTGGAAAGTCATCAACTTCCTCCAGGACTGCACCGGCCTGAGCACACCCGGCAGTTCCCTCCAGCTCGTGGCCGACGACGAGGCCCAACTGGCCCAGCTGCTGACCGGACAGGACCGGACGACGGTTCTCGGTGCGGTCAGGACAGCCATCGGCGGCGGGCTCACAGAGGAGGACATCCGGCTGATCAGCAACCGCAAGGAACAGCTCCAGAGGTTCGAGCGACTGCTGACCGATCCGGACTACTTCCGGCAGGAGGAGAGCCTGGCAACGACACGCGGGGCGGAGGCGGTCTGGCAGGCCTTCTTCGAGGCGAATCAGTGGATATTCGGCTACGGCCTCAACCTCATCGCCTGCGAATCCATCAACGACGGCAAACTGGAACGCATCACCACCGGCGCCAACATCTTCGGCGGAGCCGGGAAACGCATCGACGCCATCATGCGGTCCAAGGGTCTGATCAGCAGCATGCTCTTCTGCGAGATCAAGACCCACGACACCGAACTGCTCTCCAGGACCCCGTACCGCGCGGGCGTCTACCAGGCATCCAAGGAACTCGGCGGCGGTGTGGCGCAGGTGCAAAAGACGGCCAGCAAGGCCCAACAGCTCATCTCCAGCCGGTTCCTCACCCGGATCTACGAGGAAGACGGCACCCCGACAGACACCGAACTGTCCACCACCCGCCCGCGACAGGTAGTGGTGATCGGGAGCCTGCGCGAGTTCACCCACAACGGAGCCGTGAACCCGGAGAAGATGAGCTCCTTCGAGCTGTACCGGACATCCATCCAGGACGTCGAGGTAATCACGTTCGACGAACTCTACGAGCGGGCCTGCTTCATCGTCGAGGATCACTGAGGCGGACCGCTGCCAGGGCGCTCGCCGGCACTGCCGCTACCCGTGACGGAGTGTTACCGACGCACGGGCCCTTGCTCCACGAGTTCTTGATGACGTCCGCACCATGCTACTTGCGAGCATCCTCGGGAGGCAGACCGAGAATCGTGCGGATACGGCGCAAAACCCGCTCCCGGCGCTGCTTGCGGAGAGCCGCCATCAATGGCGCGGCTTGACGTTCCCTTTCAGCTACTCGTAGTCGTTCTTCTATGACCGCATGAACGAATGCTTCTGGAACGGAGTGCATCTGCTGGAATCCTGTTCTGGCGGGATGTCTTCGCGCGCCGATGTCGGCCGGTAGGCTCCGAGGCTGCGGCTGTCAGGTCAAGAGCGTTTGGCCGACCGAGATCCGCTCCGACGGCGCTGCCCGACGGACAGCATGCGCAGCTCTGCCGAGCCGCGGCGGACAGGCTGCGCGAAAATCCGCAGGGGCGGGACAGAACTTGCTACACCGTCCCGGAGGGCAGGAGCCACCTTGTGCAGATGAACTGCCAGGCGCTGTCCGCGGCCTAACAGCTCACATGCGGCCGCCGCCGTCGATGCGTTGCACCGCGCCCCCACAGACAGGTGGTGGGCCGCCATCTTCTCGCTTGCCGTAGCTCCATGCACCGTACGAGAGCCCCGCATGGCCAAAGGCCCGCAGGGCCATACCGCTGCCCACCCAGGCCACCCACCCCCAACCCCAGCAATCAGCCGGGTGTCGAGATTGCGTTCTGCGCACCGCAGAGCAAGCCCTCTCACCTCAGTCAGGAAACACGGGGGCTGCCCCTCAGCAGGCAGGAGGGGCGGTACGGTGCTGGCATGGGACGGAAGAAGGCCAACAAGCCACGCCGGCAACGAACACCCTCGCGCGTGCCTGCCGACCAGGCACGAGCATATGAGGACCGCAACCGGCGGGCGCTTTGCAAGACATGCGGTGGTGATCTCGTTCGCATCTCACAGCATCCCCTCGGAGCGCCCACCCTTGAGGTTGTGGAGATTCGACACAAGGAAAGTCTCCATGACGACGACCACCAGGCCGAATTGGTGTGGGTGTGGGACGAGGTGGAGTGCGACTTCTGCAGCGGCCATGGGGTGCTGTGGTCCTATCAGGTACTGCCCCAGCCCACGGCCGCACGCACGGTACTACTCAATCCGGGACAGCCAGTCCTCGATATCCACCGGACCGCCAATGACACCCCATGGACGGCGTGCGGGCCGTGCGGAGACCTCATTGAGATCAGAGCATGGGATGCCCTGATTCAGCGATTCGTTGACCGAGTTGAGGCGTCCGGACGCGTTGTGGGCGACTTCGGCCGTCAGCGAGTCGCCGAGCAGCACCAGCAGTTCGTTGCCATGAATACCGGGGCGCGCGTCCCCTACGAAGCGTGAGCCCCCACCCCCAACGGCCCCACCCTGAATCAGTTCCCGGACCCGCACCAGGCATCGTGCACAACCTGCCCACACCGCCCCCGCACCCGCCCCGGCCTCCCACCGCTACGGCACCTGGTCCACGACGCCGCAACCCGGGCAGCGGACCTCCTCAACGGCCTACCTGCGGAGACCGACCCCGTGGCCGACACCATCCGCCTCCTCGCCACGCACCCCACCCCCGATCCGCCGCCGAACTCACCGATACCGCACACCGCCTCGACCTCCACCCGGCGAACTGCGTCGCCTCGTCCGCGCCCACCACCACGGCGGCCACGCAGCCGTGCACACCGCTGGCTCACGCCCGCGGACCCGGCCCTCCTCGCCCAGGCCGCCAGCCAGATCCGCACCGTACGACCAGCCTCGCGGACCGACCTGAGGTGCCAGGACAACCGGATCACCGACCCCGCCACCCGCATTCAAATCCGGTACGGCCCCGATCGCCAGTGGCACCCCTTCGCACAAACCGAGAACGACGAATGGGCATCCGTGGGGCCGCCTGCCAGCCAGGCAGCGGACGCCTACCGGACCGCTCTCACGGCCACCCGCGCCTCTCGGACCCGCCCCTGAGGTCCCAGACGCATGGTCCAGGCCGGCACACGAATCCGGTGAGTCGCTACCCGGCCGGGACAATCAGCGGCGCACCGTGGAGCCCAGCGAAACAAGGCAATGGGCGTTCGTGTGCCGAGCACATTGCCCGACGTGACACCGCGTGTACGGCCCTACAAAGCGAAGCAAAACCAGGAGTCGCCGCCCACATCCAACTCCTGCACTTTCCTGCGTAGTGAAAATAAGCAAATAGTCACAACGCCCTCCGTAGTACCGTGCTGGAGGTGTTCCGTACCCTGAGCCGAGGAGACCACGCTGATCAGCACTGCAGTACACCATCACGCGAAGAGCGGCACCGAAGGCTGAGGAGCAGAGCATGGTGAGCGCTACCTTCGGTGAGATAGTCGGCTTCTACCGCGCTCAAGCCGGCCTCGACCCGGCACTCGTCGCACAACGCGCGGGCATCGACGAAGACCAATACCGAGCCCTCGAACTGGGCACCGGATGGCCTGGCACCGTGGCAGTGCGGGCAGTGATCGATGCCCTTGACGTCCCCGACGCCGACCGAGCTCGCCTCGACGTCGCCGGCACACCTATAGACCGGTGCCTGCAGCGCATGCTCTACGGATACGACATCCCCGCACTCATTCTCGACAGCACATGGTGCACCGTCGCTGCCAACTGCTTCGCCGTCGACCTCCTGCCGGGCTGTGAACAACCTGGCTGGAGCCTAATGCGGTGGGTACTTCTCGAAGACGAAGCGAAGCAACGCCTGGCCAACTGGGAAGAGGTCGCACAGGCCTTCGCGGCCGCGCTGCGCCGCGCACTCAATGCGGCACCCTACGACCCCGAACTGCTCAGTCTGCGCGTCCTCGTCGAACCCACGCTCTACGCGAACACCGACCCCGACCAGCCTGACGGGCAGGTCCTGATCTGGCGCACACCCGAGGGTACGTACCCGATCTCAGCATGCCTGGTCACCATCCCCAGCGGACGCCCAGACCTCCGCCAGGTCACTTTCGTTCCACGGGCCGGCGAACGCGTGTTCGCGATAGTGCAGACGCAGGAACACACAGCCTCATGGCACGGCCCGCTTCTGGCAGATCTGGTGCACTGCGGCTTGTGCGGCAGACCTCTGGTCGGCGGCGAACTGACCGCCTACCGCTGCGTAATCGGCTGCCTTCCCGACATCCCCCCGGAGGACCTCGAGTTGCGTGTCGCCCGAGAGGCCCTGCCTCGCGCCTTCCCGCCAGAGACCATCAGGCAGCTTGCCCGAGTCCAGGAGATCCTTACCGCACGCGGAATCGAGATGGCGCTCAACGTCCCCGTAACCACCCAGCATGCTCTACACCAGTGGTGCCACTCGATGACGCCCGCTCAGCGGCGCGGCATCCTCATGCAAGGGATGACGTCCGCCACCGTCAGCCCATCGGGAGGTGCCACAGGACCTGGCTCGATTGACGTCACAATCACGTGGCGCGATCCGTCTTGAACCCCGGCGCCGCCACAGCGCCCTGAGCCTTCGAACATCCCAGCGTCCCCCTTCACACCGGTTCTCGGTCCGACGGCCCAGACCCGATCGGGCCACAGCGTGCGCGCGGGCTGCGGCAGCGCCACCACCCGGTCTGCACTCCTACTCCCCGATGCGTGAACAGCCTCGTGGAGCAGGCGGCCCGGGTAGCTGCGTACCGCCTCCAGCGGCTTAGCGAAGAAGGTCGTCGGTCATTCCTCGGAGGTGGAAGTTGTGCTGGACGGCACGGCGAACGGCCAGGTGATCTGCGGTGTCCTCGGCTACCCACTCCCCGCGCCGGGTCAGGCGCCCGGCGGTGACCCCAGCCGTCTGCCCGTCACAGCACTACGCCACCCGTCAAAGACACCCGGCTCAACGGTTCGCTCCGTGCATCCCGCTCTCCGCGACCGGCAGCCACGCCCGGCAAACGAAGTCGGGGATCTTCGGGTGCGGGCGATGCCAGGATGTTGGCATGCGCAGCAGTGAGTACCTGACCCACACAAGGATGCAGGCATCGGTTGTCCCGGAACGAGCCGCGTACCTGATCGCTCACGGAAGCGCGGAAGGGTTCCGGCGAGCTGTCCAGATTGCCAGCAACCGATGGGGCGGGCTCACGGAGCCCATCATCCCGGTTCCGGCCACCGGACCACTCGACGACGCGATAACACGAGTCGTCGCTGCGTCCGGCGTCGACCTGTTCGTCAACATCGACCTGGACCCTGCCATCGCCGAGCAGGTTGCGTCCGCGCTCGGCATGACCGTCCTGCCGCTCGATGACATCCACCAGATGGCCACGTGCACACCGCTGGCCGTCACCGGCTTCATACGCCGTTCGAACCACCCCGTGGTCGCGAACCCGGACAGCCCACTCTGGCAAGTTGCCGCGGCCGGATACCTCGGCCAGCTGAGCGGCCAGGACGCTGCCGCGTTCCAGGTCCGCCCCACGGACCGTGGCGACGACATCTGGCGATCGCAACTCGGTGGACAAACACGCGCACGAGAGACCGTCGCCTGTCTCGAGATGCTCTCCCGGATCGGGGAGGAGCATCCAGCCGTGCTGTGGATCACCGGCCCTGACGACGTCGACGAGTGCGCCTCCTTTTGGAACGCCCGCGCGCTGCAACCCCTGGACAGCGCCCCTGCCGTCCTGATGACTCTCGTGCCCAGCGACGACATCACGTACTGGATAGGTGCCCCCGACCACGTACGCCTCCTGCGCAACGACGAACTCCGCCCCGGACAAGCCGACATCGCCATCGTCGGTGGCTCAGTAAGCTCCCAACGCCTCACCGAAATTGCCGAATACCTGGGCCTGGAACCGCACCACCCCGACGGCGGGCGGCGAAGCCTCGGCGGGTCGGGTGCCCTCACCTACCGGACGGACCTCGACCCCCTGAGCTGGCTGCTGGCCGACCACCACTTCGGCGTCCCCTCCCTTCCGTTCGACGTGCAGGTCGCTGGCGGTGCTGGCGAGGCTCGGTTCGCTTCACCCGTGCGGTTCCACCGTCTGGGCAGGACCCTCGTGCGCCTTTCAGGAAGCGCTCTGCAGAGCCTCCCCAAACGGCCCCAGGCCGCACGGCTCGTGTCCCCCATCGCGATCTGGCACCGCAACTCCCTCGAACTGCCCCTTCCCCTAGCCGATCGTTACGACGTCCCTTTGCGGTTCCCCTCCTTGCAGGACGCCATCGAGGCGCTGCTGGACGCCGCGACGCGGCGCCACACGCTCTCGTCGGCAGGGCGACTCGGCAGCGCCCTGGAGGGCAAGGCTGACATCGCACACCTCCTGCAACCAGGCGTGTACGAGGCCGCCACGGACTTGACGACACCTCGATCGAAGGCCCTGCTCAAGAAGCTGGAGGAGCTGCGCGAGGAAGGCGAGGGAGACGCGGAGCTCATCGAACTGGCCACCACCTGGGGTGGTCGAGCAGAGCGCCGAACGCGTGCCCCGGATGACCTGTCCATGCCGACCGCTCAGGCTGCCGAAGCCCTGGAGCGGCTGTGCGCGATGAGCTGGGCCGAGCGGGGCCTGCGAACGGAATGCCAGCGGTGCGGACTTTCAGCGTTCCGGCCGATGGCAGAAACAGTGGGGCTGGCACGCTGCCCGGGATGTGGCGCCCCTACGCCCTACGACATCCACGGTGGACGATTGTCCGTTGTCTACCGACTCGACAGCTTCGTCGACCGCGCCAGCGACAGCGGCCTCCTGCCCCATCTCCTCGTCATCGCCGCGCTGCGCCATGCCGAACCGCAGGCGGCCTTCCTCCCCGGCACGGATGTCACGTTCAGTGACGGCAGCATGGAAGAGGTGGACATCTTCGGTGTGTGGGGCGGCAAGGTACTGGCCGGCGAGATCAAGACCTCCGCAGGCGCCTTTACCGCCGAGCAACTGACCCGGGATGTGGCGCTCAGCACCCGCCTGCAGGCGGACATCCACCTCCTGGCCACTCCCGACACCGTCCCCGACGCTGTCAGATCTGCAGCCCAACAGCTCTGTGATGACGCAGGCCTGCAACTGCTGGTCTACGACAGGACCATGCTGCGACCAGGAGCCGAGCCCGTTCGGTCCGTGACAGCCCAGGACGGCTTGACGTGGTTCCGCGAAGCCGCCCAGGGCCTGCTCACCCACCTGGAAACAGGCCGACCCATGTCAGAAGGGCGCGCCGCCGGATTGCTGAAGAAGGCAGCGGGCGGTGTCGCAGCACCCTCGGCCGGCCAGATCAAAGCACTGGTCGCGGCCGCCGGTCGCTACGCAGACGAGCTCCCCCAGTACCTGCAAGCGCTCATTGACGGCACCGACGAGCTCCTGGCTTCCATGAAAGGCGAGGGCAGGTAGACGGGGCGCCACACGGGGTGTACCGCCGGTGATGGCCCCAGGTTTCTACCGGCAACTGGGGTAGGCCAGCCAGTGCACCCAAGAAGGAGAGTCCCGTTCTCCGTCCTCATCGTCATCGAGGAGAGCACCACGTCTGCCCTCGTTCGGCCTCCTGGGCGCCAGCGGTGTTGGCGCTCCCCGAGGGCCGTGTGCCCGCATCGGCAGGGCCATGGGGGTTCAACCGCGTCACCGCGGACGCGCGCTCCGGCGGTGGCCACCAGAGCCTCCCACCTGCGGGACGACACCCGGGTACTTCTGCGGCCGGCCGAGCTGCCGCTGCCCGGAGGCGTCCACGTCGCGTCCCCAGCGCTTCTTCTGGGGGCGTCGCAGTTCGATTCTGGCCTCGGAGCCCAGTCACCATTGCGTTCCGGTGCAAATTCTCAGTTGCCCGTGTCCGGCGTCAGCCCACCGAGCTCCGCTGATCCGGGCTGAAGCCCTCAAAAGCTGTCGGCCGTTGGCGCTCGCCATCGACAACGCGACCGACCACATGACCTGACAGTCCTGGGGCGGCCTGGTTTGAAGGCTGCCGACTACGGCACGCCGCCGTTCCTGCGGCACTTACCCAACTGGAGGACCTCTGCGATGAGTTCCCGCGGCAAATGCGGCATCAGCCACGATGCCGCGTCGAGAGTTGCCTGGTCGGCTTCCTCTTCCGAGACGGGCTCCAGCGACGGACCCTGGGGCTCTCCCGTGGCTGAGGTAGCCGTGCAGAAGAGCTTGGTGCCGTCAGCCGTTGCGAGCCAGATGCCCGCAATGCCTTCTTCGCCTTCCCCAACGTGGGGAGTCAGGGCGCGAATATTCGCAATTCCGGCACGACCTTTAAATTCGTCGCAGGCAAGAGTTTCTGTATCGCGCAGGTGTCTGCCCGGTGCGCCGTTCCGATTCTCTCTCCGGTTCCCGCCCGGCATTCCCATCGTTTCGCCCCTGCGATTCTTAACAGCACGGTTTCTCTTCGCGACTGCGGCTGATGGCCCCCACCGAAGTTGTGTCTCCATCTCCCAGTCCATGCGCCGGGGGCGACGCTTTCCTCAGGGTGGCAGAAGCCCGGTCGGCCCACGGCCGGAGCGTCTGATTGCCTGTCTGCCCCGGGCTATCAGCTTCCGGCACTGCTGGGCGAAGCGGACGATCTGGTTCCCTGAGTCCTGATTCCTACCCTGTCAAATAGCCCGTCGTCAACGATGAATGGCGAACGCACTTACGCCTGGCTCGGTTTCTCGCGTGGTGAGAAGAGAATGCCTCGATTCCTCTCGCGTGGTGAGAAACGGCGTCGCGTTTCTCGCCACGCGAGAAACGGAAGACGCTCACCGGTAGCTCATCTGGGCGCAGGCGTCATGGCCTAGCCTGGGATAGGCAGGCACGCCACGACTTAGAGGGAGAAGAGTGCGCGCTATCAGCATGGAGCAGTTCGGCGGACCGGAAGTACTCCGACTGGACGAGGTTCCCGATCTTCAGCCGCGAGGCGCTCATCACCTGCTCGCGGTGAGCCGAGCGGGGGTGAACTACGCGGACGTGCATGTGAGGGGCAACACCTACCTTGCTCCCGTGAGCTTGCCGTACATCCCGGGCAACGAGGTTGTCGGTAGCACGGCCGATGGTCAGCGCCTCGTCGGGCTCACGCGTGGCGGCGGCTACGCCGAACAAGCCCACGTGCACCGCCGTACCGCCTGGAAGGTGCCGGACGACGTGAGTGACGAGCAGGCCGTCGCTCTCGCGTTGCAGGGCAACTCGGCCTGGCACCTCGTGCACACCGTTGCCGAGGTGAAGGCCGGCCAGACCGTGGTGATTCCGGCCGCCGCGGGGGGCTTGGGGTCAATTGCCGTTCAACTGGCAAAACAGCAAGGTGCGAAGGTCGTCGCACTGGCCAGCACCAAGGAGAAGCGCCAGTTCGTCCAGGAGCTCGGCGCGGACGCCGTAGTGGACTCCACGAGTGAGGATCTCACCGAGGAGATCAAGGCAGCCGCGGGCGGTCCGGTCCAGGTCGCGCTGGAGATGACCGGCGGACAGACCTTTCATGCGGTCCTGTCCGCCCTCGCGCCGCGTGGTCGGCTCGCGGTGTACGGATACGCCTCGGGCCAGACGACCGACGTCTCGACGAAGGTCCTGATGGAGCAGTCCATCACGGTCGCCGGTTTCTGGCTTCCCCACCTGTACAGCGATCGGAATGCCCTGCGGACCAGCATGGAAGCACTGTTCGGGGCCGTGCAGAGCGGTGCGCTACGGCCCGTGCTCGGCCAGGTCTACCCCTTGGGCGAGGCCGCCGCCGCCCACGCCGCCCTCGCGGCCCGCACGCATATCGGGAAGCTCGCCCTGGATACCTCCCAGTAATTTAATCTCTTACCAGGAACACATACGCGAGTCGTAGCGTCGTTCAAGTAATCGTTCAAGTACGGGACTTGGTGGGTCGCGCTCCGGCGAGGAACGCGGCCCACTCGACGGGAGGGCAGCGGCTCCATGACGAGAAACGGGCACCCAAAGGGCTTCGACGCACGCCCGGGAGGAACCGGCCACGCCGAAAGAGTCATGCGTGTCCAACAAGCCTTCGCCGACCTCGGCGGCGAAGTGCATGGCACCGGAGAGCTGGCCAAAGCCGCTGGCCTCGACGACTCCGCCGTCTCCCGCATCCTCCAATCCGGCGTCTACGGAAGCATCTTCGAGCGAGTCGGGCACGGCAAGTACCGCCTCGGCGTGACTGCTGCCTACCTTGGCATACACGCGCTCGCGCACGCTCCAACCGGGGGCGACGCCGCTCACGGCGCCCTGCGGGAACTACGAGAGGCATCCGGAGGCGGCCTGGTCTTCTTGTACATGCTGGCCCCGTTCGGCGGCGCGCAACGGCAGTGCATCGACATGGCCGTGGGCGAATCCGACCTGGTGGAACTCGGAATGACGCCGCGTGAGGTGCTGTCCGTAACGCGCTCACTGCGCACCGGCGCCAGCGGCCGCTCGATCCTCGCCTATCTACCCGAAGCCATCCAGGAGCGTGTCCTCGCCGAGCCAGTGCCGGACGAAGCCGGCCCGGGGGTGTACCGCGACAACGACAAACTCCTTCTCTCCCTCGAAGACGTCCGCGGCCGCGGCTACGCTCTGGGCTACCAGGAGTGCATGCCGCTGTGGAACTCCTGCGCGGCCCCGATCGTGTGGGGCGACTCGATCATGGGCTCGGCACTGCTCCTGAAGCCGGCCACGATCATGCCGGAGGCTCCCGAGTCGGTGATCGAGGCAACCAAGACGGCTGCTGCCAAGCTCAGCCGTCTGTCGGAAGGCTCGTGGGCGATGGCCGCCGGATCCTGACCTCGAACCTGCTCACGTGTGCGGCTGCGTCGCAGCCGTTGGCCGGTACCGCCCACCGAGACGCTGCCGGCGGCCAGCGGCGCAGGAATGCCGGACCGACGCGTCCGGCCGGTGGCGTTCCCCGAGGGGCGCGGGTGCCCGCATCTGCAGGGTCATGGCGGTCACCGCGTCACCGCGGACGCGCGTTCCGGCGGTGACCGCCGGAGCCTCCCACGTGCGGGACCCGGTACTTCTTGCGGCCTGCCGAGCTGCCGCCGCCCGGAGGCGCCGCACGTCGCGCTCCCGGCTTCTTCTGGGGCGGTCGCACTTCAATTCCCGCCGTGGTCAGCATGCTCAGATCCAGGCTCCATGTCTGCCGATTGCGCTGCTCCCACAGGAAGATTGCGGACATGATGTGGGCCTGCGCCTCCTCCTCGCTCATCCCGGTCACGGTCATCAGGTGAGTGCGGGCCTCACCGTCCTTCCCGCGTTGTTCCGCCAGCCCGAGGTGCGTCGCGGTGTGACAAGGGGTGCACAGGCAGACCAGTCTGCGAAGAATCTGCCGGCTGCCCCGCAGGTCGAACTCCCACCTCTCGTGCACCTCCAGCCACCGCTCCACACGCCGGCTCTTGGCCTGGCCGCACACCTCACACCGGTGCCCGGCCCGGCCGAGCACCATCCGGCGCAGCCGTTCCCAGTCCCGCTCCGAAACGCAGTATCGGGCGTTCTTGAACCAGCACTTCTTCGGCACCAGGTCTACGAACAGCCCCGAGCCGAACGTACGGTCTTCTCCGAGGAGAAGGGCCGGAAGGTCGGGCAGCGCCTGCCATCGTTCCAGGCTGGCCATCTCCGCCTCCGGCGCGTACCAGCGTGCGGCCGACGGATCCCACATGGCACCTGAACTGTGCGCTTCGTCCTTCTCGGAGTACGGCACGTCCAGCCAAATCCTGGGCTCTCCATCGCCGTGGCCGCCCTGTTGAGCGCTGCCCACACCTCACCTCTCGCGTTCAGACCCGTGTTCGCCGTATCCTGGGTGTGTCCCGGTCCCTGGTGGGTGGGGCACACCATGGGCTCGGTCCCGTGTTGCTCGTTAAGCGGCCTTGGGTTTTCCCGCGGCGCCGGGCGGCCCCGCATCCAAGATCTTTTTGCGGTATGCAGGATCCGTTCCCCACAGGGTCCTGGACTTCTCGTTGTGATATCCGTTGGTGCATTCGCCCAGCCACATCCGGCCGATCCGCTCGATGCCGCGGGACCAGGCGTCATGCCACAGATACGGGCCGGCCGCCGCATCCTCTTCGTTGCCGTACGCGGACTCCCAACCGGTCCACAGCGCGGTCAGCTCGGCGACCACCGCACCGTGTTCCCACCAGCACGCGTGCGGCAGCTGCTCGGTGGTCAGTTCGTACTGATCCGCCATCCGTACAACCCAGGCTGCGAACTCGATCCAGAGCGCGCCGCGTTCGTCGGCCGACAGCTTGTGCCACACCACGGGTGCGCCCGGAGCGCGGGCCCCCGCTTCACCGGCTCCTTCGCCTCCGCTGCCGGGCCCGCCTGCCGCCCTGCGGACTGAACCGGCGTCCTCCAGGCGAGCCAGGCGCGCGGCAAACCCGGTCAGTTCGTTGTTGATGCTCTCCAGGGCGTCAAAGAGCGGTCCCAGCGGATCAGGCAACGGAGGCCACCTCCCGTCCGGCTCGGTGGGGTGGGCAGGCCTGTCCGGCGAGAGGCTTCTCTGCGGCGCGATGGCGATTCGGAGGCCTTCGGTGATGGCACGCGGTCCGCGAGCTCCGCCGCTGCGGGTGCTTCGCGGGGAGCCCGTTGCCGCGAGCCGGGTGCGCGTGGCGCTGGGACAGCTCGTTGTTGAAGCCGTCCAGTGCCTCGATGAGGAGGTCCAGGCCGCACGGTTCAGAGCGAACCGAGTGCGATGACCGGGCCCGCATCGCCGTAGGAGTGCGGCTGGCGGTCGGGCGGGTCACGCGCGGCGCAGGCGCGGTGGGTTCATGGTGGACGGCCTGCGGAGCATCGCTGAGCGGGCCCAGGGGGTCAGGGTGAGACATGGGCGTTCACCTTCTTCAGGGTTTCCGCGGTGGCCGCTGCGATCTCCTTGGCCCGCGCTCCCTCATGGACGCGCTCGAATTTCACCCGGGTGACGGGGGTACGGCGGTGCACGACGAGGCCTTCGCGCTCCTTGATCTGGCGGATGTCACCGGGTTCCAGGACCGCCCGGCGCCGGGTGGAGACGCTGATGGAGGCGCGATCGCCGTCGTCGCTGATGGACTCGGTGTCCTCTTCGAACTCTCCGGCCAGGGCCGAGTACGTCTTGAGCTCCTGCTCGTCCGACACACCACCCAAGATGATCTTCACGGTCGCGGCGGCGAACATTTTCCTCACGCCCAGTTCGCCCCACCTCTCGTGGGCCTGGGCGAGGTTCTGCAAAACCGCGACCATGAAGATGTTCTGCGATCCGGATACCGACATCAGGGAAGGGATCTGCGGTAGCGGGGCGACGTTGGCGAGCTCGTCGCCGAGCAGGGCCAGCGGCGGGTCGAGCCGGCCGTTGGGCATCCGGGCGGCGATCACCTTGGCGGTGTCGAGGATCGCGCGGCTGAAGGCCGCCATGATGGGGGCCAGGCTCGAACCCTCTTCCTCCTCACCGATCAGGAAGACGGTGCCGCCCTCGGTGAGCCACTTGGAGATGCTGAAGTTCTTCGCGTCGCGTGCTGAGTGGCCGAAGATCGCGGCGACCTTCTGGTCGTACAGGGCCAAGACGGATTGCTCGGCGGTGCGCCAGCTGGCGGAGCGTTCCTCTGGCGCGGCGGCGTGCTGGGCCGCCAGGGCGCGGGCGAGGTTCGGCTGATTGTGCCGGGCGAGTATGTCCACGGGCTGGCGCTCGGTGGGCGCCGTGGCCCAGCGCAGGATGTCCATGGCGCTGAGCCCGTCGAGGGCCGCGGCGTGCAGCCAGCACGTCATGAGCATTTGCGCATTCATGACAAAATAGCCGCCGTTTTTTGTCCCTTCATCTGATTTAGCGGTCCCTGTGAGCGTTTCAGCACGTTTGCGTGCGACCGTGAAGTCCTCACAGCCGTCGACGAGGCTCCACTGCAGCTGGAGCGGCCAGTTGGACAGCCCCGTCGGGTCGAGAACCATGACGGGCCCGTATTTCTCACGGAATTTTGCTGTCGCGTAGAGCACGTCGGTTTTCGATGAGGTGGCCAGGACGGAGCCTGGGAAGTCCAGCATCCACGGAATGATCAGCTGGCTGGTCTTGCCCTCTCGCGGCGGTGCGACGATCAGCGCCGTTTCCTCGAACGGGATGTAGAGCTTGACGCCGGTCGGGATAGCGGTCCCGCAGAACACAGCTACTTCCGTCACGGCCACGTCCGTCACCTTCGCAGGGGCGCTGTTGTGCCACGGAAACGTACGGGCGGGGCCGGCGCTCTTGTCGAGTGAGGGCCGAGGGGTTGCAAGGCTCGGTCGCAGTGCGCCGAGCCGGGACAGGGCCTTGGCCTCGCCCATGGCCTCTTCCAGCTGGCCGCGGGTGGCGAGGCCGTCGGTGCCCTCGTCGCGCATGGCGCGCCAGCGGTGCCACCCGGTGCGTGCCCCCCAGCAGGTCGCGACCGCCGCAGCGAGGAAGGCAGGGTAGAAGGCGAACGGGCCACCCACACCGGATCCGGCGGGGAAGGCCTCTTGCGGACGCAGCGGGTGGGAGAACAGGCCGGGTATGGCTGCAGCCGTCTGGTTCCAGGACACCAGGGCGGGGGAGGCGTGGGCGAGCAGGCCGGACAGCACGGCTGCGACCCAGGACCAAAGGGTGACCGCGACCGCGGTGATGCACAGGGCGATCCACCAGCCGTCCTTGTACAGGTGCATGCGGTTGCCCGAGTGGGGGCTGACGACCTTGGCCACTAGTCCGCCTCCCCACGGTCGGGTATCGCGCGTTCGACTGCCGGGCCCGGACCGAAGGCCTGCAGACGCAACGAAGCGGACCGCGCGGGAACGCAGGACCCGGCGTCGTCGGCCGAGACCGGGCGGAGGGATGGCGCTGCCTGAGGCCGTGGTGCGCCGGCGGCCGCAGTGCGGGCCATCATGCGGCGCTCTTTCGCATCGTCATGAGCGGCGCCGACGGCGTCTGATCGCCGGTCGCGCTCTTCTCCGTCATCTTGCGGTTGGTGTTGGTCAGCCCGGACTCGGTGGCGCTGCGGATGTGCTCGACCAGGTGGATGCGGTTGCCGACCTGCCACACGGCGCGGCCGGGGGAGCAGCGGCTGGCGCCGTCGGTGATCGCGTCGCGTGCCCAGTCCGGAAGCTGCAGGTAGTCGGCCGTGGTGTCGGCCTCCGCCTTGTCCATGTGGTAGAGCACCCTGGTGGCCGTGAGTTTCAAGATCGCGGCAGCTTCCGGGGCCGCGTCCACCATGAGATCGCCGAGGTGGTGCAGGATCGCCCAGAACGACAAGCCGAGCCGGCGCCCGTAGCGGACAAGTTCCTCGAACAGACGCGCCACGGGCCGGTGGGAGAGAATGTGCCAGGCCTCTTCCACGATGAGCGTGCGCTTGACACTGTCACCGGGCTTGATCCACGCGTACCGCAGCCACGGGCCGATCACGCTCATCAGCAACGGCATCGCCTCGCCCTCGCGCGGCAGCTTGGTGAGGTCGAACACGATCAGCCGCGCGTCCAGGTCGATACCCGGGGTGGTGGGCCCGTTGAAGAGCCCCGCCAAGTCTCGGGTCTCACTGCACAACTGGTCCATCGCCAGCGAGGCCGGCTGCCCCCAGCGCACCATGTCCTCGATGCCGACCTGGCGCTTGCCGAGCATCGCCGGCTGCGGGTTGGTGAGCGCGTCGTGGATGTCGGACAGCACCGGCACGCGCTGCTCCTCGGCGGCCCGGGCCCGGGCCGCGGTGTGCGCCACCGACAGCGCGAACTCGCTCTCGGATGCGAGCGGGCCACCGATGATCTCCACCATCGAGCAGAGGATCTTGAACTGGTGCTGGGACGGGATGCGGGTGTCGAGCGGATTGAGCCGGACTCCCTCGCCGTCCTCTCCGCCGTAGACCAGGCGGATGGGTACTACGTTCAGGGCGCGCGCGATGCTGTCCCACTCGCCGACGCCGTCCTCGCCCTGGGCGTCCAGGATCGCGAAGGACCGGTCGCGGAAGCGCAGCTGCCGCAGCACGTAGCACTTCTCCAGTGACGACTTCCCGAAGCCGGACTTGCCCAAGACCAGGGCATGGCCGCTGGGCAGGCGCTCGCGCGCAGAGGGGTCGTAGAGAACGAACGGGTCGTAGATGTAGGCCTTGCCGGAGTAGATCTCCCGGCCGATGATCACACCGCGGGGGTCGGAGGACGGCGCTCCCACCGCCGGGTAGAGGCTGGACGCGGTGGCAGAGGTGGTCCTCAAGGCGCGCCGCCGCGTCTGGGTCTGGGTACGGATGAGTTCGAGCACAGCGCCTCAGTCCTTCAGCAGGCCGGTGACGAGGGGCAGAGTGTTGGCGAAGGCGCGGTACTGCTCGGAGTCGCACCACTCCAGCGCCAGCTGGCTCTTGACCGCCGCGGCCCGCACGGTGTTGCGGTGCTGAACCAGCAGGTCGGGATTGGGAGCGGTCACGGTGACCCAACCGGTGAGGCGGATGCCGGCCGCGCCGTTGGCGAGGTCGTACATGGTCGAGGCCGAGGCACCGAGCTCGCGGTCTTCGCGCGGGTCGACGATCTTGCCGGGAGTGCGGTCCGCCTGACCGGCCTCGTTGGTGACGTCGGCCATGGCGTCTTCCAGGGCCCTGTCGGTCGGCACCAGCACCATGGTGACCCCGACCGTCAAGATCACATCGGAGACGTACAGCAGCAAAGGGGCCAGGAAGTTGACCCCCACCGGCAGGACCGGGAACTGCTTCACCCAAGCTGTGGCGCTGTACCAGGGGTCAGCGCCCTCCCAACTGCGGGCCGCCATCCGCGTTGGCTCCCGGGCGTCCATCTCGGCGGGCCAGCAACTGCTCCGGTCCATCCCTCGGGTGTCGTTCAGCCAGTGGTCGGGCGCGTAGCTGTGATGGATGAGGGAGGCCAGCCCCGGTTCGTCCAAATTGCGCACCCAGCGCAGTTGCGCGCCGGACAGGGAGCGGATGAACTGCTCGATTTCCTTGCCCAGGACTTCGCCGTACCCGTCGTGGAGGGTCTGGTAGTGCAGAGCCTCGGCGGCCAGGTCCTGGGTGTAGGGGATGCCCAGCACGAGGAAGAGGCGACGGTCCTCCGCGTAGACCGCGACCGTGTCCATCAGCTGGTCGTAGGAGTCGTTCAGCCACGAGGGGGCCGCTGGATCACGGCGCGCGGCGGCGTCGTGCGCGTGGGCGTTGGGGTCGGTGGGCAGCAACCGGGCCAGCCACTGCACGTACGAGATACGCCCGCCGGACTCGGCGGTCTCCTTCAGCAGGTAGTCGTACGCGGCGACGAGGGATTCCTTGTCCGCGCTGTCCAGACCGCCGAAATTCTTGGCACCCTCCACCTCGATGCACGTCACGAACAGCGACTCGGTCGGCTGAAGGAGCACCGCGATGTCGCCATACGCAGTCCTCGCAGTGATCCACTCCAGCTGAGCCGGAACACCCACCGGCTGAGCCACCGGCGCAGGTACGCCATCACCGCGCCGCCCGGACAGCGGGGCGGTCGACCGGTAGAGCAGCTTTCCGTCGCGCAGCAGTCGACGGTACGAGCGGCGGATCTCGAGCCACCGCAGAAAGGTCCGGCCCCGGTAGGGAACCATCGTCGCCCACACGCATGTGCCCGCTGCGCCGAGGCAGCCGACGATCTTCACCACCACGCCGGGCAGCGCGGCGAGAAGCCCGACGGACAGGGCAATGCCGCCCAGGAGGACCAGTTGCTCGTCCATCTCGAACCGGCGCCCCAGTAGGCCGCGGGGGCGCGGCCGGGGGAAGGAGAAGACGCGATCCATCGCGACTCCTTTCTCAAAGTGGCATGGGAGAGGGGCGGTCGGTCGCTAGCCGGCGGGCGGTGGGACAGGCGCCGGAGCCGGGGGCGGTGCCCCCTGGCCACCGGCAGGCCCGGGCGCAGGCGGTGGGGGAGGAACCGTCCGTGGCCCGGAACTGGGCGGCGGCGAGACGGGGCGCCGCGCGGTGCTCCCGCCGCTCCTACCGCCCCCGCCGCCCCCGCTTCCCCCGCCGCCTCCGCCGCCTTGGCCGCCTTGGCCGCCACCGTCCTTGGACTGCGAGCCGCCGCTTGCATCGCCTTGCTGGCCGCCATCTCCCGAGGCGTTGTTGGCGCCGTCGGATGCCGCTTCCACGGCCTGGTCGCGGATGCCGTCGGCGGCCCCCTTCACAGCCATCGGCGCAGCCGCAGGCCCGGCGGCCGCACTAGCGCCACCCGCGCCTGCGCCGGCCTCGCCGCCACCTGCGGAGGACTTGCTTGCGGCGCGCTGCTTCAACTCGTCGTTGTCCTTCTTAGCGCCGTCCATCCCTCCCTTGGCGCTGCGGTGACGCTGGGCGGCCTCGCCCTTGGCCTGGTGCATGCTCTGGATCTCATCGCCGACGAAGGGCAGCCATTTGGCGACCTGAAACGGAGCCATGAGCGCAAGGAAGATCAGCGCGAGGAAAGTGATACATGCACCGATGGCCTGAGGCAGCGTGGTGTTGTTTACGTCCGTTGCACCGTCGAGCATCGCGCCAGCCAGAGCCAGCGCGAGAAAAATCGCCAGCTTGCTGACGATGATTCCGCCCATCATTCCGACCCATTTTCGAGTGTGACCCCAAAGATCCTTGTCGACGAGTCCGGAGAAGACGAGTGGCCCGAAGACGAGGCCCAGCAAAATCAGTGCGTTGCGGACGACGAGCATGATCCAGAGGCCGAACAGGGAGAATATCAGCATCATGAGTATGGGAATGGTGATGACCAGCCCCACGCCAGGCATGGAGGTGCTGATGTAGATGAGAAGAGTGAAGATCACTACTCCGCTGGTGAAGAGCTCGGTGAGGTAATCGCCGAGAATCGCCCAGGCGGCCGCGTCGACGAAGTCGACCGTGTACGCCACCACCACGGGAGCGAAACCCGCCACGAAAACCGACATCAGCAGGTATCCGACATTTTCCATCGCTGCCTGGCCGATGGGAACACCCCGCACGACGCGTTTTACCACGGATATCAGCCACATGATCATGGTCAGTACCGTGGCGAGCCCGAATACCAGCCCGTACAGGCGCAGGAATCCCGAGTTTCCCCAGTCGATCTCCATCATCCCAAATCGCCTCCGACCGATTTCCCGGTCGGGCTATCCTCGGAGGTGCCGCGATCCTGGCCGATGAGTTCCTGTCCGAAGGCCTGGAACATCCCCTTGGTCCCGTTGCGGAGCTTGTCCTCGATGTAGCCGAGGGGATCAGTCGCAAAGTCGACCGCCGAGGACGCCGAGTCGACGACGGCCTTGGCCCCCGAATTTTCGTAGAGCGACTTCGAGCCCTGCTCCACCTTCTGGCACACATAGGCACCGCCCGGCAGATCGCATGGGTTGTAGCCGTCGGCGTGCGCCGCCGGGGCAACGGGCCAGGCAATAAGAAGCAAAGTCGAGAAAACGGCGGCGGCCAGGACCTGAGACAGCCGCCGCATGGCGTCAGCCTGCATACGGCGGGGCATTGAACTCCTCATTCGCAGAGTGCATTACGTCGGTGGATGACGGCGAGGTGTCGGAAGCGACCAGCGGCGTAGGACCGTCCGTCCGGTTGATCGTCGCGATCTTCCAGTCGCCGTCCTGCCACTGCAGGATCACGGTGTAGGTCGACCAAGTCCCCGACACCGGCATCGCCGAGTTGTCGCTGGTGACACCGACGATCTCGCTCATCCAGACGTCAACCGTCGCCGTGTCCGAGGAGAAGGCGCTGAGGTGCGTTCCCAGCGGAGCCGAGCGCATCACCATGTCCGGGGCGGTCGTGGCATTCACCCCGAGCGCAGCCAGCAACGCCTTCGTCGCGGTGTCGTCCTGCTCGACTTGGCTGGGCAGCGCCGCGGTGGACATCACCGTTTGCAGCACCTCGTGGCGAAGCGCCTCATCGGTGAAGTAACCGGGGCTGGAGCGTGCGGTCTGGAAATTGACGGCGGCTGCGATGGCGCCGTCCTTTGTACGGGGGTATCCCACGGGCACGCCGTTCTTGACGGTTCGCGCCCTGGTGCCGGGGCCGCTTCCGCCTGCCTGGCTCGTAGGCGTTGTCGCAGACGGCTGCGATGACGTGGTATCCGGCTTCCCGCCGCCCCCGAACAGCACGAGCATCATGCCGATCAGGAGGACGACCCCGAAGATGATCGCGCCGATCTTCGCCCGTCTCCACGGGGAGGGCGCACCCATACCGGGGACGCCGGCCGCTGTCGGAGTCAAACTCCGTGTACCGGACTGTGTCTGATTCCCGGCCATTAGATTCCAAACCCGTAGACGATGGTGAAAATCGTTGCCATGGACGCGACGGTGAACAGGCCGAGCAGCGCGCTCGCGACCATCGTCTGCCCCTTCTTGGTTTCCATCGTGTTGTGCTGCTGATTCCCGACCCGTATATGAACGGCTCCGATGACGGCGCTACCGAGAAGGAAAAGGATGGCGCCCGCCATGATGACGCCGACGATGATCCTCGCCTTGGCACCTACTGGCCCGAATACGTTCCAGTTCGGCGAGATTCCACCGACAATCGTTCCGATGCCATCGCCGCCATTCCCGGCCGCTATTTCGATCAGCTGCTGCGTTGCGTGCACGAATCCCTCCTGGGCTGCGCAGGCCTGCCCCAGTCCGCATGCAGGACCTGGGCATCCGGTCGTCGGTGGCAAGGAATGTGCACCACGCGCGAGGGACAGGCACTTGCCAAGACGTCCGGCTGACTGCTCCGCCGCCTCCACCGGTGTATTGACGCATCGGTAATGAAGTGCCATACAATTCAGCGCGAGTTGTCGATTCCCTGCTGCTTTCACTCGGCGCAGACGCTAGCCGCGCTTCGCGCGGCCATGAACAGGCGCATTCGCAGCCCTGGGACGCCCGAGTATCCGGGCTCACCCCCTGGCACGGGAATTGTGCTTTCCGTCCCTTGTGGCGGGACGCGCATCGACAACGAGGACCGAATATGAGCAAAGCCGCAGGCATAGCCGCGGCCACGGCCGCCGCACTCTGCGGGGTCTTCTGCGCGCCGCTCCTCATGGGCACCGGCCAGCAGAGCGACAGCCACGCGTGGGAAGACGCCTGCACCCCAATCAGCTCAGCTGTGCAGGTCGCCGAACAGGCCCAAGCAACCCCGACGGTCGCAGCGGGCGCGCAGGTCATCGTTCCGCTGAACCCCCAGGGGGCGCAGAAGACCGTCAAATGGAGTCAGGAGCAGACGAACTGGGCCAACGTCATCACCAACACCGCCCGCAGTCGGGGCCTGCCGCCCCGCGCGGCGGTGATCGGCGTAGCCACGGCCATGCAGGAGTCCGGGCTGCGCAACATCAACTACGGAGACCGCGACTCGCTCGGTCTCTTCCAGCAACGGCCTTCACAGGGCTGGGGCACCTCCGCACAGGTGACCGACGCGGTCTACGCCAGCAACAGCTTCTACAGCCGCCTGGTGAAGGTGAACAAATGGCAGACCCGTCCGCTCACCCAGGCAGCGCAATCTGTGCAGCGCTCCGGCCTCCCGACGGCGTATGCGAAGTGGGAGAAGGCGGCCGGGGAACTGGTCGTCAAAAGCTGGGGAAAGGACGCGGTACTGACCACCGCATCGGGATGCAGCAACGTGGAGAACGCCGCCAACGCCAGCGCCGTCAAGGCATCGGGAACCTGGGCCCTGCCCGTCGAGAACTCCCACATCAGCACCCCGTACAAAGCCTCCGGTGGCCTGTGGTCCTCGGGCTACCACACGGGGATCGACTTCCCCGTCCCCACTGGCACGCGAGTCCAGTCCGTCGGAACCGGCACCGTCGTCGTGGCCGGCTGGGGCGGCTCCTACGGCAACAACGTCGTGATCAAAATGAGCGACGGGCGGTACACCCAGTACGCACATCTCTCGCGCATCACCGTGTCGAAGGGGCAGAAGGTCACTGCCCGCGAGCAGATCGGCCTGTCGGGCGCAACGGGCAACGTCACGGGCCCCCACCTGCACTTCGAAGCCCGCACCGGTCCCGCGTACGGCACCGACTTTGACCCTGTCGGCTACCTCCGTAGCCACGGACTCTCACTCTGACCCGTCACGGAGAAAGGAGGCGAGCCTCCGGCCCACCGTGCCGGACGGCCCGCGCACACGATGAACACCACCGCCACCCGCCACCAGGTCCACATCGCCAGCGACGGTCAGCTCCACATCGACACCGAGCCCCAGCATGTCCCCGACGGCGTCGACCCTTCTCAGGTATCCCTCCAGGTGCTCCACATCGAAGCAGCGGGAAGCGGTGCCCCAGCCCTCGCCGAGATCCGGGACGACCGAAGCAACTCCCGGTTCGATCTGCAGGTCAATCCCGACGGATCCACCCAGGCGCCAGGCAGCACCCCCACTCCCACTCTGACCAAGACCGGGACCGGCTCGCTCCGTGAACGCCTCTCCGCAGCCCAGGCAGCCGGCCGAGCCCACGATTTCGCCGCAGCCATTCCCGCCGCCGACGATATCCTCCAACAGCTCACTGCCGAACTCGGCGAGACGGCACCCGAGACCCTCGAGGTCGCACAGTTCCGAGCAGACCTCGCCTTCCTCAGCGGTGACTTCGCCCACGCCACCGCTTCATGGACCTGGCTCGCGCTCGCCTGGTTCGACCGCCAAGGACCCGACCGGCGAAGCAGCCAGGAAGCGGCCGGCAACGCAGTTGCCGGGTGGATGCTCCTGCCCCCAGCAGAGGCCCTCGACGGTGCGCCTGCTCTGATCAGCATGCTGCTCGAAATCGCCGCTCCCGAGCGCACGGCGTCGATGCGCACGAAGATCCTCCTCCGAGCCAACCAGATCGCAGAACACCTGGGACTGGAGCCACTTGAGGCACCGTGATACGAGCTGCCAGATTTCCAGATACCCGTACAGGTCTGGTGGATTTCGCGAAGCTCAGTGACACCTTTTGCCGGGGACCAGGCGAGCGAGCCCGACGAGAGATGCTCGGCACGTCGACTCCTCCGGCTGGCCGAGCCGGTCGACCACCCAACTACATCAGCGCACGAACCCGTGCGACGGAAAGGCCGCCCCGCAACCAACCCGCAGCTCCGCCGCCAGCCCGCCCGGGCCCGCCGGCCCGGCCACGGTGCCGCTGACCGACTTCTGCTCACCCGCCAGGCCGGGAGGGCAGCAACCTGGCGGACGCCGCGCTGCACTGACCGCTCGCGGAGTGGCCGGAGGACCGGCAGGGAACGCGGAGGGCGTCACCCACCCCCACACCGAGATGATGGCCACGCTGCTACGGACCGCCCGCATATCCGCGCGAAGGCTAGCGCCAGCCTGACAAGGGGTGACCACAACCCTGCTTGGCGTAGTGGGCGGTCCGTCCGGGCGCCGGGCGCTCATTAGCGGTCAGATCTCTCCCCGGACGCGAACGAAGCGAACAACGCGATGGCGGCCCCCACCGACACGGACTTCCACAGTGAGGGCGGGGTGGACGAAGTGGAACTGGCCGTGCACACCATCGTCACCGGCCGCGTGCAGCCGGCCTGCGACCGCGTGCGCAACCTGCTCGGACTGAACGGAGTCCAGCCGGGGCGACGTCACCAGGCGCCCGCCGTCAGGCAATTCGACCATCACCGCATGCGGACGGCGATGCGGTCCGATCACCGCGACCAGCCTGGCATCGACCGTGTCGGAGAAGCGGATCTTCGACCACACCCGCCCAGCACCCTGAGCCCTGTACACCGAACTCAAATCCCGGGCCACGATGCCCTCCACCCCCGTCTCGCGCAGCTCCTGGTACCAGCGCAAGGCCAGGTCGCGGTCGGTGGTTGCCAGCACCTGTTCCACCGGCGGCCCGACTCCGGCCAAAACACCCGTCAGCAGCTCCCATCGTTGCCGCAGGGGGAGCGCGCGGCGGTCCTGGCCGGGAGTGGCAAGGAGATCGAAGGCGACGTAGGAGACGCTGACCTGGTCGCGGGCACGGGCGGCGGGCGAGCGCAGCAGATCGTTGAAGGACATCCGGCCGGCCCGGTGTGCGACCAGTTCGCCGTCCAGAACGGTGCCTGCGCCCAATCCGGCCGTGGCCAGAGCATGCGCAGTCTCGCGGAACTCGCTCTCCAGGCCACGGCCGGACCGGGACTGCAGGATCACCCGGCCCGCCGTCTGGACGTGTGCGACGCACCGGAAGCCGTCAAGTTTGACACTGAACTGGTAGCGCAGGTCGCCCCCGTTGCCGGGCAGCGTGGTCTGCTCGGGCAGAGCAGCCACGGCGCGGGGCCGCATCACCTCCACCGGAGGATGCAGCACGACGGACGCTGGTCGTCTGGGTGGCATGTTCGCAACGATCGGGCCCGGATCGCCGCGCGGTCGCCGGACGCGGCGGGGAAGTGATCGAGGATCACCAGTCCAGGCGAACCCGGCCACGATGGTGATCACCCCCCCGAACCCGGCTTTCTGAAGGACTGCCGACCTGCTCCGTAGACGTCCCGGCGTCTGGAACCGGTAGCAGATGCAGAAGCCCTGGTTGTCCCACCGGGCGGGAGATATCCCGCCAACCCAACCAGTCGCCCCAAGCACGCGCCAAGCTCCCGGAGACCCGGTGGCGGATGCCCAGCGGCAGCCAGGAGGAAGAGTGGACGCCGCAACGGCACAGGAGACGACCCGGCCGTGTCTGCCCTCCGCGCCCTCCTCGCCCCGCGGTTCGGCTGGGGAACGAGCTGGCCAGATAGGCGGTGCGCTCTGTAATGATGCATGCGTGGACTATGTGGAGGCACTGGTGAAGCTCGGCAGCTGGACCGCCGAGCAGTGGGGACTGGTCACCGCCGCGCAGGCAGGCCAGGAGGGAATCGACGGCGTCCGGCTCGGCCAGCTGACCCGGGCGGGCCTGCTGACAGATGTGGGAGACGGGGTGTACCAACACGCGGGGGCACCGCCGACTGAGCATCTGGAGATCAAGACCGCCTGGCTGCGCCTGGATCCAGCCGTGCCCGCCTGGCACAGGCTGGCACAGGATGAGTACTCAGGAGTCGTCTCGCACAGCTCGGCCTGCCGGATGCACCAGTTGGGCGACCTCCCCTCAGAGACGGTCGAGATCCTGGTGCCGGGCTGGAGGACCGGCAGCCACCAGGGTGTCCGGCTGCATCACGAGCGGACCGTCGACCCGTCCGACATCACCGTCGTCGACGGCCTGCCCGTCACCACAGTCACGCGCACGATCACCGATCTCCTGAAGGTCGGCCTGGACGGTGGCCACATCGGGGGAGTGATCGCTGACGCCGAGCGAAACCGTCTGATCAGCATCGATGCCCTCGCCGGCCACATCACCCCGTTCGCTCGCGCCTACGGACTGTCCGCATCGGCAACCGGCCACGACCTGATCGGCCATCTGACGGATCAGGCAGCCCGGTAGCCGACCGTCCAGGTGCGTGCACCTGCTCGCACCGTCCCGCCTGGCCGACACCCCCGTCAGAACATGGGGCTGTTGGCCCACATGATCGTCTTCACCAGGAGGAGGGATGGTCCAGCAGAGCTACAAGACACCGACCGCCTTCTACGGAGCGCTGAAGCACAAGGCACAGCTCTTGGCGAACGACAGCATGAGCGTCGCCGACATCATGAGCAGCTACTACTTCAGCCGCCTGGTCGCCCGCGTCTTCCACGCACAACCCGATCGCTGGGTCCTCAAGGGGGGCCACGCGCTGCTGATGCGCTACGCCACCGCAGCCCGCCTCAGCCAAGACATCGACATCCAGCACGCCGGAGGCGACATCGGTGAGGCGGTCAGCGCCCTACTGTCGGCGGCCTCCCACGACCTGAGCGACTACCTACGTTTCGAACCGAAGAGACTGTCCACCCACCAAAACGGTTCCGATGGCGCCAAGCAACTCTTCCACGTCTACCTGGGCAACCACCACGTCAACGTACTCCGCGTAGACGTGGTCGTCGGCCACCAACCCACCAGCGTCCCCGACAGCCGTCTGATCCAGCCCCTGGTAGACCTCAACTGGCCTGCTTACTGGCCCGAGGTGAAGTTGTACCCCATCGTCTCGCACCTAGCCGACAAGGTATGCGCGCTCTTCGAGCGTCACAAGGGTGCTCCTTCCAGTCGTTTCCGCGACCTCGCAGACATCCTGCTCATCAGCCAGCGCGAAGAACTTGACGGCCGGTACGCCCAGATAGCCATCCGGGCGGAGGCCCGGCGCCGGATGATCGCCGGGACCACTCTGAAACTTCCCCGGACGTTCCAAGCCCCAGGGCCCGCTTGGCCGGCGAGATACCCTGCGGCGGCACGGCAGGTCCCCGGGCTCAACGGTTGCGGCGACTGGACACAGGCAGCTATCGCAGCGGACGCCTTCCTCACCCCGCTGCTGGCTCCGGACCCGCCTGGCCACTGGAGACCAGCCGATGCCGGCTGGTACGCGCGGACACAACCGATCACGCCGCCACAAGCAGATGGCCACGCTGAGCGCCCCCACACGATCGAGGCCGAGGCGCGTACGCGCCACCCCAGTGCACCAGCGAGCCCGGCAACGCGGCATCCCCACCCCGACGTCCCACCCCCGCCCGGCGCTGCGGCGACACCCCACCGGTAGCTGTGGCCGTAGTGCCCTCGTAGCGGCTGGCCGGGTCCGCCCAGGCAGAGCACGAGCTGCGGCGGGTGGGGGATCCGCGGCCCCGGACCGGTGCGATTGGGGTGTGCCCCGCCCCCCGCGACGAGGCCTGCGTAACAATGCTGAGATGCAAGCTGGTTCAGGAGGGGTGTTGGAGGCACAGCGTCACGGACGGACGGCCACAGCAGAAGCCGAGCGGGCAGCCGCCAGACCGGCCACCCCCACAGGGCCGGCGGGCCGCGGCGGACCGCTCGCCGCCCTCGACGAGACGGCATTCAGCGCCCGGCTGAAGGACGCGTGCGTGAAGGACCGCCGCACTACTGCCCTACGCGCCGAGGTGTTGCGGCGCACAGCCGCTGGAACAATGTCCCTCCGGGATTTGCGCATGGTGCTCCTGGTCGCGGTGAACGCTGAGGACTGGGCGCCGGTGCGAGAGGCCGCCATCGCCCGCATCACCCGCAACCCGGAGACGGCCCGCGCGCTGGTGCAGCTGCACACCCAACTGGAGATGTGGCCGCCCGCTGCCTTCCCCGAAACCGACGACACCCCGGCCGTCACCCCCATAGGGCCCGGTGCGTTCACCGCACGGGCCCGGATCGGGCTGCCCGGCTACGAGATCACCGGCCCCGCCCGGCGCGGAACAAGCAGGCAGCGCGCCCGTGACAAGGCCCTGACGAGTCTGCTGGCGCTGTTGTCCGCCACCGCCGACCCTCTCGCCCACCAGACCACGATCCCCCATCCCCGACCGGCCGGACTGGGAGGGCCGGGACTGGGCATGGATGCCTTCGAACTGCTGCTGGAGGACCGCCTCACCGCCCCCGAGCCCGGGCCGGTCCTGCTCCAGGCGATCCTGGAGCGCGCCGGGCGCAGCCAGTTCCAACACCGGCACATGTACGCCCTGCTGTTCGAAGCGCACGGTCCGGGCTGGGAACAGGCCCGCATCGCGATGCTCGACACCATCGCCCAGATCTCCGGCTACGCCAGCGCGCTGCTGGGCATGCGGGCCAAGAACCTCAACTGCCCGGTCCACGGATTTGACGAGCAGCGCGTCAGTGACGATCCGGACTCTGGCTGGGAGATCACTGGCCGCTTCGATCCGGGCACCGGCCTGGTACGCGGGGCCCCGCAGCACGCGCGGGGCCGCAAGGCCGGGCGGCACCGCGCGGCAGCCAGCCTCCTGGCGGCACTGACACGCCTTCCCGAGCCCCAGGTCCGGCTCTCCGATGCCCCCGACCCGCACAAATCCGAGGCGCCCGCCACCGGCACACCAGCCATCCAGCAACATAAGAAGACGAACGCACTGATGGATCTCAACCAGCTCAAACTGGACCAGATCATCACCGTCCCGGAGTGGGCCAGCGAATTCACCGGCACCCCGCAGCAGCCCGAGACCACCGTCACCTTGACCTGCACCTGCGCTGGCGAGCCACTCCAGGCTGTCGCTCGGGCCCGCAGTAAGGCCGAGGCACGTCCGGCCGCAGCAGCCGTGATGCTCGGCCTCGTCGCCGACGCCCGCAGGCGTGCACTCACCGCCAGCGAGCCGGCGCAGCCCCCCAGCGGGCTACGAGCCCAGCCCCCACGGCCCGAGGGGCCCGAACCCCCGAACACTTCCATGGCGCCGCCGGTCCCCGCAGAGCTGCCCACCACACCACCGGACACGGCCCGGTCCGCCATCGGGGCAGTGACCGAGGCACTGGCGATGGGATGCGCGCTGACTCTCGCCACCCCCCGGGAATCACAGCCTTGCGTCTTCCTGCTCTACCGGCCCGACGCAGCCCCGATGCCGGACTGGCCCTTGCCCAGCCCACTCAGCACCGCCGCGCACGAACTGGCCCTCGCCTGCGATGAGGGGGCCCGCCGCGCCACGGTGACCGGCTGGCTCCTGCCGGTGGAGACCGCCGTTCACGCTCTGCTGGACGCCGAATTCACAGCCGCCGCCCACCCCTCCGCGCGGGCGTGGGCGACCGCCGCCCGGCTCGGGCTCTACCTGATCGCCGCCCGACTGGTCTACCCGGCCCTGGACGACGCCGGCTTCGACACCTGGCGCATCGGCCCCCTGCCCGCGGCAGCCCAAGAAGCCGCCGACAACCTCGCCGCGAGCATGCCACCACACGCCCACTGCCAACTCCTGGACTCCGCAACCGAGGGCCCCTTGCTCATCGCCCCGGCCGCGCACGCACTCGAGGAATTCCTCCACCTCCTCGCCGCCACCTTCCTGCGCACCCCCGGCGGCGAAGCACTGTTCGGCCCCGGCCCCTGGACCGCCCCTCACCCGTCGCCAGTGCCAAGACCGGCACTGCAGCCATGGGCCGACGACATCGAGGACCGGCTCGATACCAGCCCCCGCCCAAACCTGACCCTTACCATCCAGGCCCCGACGGACACCGACGCGGACTCCGGACGCCTGCGCACCACCCTGCTCCTGGACGGCCCAGCCAGCGAAACCACCGCCGAGCCGGGACACGGCCGTCGGGTGCGGCGCGCACTGCGCCGAGCCGCTGCCTTGTGGCCGCCCGCGGCGCGCCTGGCCCACCAGCAGAGCCTCAGCGGAATGCAGATCACCGTGCGCGAGGCGCTCGCCCTCGCCGCCGCCTCGCCCGAGGCGCTCGCCGCCGAGGCAGGACTGCGACTCCAGTGGCCCCCGGACCTGACCGACGCGCTGACCACCCGCACCGTCGTCGGCACCCGCACCACAGCAGACGGCACCCGCCTGGGACTCGCCCAACTCGTGGACTTCCGCTGGCAACTCGCCCTGAACGGCCAGGCATTGACCGAGACGGAGATGGACCTCCTGGCCGAGGCCGCCCGCCCCCTGGTCCGCCTACGCGGCACCTGGCTGCTACTGGACGAGGCCACCGCCCGACGCGCCGCCAACCGCCACCTGACCGCCCTCACCAGCACCGACGCCCTGGGCGCCGCGCTGACCGGCAACGTCAGCATCGACGGCACGGCCTACCCCTGCGAACCGGCCGACGGCTTCGCCCAACTGGTCGCCACGCTACGCGCGAGCCGGGCGGACAGCACCCTGCTGCCCGTCCCGCCCCGCCTCACCGCCGAACTGCGCCCCTACCAACACCGCGGACTGACCTGGCTGGCCCGCATCACCGACCTCGGCTACGGCGCCGTGCTGGCTGACGACATGGGCCTGGGCAAGACCCTCACCGCGATCGCCCTCACCCTCCACCGTCAGCGGTCCGGATCGCAGCAGCCCACCCTGGTCATCGCCCGCGCATCCCTGGTCACCAACTGGGTACGCGAAATCGAGAAGTTCGCCCCCGGTATCCCGGTGATCGCCTTCCACGGCCCGGGCCGCACCCTTGACCACCTCACACCCGATGCGATCGTGGTGACGACCTACGGCATCCTCCAGCGCGACACCCATGACCTGACCGCCATCGACTGGGACCTGGTCCTGGTCGACGAAGCCCAGAGCGTCAAGAACCCGACCACCGCCGCGGCCCGCCGCCTGCGAGAGCTGAAGACCGCCGCCCGCGTCGCGATCACCGGCACCCCCGTCGAGAACCGCCTCGATGAGCTATGGGCGATCATGGACTGGGCCAACCCAGGACTCCTGGGCACCCGCGGTGCGTTCCGGAACGGCTTCGGCCGCCACGCCGAACGCGACACCAGCGGGAAAGAGGCCCACCAGCTCTCCCGGCTCATCGCTCCGTTTCTGCTGCGCCGCCTCAAGTCTGACCCGCACATCGCCCCGGACCTGCCGGACAAGGTCCACTCCCAGCAGGTCGTGCAACTCACCCGCGAACAGGCCGCTCTCTACGAAGCGGCCGTCCGCGAGGCACTCGACACCATCAAGGCATCCCGGGGCCCTGCCCGCCGTGGCCTGGTCGTACGCCTGCTCACCGCGCTCCGGCAGATCTGCAACCACCCCGCCCACTATCTGCGTCAGCCCGGCCCCCAGCAGGGCCCGGACGCGGCGAAGTTCGCCGCTCGCTCGGCCAAGCTGACCGCGCTGGACGACCTGGTCGACCAGATCGCCGTCTGCGGCGAATCGACCCTGATCTTCACCAGCTACGTCGCCATGGGCGACTTGCTGCACGCCCACCTTGCCGCGCGCGGCCACACCCCCGAATTCCTGCACGGCTCCACTCCCCTCACAGCACGCCAGCAGCTGGTCGACTCCTTCCAAGCCGGCGACACCCGCACGCTGATCCTGTCAGTCAAGGCTGCCGGCGTCGGTCTCAACCTCACCCGCGCCACCCACGTCGTCCACTACGACAAGCAGTGGAACCCGGCCGTCGAAGACCAGGCCACCGACCGCGCCCACCGCATCGGCCAAACCCGCACCGTCACCGTCCATCAGCTCATCAGCGAAGCCACCCTCGAAGACCGCATCACCGCCCTGCTCCAGCACAAACGCTCCCTAACCGACGCGGTGCTCAGCAGCGGCGAAAACGCCCTGGCTGACCTCGACGACCACGACCTCGCCGAACTCGTCGCACTCGGGAGCAGCCGATGACCGCCCCCGCCTCGCCACAGACCGCCGTACCAGCCGCCGAAGCCTTCCGCCGATTCGCATCAGCCACCGCCCCACCGCCACCTGCGACGGCACCCGAACCCGCGCACGACACCACGCCCCCACCGCTCGACCAGCTCCACGAACAACCGCCTCACCCCGCCCCCGACCTGGCGGCACTACGCCTGCTCACCCACGACGCCGCCGCCCGCGCAGAGGCTCTGCTCGCCGGACTCCGCCCGGAGCACGATCCAGTCACCGCTGAACTCCACGATGCCGCCCGTCTGCTGGCCCATCCGGACAACGCCCCGTACCTGGAAGCCGCAGCCGGGCACTTCGACCTCACCACCCTCCAGATGCGCCACCTAACCCTGGCCTACACCTACGGCGGCCCCGCCGGCGTCGACGCCGCGGCCTACCCCGCACCGGCCCATCCCCACGACCTCGCTGACGCCGAGGCAGCCATTCAGCCACTGCGCCCCGCCCCCCTCGCCCCGCTCGTCAGGGAAGACAACCGGCTCACAGACGCCGCCGCCCGCGTTCAGCTCCGCCTCACTGCCGGCCGGTGGTATCCGTTCACCGACTGGCACGGCACCTGGCGACCCGCCCCCGGAAACTCCCCCGACCCAGCCGACGCCTATAAAGCTGCCCGCCGCGCCCGGCGGCCATGAGCCACCCCTATGACCATGTGGCCGCGATTCCCGCCTGGGACCAGCAGCCCGTCTCGGCCTCGCAGGCGGGCGCAGACCAACGGCAAGCTGGTCCGCGCCTACCGCCAGGTCAACACCCAGGGCGGCGTCGTTCAGGCAATCTTTCCGGTTTGATCAGGTGATGCCGAGGGTGGCGAGTGGGCGGCCGGGGTCGCGGGCGTGGTGGCGGAGTCCGGCGGCGATGTTGTCGTGGCCGGCGTGCCGGAGGGCGCGAAGGGCAAGGTTGTGCAGGCCGGCCATGGCCCGGGGTGCGTTGCCGGTGCGCACACGGGAGGCGTCCTCGGCGTAGGTGGTGTCGCGGACGTGGTGGATCTTGTTCTCGATGCCCCAGCGGCCGCGGACCCATGAGGCGAGATCGGCCGGTTTGGGCCTGGTGGGGGCGCAGGCTGGTGACGCTGCAGACGCGTTCGAGGGTGATCTTGCCAGTGGAGAGGGTCCGGCGGCGGCGCACGACCTGGACGGCCTGGGCGGCGTGGGGGAAGACGATGCCGCAGGCGATGGTGCAGGTCTTGATCCGGCGGATCTCGTCGCGGTCGTGCGCGGTGGCGCGGGTTCTGGCCTGGAGAGGAACCTCCCGCCAGGGCAGCTGCTTCAGCTCCTGCTGCAGGGTGGGGTGGTTGCCCTTGATCACGGCGATGTAGTGGGCCTGCTTGTCCTCCACCAGGAAGCGGACGTGCTCGGTCTGCGAGTGGAGCGCGTCCAAGGTGACCACGGTGTCGGCCAGGTCGAGCGGCGTCAGCCGGGGCTTGAACACGGTGATCTAACCCGAAAATAGGGCCATGCCATCGCGCGGCAGCCCTGCTGGCTTTGCCGGGGCGCCGTTCGGCAGTGGGTCTCAATCGGCTGTCGTGCGGGTGCTGATGGTGACGTCGTGTCCGAGGGCCTCCAATTGGCGGATGAGCCCGCGGGTGCGGGTGGCCTTGTCCGTCAGGCGCTGGTGGTAGTCGGCCCCGAGGTCGTGGAAGCGGGCTTGGGGATCGTCGAGGAGGTGCCAGACGATGACGAGCATCGATCGTGCGACCGCGACCAGGGCTTTGCCGTGTCCACGGCGTTTGACGAGCCGTTTGTAGCGGGCCCCGAGGAAGGTGTCGGTGCGTGCGGCTGCCATGGCCGCCTCGCCGAGCGCGCCCTTGAGCCAGGGGTTGCCCTGGCCGGTGCCGCCGGGGAAGTTCTTTCCCGCCGACTGGATGGTGCGCGGTGAGAGCTTCGCCCACGAGACCAGGTGACCCGGCGTGGGGAAGACGCTCATGTCGAGTCCGATCTCCGCGAGGATGATCTGCGCGGTGATCGCGCCGATGCCCGGGATCTCGTCCAACCGCTCCACCGCAGTGAGGGCGCCACCGAGCGGAGCTGGCCTCTTGGTGCCGAGGTCCGCCTGCGGCCCTGACAGCTCCGTTAAGGACGTCTCGATGTGCCGTGTCAGGTTGTCGATCTGGCTCTGGACGTGGTCGATTGCCGCAAGCAGGGTGCCCAGTACATAGGCGTGGTGTTCGTCGAACTGGCCGTTGAACGCTGTGACCAGCGCTCTGTGCTTGGATTTGAGCTTGCCCTGGGCGAGGTCGGCCAGGCGTTCGGGGGACCGCTCGCCGGCGACCAGTGCGTCAAGCATGTTTCGCGCCGAGAGGCCGAACAGGTTGGTGGCGACGGAGGAGAGCTTGATGTGCGCGTCCTCGAGGAGCTTCTCCACCCGGTGCTTGTGCCGGGTGCGTTCCTGGGTGAGCGCGGCACGCAGCCGGGTGAGGTCCCGCAGTCGGCGGATGGGTCGCTCGGGGACGAAGGAGGCACGGAGCATGCCCCGCTCGGCGAGCTTCGCCAGCCAGATCGCGTCGAGCTTGTCCGTCTTCGGTCGTCCCGGGACGTTCTTCACGTCGCGGGCGTTGACGAGCCAGCACTCCAGTCCGCAGGACTCCAGGAGGAAGAAGAACGGCCGCCAGTACACGCCGGTCGCCTCCATGACGACCCGGGTGACGCCCAGCGCGACGAGCGCCTCGCCCAGCTCCATGATCGCCTCGGTCGTCGAGGCGACGTTGCGGACCTCCTGAACCCGACGCTCAGGACGCGTCGCGTGGGGCACCCGTGTGCAGACCATGCCGCTCGCCTTGGCGATGTCGATCGCCGCCACCCGTTCCACCAGCTCGGATCCGAGCTCCAACTCCTGTGTGGCCATCACCTGTTCCCCTCGTCGCGATTGACGTGGTGATGGCCGCCCGGGAAGTCATGGAGGGAAGACGAGAATCTAACCCGCGTGCTCGAAGCAACAGTGCGCAGCCCCTCGGAAGCGACTCCCGGCACCAGACTCATTACGGGCTACCAGCCCAAAGATCAGCGGCGTCAGGCGAGCGGCCACCCCACTCCATTTTCACGGCGGTGCCAACGTCCGGAAGCCGGATGCAAGGACTCGTTGGTCTTCGAGCCGACCTCGCGCTGGGCGATGACCTGGCCGCCCTCGGTCATGGCGGCGAGGAGGTGGACCTGGGTGCCATCCTAGCGGCGCGCGCCGCGGACGGTCTTGCCGTCGACGGCCAGCGCGCGGCGGGGACGGTTGTTCGCAGGCCGGTCGGGTGTCGGTCCGTGCTCGCGGTCGGCGAGCCAGGCACCGATCGCGGCGTCGAGGGCGTCGCCGTCGACGCGTTGCAGGAGGTGGCGCACAGTGGCCTCGGCCGGGGCGACCGGCCCGGCCGGTTCTCGCACCGGTCCGGCGAGCGAGGTGAGCACGGCCGGTGGCGTGTCGGCGACCCACTCCGCGATCGAGGCCAGGGACTTCGCGCCCGCGAGGACGGCACACGCGGCCAGTGCCAGGACGAAGGTCAGCGGATGACGGCGTCCGGCGGACCGGCGTGGATCGGGTACGGCTGCCAGGCGGTCCAGCAGGCCGGGATGCTCGCCGGGGGCGGGCGGCGGCGCGGTGATGAGCCGGCTCAGGCTGACTGGGATGGGCGAAGATGAGCGGGCAGGCACGGTCTTCCGTTGCGGTGGTCAGGGCTTCGACACCTCATGATCACCAGGGGGCGTGCCTGCCTCCGTTCATCCCGGTCCCCGCGAACACGGAAACCTCACCGACTATCTGAACCAGCGTCAACTCGGACAGATCCTCTGAACGCCGCCGCCCCGCCGCTGTGGGTGTCGTGGCGCAGGCGTCCGAAATGCCGAAGCGTCGTCTATGCGCGAGAATGGGCGGTGGTGGCATCGTGGGCTGAATCTGATTACCGACGATGATTCCCGGGGAGGTTCTTAACCATGAGCCATATAGATGTTCCCAAACTCAACACTAACATCAGTTACGTTAGTAAAGACTCGTACGGGATGCTCGCCGAAGCTCCGGAGGCAGACCATGCCGTCATCTTCGTTCACGGCTTTGGTGGGGACCCCTTCAAGACTTGGGCACATATGCAGGATCTGATCAGGAGCGACGACAACTGGAAGGGAACGGACGCCTTCTTCGTTGGCTACGACTCCATTCGAGAAGACGTCATGCTTAGCGCCAGGTATGTAGCCAGGATTATTAGCCAGATTTGCCCAAAGCCGACAGTTAGCCTTTTCAGAGCGGACGTAAGAGGAACGAATTTCCAGCTTCGCCCCGATGGGACGAGCTATAAGTCTGTCGATCTCGTCGGACACTCGCTTGGAGGTGTGGTACTCCGACAAGCGGTACTGCTGCTACTGAGGGAAGGGCTTGATGCTGGAGGTTCACCTCACCTTGCGAAAATACCGAGCTCTTACTCTGCCCCTTGCAGCGCAAGAGTGCTACTGTTCGCTCCTGCACAAAGCGGGGCCCGCATCGCAGGCCTAGCAGGCGTGCTCAGCAATATCCTAGGGTTCGAGCAATTGGTGAAAATCCTTCGCGGAGGCTCACCCAGCTTCCAGGAGCTGGAACCAGGCTCTCCAGTGCTTCAAGCACTGCGTGATGAAACCACCTACCTTGCTGAGATGTACCCGACTCTCAGAAGCCTCCGAGCCCGCATCGCATGGGCGCACACTGACCGCATAGTGACGTCCCTAGACTTCCGCCACGACACCTCCTTTACAATCTTGGATACGAGGCACCTGAGCGTATGCAAGCCAAGCCATGGATTCCGTGCGCCTTTCATCTTCGTTAACACTGGCACCCTCACCCCGAAAGATGGAGCACTATGAGCGAGATATCCATTGACGGGTTCGCGTTTGCACAGTTCCACCGCTCGCGCCACATTCCTTCTTTCATAAATTATCACTCCACGAACCGTGGATCGCGAAATTGGCATCGCTACCTGTATGCGTTGGGGTGCGCGCTTGAGGAGAGAGCCCTGCTAGCCCAGGGCATACATTTGGGTATCTTTGCAAACGAGCCCGCCACTGCATTGATGGTTAGCAGAGGCGCGCGGCTGGATGATGTGATACGCAGCAACGCTTCGATTGACGAGGACTGGATAAGGCTGCCTGAGTACCTTTCGACAAAAGAGCTACTTGACTCGAAAGCCTGGCTTGCAAAATACGAATCCGATCAGTCCAGCTCGATGCTTTCCGATGAGTTCCGCTCGATACTGAGCCTCCGAGGTTACGCCTCGCCGACAGGCCTGGAGAGCTTTTATCGGAAACTACTTTTCGCTTCAGATGAAGCTTGGGTCGATCTTGTCGAGGACGCTCGGTTGCAATCTATCGAGCTGTCTGCCCACGAGAGTTATCCAGCGATCATTGGCGGAATTTTCGACGCCGTACAACTGTGTGCCAATCTGCTCGATTGGCGCGCCAAAATTCCCTTGGGTGATGCTGACCCGTGGCGGGTCTCATCGACTTCCACCGAATCTCGCCGAGTGAGCTTTGACAGCCTTTCGAAATTGGACAAGCTCACACCTCAGAGGGTATCGGAGGGAGCTAGGCATGTGCGAAGCCCGGAACAAGTTGTTGCGCCTCCTGAGATATTTCTCCTGGAAGACACTCTTATGCTGAAAGTCCTAAATTTCGCTCGACTACCAGAGCTCGCTCAAGGTAAGCATAGTCGCGATGGAGAGCAAGTCGTGGACGCGCGGAGGGAAATCATCGCTACTCTAACGCCGTCGGATGAGACGAGAATCGTTCAACGACTTGGACCGCACTTCGCCTGGGCATCGGCGCTCTGGCGGATTGCGCCTGCGGATGAACGCTCGCTGATCAGAGCATCCGAGTTGGTGGAGCTTACGTCCGAGGTACTGGGGGCCCTTCAACAAAGTGGGCCCTCGGCGCTCGATGTGTAAGTGTCGGCGTAAATGCCCATCTGCAGAGCCGCGTACGGGCTGATGTACAGAGGCGGTCGTACGCCACAGCGGAGGGGCCGCCCGATAACCCGCCGATGCCCCCTGCGTGCGATGCAACTGCTGGACCGCAGCGATGACGAACGCCATGTTCACCACTGCCATCCCGTCCCACGGGAGCGGAAACCCGATAGGTCGTCCACCGTGCGGGAGAAAAGCGACAGGCCGCATGCAGCGGGGGCGGAGGCGTGCAGGGTGTCGGAAGCCGCCGCCAGCGGCAGATGTCCGCCGCCGTCTACCTCACGGAGACCTCCCATTCCTGCCATACGCAAGGCATTTGCCGCCATCGCCGTCACCACCATGGCCATCGTCAGTCTCGCCGGCTGCGCCACAGCGCGGAACGTGACCGCGGCGCAGAAACTCGACCGGGCTGTGCAGAAGCTGGGCGAGGAGCACTCCCTGTCCTTCGAGCTCACCCTGGACGCGGACACTTCCACGCTGAAGTCGCTGGACGCCGATGCGGCCCTGGGACAACAGATGCCGGACCAGGTTGCCGAGTTCCTGGCCGATGCCCGGATCTCCGTCTCCGTACAGTCCAGGAAGCCGCTCAAGGAATCCGCCGACCAGGACCTCATCGGCATGGCGATGAAGATCGGCAGCAGCGCGGACGGTGACGCGATCGAGTACCGCCTCGTCGGCGACTACCTGTACCTGCGCGCCGACCCGCAGACCCTCGAGCAGATGACGGGCGGCAATGTGCCATCCGCCGACGAGGTGCCCGAGAGCGCCACAGCGCTCAGACACATACTCGCCGGCGACTGGGTCAAAATCGCGGCCAGCGGCATCGAACAGAACGCCCTCACGTCCGCAGCCCGCTCCGCCCCCACCACCGCGCCCGCCGGCACCCAGCGCGACCAGGTCATGAAGGCTCTGCGGGACGTCATCGCCCGTCAGGCCGAGTTCAGGGACACCGGCAAGAAGGACGGCGTCGACCACATCACCGCCACGGCTCCGTTGCGGACCCTGCTCACAGAACTGATCGACGAGATCCGGCCGCTGGCAGGGACCATGGCGCCGGGCACCGGACTGCCGACCGACAAGGAACTCAGGAGCGTGCCCAACCAGAAGATTACGGCTGACTTCTCCCTCAAGGACGGTGCGCTGACCGAGGTGTCAGTGAACCTCGCCAAGCTGGCGAAGAACGCGCACGACGCCAAGCTCGCCCTGGTGCTGCGCGTCGGAACGGGCGAACAGATCACGAAGCCCGCCGGAGCCACCCAGGTGGATCCGGGCGCCCTGATGCAGGAGCTCATCGGTGGCCTTGAGGCCCAGGCAGTCCCTGGAAGCGACCCGCTCTGACCACACGGTCACCGCGCCCAGGCCGCCACAGCGCGGACGGAGCGGCATTGGGCAGACGCCAGCGGACGCCCCTGAAGGAAGCCGCTCTGCCCCGGCCCCGTCGACGGGCGCCCGGGTCGCCGGCCGGAGGTGGCCGGCCGAACCGCGGCCCCTCCGGTACCCAGCAGGGCCTGACGACGATGAAGGAGACATCCGTGACGCGACTGTTCGACCGGCAACTGGCCCAGCCGGAACCGCCCTCGCTCTACGACTTGCTGCAGATCTTCCAGCACGGCGACGACAGTGCCACAGCCATGAAGGCGCGCAGGATGTTGGCGAGCCCGGAGGTAGCCCGGCTGGTCCGAACGGTGCGCTCCGGCGGCACCGGGCTGCTGGTACGCGAGGTTCAAGGTGCCCGTGTCATCGCGGCCGAAGCAGTTCACCGCCAGGTGGGGAGCACTCCCGCCCCGGCGCTGTTCGCACGGCTTCGCGAGCGCTCTGTCCTGCCTCAGCACGACGTGGCCTTCATCGAGGTTCAGAAGCTCCGATCGATGGCTTCCCTGACCGCTTTCGGGTGGCTCGTCACGACCCACTCGACTGCCAACGGGTATGCCATGCAGGCATACCTGTCTACGGAATGGGGACGTGGCAAGCTCTTCTCCCCTCTCGCTGTCTGCTACTTCGACTTGGACAGCCAGGGACGCTACCGGTGCGAAGACGGCACGGACGGACCGGCGGTTGAGTTCTCCACCCCGGACGACCCTCAGCGGCCGGGTCTCATCCCAAGGTTCGTCGATCCGATCGCGCGGAGCCTGATGGCCACGGTGGGCACTCTGCTGGCCACCTTGGCCGTGGTCGCTGAGAGCCCTCACCTGCCGCAGACCGTCCCGGACAAGGCACAGTCCGCCGCCTACCAGCGCCGCGCCGGCCGCGCGCTCGTGACCTACCGCAGGATTCCCCCAGAAGCCACGGCTCTCCAAGAGCTGTTCCTCGGTCTGGAAACCGCTCCCTGACTCAAGGGCGGCGTGGACGCCTCGCCGCAGCCCCTGCCATCGCCGAATGGCCTGGGACGGGGCGAGTCACTCGATGGGGGCCCGGCAGCTGTCAGCGTCTGCCGCCACGGTGCCAGGGATGGCCCAAGACACAACCACGCGCAGCCTTCGCCCCAATCGCCGCGAGGGGTAGCTGTAGCTTGAGCTGCGCGGACAGCCCGATCTCCAGCTGATCACGAACCCACGTCACTGGATTGAGGCAACGGGGCAGCGATTGGCTGCCCCGACTCTGGCTGCGCTCTACGCTGTCGGTGTGCCTTCCTACGCGAAAGACCCGCGCTGCATCGCCATGGCTGAGGCGGTCGTTCCCCTGCTGCGCCGCAGCTGCCCGGAGGGTGCCGGCGGGTACGGCGGTTCCTACCAGGTGAATCTCGATGATGAAGAGGCCGTCGGGCTGGGTGGTGTGGAGTTGATCCGCGCGGCGATGCGCAAGGCGGCCCGAACCCTGGGCTGGAGGGCCGAGACCGTAGGGGCGATCGGCACCAGATACGGCACCTTGGTCGTAATCCGTGACCGGCGCGAAGTCCCTGAACAGTACGCGGCGGCGGTCACAGCAGATATGGACGAGCGGGTGAGCGCTGCCCTGCACACGGTGTGGGGAGAGCCGGGCGAGGCGCCCGTGGTCCAGCGCGGCACCGTTGCGCTGATGACCCAGGAGTTCCGTGCCGCCGTCGCCGCGGCCGACGGTTGATCGGAGACGGTGGTTGGCTTCGGCGCGGTGCGGGTTCGGCGCTGCGGCTCCCCGCCCGTGTGGGGTTCGGCGCAGACGTTCCGCCTCAGCCAGAGGCGGCCGCAGATGCGGATGAATCCTGCTGCGACTGCAGTACCATCCCGGCGTATTTTGAATGAGAAATGAGACGTTAACTCACGAATCCAGCGAGCAGCCCAGAGCTTTGGTGTTGCTCCAGGGAGTCTGCGCGGCGCGGCATCCTCCGACACCGGCGCTGGTCCGCCGAGCCCCCGCCGAATGGCTCGTCGGCGAGAGCTTCACCGCTCTGGATGGGGCTCCCCTGGCCAACCTCAACCATCGCGTCGCCGACCGCCCACTCGGCGCCAGCAGTGCAACGTCGGACAGCGGTGGTCGGCCGCTGCTGTGAGGGTCGAACACGCACAGGCCCCGGGCCATCGCTGAGCGGGAGTGCCCGTTCGGCCAGGCCGCGGACTGTGGGCCGGGCATTTGAGCTGTCCCGTACAAGTCATCAGCAGTGCGCCGCGCCCGCCGTCGAACAACGTCAGTTCCGGCCCGTCACTCGCCCGAGCGGCAGGAACGACGACTGCGTTCCCGGGCTGTGCCGGGCCCATCGGTGCTCTCAGCGCCCTCCGGGCCGCGGCCCGGAGGGCGCCGGGGGCGCGGGCGAGGGCGGTTGCCCATGTCCCCGGTGGCCCGGCAGGGGCGCTCCCCGGGAGCGAGCGACGCCATCGTGTATGACCTGCTCCGCCCAGGCGCGGATTTCCCCGGCACGGTCCTCGAGCGTCGCACCGGATCCGCCCTCGGGGCGGAGCATGCCCCGTTCGTCGTACCGGGCGCGGTACCCGGCGCTGGCGTACTTCGGGCTGTCCGGGGGGACCGCCGCCCGGACAGCAGGGTCGAACACCAGGCTGTGCACCGTGCGCAGATCTATGCCGCTGCGCCAGGACATGCCGGCCAGTGCGACGGAGATGTCCGCGTGATCGGTGTACTGCAGGTACGTGTCGCGGGCCGTGTATGGGGGCGGTCCTTCGGCTCCGGCCTGCAGCGGCAGGACGTGGTGGACGAGGTGGGTCGCGGGAGTGGGGGACGGCACGTCCTGGAACCACTGCGCCGTCCGGACGTCGTCGAACGCCGCTTTGGCAGAGGTGTTCCACGAGCCGGTCCAGCTGTCGGTGGCGCGGGGGAGGTTGCCGTGGCCGACGTGGTCCAGCAGCGCGCGCGCTCGTTCGGCGGGCGGCCGCGTCCCGTCGTGCACGAAGCGGTGCAGTTCCGCGGGGAGATAGACCAGGGCCCCGGCGTACAGGTCCTGCAGGGTGGGATCGACGCGAGCGATGTCCGGCCCGGTGACGTAGTCCGGGGCGTGGGCCCCGAACTCCTGCTCCAGACGTTGCCCGTACCTGTACTCGGCGTCGCTGTGACCGTGCAGCCCATGCTCCCGGTTCAGGTAGGCGTTGTGGGTCCGGTCCCTCGCCACATCAACCGCGTCGAAGTACGCGGACCACTCACCGGGCGGTCTGTTGTGGATGTTGCGCTCCGGAGCGGGATCGCGGTACCGGTCCCACCAGCGCGCCCCCTCCGGTGTCCGCAGCCCGTGGTTGATCCACGCGTGCGGATACGCCGCGTAGACCGCGTCCATGAGGACCGATGCCAGCCCGCGCGCCTGGAGTTCCTCGGCCACGTCCACCAGGCTGATCTCCAGTGCCCGGCCGTCCGGGTGCACGTGGAACGCGATGCCCCCGACCGCGTTCGCCTCGACCACTCCGATCACCAGACGGCCTGGCCACCGGTGCTGGGCCTCGCCCTTCCAGTCGGCGAGCCGCAGAACCAAACCCTCCAGCCGCCGCCATCCCCCGTCGACCACGGGTAGCCCTACGGCTGCCGGGACGGGCCGGGGCGGCAGGAGACCAACCGGGTCCGCACCTCGCTACTCCCGGGCACGGCCCCCAGCAGCCGGGCGGCGTCCTCCTCCAGCGCGCGGCCGCTCTCGGCCGTGCAGAAGTCCGCCCCCGCCGGCAGGCCGATGTCCAGAACCGCCTGGAGGGTGACCGTCGCCCTTCCCGGCCGCTCCGGCACATGGTCGTGGCCGGGGTGCGTCACGACCTCCGCGGTGCAGGTGACCTCCCCGCGGGCATCCGGCCCGGACCGGGAGTCGAAGATCACCTCGGCCTTCCCGCTCAACAGCACCATCAGCCGATCGACAGCACCGGGAGGACCGGTCAGCTTCATTTGGATGAACGACAGGTCGGAATCGGAGGACGGAGAATTCACAGCTGCTCCCATGGTCATGACGGCCCAGGCGGAGGTGCTGACACTGCTCCTCCGCACCCGGTAACTCCCGTCCCGGCTTCGCTACCGATCCCGTGTGCCGCCGGTTGGTATCTCGATCTGTCCGCACGCCGTGGCGAGAGCGTGCCTCCAGAAGCCTGCAACCAGCCGAAAACTGCTACCCAGCTGGGTCTTGACAATGCAACGATCACTTCAACTGCTACAGTCGCCACTTGCGTGATGAGAAGAACCATCGCCGTTCGGGGCGCAAGGGTCGATCCAGGAGGGGGCATCATGAGCGACCGACGTGGCCTGCGTCGCCTGACCATGTTCGTGCAACTCGTCCTCACCATCCTGATTATCGTCTTTACCCTCGCCAGCGGGGTCCTCGTCATGTCCCACCACGGCCTGAGCATCGATGTGATCGAGGCGCTCGCGCTGCTCTCAGCGTGTTTCGGCGCCCTGCTCGTCACCCATCGCCTCGACACCGGCCGGTGGTTCAGGTGGTCACGGCGCTGACCCGGGTGCGGGCTACCGGAGGTGTGTCACCTGTAGCCGGCACGACCGTCGGATCGGCCGCCCTGCTGACCTTCGCGCTGGGCTTGGCCGTGTTGTTGTGCTGGCGTGCTGGGGACCTCGGCTTGCTGGGGAAGTGAAGCGCGCACCGCTTCGGCCGCCGCGCTGCGTGCCTCCGCCATCTGCGCGGGCGAGGGAACGCGATCTCGTATGTAGGTCTCGTCGATATTCCGCGCATCCAGCCACGCGCGCATGGTGACCCGGTCCGATTCGGGAAGTTCGAGCAGCCGCTGAAGCACACCGCTGGCCGACCCTTGCGTCTTCGGTGCTGCGCGCCCGACCATCTCCGCCATTGCCACCATCGTGGTCCGCACTGTCTCGGCCTGCGCTGCCTTGACGCCCACCGAAGTGAAAGCGGTGTCAGGTATCTGCTCTACCCGGCTCAGACTGCGATGCATGCGCAGGTAGGGGCTGGCAGGGTCCTCGCGCGCAGGCAAGTTCCGCGATTCGTGGTCGAGTACCTTGGCGGTGAGCCTGCCGAATGCCTCGGCTCCCCAGTGCCTTGTCTCCATGGTCAGATCCACGTAGTCGCGGGGGTCGATACGTCTGCGGGCATCCTGCAGGGAGTGCACTGCCAAGGTGGTCATGGAGCTGACGGGCAACATTCCCAAGCGCTGGACGCGCACGGGTTCGCTGTACTGCGGCATGCGCGCAGTGGTCAGGCGGATCGTGGGGTCTTGTCCATCGGCGTCAGGGCGCTGGCCCGGGCTCTTGAACAAGATGGCACGCAAGGATCCGGGTACCGCGGCTTCGACGGGATCGGGATGAACCTCGTAGTCAATGAACTGCAAGGCGCTGGTGACCAGTTCCATCACCCTGCCGGCATCATGCTCCTGCTCGGTCGTGAGATTGACGTCGGCCACCTGCCGGCCCAGGGCCCCATGGGCGCCAAGCGCAAGCCCACCGCTGAGCGACAGACGTACGCCTATCGCCGCGAACACGGCCGAGGAGGCGACCTCAGCGGCGCGCAGAGCAGCCGGAATATCGCTGATCACGCCACGTCACCCCATCAGCTCAGGAAACCGCTTCTCCCAGACCTCGACGACGCAAGGCGGCAGCGACTCCGTGAGTGCCGGCCAGACGTCGATGAGACGCTGGGGGTGGAGCAGCTGCGCCTGTACCGCAGGACTTCCCGATTCGAGGACTTGCGCGTACAGGCGGGTCAGATCCTCGGCGTCGTTCACCTGCGCGGGGAGCGCGGGAAGGCCGGCGCGCCACTGCTGCGGGACATCCACGGGTCCGTCAGGACCGCGGAGCTCGCCCCACGACGAGACAGCCTGGAACGGACGAACCAGGAGCGAGTCCGGGGTATCCGACCGGGTCAGGGCAGCAGCGATGTCCCCATCCAGCTGGCTGCTCAGGCCGCGCGCCATTGATGCGCGCGTGGCCTCGGCGCGTTCGAAGTCGATCTCAGGTTCTGCTGTCATCGGGACCATACTCACTTCCCCAACGGGTGCGACGGCGCGGCTCTTGTCGTCCGCAGACAGACGAGCCTATGCGGCAACCGGTGTGTTGCTGCACCAGCCGAGGAGCGAGATGCGAGCTGCGGGAAAGTACCGGTCTCGTGCTCCCGTCCCGCGGAACAGCAGGACCTGAGCGGCGAGACGAATGGTGCGACCGGGCAAAAAAGAAGAGAGACCAGCCATACCCGGACCCCGGAGGGTCGCAGGATTTCGATGCTCAACTCGTCGGAAGAGCCTGGAGATGGCTGGTCTCGCTCTCAGTTAAGCACACCCCAAACGCCAGCCGTCAAACCTGCTGGACAGAGGCCACCCCTCACAGCCTTTCCCGCGTGAGCAGACAGCCCCGAGGCACGCACCTTGGTGCGCCCAACCCCGGTGCAGCCGCCCGACCAACCAGCTGACGTCGGCACGCCCACTCGCTTCCTCCACCGGCGCCCCTGCGCGAAGCCGACCACCGCACCGCGCTGCCGCTGGCATTCCCGTCACGAGGGACGTACCGCGAAGTTTTTGAGGTACAGGGACTCACCCCTTGGACCGGCGGCCGCCATCGGCTTGTAGACAACGGCCCCTCGTCAGAGCCTGCCAGAAGTCCGCCGTCCTCGTCCGAACGGAGCGTGACCATGGCCGAGCCTGGCACCCAGACCGCCGCCTGGGCTGAACGGCTGGAACTCCTCAAGGACACCGCCCACCAGCGGGTCCTCACAGCACCCATGCCCACCCCGGCCATGGACCAGCTTCTGACGGACGGCAAGGCCACCGTGCTGGGCACCTTCGGGGGAAGCCCGGTCCGGTATCTGGACCGGTGGTGGCGCCTGAGCGGAGCCGGCTGGGTCGCCCTGGACGAGGCAGGCAGCGCACAACTCGATCTCCACGCCGAGCGCTACCGAGCCGCCACCAGCACAACTGACACAGACACCGCCGAACTGATCGCCGCTGCTCCACCACCGCGGGGCGCCGACGTGCCACCAGCCCTTCCCGGCGGGGGAGCGGCGGCATGAGGAACGACCAATTCGGTGCACCCCAGCACGAGCTGAACGTGGTCAGCGCGCTGCTGCGTGACTGGCGGGGGAGCCGGGACCAGCTGGTCGACTGGGCACCCAATCCACCGCAGTACTGGCTGAGGCCTGAGCAGTTCCAGACCGGCTGGCTCGGCGACGCGTATCTCGCGCTGGCCTCCGGCGGGCTCGAGGAAATCGGCCAGCGGCTACATGACTACCCAGGCGCTGACCCCGCGATCGTAGCCGCCGACGTCGTCATGCGTGGCATGAGGACGCAGTATGAGCAGAGGGCTGCCAGCGGTGACTCCGATGCATGGGCGATCCTCCAGGACCCGGTGTTCCTGCTGAATGTGGGCAGCTGTCTGCGGGAAATGGCACACACCTCCTGGCCGGCCAACCTGGGAGACGTGCGGCACGATGCGTACGTCATCGTGCAGAGTGCTCAGAACCCCTCCGGCACTGACGGCGTGCCCTTCACGCTGACCCGGGGACGCGAGTACGACGACGTGATGCAGCACAGAGAGCTCGCCGTCATCGGCGCCGTGCTCAACGACCCGGCAAGGGCCAATCAGTTCCGCTACCGGCCCTCCAGCCCCGATGCATCGCCCTACTGGCTGCAGCCGCAAGACTTCGGCGACCCCTCCACCGCGGAGATCTGGGACGCCTTGGTCACCGGCCCCGATCCCGCCATCGCCCTGCCCGCGGCAACCGACCCCGCCCTCACGCCGGCCCAGCGCACGCAGGCCATGACCGAGCACGTCTTCCGGCGCCTTTGGTACAACGACCTTCACCGCTCCGGAGCCGATCCGGCTGCAGCAACCCGCCTGGAGAACAAAACCAACGAGGCGATCGCGCAGGTCCTGGCCCACGCGAGCAGGCCCGACTTCAGCCCCGACCCGGACAACGCGGCCCTGTACGCGGTCAACTTCATCCTCGAGCCCAGCATCCCTGCCACGGTCGACGCGCTGGCCGGCGAGGTGCGCCGCACAGGGCGCGCCGACACCTCGCTCTGGAACGTGGCCCTGCAGCTCAGCACACACGAGCATGCCCTGGACCAGCTGAAGGATCGCCTCGACGCCTCTCCCCGCACGTTCGTCGACTACGGCCCGCCGCCTCCAGCGGCCACGCCCCCGCAGGACAACGACCCCCTGTACACCTCCCGGGATGTCGAACGGCGGGTCCTGGTCTCACTGATCAAAGACCCCGCCCAGCTCTACGACGCAGGACCGGTGCAGAGGCTGGCTACACAGGATTTCACCCAGCCCGAACACGCCTATCTCTTCAAGGCCATCCAGTCACTGCCCCAGCACGCGGTGCGCGACCCATGGGTGCTGGCCAACCACGCACAACAACTCGCCGCCCAGGACCGGGCACCGCACCTGGACGGGTTCGAGGTCCAGAACATCATGCTCGCCGCAGCATCCCTGCCCTCGGTCCCGCCAGCACAGCAGAGCGCCGGCCACCTCATCACCCTGACCGTGCGGCGAACCTCGCACGAAGCCAGCACGGCCATGGAGGCGGCCGCCAAGCAGGCCGGCCTCGACCCGCGCCACCTCATCGAGCAGAGCCGCGCCCAGGTCCAGCAAGCCACCCACGAGGCGCTCCGCTACCACGACCAGTCCGTACCCGCCCAGACCGTCCACACCGCGCCGCAGGCCCACGTCGGGTGACCAGCTCACGGACAACCGAGGGGATCGACTGTGCCTGCCGACGACGATGAGCCACAGCAACGCCGGGCCGCCGCCCAGCCAGATGACAGCATCCAGGCAGCCATCACATGGTTCAGCACTGACACCACAGACACGCGTCAAGCCCTCCGCCGCCCGGGCCGCCCGAAGCCCGCAGACCCCGGCACACTCCTTGAAGAGGCCAGCTACGACCTGCAGTTCGACAGGCTGCTCCCCGGAGAAGGACGAGAGGGAGAGCTCGTCGAAGCGCAGGCGACGTGGCTCATACGCAGACTGCCCCCACAGCACCGGAGGCTCTCCCTCGACAGCGCCCAGCAGGCCGGGCGGGCATGGGGCGTGCTGATCACCGCCGACGTGCCCAAAGCGCTCCCCAGCCAGCCGGTGCTGACCTCGTTGGCGCGCCGCACGGGCATGTCCATGCGCGCAGCAGTCGAGATCGTTGAGCAGGCTCGCGACACCGGCGCCGCCTACAACCGCGCCGATCTCCTGAAGCCCTACGACCACGCACCCGACGAGGTCCTCATGGGCGACTGGAACCGGCTCGTGGCCTGCGGCCCCGAACTGCCGCAGGCCGCCGATCTGGCCCGTGATCTCATCGAACTGCTCGCGTCCAGGACGACGGGAACCGATGACCACTCCTGGATGAACCCCGACGCCCGGGAGGTTGCTCACCTGTTTGCGACCATCGCACGGTCCCAGTACCTGCTGCGCTCGCTGCCGGGAATGGTTCCCGGACATGGCGCACCCGACGCCGAATCAGGTCAGGACCGGCTCGTCGCACTGCAACGGCAGGAGGGAGCGCTGGCTGCCGCCGTCACCGCGGCGGCTCGCGCCCAGGCAGTGCTCGACTGGGTCGAAGTCGCGAGCACTCCCGATGTGATTCGATCCCATGCGCTGGAAGCTGCAGGACCGGCGATGCGCACCATCATCGACCTGAACAACGCACTCGACGTCCTGGCCCCGCAAGACCATCCCGGCGCACCCGTGTTCGGCCCGCAGCATGTCGCCCAGGTCGTCGAGGCGGTCGACCGGTTGGCGGCGCGCGCACCAGAGGGCCTCCGCCTCCCTGACCCTCTCCCGCCGGCGGCGCAGCGCCCCGGACCGCATCGATACGACACCGAGCGCCGCCACCAGCCGCCCTCGCCTGGGGCCGGAGGCGGAGCACCGCGGCAGGCTCCCTGATGGCTTGACCGCCCGCGGCGCCCACGTCAGGGGGCTCAGAACATGGACCCGGACGACCAGCCCTGGACGACCCCGCGCACTCGTCCGTCCCCCGCCGCCAGCACTCAGCGGGAAGAGCAGTGGCTGTGGTGTCTGATGACGTTGGCTCCAGAGAACGGCCATCAATTCAATGCGCGCATTGAGTTTTCAATGCGCGCATTGAAGAATGGTGTCGTGAACACCATCGAACGCGACGCCATCGCCGCCACCTACCGCCGCATCGCCCGCGTCACCAACGCCCTCATCGCCGACCTCCCGCTCGAAGCTGTCCGGGGCACCATCGCCTTCGGTCGCCCCGACAGCGACCAGTCACCAGCCAGGCTCGACGAGGCTCTGACTGCCACCGACATCCTCGACAGCCGCCAACCCCCCGGGGCCAGCGCCTACGTCGACCCTCATTGGGTGCTGATGGGCGTGCACCCCGAATTCTGGAACGGCCGCATCCCCGCCAGCGCCACCAGTCTGCGTACATTCGAGTCGGAGCAGGCCACTCCCGCACCCGCGCGCCAGGCCCTGACAGCCGCATCATCGTTCGGCACAGCCGTGCACAGCTGGGAGAAGTCCAGGCAGAGCCACCACAGCCCTGAGACGCGTGAGCTGGCGGCCAGCCGCGTCCTTCCTCATCTCGCCGACGCGAACGCAATCCTGGACATTCTCGAACCCGAGCTAGGCCTGGCTCAGGGCGCCGAGACCGACCCTGCGAACCTTCCCTCGGTCAGCGCTCTCGCCGAACTGCCACCCATCGCCCGGGCTGTCGCCGCGACCCGAGCACGGGATGCCGCTGACCGGGCCAGGACTGACTACGCGGACGTGCTGGGCACCGCACTCGAAGAACTCAAAGAGATTCACGCACGAGGGTGGACCGCTCTGGCGGCAAACGCGCTCGGCGCGACTCCCTCGTCGGTCGACGAGGCACTCCGCCGGTACCACCGACGCACGGCCGCACGTGAATGACATGCGGACACGGGGCTCTCCTCCCCCGTTTGGGCCGGCTCGGCTGCGGCCCCTGGTGGCGGCCGCAGGAGCCGCTCGACACCCTGCCCGTGGGAGCTCGCATTCGATCACTTCGTGGCACCCATCCCCAGCTAGCCCTGCGCCGAGGGTGGCACCCGCACTGCCGAGACTGCAGGGATCGGCCGGCGCGACTTCTCTGGAAGAGCCACGTACTCGAACAGCATGTGGATCTTGGCGCCTGAGTGGAACCGGACGCCGCACCCGCGGTGACGCGCGGGCATTTCTCGGTCGCTGTAGGAGTAGGCCTTCAGGATCTCCCTGTCACCAGACCTGTTCATCGCAACAGCCAGGTAGCGGGCGGCCAGCTCTGGCGTGAGGGTGCCCGGTGCGATACGGGTGACGGCCGCGGCCGCAGGAGGGTCGCCAAAGACCCGCCGCTCGTCTTCCTGATAGGTGTCACCCGGAGCCGCGACCGCTGTGATCGCGACCCAGAGCTGTTCTCCAGTCTGAAAGGTCAGATGAAGCCCGAGAGGGCGTCGGGTCTCCTCGGCCCATGGGGCGGCCGCAGAGACGTCCTCGCAGTCGGCGAGGAGCGCGAGGGCGAATTGCTGGAACCGCACAGGACGCATGGAATCGAACTCCAATTCGATCAGATGTGTCCACCTTAGCCCGTGGCCGTCGACATCGATCCTGGCGACTGGTCTCCCGCAGCTGGCTGACACCGTCATCAGCCACAAATGACGACGCTCAGTCCGACACGGGGCGACACCTGATCCGGGTGACTGAAGCCAACGTTCCGCCGAGCGCGGCCGACGATCAATCGCAGCACGGATGGAGAGCCCGCGCTCGGAACTCACCGATGGGGCGGCTGCCTCACGCGGCCGGTGACGGCGCGTGGCGAATGGTCAGATCCAGGCGGCGGCCGGTCGTACGACGTGGTGTCCGAAGCGTGAACGAAGCCGGTCGGTGACGGCTTCGAGGCGGCGGGCTCGGTCGTCGCTCGGGTCGAGGGTGAGCTGGGTGGTGGCGGCTCCGGCCGGGGCGAGGCGTTCGGCCCGCAGGGTGAGTGCTCGCACCCGGGCCCGCTGGAGCGCGAGGGCGGACAGCGCCGTGTGGGCTGCGTGGATGAGTGCAGCGCCGTGGGCGGTGGGCTCCGGGAGGGTGCGGGTGCGGCTGGTGGTGGAGCGGTCGGCGTAGTGCACGGTGAGGGTGAGGGTACGGGCGATCTGGCGGCTGGCGCGCAGACGCAGCCCGACCTCGTCGGCGAGGGCGAGCAGGGCGCGGTGCTGGAGCGAGGCGTCGAGTTCGTCGCGGGCGAAGCGGTGCTCGGCGCTGATGCTGGCGGCAGGCGCGGCTGTCTGGACGGGGGTGTGGTCGATGCCGTGCGCGGCATCGTGCAGGTGCCGGGCGGCGCTGGTGCCGAGGATGCGGATGAGGGTTGCGGTGGGGGTGGCGGCCAGCTGGCCGATGGTTGTCAGTCCGAAGCGGTTCAGGGTGCGTACGGTGGCCGGTCCGCAGCCGGGAAGACGACCCAAGGGCATGGGGGCCAGGTAGGCCGCGGCCTGGTCGGACTGGGTGGGGGCGGTACGCAGGGTGCCGGGGGCGCCGTCGGCGGCCGCGATCCTCGCGAGGAGGGGGTTGGGGCCCAGGCCGAGCGTGGGTGTGGTGTCGCCGAACAGGGCGGTGATGCGCAGCCGCAGGACGGCGGCGAGCGAGGCCGCGTCGCGGTCGAAAAGGCGCAGGGCGCCGGTGAGATCGGCGAGCGCGGCATCGGGCGGGCAGGTCTGCACGATGGGCGTGAACTGGGTGAGGAGCGTGCCGAGTTCGCGGTAGTCGGCGTCGGTGACCGGGCCGAAGTGCACATACAAGATCGCGGGCGGGCGGCTCATCCGGCGCTCCCGCGGCTCGCGTGGTGCAGGCGGCGCCCGCCGCCGGGGCGGTGGGTCCGGCGGGCCGGGGCCGAGTCCGGTGTGATGCCGGGGCGGGTGAGGCGGTCGGCGACCGCGACGGTGCCTCCGTCGCGGTACAGGTCGATGAGTTCGGTGAGGTCCCATGCGGCCTGCCCGGTGATGCTGAGGCTGCGGGGGTGGCGGCGGGAGACGGTTCCGCGGGCGAGCAGCACCGAGCTGTGGAAGATCGTTTCGGCGCAGGTGTCGTGGGTGTCGTCGAAGAAGGCCAGGTCACTCAGGTCGGTGGGGTCGTCCAGGGTCAGGAATAGGGTGCGGCGCCCGGATCGGGTGGGCGGGGTCTGTGAGGCCGCCTTGATGCCGGCGACCAGGACGCGCTGCCCGTGCCGTAGCTGTGGCAGGCGGGCCGCGGGGGTGACACCGAGTTCGGAGAGCAGACGCCGGTGGTCGTCGAGCAGATGTCGGCTCACGTCGATGCCGAGGACCTCGAGTTCGGCGGCGAGCTGGTCGTCTGCGTCCATGGAGGGCAGTCCGGCCGGCCGGACCTGTTCCACGTTCTGCCCGGGGTCGTCGCCGTCGTGGGCGAGGGGGAGCTGGCCTGATGCCGCGGTGCGGCCGCGGTGGTGGCGGTGGAGCTCGGTGAGCTGGAGCAGGATCTCTCGGCGCGGGCCGAGGTGGTCGAAGGCGCCGATGCGCGCGAGCCGCTCGGCGACCGGGAGGCTCGGGCGGGCGCGCTGCCAGAAGTCGTCCACGGACCGGTAGGGGCGGGCGGCGATGATGCGGTCAGTCTCCGCGCTGGTGATCCCCTTGACGAGCCCCAGCCCGAGGCGGACCCCCGATGTGCCGGAGATGTCCTCGACGGTGGAGGCATGCAGGGAGTGCTCGGTGTCCGGCGACAGCAGCGGCACGCCGCGTCGACGGGCTTCGGCGGCCAGGACCCGTCGCGGGTACATCCCGGGATCGTGCGTGAGCACCCCGGCATAAAATGCAGCCGGCCGGTTCGCCTTCAGCCAGGCCGACTGATAAGCGGGCACCGCGAGGGCCAGCGAGTGCCCCTTGCAGAATCCGTACGAGCCGAAAGCCGCAAGGATCTCCCAGGCCGCGGTCACCACCTCACGGCTGTAGCCGTTACGGCGGGCGTCCGCGGTGAACCAGGCCCGTACCCGGCCGGTGCGGTCGGGGTCGGACAGGGCGCGGCGGGCCTCGTCGGCGAGGCCGAAGTCGCACCCGGTCAACTTGGAAAAGATCTTGATGACTTGTTCGTGATACACGACCTGGCCGTTCGTCTCGGCGAGGACCGGCTCCAGGTCGCGGTGCAGCGCCCGGACCGGAGCGCGGCCGTCGCGGGCCGCGATCAGCGGATCGATCATGTTCGCCGCCACGGGGCCCGGACGGAACAGAGCGACGTCCAGGGCGAAGTCGTCCAAGGTGCGCGGGCGCAGGCGTCGGACCAATTCGCGCTGACCGGGACTTTCCAATTGGTAGGTCGCCAGTCCCCCGCCGGCGTGCACCAGCTCCAGGGTGGCCGGATCCTCCGGCGCCACCTGGGCCGGATCGTCCAGATCGAGCTGCTCACCGGACGTGCGGGTGATCTCGGCGACGGTGTGCGCGAGCGCGGATTGCGCTCGCACACCGATCAGGTCGACCTTGATGTGGCCTGTGTCCTCGATGCTGTGCTTGTCGAAGGACGACATGGCGATGCCCGGGATGGTGGTGGGCGCCACCGGAGTGCGCTGCAGCAGGCCGGCGTCGGAGACGAGCAGCCCGCACGGATGCATGCCGGTGGTGTGCGGCAGGCCGTCCAGCGACTCCACCAGCGACCACAGCCTGCCGTGGTCCTCCGCGGCCACACGCTTGAGCTCGGGCAGCTCGCGCAGCGCGCCGCGCACGTCACGGGCACGGACCTGCGGGAACGCTTCGGCGAGCCGGTCCGCCTCCTGGGGCGCCATGCCACGGGCGAGCGCCACGCAGCGGATCGCCCCGCGCGCCCGGTACGTCTCGTACACGGCGAGGGTGGCCACCCGCTCGCCCCCGAACCGCTCCCGTACAGCCTGATACACCTCGATGCGGCGGGCCGACTCCACATCCAGGTCGATGTCGGGCAAGGCCGCCCTCCTGGTTGAAAGAAACCGCTCCATGACCAGGCCGTGGGTGACCGGGTCGATCGGGCTGATCCCGAGCAGGTGCACCACCAGCGAGCCGGCCGCCGAGCCGCGCGCCGCCACCCGCACACACCGCTCCTTGGTCAGACGCACGACTTCGGCGATGGTCAGGAAGTAGCCCGCCAGCGACATCGCCGCGATCGTTCCCAGCTCTGATTCCAGCCGGTCCCAGTACGCGGGGGCGCGGTGGTAGCCCAGGTGAAGCATGGCGGCCGCGCACCGCCCGGCCAGCTCCCGCCCCACCGACGCCTCGTCGGCGCCGATCAGGTGCGCCTCGGGCAGATGCAGCCGCCCCAGACCCATTGCCTCGGCCGGATCGACCGCACAGGAGGAGGCCGCCTCGTCGGTTGCCGCGAGCAGCCGAACCACGCGGTCGGTGCGTCCGCCCGCCGCTTCGACGACGCGCTCGGCGATCCGCTCCATCCCGGAGGCGTCCTTGAGCCACCGCTCCCCGCCGTCGAGGCGGAGGGGAGCGCGGGCGTCGATGGGGACCAGCAGGCGGGCGGAGTCCAGCAAGTCCGCCACCTCGCCCATGCCGGGATCCGCGTAACGGACCGAATTGGACAGGACCGAGTCAACGCCGTGCTCGTCGGCGAAGCCGAGCATCCGTGCGGCACCGCGCAGCGACCCGGGCCCGGTGCCCGGCCGGCCGTGGCAGACCACCTCCAGGCGCAGCGCGCCGCCGAAGCGCTCCCGCCACGGCGCGAGCCGCCGTGCGGCCTTGTCCGGACGCCCCTCACTCAGGGCCGCCCCGACCTCGGAGTCCGCGCCCAGCAGGACCAGCAGATCCTCCTCGCCGGCTTCCCGGTCCACGTCCGCCCACCCCACACCTGCCTCAGTGGCGGCCGCGGAGGCCAGCCGGCACAGCGACGCCCAGCCACGCGCCGTGCGCGCCAACACCACCGCCCGCTGCCCGGCCTCCGCCACGAAGGCCCCGCCCCGGGCGGGCGTCCGCGGGCGCCCTGTCCCGGCAGGCTCCGGTACGGCCACCGGCGGCACCGACAGATCTATCCCGAACAACGGCCGCACCCCGGCCTTGGCGCACGCCTTCGCGTGCCGCACAGATCCGGCCAGCGAGTCCCGGTCGGTCAGGGCCAGCGCGTCCAGACCCCGCTCGCCCGCACGCTCGGCCAGGTCCTCGACCAGGCTGGCGCCGTACCGCAGAGAAAAGCCTGATGAGATGCGCAGATGAGTGAACGCCACCACTGCACCTCCCTGCCCGTTCCTGCCCGCGCGCCCCTCCCACCCGCCGCATGGCCTTCCGGCGATCAGAATAGGCCAGGACTCGAATATTTGTTCCCATCTGTGGGGTAGGCGACACGCGAGCCGGGCGCGGACCATGCGGCTTTGACCGCTGACAGCTCACCTTCACCGATGGCGTGCCCGCCGATTTGCTGCACCCCCTGCGGAAGTTGTTCTCTTTCCGGGCTTGAGGATTGCGTTTTCGCTGGTCGGGCGTAGGGTCGGCGGCCCCGTGGAAGTGGTGACGTGTTGTGTCGTCGCTGCGGTGGAGGTCGGGGATGCCGTCGGTCGTGGGGCTGTTGGAAGAGCGTGATGTGACCGCTCGTCGCCGTGTGGAGGAGTTGCGGGAGGAGGCCGACCACATCGCGGCCGAGCTGGTCGTGGCCGAGCAGGACTGGAAGGAGTGGGTCATTGCCCGCTCGCGGGTCGGCGAGGTGCTGGCCCCGGGCGCCGACGATGTCGCCGGTCCGGAGGCCTCCCAGGACCTGCAGCATCCGGATCCGCGGCCGGTGCGGTCCGCAGCAAGGAGTCATCCTGCCGATCGCAGGGCGGTCCGTGGGGCCCGGGGCGTCAGGCGGGCCGGCCGACACAGCGGGCGCGACCCGGTGACATTCGGCGCGGCTGTCGAACTGCTGGTCACCGAACGGGGCTGGAGCCAGCCTGCAGCCGGTGGAGCCGTGCTGGACCGGTGGACGGATGTGGCTCCAGAGCTGGTCGGGAAGGTGACCCCAGTACATTTCGATGCGGAAGCCGGGCGCTTGGACGTGATCCCGGCGTCTCATGCCTGCGCCACCCAGATGAGGCTGTTCGGCCCGCAGTTGGTGGACCGGATCAACGCCAAGACCGGCACCACGGCGCTTCGGACGATCCGGGTCCTGCCGCCCCGCATCGTGGGGCAGCCGCAGGACGCGGCCAGCCCGCCGCCAGGGCCGACTTCCCCGACACAAACGGCGGCGCAGGTCAAGACGCGGGCGGAGGCCTCGCCGGGTTTCCAATCAGGCCCTCGATGCCCTGCATGCCGCACAGGAGGTTGCCGCTGCCACCCCTGATCGGCAGCGGCAGCCGGCCGACAGGTACCTCGGCGGCACCCATGGCTGGCTCCGTGAACCCGACGACGCCTTCGTCGACGGCCGAGCCGCCATCGAGGGCGCCCGGACCACGTCGGCCTCCGAGGAATCACGCCAGCGAGCACGGCAGCGGACCCGGGACGAGAAGGCCGGCCGGGTTGCCAGCGCTCCCCAACCGCTGCGCCGTACCGCGTGAGAGCCCGGTCATGCTGCGCCGCGCGTTCACCGGCGCGTTGCGCGCAAGCATGCACACCGTGGGCCTCGACACTGACAGACTGCAATGAGGCACCCCACCAGGCATGCAGCACTATTCCCACGGGGTGGAACTCCGTAGAGGACATGCCAGGGCGCTCCGGGGAAGTCGGATGAGGAGAATTGCGGTGGCGTCTCGAAAGCCCAAGAAGAATCGCAGCAGCCGCGAGCGGAAACTGGCCCGGTCACGGGCCGCGCACGATGCTCGCGGCGCTGAAGGCCGACAGTCGGCCGTGCTCGTGGGATCAGTCCCGGAGCAGCGGGTCGAGGCCCCGTTCGATGACTTCGAGGAGGAGCGCCCTCTCCTGGATGACGCGGGCCCCCGAGTCGACCTCCGGTTCGGCGGCTTTGACCTGCCGGCGACTCGCGTGGCGTTCGGGGATGCTTTCCCCTCCGCCCGGGAGCGGGCGATCCGGCAGGGCTGGGGATTCGATATTGAGGTGCCCGCGGTCCTGGACCTGCTCGACGCCGTGGACCAGGGAAAGGTCACAGCGGAGCGGGCACGGCAGGGGCTTCTGGCCGCGGTCGAGGCTTTGTACGGCCCGTACCGGTGCCTGGAGTTCGAGGCTAAGGAGGACCGGGCCGCGTGGTGTGAGCGCGATGGGGGATGCCGCATCTGCGATGAGTGCCGTTCGGCATTCGAGCATCTGCTGAAAGAGTCGGGCGAACGGTGGCATCGGTTCCAACGCCCGGACGAATTCCCCTTCACGGTGAGCAAGCACGGCTTGCACGTGACCACCTGCTCCGTGGTGAACCGCGAAATGCCACGCGAGTTCGCTCCCCCGGAAGGCGATGCCTATACGCAGGCGCTGCGGACATACGCCCATACGGTGAACCCGTACGGCGATGACTTCGAGGGCGAGCGGGCGTATCCGCGCTTTGAACCACTTACGGCTGCCCAGGCACGAGCATGGGTAGCGAGCCGCACGGGCCCCAAGGGTGGCCGAAACTTCAAGCGCTGTCAGCGTTGCGCACCAACGCCGTAGGTCAGCCCCGCCTCGCCGGTCCTGGCGGGCGGCGCAGGCGAGCGCCCGCTGCCGGCCCTGCTGGCCGCGTACGGGCAGCACACGCTCCACCGTGTCCTGATCGCCGCGTTTGGCATCGACGCCACCATGGACCACGACGAACCAGGCCGGCTGGTCGCGGAGATCAACAGTGGATCCGATGGCCCGCATCGTCTTTCTCCTGACCGAGGCCCTGCACAATCAGGCCGCTCTCGCCGACGGCGACACCGCCACCGCCAAGCTGATCGGCGGGTCGATCCTGGGCGCGATCCGCGCGTTCACCGACGCCGATAACCGCGACGCCCTGGCTCTGCTGCGCGGGCTGCGCAACGAGGTCCTCCGACTCGACTGAACCGGAAACGGCTTGCACAGGGCGGCCGGTGCGTGGAACTGGACGGCGCCAGAAAGATTCCCAACGGGCTGCCCGCAGCGAAGGCCAATTGTGGCCAGGACGCCGCCGACCTGCAGGCCCAGTGCGACGGGCTTAACGAGGGACCCCGGCTGCTCGCAAAGAGCGGTGTCACTTAGAACTTGGCGAACTGGACGTCGACGCAATCGCTGCACATCTCGGCTTCGGGAAGGGCAAAGTCGGCTGCTCGCTGGCAGTAGCCGCAGATTCCCTGTAGTGGATGAGCGCCCCACAGGCAGATCAGGACCCGACCGTCAGGCTCGTCAGCCGTCTGGGTCGGCACGACGCACGCTTCCGCCGTGGAACAGTCCGCGCACTCGTAGGCCGGCGGTTCACCGCCCTGGGTGATCGCTTCGTGAAAGCTGCCCACGCCGTACGCGTCCACCGCGCCCGCGACGTCGTCGTATGCCTTGCCGCACAAGAGGCATCCGACGGGCCGTTCGGCGTTTCCGCTGAGGAGCGCCGCGAAGTGGCCGCAGGACAGGCACCGCAGCGTGTGACCGCTGGCGGGCCCCAGCTTCTCGCCCAGTGGGCCCAGACGGTGGTTGACCAGGCCGCGGATCCGGCCGACCAGCGGTCTGATGGTCTCCATTAGCTCCCACGCCTCTGCCGCCGTGTCGCTGTCGTCGTTGGGCAGCAGTTCTTCGTCGATGAAGGTCAGCAGCAGGTCGAGGACCGGTATGGCCCGTGCCTCCACGGCGACGGCTGTATCGGTCGCACCGAAGTGGGTGAGCCGGTTGCGGAGATCGACCAGGGCCTTGAGGGCGGCGTCCTCCGGATCGATCGGGTTCGCGATCTTCACGTCGTCGCCCAGGCGTATCAGGGCATCCTTCGTCCCGACGCTCTTGAAGTCGCCCTGGCGGTGACGCCGCTCATCGAACTTCTTGGGGTTCACCCAGACAAGGGCGGGATCGTGCAGCTCCAGACGCGCCTTGAACAGGGTCTCGGCCGCGAACTGAAGGTGCAGCACCGCGTACTTCAGTGCGCGGCCTTCCGGCTCGTCTACCAGGGAGCTGACGGAGCTGTGCAGGTAGTCGAGCCCGTTGATGATGACCGGGAAGTGCATGTCACCGCGGCTGCTCATCTGTCCCCCAGGCTGGTGGTGGTCTCGTTCAGCCTTCCGGGAGGCCTGACCACCGAGGTCACCGCCCCCGGCCTTGAAAGGATCATACGGACAGGGAGCATCCACAGCTCATGGCGCGGGCCAGCACCAGCAGAAGGGGGAGGACTCGCCGCCCCGCCGCGCGCTGCCTGACGCCCGCTCCGGATGCGTCGTGGAAGGTACGGACTCGTCCCTCAACCCGGCCCAGCACTGCGCTCAGCACCTCACCGACGACGTGTTGTCCCCCTCTGGCTTGGTTCGGGATCAGCAACTACAGGTTCAGCCCAGGGCGGTCCGGCTACGGTGGCGGCGTGAGCGATGCGACGCAGGCGACCTGCGACAGTGCCGGAGCTGGTGCGAAGCCGGTGGACGAGGCGTTGGCGGCCTCGCTGACGGAGCAGGGAGAAGGAGGGGCGCGGGCGCTGGGGCTCCTGCGCGACGCCTACCGCATGCTGACCGATGACCGCTATGAGCGATCGGCGGAGATCGCGGAGTCGTGCCTCCGCAACGCGGTCGACGCCCTGTTGAAACTGCCAGGCGGGGGCACGCCCCGCGGCCTGCAGAGCGCGGCCAGGGACCTGCTCAAGGCGGTGAACGCCTACCAGCCCGACGGCCGACGGGATCCGCAGACGGCGCTGCAGCGCATGCGGCAGGCCGCCGACGAGCTGCGCGTCGAGCTCGACACACCCGGCGGGTATCACCGGCGCCGGGCCAAGGGCGTGGCCGAGCGGGTGATGGACCAGCGTTTGGGCGCCGCGCAGGAAGACGCCCTGGACGCGTGGGGAGAGCTGTACGGAGCCACCTCCAACGTGCTCCACGGCAGCGCCTCGCAGCAGGCTGCCGCCCGCTACCAGCACGTGGTGCGTTTGGCGCGGGAGGTGTTCGTTCCGCTGCCCGGCCGCGCCGAGCAGATCCTGGAACTGGCCGAACGGCAGGAGCCGACGGCCCAGGACGCGGCGCAGCTCGCCGAATGGGCGGACCCGCGCGCCACCCGCTACTTCTTCCTCTCCCGGCCGGCCGCCGCCTGGCTGGAGTTGCTGGACGAAGTCCTGCTGCTGCCCGACACCAGCACGCCCGCCGGGTACTGGCCGGCCGCCCCCTACCTCGACCACCTCACCCAGACCGCCCCTGACCGAGTGCGGCCGTGGCTGGATGACCACGCCGCAGCGGCGGCCGCTGCAGGCCCGGACGCGACGGCCGCTCTGCTGCGCCTGGCCGCCCGGCCGGGCATCGCTCTGACTCGCGGGGTCCGCGCAGTCATCACGGACCTGACCAAACCCGAGCGCGATCCGCGGACCGTGCACGGGGGGTTGCTGTACCTGGCCGCCGACTGGGCCCGGGACATCCCCCTCACCGACCGCAACGAGGACTGGATCCGCACAGCAGAGGTGATCTTGCGCGCCGCAGTGCGCGCCGAGCACGCCACCGACCAGGAGATCAGGGCTGCGGCCCAGGACGACAGCCTCACCGACGACCAGGTACACGAACGCCTCGCCGCGCTGTCCGCCTCGCGCCTGTCCGGCTGGGACACCGGCCAGCTGCTCGCCGCCCTCGTGCACACCGCCCACCCCCACGCCGACCGCAAAGCCGACAACCGCCCCACGCCCACGACCGAGGCGCACCCTCACGTGCGCACGATCCGCTACGTGCTCGCCGCACTGCTGCGCCTGGACACCGAACTCACCGACCCCGCGTCCCGGCACGGGGTCGTCTTCTGCCGGGACCTGGCCGAGGTGTCCGTGCAGCACCCGGAGGCTTTCCTGGGGCCCGTAGTGGCGCGCGCGGTGCTCGACCTGGCCGCCGCCGACGCGCGTGCTGGCGTAGGCCTGGCCGAACGGACCGAGGCTCTTGCGGGAAAGCAACTGGCCCAGGTGGATTCCAGGCTGCGTGATCGGCTGCTGGCTGCCCACCTTGAGCAGACCGGGCCCGACGCCGTCGCCGCGGACCCGGCGGGGGAGGAGGCCGTCTGGTGGGAGCAGGCCCGTGCGCTCGTGCCCGTCCTGCTGGCCCATCGTCCCGCCCCGGAGAGCGCCCGCCTGACCGACCTGGTGCACCGCCTGTGCCCGCCCGATGCGGCCGAAGCCTTCCATGCCGAGCTGGCCGCCGCCTTCGGTACCCCGCCCGGCCCGGAGGAACTCGCCGCCTACGAACCCGACTCCGCACGGCCCCCGCGCACCTGGCTGCGGGTATGGGACTGGTCCCCGGTCCTGCCCGGAGCAGTGACAGCCTCATGGGAGCCAGCCCTCGCCGTGTTGCGCACGATCAGGCCGTCCGGCCCGCCCGACCCCCGCGCCGCCGACCCCCTCGTCGAGATCGAGGACCCCGAGCCGCCCGCTGTCACCGCCGACCAGGCCATCGCCCTCGCCGCCGGCCAGGGCCCGGCGGCCGCAGCCGCCGCCCTGGCCGACGCGCCCGACGCTGGGGGCACCCGTTACCTGATGGTCCTTCGCACCGTGATCGACAGCGATCCGGTCGCCTGGACCGCGGCCCCGGCCCAGATCGCCGCCGCACTCGCCCTGCCGGAACTGCGCGCCTTCTACCTGTCGATCGCCGCCGACCACACCCGCACGCCCGGCGCCTTCCCCGGGCAGGCCCTGGCCGAAGCCGCCATTACCGCCCTCACATGGTCCGCCGAATCCGGCGACCCGGACCAGGATGAGGATGAACCCCCTGCCGAGTACCTGGCAGGACAGGCACTGTTCGATCTGCTGACCGCCGCCTGGCGCACCGACACCGACCTCGGCGACCACCTGCCCGCAGCCCTCGACCACCTCTACGCCCTGACCACGCCCTTGACCACACCCGCTCCGACCATCGACGGCAGCCCGGCGGACACCTTCACCGGCGACTTCGTGGGCACCGACCCGGCCGGACGCGCCCTGCAATGCCTGCTGGAGCACGCCCGCCACCACGACCGCGCCACCGGCGAGGGCATGCTCGACCGGCTCAGGCACCACCTCGACCTCGTGATCGAAGCCACCGGCCGCACCGCTCGCACCTCCGCCGCCCTCGGCCGCTACCTCCCCCAACTCCACCGCCAGGCACCCAGCCTCCTGCATGACCACAGCACCGCACTGCTCGCCCTGCCCGACAACGGCACATCATCGGCGGCCAGCTCATGGCTGCACTGGGGCCCCGCACACCCGCCGCTGCTCGCCAAACTCGACCGCGGGGCGATCCTGGCCCGACTGCGCCAGGACACCCCGCCTGAAGCCTTCGACCACACCGCCCACGCGCTGCTCACCGATCCCACCGCCCTGGGCGACCCCCAGACCCTGTTCATCGCCCTCGCTGACGGCGAGGGCGGACCGACCGCCGTCTCCCGGCTGCTGGAGCGCATCGCCCACCTGGCACGCGGAGTGCCGGCCGCAACAGTGAGCCTGTGGCAGGCAGCATTGGCCGCCTCCCTCCCCGAAGGCGCCCTTGCCGGGGCGGGTGCCTTCGCGGACCTGGACATCGACGCCACGACATGGCTCGACCTCTCGCTCGCCTCGGCACGCCACACCCCCCCAGCTCAACA